>Ga0116113_1000207_pt1 | contig 13301 bp, 10 predicted proteins | sample June2015DPH_10_2_FD_89788 | JGI IMG/M metagenome (GOLD analysis project Ga0116113, IMG submission 89788) | Peatland microbial communities from SPRUCE experiment site at the Marcell Experimental Forest, Minnesota, USA - June2015DPH_10_10 | ecosystem: Environmental > Terrestrial > Soil > Wetlands... | reverse complement strand
CACCGCATCATTTAGCCAGCCGGCGAACTGATCCACTACCTTGGCTGAGCGAGGCTTCGCAGACGTGTCCGCATTGATTACAATAGAAGATTCGTGTGCGTGTTGAAGGAGAAGCCTTTCGTAGGTAAGAAACCTGACGAAGAACGCTTTGGAACAGACAAACCAACTGGAACCGCCAAACCACAAGCCTGACGCCGCGGCCGGGGCGTCCCCTGCCGTTTACTGGCGGGTTGAGGGCAGCCTGCTCGACCTGACGGTGGTGGAACCGGTGGCGTTCTTCACCTGGAACTCTCAGACTTTTGCGGAGCGATGGTGGAGGCGAGGGCTGATTTTCGTGATGGCGGCCCTGCGTCCGTTTCTGTATTCGACCAACCGGAAGTTCGCGACGCGCGTGGTTCACATGACATTGCGTGGTGTGACGCGCGACCGGCTGGACCTGCTGGGCGAAGAATATTTCCTGTACAAATTGAAACCGCAGCTGAAGCCGCGCGGGCTGGAGAAGGTGCAGGCGCTAGTGCGCGCGGGCGCCGATGTGGTGCTCGTGAGCCAGGGGCTCGAGCATGTGATGAAGCCGCTGGCCCAGCATCTTGGAGTAAAGCGGATCGTAGCGAACCGGCTGGAGTTTCGCGATGGCGTGGCGACAGGGAGGCTGCTGGAGCCGGTGATCCGGCCGCGCGGAGGATTTGCGCTGATCTGGGAGCAGAGTCCGGATGGGCGGCGCGCGCCAAAAACGCTGGCACGGCAACTGGACATTACGGTGGAGCAATTGCGTGGAGCGACGATCAGCGCGGGCCGGGAATCGGTGGCGCAGGAACACCCGATTGTGCACTTCGAGGGTCAGCGACAGGCAACGGGATTTTCCGTGAGGCGAGCGCTCGCGGGCAAGCACGTAATGCTGATCGGCGTCACGGGGTTTATTGGGAAGGTCTGGCTGGCGAACACGTTGCTGGAGTTGCCGGAGATCGGGAAGATTTATCTGCTGATTCGGCGGCAAAAGTCGAATCCGGCAACTCGGCGGTTTGAAAAGATCGTGGAAGAGTCGCCGGTATTCGATCCGCTCTTTGAGAGGTACGAAGCCAGCCTTGGGGATTATCTCCGGGACAAAGTGGAAGTGGTGGAAGGAGACGTTACGCAGGCCGGGTTGGGGTTGAATGCGGAAGTGGCGCGGCGGCTGCACAGAAATCTTGATTTGATCGTGAATAGTTCGGGGTTGACCGACTTCAATCCGGACTTACGGGATGCGTTGACGACCAACACCGATGCTGCGATGAACATCCTGGAGTTTGTTCGCGCGACCGATCACGCGGGACTACTGCATCTATCGACGTGTTACGTGGCGGGCGAGCGGGACGGGCGGGTCGCCGAAAAACTGATTCCGAACTACACGCCGCATCGCGTGCCGAACTTCGATGCGGAACAGGAATTGCGGTCTCTGCACGAGTTGATTGCGAAGGCCGAGGCGCAGGCCGAAGGCGCAGATGTGACCGCCGGGTTAAAGATGCAGTCGCTCTCGAAGGAACATGCGGCAAAAGGGTTGCAGGGCGCGGCGTTGAATAATTAGATCCGCAAGAACCGGATCCGGTGGTTGAAGACGTACTTGACCGAGGCAGGCTCGCGGCGTGCGAAAGAGTTGGGCTGGCCGAATACATATACGCTGACCAAGAGCCTGGCGGAATCGTTGATCGTGAAACACGGAGCGGGACTACCGATTGCCGTGGTGCGTCCGGCGATTGTGGAGACTTCGGTTGCAAAGCCGTTTTTGGGGTGGAATGAAGGCATCAACACTTCGGCGTCGCTCTCATATTTATTGGGCACCTACTTCCGGCAACTGCCTTCAAACGAGAGCAAGCGGCTCGATATTATTCCCGTCGACGCAGTGTGCGCCGGCATGACGCTGATTGCTGCGGCGATTGTCGAGCGGCGTCATGATTCGCTTTACCAATTGGCGACGTCGGCCACAAATCCCTGCGACATGGGGCGGTCGATCGAGTTAACTTCGCTGGCACATCGCAAACACTATCGGGCGCAGGAGGGTTTGGAATCCTGGCTGCGGCTGCGTTTCGATGCGATTTCAGTATCCAAGGAGCGATACCAGCGGATGTCGGCCCCGGCGCAGAAAGCGATTGTGAAGTCGATTCAGCGCATCATGTCGCCGCTGCCGCTGAAAAAAGCGCCACTCGTAAAAGCAGAAAGAAGTCTGGAGCGAGTAGAGAAATTGATTGAGTTGTTTGAGCCGTTCATCCTGTTCAATGAGCACGATTTCGCGGCGGACAACATCGAGAAACTTTCGCACGCTCTCGCCGAAGACGAACGGGAAGAGTTTGGTTACAAGGCGCGAATGCTCGACTGGTGGGATTACTGGATCAACGTGCATATTCCAGCGCTTCGGAAATGGACTTATCCGCTGATCGAAGGGCGGCCGCTAGAGGCGCGTCCCGCGCGGAGTTTGCACAATGGAGAAGCGGTGAAGACGGGGACTTAATCCGCGTACTTCGCTCAGTAAAACAGGAGCACGGAATATTGAATGGCAATATTTTTGACAGGATCGACAGGATACATAGGTGCGCATGTGGCGGCGAATCTGCTGCGGGACCATGGCGCAGCGCTGAATGTGCTGGTGCGGGCGAGAGATGTGAACGACGCCGAAGGTCGGCTTTGGCAGGCGCTGCAATTGCACATGGAATTTCCGCAGTTTTATGAATTTCTGCAGACGCGCGTACGCGTGTTCCGCGGCGACTTGACCGAGTCCGCGTTCGGCCTCGATCGCGATGAATATGATCGGCTTGTCCACACAACGGATTCGGTAATTCATTGTGCGGCGTCGTTGAACAGGAAGTCGGAGAAGAGCTGTCTGAATGTGAATCTGCGGGGGACGCTCGAAGTGCTCACGCTGGCGCGGCACGCCGAGCACTATCACGGGCTGCGGCGATTCAGCCAGGTCAGCACAGTCGCTGTGGCGGGCAAGCGGCAGAACGAAGTCGTCACTGAGGACCGCTCGATTGATTGGGAACGCTCAGATTACGATCCCTACGCGCGCACTAAAAAATTCTGCGAACACATGATGCGTGTTCTGCTGCCGGAGACGCCGAAAACAATCTTCCGCCCGAGCATCGTTCTCGGCGACAGCCGCTATGCTGAGACCACGCAATTCGACATGGTGAAGGCATTTGTCTTTCTGGCCGGGCTGCCCGTGCTCCCGTTTCGTCCGAACGACAAAATCGATATTGTGAATGTTGATCTTGTGGCCGAGGCGATTTCGACGCTCCATCAGAAAGAGCGCCCTGAGCACGACACCTATCATCTTTCTTCGGGAGTCGGCTCGCAAACGTTTCAGGAAATTACAAAGGCTTTGGCGGCGGCACAAAATAAGCGCGCCCCAGTGTTTGTGCCGGTCGCGGAGCGCCCATTTTCAGGGTCGGTAAATTTTCTGGCGAATCGCGCCGGAGCAATCGGAAAAGGCGCGTCGCTGATGAAAGTATTCATGCCGTATCTAGTTTGGAACACGGTCTTCGATAACACCCGCGTCACAAAAGAGCTGGGCAAAAACCCGGTGCCTTTTTCCGAGTATTGCTATCCGCTGCTGAAGTTCAGCCGCGAGAATGATTTCGCGTACAAGTACCATCCCTGGCCGGCGGCCGCGGGAGGAACTGCGGCATGATGGATTTCGTTCTGGAAGCCTGGGTCAGCAGTTCGATCGAGCGCGCCAAAGCCGGATGGATGCTCGGCGAAGGCGAACGCTGGAAGCCGGGCGACAAGCTTAAGCTTTTGTTTGCCGGCTACAACGGCACGCGGAATATGGGATCGGATGTGCGGGTCGAAGAGATGCTGCGGCAGATCCGGCACATTCTGGGCGCTGAGCGCGTGGCGTTCAGCGTGATGAGCCAGAACTTCGACTTCTCGCGTGGATACTTTGAAGGCACAAAGCAAGTGCATCTCCCGGATATTTTCCCGCCTTTTCTGGCCAACGAAGTTCCGAAGCACGACGGAGTAGTGGCCTGCGAAGGGTCGATGTTCAAGAGCAAATTCGCCAACGCTCTGACCACGATGATGATCGGGTCGCTGGGAATTGCAGCGGCGCAAAACAAATTGTCAGTGGGATATGGCGCAGAAGCCGGTCACATGGACCCACTGGTTGCGAAAATGTGCGGACGATATTGCAGAAACTCATTTGTAATTACTCGAAATGAGGAGTCGCGAGGAGTCTTGCGCGAACTGGGCGTCCCGACCGAGTTGGGAACCGATACCGCGTGGACGTTTGAACCCCGGCCGCCAGAATACGGGCACAGCGTTCTGAAGAAAGTTGGGTGGGACGGGCGGACGCCGGTGCTCGTGGTGTGTCCGATTAATCCTTTCGAATGGCCGGTAAAAGCTTCGGTGGCGAAGTATGCGGCGCGAACTTTGACCGGCGCTTACAAAGACAGTCATTACCGCACTGTGTATTTTCACAATTCAGGGCCGGCTGCGGAGCAGGCCTATCAAAAGTATTGGACGGCGATAGCGAACGCCGTGGACGCATTCCGCAAGAAGAAAAATGTTTTCGTAATTCTGGCGGCGACGGAGCGGCTGGATGCGCGCCCAGCCCGGCGAATCTCTGAGAAGCTGGGCGGAGTGCCGGTCCTCACCTCCGACGAATACAACATGTACGAATTAGTCAGCGTACTGCGGGCGTGTCACATGATGGCTTCTTCGCGCTATCACGGTATTGTGACATCGATGCCGGGGCTGGTCCCGTCAGCAGGAATTACGATGGATGAGCGCATTCGAAACTTGATGCGAGAGCGGGGACATCAGGATTTGCTGATGACCGTGGATGATCCGGAGCTTGAAGGAAAACTGCTAGCCGCTCTGGGGAAGTTGAGTTGTGAGGGCGAAGCGATTGCTACGGGAATTGCGAAAACGGTTGTGAGAAATTTGAAAGTGATGGCACGCATGGGTGTGTATTTTGAAGAAGAAGTGCAGAGAAGGTATCCGGAGTTTGAGACGCGCCGCGGAGAGTGGAGTTGGGAGGACTATTTGCCGCCAATGAGCACCGGCCTGCGGGAGTTGGTGGCAGCGTATAGCTAAACGCTTCTCGCGCGCCGCAAAGCTCTTGACCGCAAAGGGCGCGAAGAAATCCGCGAAGGCATCGATTAGAACAGTTTGTTCGACAATTCATACTTTGAGCACACTCATTCCATTCATCGGACAGATATTTTCGCAACTGCAAGCCAGCGCGGACACGCGCATTCTTGCCGAGATTTGTGACGGCGAAATCACCGGCGTGACTGGCCGTGAACTGCTGGAATTAGTTCATAAGGCTCGAACTTTTATCGCTTCCAAGGGGCTGAAGGAGGGCGACCGGTGCGGACTTCTGGCGGTGAACAGCATTCGCTGGGTTGCAATGGACTTGGCCCTCATGGCCGAAGGGCTGATCGTGGTGCCCCTCTATTCTCGGCAGGCTCCGGCGGAACTGATTGCGATGATGAAAGATTCCACGCCATCGCTGGTGTGCTGCGGAGATGCGGCTTTGCGCGATGGAATTGCGCACGCTTGGCCGGAAGCCCCGCCGCAGTTTTTGTTTGACGAGATTTTCGCAGGCGCGGAGGGTGTGCAATTGGATCGGCCGCAGGTTGCGAACGACAATCCGGTAACGATTGTCTACACCTCTGGGACGTCGGGCGAGGCCAAGGGCGTCGTGCTCACGGCGGCGAATGTGGGCTTCATGCTCGATCGGGCAGCCGAGCGGTTGGAACAGTTGATGTCAAGTTCGCCGTCGGCACCGGCTGGGCAGGATCGCGTCTTTCATTACTTGCCATTCACCTTTGCGGCGTCCTGGATCGCGTTGCTCACTTTTCTAAAGCGGCGAAGCCTGGTCACGATCAACATGGATCTCACGAAGATCGCGACTGACATGCGGGTTGTGGCGCCCGATTATTTTCTAAATGTTCCGCAGCTACTCGAACGCATGCGGCGTGCGGTCGATGAACAACTCTGGCAGACCGGGGGAGTGGCGCAGGGAATTTATTCACGAGCGAAAGGCGCATGGGCGCGAAAGCACGAGGGGCAGGCAAGATCAGGCGATGCGCTGTGGCTGGGGCTGGCGAATGCGCTTGTGTTTCCGGCGATTCGCAAGAAGATGATCGGGAGAAACCTGAAAGCGTTGATTTGCGGGTCGGCGCCGCTGAGTGCGGAGACGCAGCTTTATTTCATGATGCTAGGAATTCGTGTGCTGCAGGTCTACGGTCTCACAGAAACGACCGCGATTTGTACGATGGACGATCCGAACCGCGTTGAAATCGGGCGCGTGGGGCCTGCGATTCCAGGCATGGAGATGAAACTGGGAGACCATGACGAGATCCTAGTACGCGGACCGAATATTTTTCCGGGTTACTGGAACCGTCCCGAACAAACGCTTGAGGCGCTGCGCGACGGATGGTTTCATACTGGCGATCAGGGCGAAGTAAACGCCGCGGGGAACTGGCGAATCGCGGGACGGATCAAGAACTTGATTGTATTGGGATCGGGGCACAAGATTTCGCCGGAACCAATTGAAAGCGCGATCATTAAGAACTTGCCCCAAGCGCAGCAGGTGGTGGTTATAGGGAACGGGCGTGGATACTTGACGGCGATTGTCGCCGGAGGTGTCACGTCCGAGCAGGTGCAAGCTGCGCTGGATGTGGTAAATCCTGACTTGCCGCACTACAAACAGGTTCGGGCGTTTTACGTCCGAGGGGAAGCATTTTCGATCGAAAGCGGTATGCTGACTGTGAACGGAAAGTTAAAGCGCGATCTGATTGCCGCGCGAATGAAGAATGAGATCGAAGATATGTACCGGGTCAAACAGGCTGTCTAGTGAGGGCAGAGAGCTTTGGAGACTACTAAGGATAATAACGTGCGCGGAGCAGGATTAGAGTCTCACTCTGCGGTTTCGGCAAAGAGCGCCTTGTCATGGAAGCTATCCGACGGCGTGATTGAATTGGCCTTGCATCGCGAGCCATGTAACGAACTTGGGTCGGCCTCACTCGATGACCTCGAGAAATTCGCAACGGCTTTGCAGCTTATGCAGAAAGAGGCTCATGCGCTCATCATTTACAGCGAGCTGAAGCCTGGGTTTTGCGCGGGCGCTGACTTGCGCGAATTGTATCGCCGCTCCGAGGCCATGGGCAAAACTGAAGCCGTGAAGGGCGTGCGAGATTTTCTGGAGCGCATGCATCGCGTGCTGAATCTGATTGATGCCGCGCCTTTGACTACGATTGCAGCAGTGCATGGTGTGACGTTCGGCGGAGGATTTGAGCTGGCGCTGGCTTGTGATCTGATTATCGCGGACAAGATGGCGCGATTCTGTTTTCCCGAACTGAGATTGGGATTGATTCCCGGTTTCGGCGGCATTCCGCGTCTGAAGCGGGATTTGGGTAATGGTGTGGTGAGGGATCTGTTGTTGACAGGGCGCAGCATTAACGCGACGAAAGCGCAGCAGATCGGGCTCGTGAGCCAGGTCGTAGCCGGGGGCGAAGCCTTGGGTGCGGCGCGTGCCACGGCCGTGCAGTTGAGAAAGTTCGATCGCGCCACGGCTGTGGCTGCAAAGAAGTTTATCAAGCCGATTCCGCACGAAGAGCTGCAACGGGAGACCGAGATTTTCTGTGAATTGTTTGCGCGCCCGGCGGTGCAGGCGGGGTTGCAGAAGTTCGTAGAGAGCACGGACGCGCAGCCGTATCTGCCGTAGGTAGTGCCGAGTTGCTGGTACCAAGTACCGAGAGTAAGCAGATTCTCTCACTGGCTTTCACCGGTTTGGAATGACAAAGAGATTGATTGAGGAAATAATGCCGACTGCTGAACAAACATTAGACGAAATATTGACTCTGGCTGCGGCCCACTTCAAGGTGCCACGGGAAAAGCTTGCTCCCGATGATGACTTCTTTAAGACGCTGGGAATCGACAGCCTACAGACGCTCGATCTGCTGACCAAGCTGGAAAATCATTTTCACGTCGAGCTTCCGGATTATGAATTGCAGGGAGTTTCCGACTTTCGCACACTAGCGGGCAAGATTCAGGCGCGACTCTAGCATGCCAATTGTTGATTGTTGACTGATGATTGATGATTGAAACCGCGTAGCTTGGGTTGTGAATCAACAATCATCAATCTACAATCAGCAATTCTTCTATGCTCGATCTCCGAAAATATAGCTGTCTGGGCGCGGCACTTCGCGATGCGCTGGATCGCTTTTCTGCCGAAACGTGCCTGATTGAGGCCGATCGCGATCGGGAGAAGACGCGCCTCACCTACTCCGATTTCAAAGAAATCAGTCTGCCCCTGGCGCGAGCGCTTGAGGATGCCGACTTCGACGCAGCGGATCGCGCTGCGATCCTAATGACGAATCAGTCGAAGTGGCTGATTTCTGCGTATGCGATTTTCTACAGCGGCGGAGTGCTGGTCCCACTCGATTACAAGCTTACAGCCGCGGAACAGTTGCAACTGCTGGAGCACTCGAAGGCCAAGGTGTTGGTGGTGGAGTATTACCTGTGGCTGGCGATCACGCAGTCGCCCGACTTTCGCAACATTAAGACGAAGCTCGTGCTAGTGACGGAGGCGCCGCCGGGCGCCGATCTGGCCGGAGGATTCCGATGGGAGGATTTCAAGCGTAAAGGCGCGCCCGATTTTGTGATGCGGCAGCGCGAAGATGTGGCGTGCATCGTGTATTCGTCGGGCACTGGCGGGCAGCCCAAAGGATGCGTGCTGACCCATGAAAATTACCTGGAGCAGTGCCGCGCATTGACCGTGTGGTATCCATTCTGGCCCGGAGTGCGGTATTTGAGCATTCTGCCGACCAACCACGCGATCGATTTCATGGTGGGATTCATCGGTCCGTTTGTGTGCGGAGCCTGCGTGGTGCACTTGCGGACGCTGCGTCCGGAATTTGTACGCGACGCATTTGTACGCTATCGGATCACGTATGTATCGCTGGTGCCGATGATCGTAAAGAATCTCGAGCGCGGGTTGCGGGCGAAGTTCGACGAACTGCCGGGATGGAAGCGCGCGATCTTGAATCGAATGATCGCACTCAACAAGTTGTTGACGCGCAGCAAGCCGCGAATAAAAATGAGCCGCGCCTTGTTGCCCCGCGTCCACAGGGCCTTCGGCGGCGACTTACAAGCGCTAATCACAGGCGGCGCATTCTTGGAGCCTTCGACTGTGCAGTTCTTTTACGATTTGGGAATCCCAGTCGTCAACGGCTACGGGTTGACGGAGGCGGGGACGGCGCTGACCTTGAATGATTTAAAACCTTTTCGCGCCGATACTGTGGGCAAACCTTTGCCGGGAGTCGAGTTGCGGGTGCTTAGTCCGAATGAAGAAGGGATTGGAGAAATTGCGGCGCGAAGCAAAACGGTGATGTCGCATTATCTGGATGATCCTGCGCTCACTGTTGAGACGATCGTCGACGGATGGCTACTGACGGGCGATTTGGGGCGGTTTGACAACAGCGGGCACCTGCAACTCTTCGGGCGAAAGAAGAACATGATCGTCACGGAGGGTGGCAAGAATATTTATCCCGAGGATATTGAGACAGCTTTCGACGTTCTTCCAGTGAAAGAATACTGCGTGTTCGCAGCAAACTATGTGTGGCCCCAGAAGGAATTGGGACGGGAGATGCTGATTATCGTACTGCGGCTGGAGCAGAATCAGCGGTTCGACAGCGCACTCCAGGGTGAGGTCCTAAACCGTAATCGGCGGTTGCCAGATTTCAAACGCGTCGGCGGATATGTGATCTGGGAGAGGGATTTTCCGCGGACGGCGTCGATGAAGATCAAGCGCCAGGCGTTGGCGGAGGAGTTGGGTAAGACGCTGGAGCGGGGAGCGGTGGTGGGGTTGTGAGCGCGCGTGCAACTTATTTGGCGATTGTGAACCCGGCGGCGGGGGCGGGGCGGAGCCTGGAGATGCTGACTCCAGCCTTGGATCGGCTGCTGGCAGGCGGGGTTGTTGTTGACGTGGCGGAGACGCGCCGAGCCGGCGATGGAACGCGGATTGCGCGTGAGGCCTACGCCTGGGGGCGGCGGAATTTTATTGCTGTGGGTGGCGACGGTACTTCGTATGAAGTGGTGAATGGGCTGTTCCCGGAAGCGAGTGAAGGTGAGCGTCCGACATTGGGTTTCTTACCGTTGGGGACGGGAAATTCTTTTCTACGCGACTTCAGCGACCATGGCGTGGAGCATGCGATAGAGGCCTTGCTGGCGGGCCGAACCCAGGCGTGCGATGTGTTGCGACTGCGATATCGCGGTGGAGTGCTTCACTACATCAACCTGCTGAGCGTAGGGTTTCCGGCCGACGTGGCCAACCTGCGGGCGCGGCGTTTCCGTGGTTGGGGAGAGATGGGATATTTCATTTCGATTCTTCTGGGGCTGGCGCGGTTGCACCGGCGGCCGTTTCCGGTGCGGGTGGACGGTGAAAAAGAATTTGACCGGCGGCGTTGCTTGTTCCTGACCTTCAACAACAGCAAGTATACCGGCGGGACGATGATGATCGCGCCGCAGGCGGAGGTAAATAGCGGCCTGATTGAATACGTCCGCTGGGGTGTGATCGGGCGGCTGGGACTGATTCGGAATTTGCCGAAGCTTTATGATGGCACTCACATTGAGCATCCTTTGGCTGAACGAAAAGCCGTGCAGCGGGTTGAGTTTGACTTGGATGCTCCTGTGGATCTGATGGTGGATGGGGAAGTGATGACTCTGTATTGCGAGGCGTTAGATGTTTTGCCGGGAGCGCTGGACGTGGTTGCCTGAGCCCGTGATATAAAAATAAACATGTCTGAAACGAGGCGAAAGCGGCAGCAGGAACGCGTGGGCACGCCAGAGGTCGGTCCCAATCCTCCATCGCGAAAGAAGCTGGTCTGGGGCGGGATTGCGGTGCTGATTATCGCGGCCTATGCCGGATGGTGGTACTACGCGAACCACCGCTATGACGACTTTGCGAAGTGCCTATCGGCGAAGCAGGCGAAGATGTATGGCGCGTATTGGTGTCCGCACTGCACTGAGCAGAAAGAGGAGTTCGGAAAATCGTTTCAGTATGTGAACTATGTGGAGTGCGCCATTAAAGGCTCTCGCGAGATGACGCCGGCGTGCAAGGCAGCCAATGTGGAACATTTTCCAACGTGGCAGTTCGGGGCGGGGCCGCTGGTAGAAGGAAAGTTTCCGCTGCAGGAGTTGAGCGATAAGACTGGGTGCAGTTTGCCGTGAGTGCAACTGGAAATGAACCGGCCGGGGCAAACGCAATTTCCGTGAAGGACGTTCCCGCGCAGAACAATCGGGTTCTGTTTTTAGTGATCGTGGTTTTGGCGATTGCGGGAATGGTCGTCTCGTCGATCTCGCTGCAGCGGCACTATGCCAAGTCGGAGTCCACGTTTTGCGAGTTCGGGGAAAAATTCAATTGCGACATCGTGAATCGGAGTGAGTATTCGAGCCTGATGGGAATTCCCGTGGCGGGGATTGGCATTGTGGGCTACGGCATTTTGTTTGTGCTGGCGACGGTTTATCGATCGCGGACCGAGACGCCATTACGCTTGTTGGTGGCGGCCGTGGCGGGAATGGGGTTTGCTCTGTATCTGACTTATATTGAGGGTTTTGTGTTGGATACGTGGTGCATTTTGTGTTTGAGTTCTTTGGGGCTGATTGCGGCAATCACAGTCCTGGCGGGAGTAGTGAAGGCGCGTGCGTAGCATCTTCCATTATCTGGGGCTAAAGCCCTGGTTGATTTCAGAGGCTTTACGCGGCGCTGAAGCGCCGCTCTTCCACGGCGCTGCATGCGTTCGTGAGATTGTCCGCAGTCTCCGAAGCCGCGCCCTTTCAAATCCGGCCAGCTATAGATTTAAAGGAACGAGAATCCAGCTAATAGTCTCCTGATGGGAAGAATCCAGAAAACAAAAAAGTTGGAAGTGGATTCCGCGGCAATCCGTGCCGGCGGAGCGACTGGCGATCTCCGCATCCATGAATTTCCCAGCCGCGTCTTCCGAAACACGCGCTATCTGCGGATATGGCTTCCTCCAGGATATGACGACGCCGGCAACGCGGGCCGGCATTTCCCAGTGCTGTATCTCAATGACGGGCAGAATCTGTTCGAGTCGTCGACGGCATTCGCGGGAGTCGAGTGGCAAGTGGATGAGACGGCGGATCGGCTGATACGCGAGGGCGCGGTGCCGCCCATGATTTTTGTGGGCATGGACAATACGGGCAAGGAACGGATTCGCGAATACATGCCGTATCGATCGATGCATCCGAGGATGCTGCGGGTGCAAGGTCGGTATTACCCGGATTTCCTGACGAAGGAAGTGATGCCGTTCGTAGAGCGCAATTACCGTATCGCCACCGGGCCTGAGAACACTGGGCTGGGCGGGTCGTCGTTGGGTGCGCTGATTGCGCTGTATACCGCGGTAGCGCGGCCTGGAATGATTGGGCGGCTGCTGCTGGAAAGTCCATCGCTGTGGGCGTCTGGGCGGCAGCTTGTTAAGGAGAGCCGGTCGGTGAGGATTTGGCCGGAGCGAATGTTTTTGGCAGTAGGAAGCTCCGAGGCGGGAAGCGCGGAGCGGAGCCGGACCGTGGTGGACGATGTGCGCGAACTCGCAGCTATCATGCGGCGGGCCGTGCTGAGTGAGAGCCGGTTGCGACTGGTAGTGAAGGATGGAGCCGGGCACAACGAGGCAGCGTGGGCAGAACGATTTCCTGAGGCGCTGAGATTTCTGTTCGGCTCGTGAACTAAGGTCGCAGGAAAGTCCGAAGTAGAGTCGCGATCAGAATTCGCGATCAAAATCTGGAACCAAAACTGATTTCCTGCCAACCTTCCAGATTCCAAACAAGAGAGCGGCCATCACGGGGACGGAGAGTTGGAAGTGTGTCCAGCGCGAGAGTGGGCCGATCAGCGGAAGTACGAACGCGAGATAGAGGAGGAGTTTGAAGTGACGCGCCGTGGGATGATCGGACTGAGAAATGATCCAGTCGGAGAGCAAAAGGAATGAGGGCGCGAGGATGACAAGGTCGTAGACCGTGAGATGCGGAGCGAGCAAAACTGTTGCGAGTAGCAGCGCTGAATACCGCAACGACAAAGCGAGGCCGCTGCGCCAGCACGCTACGGTCAGGATCAGTATGAGGAGTGCCGTTGCGAGGTAGAGCGCGAGAGAAGCTGCGGGCCAGGGGATGAGCATCGTCCAAAAAGTGCGCAGCGAGTGAGTTTGGTAAAGTCTGGGCTCGAGCAGCGGGAGTAGGCTCGGTACGTTGATAAGTGTGCGAATCCATTCGTGCAGCGGACCGGGCCCGTAGTACAGGCACGCCGCGGTGAT
>Ga0116113_1000205_pt1 | contig 13301 bp, 10 predicted proteins | sample June2015DPH_10_2_FD_89788 | JGI IMG/M metagenome (GOLD analysis project Ga0116113, IMG submission 89788) | Peatland microbial communities from SPRUCE experiment site at the Marcell Experimental Forest, Minnesota, USA - June2015DPH_10_10 | ecosystem: Environmental > Terrestrial > Soil > Wetlands... | reverse complement strand
CGCAGGAACTTCTGCTGCCTTGAACGTAGGGCTGAATATCTTGCTGATCCCGCGTTTCGGAATGATTGGCGCTGCCTCGGCCACAACTTTCGCTGACGTCGTTTGGTTTGCCATGTCTTACTATTACTTTCGGCGCACCGTGCTGCCGCATGAGTCATTCCCTTCCCTTAGAGGGCCGTTGATCGGGGGCGTCGCCATGGGCGCTGCATTGTGGTTCACACCTCTGATGGACTGGCCGCTGCGTGCTTTGCTCAGTCTGGTCATTTATCTCGTAGTGCAGTTGCTTTTCGGTAATCTCCGGTTTCTGTACCGGAAGACCTCACGAGAGTAGCGGGCATCAGTTCTTCGGCACGTAGAGCACCGCACGTGCGCGGGGCGTCTCAATGGTTTGGAGAGGCTGATAGGCATTCAGAGCTTCTGCCATCGGCTTAGGCAAGGTTTCGTCGTAAAACAACAAAGCCCAGATTCGGGCGCGCGGATTCTGTCGCATTGCCGCCTGATAATCCTTACCCACAAATCGGTCCCAACCGGAATTCAGGTAATAGAATGTTGGCGTTGAATACCAGGACGGATGGATGAAAACAAGATCCGCCTTGTCGATGTGCGGAGCCAAAGCTGTGGCGAAGGCCTGATAGTTCGCGCGGCCCGCCGACATGTGTTGATAACCCTTCGAACCGCTGTACACGCCAACGCCCAGCACGACCAGCAAAGCCAAGGCCGCAACGCGAAAGCGGCTGAGGTGCACGATGCCCCAGGCCAGAACCAGCAGTAAATAGGGACTCACCAGCAGCATGCCGCGTGCGTTGAAAATCGGTTTGAAATGCGAAACTGCCACTAGCACCGCAAATGGAACCACTACCAGGTTCAGCACCAGCGCTTGATCGCCAACCAGAAAACGGTTCCCGGCCAAAGGTCGAAGCAATCTCGAGAACCGCGTCCAGTTCCTTTCCAGCAGCACTGCGGACAACGCAAGTGTTACCGGCAAAACGGTCATCAGTTCCGTTGTGCGCAGCGTCGGATTCGGATGTTCTAGAAATCTCTGAGCCATGAATACAAAGAAGACGATCGCCAGCGTTGCAAGTCCAGATCCAAGCATCCACGCCTTGGACGAGATGCCGTGCGCATCCCGGAGCAGCTTTTCTCCCGAGGTCGTGACGGAAGCGAGACCTATCACGAATAGTCCCAGCGACAACACAAAAAACAGCCAGCGCGCGAGCGAGAGGTGAGGATCATTGATCAGAGGCGCGTCCGAGTTGAGCGGATAAACTCCGGAAGAAAAACCAACCAGCGGAAACAGAAATGCAAACTGCACAAATTCGCGACCATAAATCCATGCACTGTTGCTTAACGTAGCGAGTTCATTCGCGTTCTGATAGGCAGCGAAGGCCAAAAGTGGGCTGCCCAAGATTACTGCTATGAGTTGGAGTCGACCGGCGCATGGTAAAGTTTGCCTTTGGTCCGACGCGTTGAATAAAGTCCAGAAGATGTGGGTGCCCACAAGGGCCCAAAAGAAAATGTGTGAACAAACACCCAACAGCACGACCAGAACGTATAGAAACCCGAGCCATTTCGGAGCCTGGTATGCCTTTGCCATAACCAAAAGCAAGCACGTGGCCAGCAATCCCAGAAAGCAAACCAGTGTGAACATCCGGGCGACTTGGCTCCAGAAGACATGATGGCCGTGCACCGCCAACAGGCTCGCGGCAACCCACCCCGCAGTTCTCTGGCCTGTGAGTGTTCCAAGCCAGAAGAGAAGCGGGACGCACGCAACCCCCAGCAACACAGAAGGCAGTCGCAGAGCCCAGACGCTGGTCCCGAAGAACTTCGTCCAAGCCCACATGAGCACGTAGTACCCCGGAGGGTGCGTGTCAGACGAAAATGTGCCCGTCAGGGCGCTGGCCAGCGTCATACGTTCACCGGGCACGGAAATGCCTTGTGGCATCCTGATCCCGGGAACGTACATCTCCACGTGAGTCACGCTCTTATCGGCCAGACTGGAGAGGCGCAACCAGGCAGCCACGAGCACGATGAGGCTGAGGCCAACGAACGTGATCCAACGCGGATGCGCGGTCTGCACTGAGACCCGCACCTCGGCGGCGACTGAACGCTGTGGTTCCGAGACGCTGGAGATTGTTCCCACGAGGGTATCTTGCGGTTCCCTGATTATCAGACGAGCACCCGCATCAAGCGGCTGCCTTTTCGACCACGAAATTGCCCAAGACCAGCATGTCCATTTCGCTCTTCGAGTATGTGTTAAAGGCGTTGGCCGGCGTGTTCACGACGGGCTCACCCTTCAGATTGAATGACGTGTTCAGCACGGCCGGCATCCCGGTCGCCTGAGCGAATCGCTCGATCAATCCGTAATAGCGAGGGTTGGTCTCGCGAAACACCGTCTGTAGCCGGCCTGTTCCGTCTACGTGCGTGATTGCCGGCAGAGAACTTTGCTGGGACTCACGCACCGGCACCACGTACAGCATGTAGCGCGCCGGGTAGTGTTGGGTAGCATGCGGCAGATCAAAGTACTTCTCCGTGCATTCTGCCAGCACCGATGGCGCAAAGGGCCGGTAGGGCTCGCGGAACTTGATCTTCGTGTTCACGATGTCCTTCATGTGCGGATTGCGCGGATCGGCGATAATGCTTCGATTGCCCAAGGCTCGCGGTCCCCACTCGAATCGATCCTGGAACCACCCAATCACTTTGCCGTTCTGCAGTCGGTCGACGACTGTATCCAGAAGACGATCATCGTCTTCGATGTGTTGATAGGGAATGTGATTCTGCTCTAAAAAGTCACGCACCTCGCCGGGCTTATAGCCTTTGCCCCAGTAGGCGTGCTCCATGCAGAAGCGCCGCGGATTCCCTAACAGCATGTTGTCCGCCCACAGTGCCGCTCCCAGCGCTCCTCCGCCATCACCGGCCGAGGGCTGCACAAACAGTTCCTCGAACCCGGTCTCACGCAGAATCCGGCTGTTGGCCACACTGTTGAGAGCGACGCCACCAGCGATGCACAGCCGCTTCTGACCGGTCTCTTTCTTGATGCTCCGCGCCATCCCAAGCAGCACTTCTTCCGTCACCTTCTGGATGCTGGAAGCGATATCGGCATAATACTGGTTCTTTTTGCAAAGCTCGTTGTAGTTCGCCGGAGGATCTCCGAAATAGGTCGGGAATCCCGACTCGTGGGTGAAGAAAAGCATCTTCGGCGGACGTGGCTCTCCGAATAACTGTGTGAAGCGCCCGTTGAAGGTCTTGTCGGTCGAGCGATGGAAGCAAAAATAATCCATATCGAGCGAGAACGAACCATCTCCGTCCTGCCGGATCAGCTTCCACACTTTGTCGACGTAGCGCGGCTTCCCGTACGGCGCCATCCCCATCACCTTGTACTCGCCTTCGTTTACTTCGAAGCCGAGAAACGCGGTGAACGCGCTGTACAGCAACCCCAACGAATGCGGAAACATCATCTGTTTCTTCAGCTCGATCTGGTTGCCCCGCCCCACGCCCCAGGTTCCTGTGACCCATTCGCCGACGCCATCTACCGTCAGGATGGCGGCCTCTTCAAACGGTGAGCACAGAAACGCACTGGCTGCGTGGGATAGATGGTGTTCGCAGAAAAGGACCCGGTCTTTCGGAATCCCAAGCTGCGAGGAGATCTTTGCCCCCACCCACAGCTTGTCGATCATCCAGGTGATCATCGACTCGCGAAAGACCTTGTAGGACTTTGGGTAGGTCTGCAGCGCGGTCATCAGAATCCGGTCGAATTTTCGAAACGGTTTCTCGAAGAACGCAACGTAGTCCACATCCTGTCCCTGAATTCCGCCAGACTCCAAACAAAAGTCAATGGCCGTCTGGGGAAAGTCGTAGTCGTGCTTTTTGCGGCTGAAGCGCTCTTCTTCGGCGGCAGCAACCAGTTGACCGTCGCGCAAAAGCACGGCCGCAGCATCGTGGTAATAGCAGGAAATACCTAGAATATTCATGGTTAGCCTTGGTGGCGCGCCCGCTCCAGGTTGATGGCGTCCTGGGCATGATCAAACCAGTGTTCGGGCCGCTTCTTGATATTCAGTGGATCGGAAAAGAAATGGATCACTACACCAAAGGGCAAAATCAACACAGCGTAGATCACCGTTAGCAAGACGCGCGCCTGGAAGTCGCCGATCTTATGCGCAATCCGTTTCCAGACCGCCCAGGCTTTTTTCAGTTGTTGCCACATCGTACCCCTCCTTGGTTGGCTCGTGTCGCGAAAATTGTCAACCGAGCCAAGCCGCTGTTAGAAAAGCGTGTAAATAAACGGAGCAATGGCGGAGCTTTGCGCCAGAATCAGCAGCACGCCGAACAAGAACAGCGTGACCAGAATTGGCACCATCCACCAGCGCTTGTTTGACCAGAAGAACGAAAACAGCTCTCCTGCGATTCCAACCCGTTGACCTGTCGTTTGCAACATACCCATAACAGCCTCCTCTTTCGTTCTTAGAATTGAAGTGGTTTGCGAAAAGTCACAGAACCCGCGGATGCGGCAAGAATCCAAGTATGTTAAACACTGACATCGAGGCGAAGCTAAGGAAGTTTGCGACGCCACAAGCTCTTGCTGTCTGATACCTAGCCTGTGACCTTCTCACCGTCCCACGTACCCGAGTGACCGCAGGCGCTCCAAGGTTTGTGGGTCGATTGCTTTTCCACGGCCGACAGTTTTGGGCATGGCCTTCTCCCACTCCTCCAGATCGCGCTGCATTCCGGAACACCGGACGGTGTCGACGGAGCAAAGATCGTGGACTTCGCCTGCATCGGCCGAAACATCGTAAAGTTCATGTTTTCCGGCGGTCGAGTCGATGTACTTGAAGTTTCCGGAGTAGATCGCTCGTTCCACGCGATTGAATGCTGGATTGAGGCTGGTGAGTCCCGAACCCGGGAAGGATTCGCTGATAAGTTTTCGATTGGCGTTCCCGGCGCCCTTAAGCAGGCTGAGTCCCTGAAGAAATTGCGGGGGAGTGATGCCAGTAACCTCCATGACAGTTGGCAGAATATCCGTATGGCCAACCCTTTCTTCTATCCATTGTTTTTGATTGCTTCCGGGATACTTCACTATCATGGGCACATAGACTTGGTCTTCATCTACGGACAGCCCATGTCCTACGAGGTTTCGCTCTCCAAATGCTTCTCCGTGGTCTGAAACGATAATAAGCAGGGTATTTTCATAGAGGCCTCGTTGCTTCAACCCGGCGATCAATCTCCCGATCTCCGCATCCATGTAAGCAATTCCGCCGTCGTATTGCGAAATGTAATGCTCGCGCTCTTCTTTCGACATCCGCCCTTGGCCTTCAACCAATTGATCAAACAAGAGCCCGTACCGAGTGTCCGGGATCGAGAGGTCTTTTTCGCAGGGGTACAACTTGTCGAATTGTGCAGGCGGAGCATAGGGCGAGTGCGCATCCATGTAGTTCAGCAATAAGAAAAAGGGCTGTCCCGAGTCGCGGGCGCGATCCAGAAAACGGTAAGCTTCCCGATTAATCTCAGCGGCCCGCAGGAACATCATGTCAAACTCAGTGGTGTCGATAACGCGATGGAGGATCTGACGGGCGCCGTAGCGCAACAAATATTCTTTTCGCGGTGGCATCATGCGCACGGCACCACGGGCATCGAAGAACTGAAAACCACGGTCGAATCCCCATTCCCGAGTCAAGAAACCCGAGTTCGCAACTACCGCCGCTGTAGAGTAGCCGTGCTCGGCCAGAATCTCAGCCAGCATCGGATACTTATCCGAAATGGGCACTCCGCCCCCGCTGGAATTCCGATGCGGCCGTGCCCCGTTCCAACTTGTATAAGTGCCGGTAAGAATTGCCGCGTGCGATGTTATCGTCATATCCCCTGCTGCCGTGGCGTGTGCAAAGACGGTCGCTACCCGCGCGAGCTCGGCTAAGTGAGGGGTTGTATTTCGGCTATATGCATACAAAGACAGGTGGTCCGCTCGCACGGTGTCGAGAGTTAACAGCAGGACGTTCGGCTTTGAGAAATGGGGAGTGGTCAGGCGCCGGCTGTTGCCTTGCGCCTGAATAATAGAACCAAAGAAGAAGGCACATCCCAAAACGAAAGCTAAAGCTCCGCCTACCGCCGTTAGTGGTCTTCCCAGAAGAATTGTCGTAGATTGCCTCTCCCGGGCCCGAATTCCTACCGCTGAGATACCGACGAATGTCCCCGCAATGAGGAGGGTGCTGAGGCAGCGGATCAAAAGCGAGTGTCCGCCGAGAGCCTCATTGTTGACCCATGCGGCCAGGAGCAAGAAAAACGCAACCATCCACGGACTCGAGAGCAATGCAAATCTTTCCACGCGATGTTCGGATGACAGGCTCCAGCTCAACACGGCGGCCACACTTATGCTAAACATCAACGTGGCAGGTTCGGGCTTGCCAGCCACCAGGTTGGCGATAAATCCCAGTACGAGCGAGAGCGTCCCGATTGTTCTGAGATGCCGTTTGTTGTTTTCATTTGTCGTCAACGCAGTAAAGAGTCCCGCCCCGAACCCGCCAATGACAATTCCAGCCAGCGCATAAAACGCAAAGAGCAGCAAGCTCAATTTCCAGTGCCATGTCGCCACTACCATTGGCCTGTACACAAGAAGAGGGGCGAGAGTTGTAGCTGCATATTCGATCACACCGTAAACCTGCCAGGCGATCATTCCCCAGAACGCACCCCAGAAGACATTCCTGCTCCACCCTTTGGCCATTCCACTCATCGCGATGAGCCCTTCTGACTCACTGCCCGATCTAGCTCTTCACCGCGTTCGGGGACCATCGCAAACTGCGGGCCACGCTCACTTCGCACTTTTTCTCGAACTGCCGTCAGTTTGTCGCCGACTTCTGGTGTCGCTATCAGTCTTTTGTACAGCTCTCTTGCGACCCACTCGTTTCCTTCATCGTTGTAATGTCCGGGCGCTTCGGCAAAGTAGTGCACGGAGCCGGGCCATATGAACATGCCGTCCTTCATGGTTACAGGCAGCTTATGAAATTCCTCCACCAAGTCCACAAACACAATGCCCCTTTTCATGGATTCGCTGCGAATCCACGCGCGCCAGGCTGGCGTCGGGCCTCGCTGTTCATAGTCATGCAAAGTCGTAGGCAGGCACACTAAAACCAGAACGCTGTTCCTCTGTATCTCCAAGGCCTGAAGATCCTCGAGCATCTTCTCGATGACTTGTGCCTGCTGATCCGTAGGACCACTTGAGAATGGATCGTGCGCAGGCAGTGCCCATCCAACCAAAGAACCGAGCAACTTGACCGACTGAAACTCGCGCAGGAGAAGCCGCTTGCGTTCCAGCCAGGGTAGAACATGAGATTGCACCGGAACAGGAATATTCTCCTTTACTAGATTCCCACTACGGAGATCTAGGATGGGTTTCCCATAACCGACATAACTACTGAGCTGCATGCGCCGGAAATCCTCAGTAATGAAGGCAAAGATATGGATGTGATGATCGAGCGCGGCGCCGTCGCGTTTGTAAGATAAGTACATCTGGTCGGCTCCATAGCCGCTCTCCCCCATGTTGACGGTTTGAAGGTGGGGATTAAGCGATTCCAGAAGTTGGCACCATGTAGAGTCGTTGCCAACCCCTTCGCCGAATGTGAATGAGTCCCCGGAGCAGATTACGCGCAGTCTGCCGGCGGGCACACTTTGCGCGAATTCCTGGCTGGCGCGAAAGCCTTTTGAGTTGGTCGTGAGGCTGATGCCGGGGGCATAGTAGTTCTTCTCGTCGAAGTTCGGAATGCTGACCCACCCCAGTTGCTCATCGTACTGCACAGATGGTCCGGACAGGGCCAAATGCTCGTTAGGCGAGACCAAGCGATAGGTAGCAACTAAGCTGCTGCAGAGACCTTCCCAAAAAAGCAAAGACACGGTGCACCCGCATATTACCAAGATGAATCTCTTGATATTTTTCGGCTGCACCGGCTTCGCCTGAGGTTCCACCGCCGAAAGCTCGATGACTGGCGTCGCGTCAGTTTTGGATTGCATGACCATTCGCTCTTCCAGCACCGGGGGCGCTTCCGGCAACAGTATCTTCGGAACGCTGGTTTATCTTGGCAGCGACTTGGGGTATAGAGATCAGGCGTGAGTAGAGCTCTTTGGCAACCCACTCATGGCCCTGATCGTCGAAGTGTCCGGGAGCTTCGGCAAAATACTGGGTAGAACCCGGCCAAATAAATAACCCATCCTTCCTGGTCACAGCCAGTTTTTGAAAATCATCGATCAGGTCGACCACGAAAAACCCGCGCTTCATGGATTCCTCGCGCACAAACCGCCGCCAGGGTGGAGAGGCTCCGCCCGGCTCGTAATCGGAGACTCGAGATGGTATGTACAGCAAGACGAGTACGCTGTTCTGTTGTTTTTCAATGGCTACCAGATCCTCGAACATTTTGTCGATGACTCGTGCCTGCTCATCGGTGGGCCCATTGGCGAAGCTGGGATCTCGTGGCGGAAACAGCCATTCGACAATCGAGGACATCATCGCCAAAGACCTGAATTGCCGGAGCGGGTGAGGCTTCAGAGCCAACCAATGGAGAAACGTGGACCTCCGGGGAACTGGGATGTTGTCGGTCACCAGTTGGTCACTCTGCAATTTAAGCACTGGCTTTCCATACCCTCCGAGAACGCTGAAGGGCATCCGGCGGAAGTCGTCAGTGACCACGGCGAAAACGTGTGCGCTGTGCTCAAGCCTTGCGCCTTCGCGCTTGTACCAGAGATACATCTGGTCGGCCCCGTAGCCGGTCTCGGCCATGTTGATTGATTGAATACGAGGGTCTATCGATTCCAGATCCTGGCACCATGTGTGATTATTCGCGACGCCATCGCCGTAGGTCTGGGAATCCCCTGAACAGATGATCCGGAATTTTCCGTCTGGAACTTTCTGTGTGAATTCCTCGTCCGACCGGAAACCTTGCGAGTTGGTACGCAAGTAGATGCCCGGCGCATAATAGTTGCTCTCATGAAAGTTTGGAACACTTACCCAGCCCAAGCGCTCGTCATATTGCACCGAAGGCCCGGATAGAGTCCGATGTTGGTGGGGAGACCACAGTTGATAGGCAACGATCAAGCTGCTGCATAGGCCCTCCAGAAGAAGGAAGAAGAGCACGCAGGTTGTCGCCGCTAAGCAGAGTTTCTTAAGCATCTTTGCAGGGAGCTAGGTCAGGTTTACAAATCGGGCGGGGTCGCGTGAATCTGCGGCTCCTCGTGCGGGTGTGGCATAGCCTTTTCGCAACCCAGGCGCGAGCCAAATGAATGCCAGCGTGAACCCAAGTAGCGTGAACGTAATCAAGGGCAATGTCCAGTTTACGGATACGCCGGCATTTCCCAGGCGGGTCATCCAGGGCAAAACAAATCCTCTCCGCCGGAGAGTCCCCAGGACCAGCCTCAGATCGTTCTGGTGCGCGGCGGCCATGCCCAAACTCTGCAGGCAGGACGCAATTGCGACTACCCAGGAGACAACTCGCGGCAGCATTTGGGCTGTTTGCATTGCAAGCAGCGCCAGCGCGGGCACCACTGGTACGAGATATCGAAATCCTGTGGTTGGCTGGAGCCACGAGTACTGATTCGCCGCGCAGAAGACCACAAACCCCGCAAAATACGTGAGCAGAACTATTGTTTCCCGCTGCGGAATCCGGTACGGCACACGCTTTACGAACGGAGCCGCCAGCGCCAGAATCAACGCCGGGCAGTAGACGAAGAGACCGAACCGGGGATCGAAAAAGTTCGCCCAGAAAAGAGTTGGGGATGGCCAATCGAAGCCACGGTATCCGTGAGATGTTGGAGCGGTGGCTGGCATGTAGTGCTGCGAGGGCCGGTAAAACGAGCCAAATGCCCACGTCTGATAGATCGCCAAAGCAAGTACGCCAGGTGCCAAGCCCACCACGAAAGCAGCCATGAGGCACCATCTTTCCGAAGCTGGCTGCTGGGCTGCACGCAGCCAGACATAGAGAGCGGCGACCAGGACTACGACCACGCCACTGAAATCGCACAACACGGCATATCCTGTGAGCAGCCCTGCCAGCGCAGCACGCGTAGGATGAATTGGGGAATCGTTCGGATCCCACAGCAGCAGCAGCGCGGTGAATCCAGCGTCTCCGACCAACAAATTGTGGTTCAAGTGTCCGGCACGAAACAGTACCGGCGTACCCACACCATAGAGCACCGCGGCACCCGCTGCCCGAGCCGCTGGAATCCCCGCCTGTGACAGCCTTGTGCACAAATACGCAGCTGTGCCCGCGGTCGCAGGAGCCATCACCAGTGCAACCGTCAAGAAACCGACCAACAAGAAATAGAGCGCGCGGCCCTCGGATACCGTCCGCCAAAACAAATCTCCTTCGTCGCCTGTGCGACTTGGCCGAGGCAATGTTTGATTCCATGCGTCTACGCGTGCCAGTGCAGGTCGGAGCAATAGCAGCGGGACCGCCGCCGTTAGCGAAGCTCCCGGGTTATTGTTAATGTAAGCGCCACCCCGCGGGCCCCGGAAGATATCTGGCGACCACCCCAGATAGCGATCCACGTTCAGGCTCCCGCGCTCGGCAAGTGCAATTGCGGGAAAATGTTCGCGCACGATATACGGAGCCCAGAAAACCGTGTAGATTAACCAGCATGTGAGAAATACTCGCCACGACCAGCCACCGAACCAACCGAGTCTTCCGCGCAACTTCATCTTGTTGAGAGCTTCAAAATGCCTCTTCAGCAATCCTTGTGGCATTCGCCATCAGCGTTAAAGTGATGTTTTTGGCTGGAAGATCTGGGAAAGTCGAGCCGTCGGCAAAGTACAGATTATCCACGTCGTGGCTACGGCCGTACTTCGAGCAAGTAAGAGGTGCAGGTGTGTCGGTCATGGGAAGGGTGCCAGCGTAATGCACGCTCGCTCCCATCGGACGGACATGCACAGTTCGTGCTGGAGCGAAACACCCTAACTTCCATAGGATGCTTCGAAATGTCGAGATGGTGCGCTTCAACTTGTCGGGCTCGTCGGGCTGAGGGCGATATTCAATGGTAAGCCGGTGCGGTGTGGCGCCGACATCCAGCGTGATGTAATTCTCATCTCGCCGATGGTCAGGGAGATTGATATTCACCATGCCGAGTGCGCCATGAATATTGCGGAAAACCGAAATACTCGTGCCCAAGTCAAATGGAAGCGTCTGGACCAGCGGGTGGATCAAGGCAGTCTTCAATGTAGTCACTAGTCCGTGGACGTACTCGTCCGCAGCTCCTTGTACGGCAAAAGCAATCTGGTGATATTGATAACTGTTGGCATTCCACTTCCGGCCAAGCATCCGCAGATTTACGAACGGCATGAGAATCTGCCGATTGTCCATGACGCCCCGGAGTTCGGGCGTCTCTCCGCTGTTGCGATACACGGACTCAAGGAAAATTCTGGCAGAACAAAGCGTGCCCGCCGCCAACACTAGTGAGTTCGCGGCAAATTCATGGGTCTGCCCGTTGGCTGAATACGCCACCACACTCTTTACCTTGCTGCTCTCCAGACGAAAGTGATCCACATACAATCCTGAGACATACTGGAACGTCGAGTACGTCCGGCACGCATCGAGGGTCAGCGACGGCGTGTAGAATGCGCGGTTGGGGCATCCCCACAGACATCGCCCGCAGTATCTACATTCTTCGCGGTTTCCAAGATCCCGGCTGAGAGCAGCGACTCGGGCTCGGCCCATCAGACATCCGAATTTATCTTTCAGATATCCGCGATGGCGTTTGTAGGAATCAAGGAGAACCGCGGAGTGTTCATCCAGATCAAGCGGTTCCATAAGCTCACCATGCCATGGAAGGACATCTGAGAGGTCGTCGTGGGCGCCAGTAATTCCGATGTGCGCCGCCACCTTGGCGTAGTACGGCCCAAGTTCTTCATAGCCAAACGGAAACTCTTTGAGATCACGGTTGCTGAATGGATAACACCCACCCGTCCAAGTCTCAGCCAGGCCACCGGCCGCAAACGAGTAAAGCGGGGAAAAGCCGCTCGATTGATGTTGAAATTCCGGCCGGCTTCGAAATACGTGCTGCTTAGTCGGAGGAAACGCATAATATTCGCCGGCCGCTCCCGGTAGCACGAGGGATTCATACCGCGAGCCGAGAAAATACGTCACGGGATCGGGAAGATTGTGTTTCAGCTGGTTCAAGGAATCAGCCGGACGCACTACCTCCTGTCCGGTATGGCCGACATCGAGCATCAGCACCCGCCTGCCTTTCCCCAGCGCAGTCAAAGCGAAGTGCGCTCCACTTGCGCCTGAGCCGACTACAACGATGGTTTCCATCAGTGCTCCAACATTGCTTCCGCACGTGGTTTCCAAGAGAACGCCATGGCGACTCGGACCGGAGTGAAAACCACTACGGAAGCCCCGAACAGGAACGAGTACCTGGCTGCTCGCCAACCGAGAGACGCCAGTGTTGCCAGAGGGCTGCGACCGTCGGCGTTATCGAATACTTCGCAACTGGGCGCGACGCATTCCAGCAATGCCAGAGTGACAACCAACTTCTTTCTCACGATGGACCCTTTGCGGAATACGCTCGCGTAACTGTCTGCCATTCTCGCCCAGAAAGGGGCCCGAGCGGAAATGCTTACCAGGAAGTGGTCGAAATTGTCCGAGCCCAAGCCTGACATCGCATCTGACTTCTGGTGAAAATCCAGGTAGCGATTCACCACATACTGCGAGGGAACGCGGCCGATCAAGTATCGGGTGTACGTAAGACACTCGCGTTCAAGCTGAGATGTGTTCATGGCTGATGAGGAGCATTTCATCGACGCGCTTCATTCCAATCTGCTGCGCCTTCACCCAAGCGTCCGGAGCAATGGTTCCTGGGTTTGTGAATGATGCCAACTGCCCAGCGGTGAAGGGCAAAAACGCCCGCAACCATGGTTCGAAGAAGCCCAGGCACGCCGCAATCGGGCGGGCAGGCAAATGCAGGACTGGTGCGCGTCCTCTGCCGAGGGAACAGCGAATGCGAACCAAAAGATGCTCGATGCTGAGCACGTCCGGACCGCCGATCTCCACTGTTTTCCCTACCAAGGATTCATTCTCTAACATGGCGATTAGAGACGTTGCCACGTCGCTTGCGAGAATCGGCTGCACCGGCGTCCGACCGTCTCCGAACATTGGCATCAAAGGTAAGGCAGCAAGGCGTGCAAGGCCGTCGAGTACGGGGGCGCCATCGCCGAAAATCATAGTCGGCCGAACAATAGTCCAGTGCAGCCCACTCTGCTGAACAACCATCTCAGCCTGTTCTTTCGACTGAGCGTAGGGGTAGTTAGACTTATCCGAAAACTTCACGGCGATGGT
>Ga0116113_1000200_pt1 | contig 13544 bp, 16 predicted proteins | sample June2015DPH_10_2_FD_89788 | JGI IMG/M metagenome (GOLD analysis project Ga0116113, IMG submission 89788) | Peatland microbial communities from SPRUCE experiment site at the Marcell Experimental Forest, Minnesota, USA - June2015DPH_10_10 | ecosystem: Environmental > Terrestrial > Soil > Wetlands... | reverse complement strand
GGAATTCTCTCGGCCGTCGATGGCGCGCATGTGACCGGCATGATGCGGCTCAATGTGCACGACCTTGGGTGCGACATGTATTCATCGAGCCCGCACAAGTGGCTGCAAGCGCCGAAAGGATCTGGCTTTCTCTATGTGCGCGATGAAGTCATCGATCGCATGTGGAACACGATCGTCACCGAAGGCTGGGACGACGCCAGGATTCGCGCCGAACGCTTCCAGCGCATTGGCAGCTCGAACGTGCCGGCGCTGTGGGGGCTGCGGGCGGCGATCAAGATGGCAAACGACATTGGTCTCAACAGAATCGAAAGCCGCCATCGCAAGCTGGCCGATTACATTCTCGAAGAAATGAAGAAGCGCGGGGCCGAATCGTGGACCTCGCCGGATCCCGCGCTGCGCTGCGCGATTGTAACGGCGAATGTGCCGCCCGTTCCGCGCATGGATTTGGAGAACTGGATGTGGAAGACGCACAAGATCCGCATCCGCGGCGGTGACCCTCATAAGTTGCGGCTGTCTACGCCGTACTATTTGCAGAAGAAAGATATTGACCTCTTTTTGGAGAGGTTTGTCGAGTATAAGAGGGAGAAGAAACTGGCGTGATGTCGTTCTGGTCATCTCAACTTGACCATATCTGCTATAATGTGTCCATGACGGAAATTTCTGCGGCAGTCTTCAAGGCCCAATGCCTCAGTCTGATGGAGGATGTTCGCTCCACCAAGCGTCCGCTGGTGATCACGAAGCGCGGTAAGCCGGTTGCGAAACTGGTACCCATGGATGAACCGAAGGACGACTTCATAGGAAGGCTGAAGGGCGTGTTTGAAGTGGTCGGCGATCTCGATGCCGATCCGCCGGAGGCGTGGGAGTCCGCGTTTTGATTTTGCTGGACACGCATGTGCTGTTCTGGGCGGTAGATAATTCAAAGTCGCTTTCGCGTCCGGCGGCTTCCGCCATCCGCCGCGCCCGTCGGCAAGGCGGGATCGCAATTTCTGCTATCACCGTTTGGGAGCTTGCGTCCATGCTGGCGCGCGGTCGCATTCGCCGTTACGGAACTCTTGGATCCTCGCTCAACCTGCTGCTCGAAGGAGTCACCGTGCTGCCGATCACGCCAGAGATCGCTACCTTGGCCGCCCAGTTCCCACGCGAGTATTCTGGCGATCCCTCTGATCGCATCATCGGAGGCACAGCCCGCGCCGGGGGTCTGACTCTGGTCACTCACGACGAGAAAATTCGGAAAAGCCCGCTTCTTCGGACGGTGTGGTAGCGACCGTTGTTAGAATTCAAGAGATGGCAACGCTGATTCAGGCCGACTCCGGTGCTCGAGAGCTTCTGACCGAGATTCTCGAAGAGGCGCAGTGGTGGCGCACCCTCGTCACCCTTGTAAAATTCCTCGATGCCCGGCAGGTAGAAACGGTTCGACTGGAATTCGGGTATGTTTTGGGTCGCGACTTAGCAGGGCATCAGCAAGCTTTGGATGAGATCGTACAACTCAACGATTTGGAGCACGTCATCAGGGCGGGATTTGATGACGGGACGATCGAATGGAATCGATCTTCAGACTTCCGCTTTTATCCGCTGGGAATAGAGTTGGCCTTCATGCTTTGCAACGATGCCGACCTGCATTTCGCTTCGGCTGACTCAGCGCTCCTTGCAGAAGTCGCGCAAACGCTCCGCACCGGCGGAGTGAAAGTCTACGATTCGATCGGGCCCTCCTGAATTGCGCGCCCTAGTCGTAATACTCCAGCCCCAAGTGCGTGATCAGCTCCTCGCCCTTCAAATGGCGCAGCGTGTTCTTCAGCTTCATCAACTGGATGAAAAGATCGTGTTCGGGATAGAGCCCCGGCGCGGTCATCGGAGACTTGAAGTAAAAGCTCAGCCACTCCTGAATTCCAATTCCCTTCAGCTCGGTCGAGCGTTTTGCGAGATCGACCAGCAGCACCAGGTCGAGCACGATCGGCGCGGCGAGAATCGAGTCGCGGCACAGGAAGTCGACTTTGATCTGCATGGGGTAGCCGAGCCATCCGAAGATATCGATGTTGTCCCAGCCCTCTTTGTTATCGCCGCGCGGCGGATAATAGTTGATGCGAACTTTGTGGTACATGTCGCCGTAGAGTTCGGGATAAAGTTCGGGCTGAAGAATGTGCTCCAGCACCGAAAGTTTCGATTCTTCCTTGGTCTTGAAGGATCCGGGGTCGTCGAGCACTTCACCATCGCGGTTGCCAAGAATGTTAGTAGAAAACCATCCACTCAGGCCCAGCATGCGCGCCTTGAAGCCCGGCGCGAGAATTGTCTTCATCAGTGTCTGCCCGGTCTTGAAATCTTTGCCGCAGATCGGGGCCTCATTCTTGCGTGATAGTTCTAGCATCACCGGCAAATCCACCGTCAGATTGGGCGCGCCGTTGGCGAACGGAACGCCTTCCATCAGCGAAGCGTAGGCATAAATCATCGAGGGCGCGATCATTTCATCGTTCTCGCGCAAAGCCTTCTCGAATGACTTTACTGACTGATGCGCTGCGGTGGGTGCAATGAAAGACTCCGTGGAACCGCACCACATGGTAATGAGCCGGCTCACGCCGCTGGTTTTCTTGAAGTCGCGGATGTCGGCGCGCAACTGCTCGGCAAGATCCATCTTCGTTTTGCCCTTCTTCACGTTTGGCCCGTCGATCTTCTTCACGTAGTTGTGATCGAACACGGCCGCGCGCGGCGTCACTGAAGAAAGAAAAGGCTTCAACTGGTCGAGCAGGCGTTGGTCGAGCACTCCCGCATGCGAGGCGGCTTCGTACATGTTGTCGTTGTAAATATCCCAACCGGTAAAGACAAGGTCGTCGAGTGTGGCGAGCGGCACGAACTCTTTGATCTTCGGCGAACGGCCATCGGTGCGCTTGCCCAGTCGCACCGTACCCATCTGTGTGAGCGAACCGATGGGTTTCGCCAGCCCTTTGCGAATCGCTTCGACGCCCGCGACAAACGTGGTCGCAACCGCGCCCATGCCCGGGATCATCACGCCCAGCTTTCCTTTCGCGGGCTCGATCGTGCCTTCGGGCTGCGGGTTATCGCGATTCTTCACGTATTCCTTGACTTGAACGCGGGGAGCCTTCGCTGATTTTTCGATCTCGGCAGACTTATTCTTTGCAGACTTATTCCGTGTCGCCATATTTTGGCCGCTTCCTCAGTAAGAATCTATATGGATGTGCAAACCCTATATGTTCTCGTATGAGGCAGGAGTTTTGCAAACGCGAGCGGCCGAACGCGCAGAAAATCGATTCAACGGGGCAGTCGCGTCATCGAGCGGCGAGCGCGCATTTTGATTGGTGACATAAATTATTTGCGTTGGACTCTAGCGCGGACTTGCTTCATAGTGGAATCACTTCGCAAACCAGCTCTGCAGCCGGTCCCGCGAAGCTGATATTTGCAGGCCAGCCCTGATGTTGGCCGTGCAATTCTCCTGACCCTGTAGTTCTCCACTCCATTTGAGCATACGCCAGTCGGCCTTGCGCCGGTTTGTGCTCTTCTGCCCACAAGAACAGGAGACTAAAATGAAATCGATTCGCAACTTCGCCTACGCCGCTGTTTTAACCTTGAGTGCCTTGAACTTCGCGCCCAGCCTGGCTTCAGCCCAGGATGCAGCGGGGAGTTTCACCTTAACCCACGAAGTACACTGGCAGAATGCGGTTGTGCCTGCGGGAACGTACAGGTTCGTCATTGAACCGGATGGTCCTGCGGCAATGCTCACGCTGCGCAACCTGAGCGGCGGGAAAAGCTTCATGATGCTGGTGGTCGACACCGAGGATTCCAAACCGAAAGACACCAGCGAATTGGTTATGGTGCCGAGGCCAGCTGGAAGCTTCGTCAGTACGCTGCAGCTTCCGGAGTTCGGAATGACACTGCACTTCGCCGTACCGCCCGAAACTCATGGAATAGCGCGAGCGGTCGCAAGCACGGGCACGGTCCAGACTGCATCGGCCGCACACTAGTTCATCCGAGGCCTACCCCGGGAGCAGATCTGACCGTTTAGATCCGCTCTCTTTTTTTTTGTTGGCTCGATTTCCTCAGGCAGGCTTCGGCGCGGATGAATTCCCTCTCACTTCGTCGCTGAGCACAATCGCTTCGGCGATCTCTTTCATTGGCTTGCGCTTCTGCCGGCTCTGCCGTTGCAGGGTGAGGTAGGCTTGTTCCTCGCTCAATCCCAGATCGCGTTGCAGAATTCCTTTGGCGCGCTCCACTACTTTGCGCGTCTGCAACTGTTCCGACAGGTTGAAGTTGGCATCTTCCAGCCGGGCCATCTCGATTTCGGCGCCCACCAAAAATCCAATCGTCGAGATCAAACGGATTTCCCGGGGACGGTAAACGTGATGCTGGCGATGCTGCAGATTGATCACTCCCACAACGCGGCCGCGAGACATCAAGGGCACCGACAGAAACGCCTCGTAACTATCTTCGGGCAGCTCGTGGAAGGGTTGAAAGCGCGGATCGAGCGCCGCGTTTCCGGCAACCGCCACCGGCTCCGCGTTTTCCGCTACCCAGCCAGTAATGCCCTGCCCCACGCGCAGTTTCAGGCGATCGACAACTTCGGGGTGGGGATTCTTTGAGGCGCGCAGCACAAGGTCGTCGCCTTCCAGTACATAAACCAGGCAGGAATCGCACTTCACCAGCGCCGAAGCAAAGTCGACCACGCGAGTCAGTACATCGTGGAAGCCGTCGGCCGTGGCCAAGCGGACGCCAATCTCGTGCAGCAAATCAACATGCGAATCCTCAACTGATATAAGAGAGTCCATGGCTAAGGGTATGGGCAGAATGGAGGCTTGTCTAATTCCAAATTTCAATGACTGCTATAAAGGATTTCCCGCAGGATTGTAACCGGCGTTTAACATCTTTTGTAGAAGTACTGCATCGACTTAGTGCCGCGGGCAGCTTGGCTACGCCCCTTCGGCAGGCTCAGGGCAGGCTTTCGCGGGACAGCCGAGGCGGCTGTCTCCACATGATTCGCGTCAGCGCAATCTTCATCTGTGTTACAACCTTTGCGGACTTTATTCCTATGCCTGAGAAAATCGCGCTCATCACCGGTTCCTCCAGCGGCTTCGGATTGCTCACCTCTATCGAACTGGCCAAGGCCGGATTTCGCGTTGTAGCCACTATGCGCGATCTCGGCCGCCGCGAACGCCTCGACCAGGCCGCAGCTGCAGCAGGTGTAGCCGCGCAGCTTGATATTCGCGCACTCGACGTCACCGACTTTGATTCTTTGCCCGCCTTCGTTGATGCCGTTGTCCACGACTACGGACGCCTCGACGTCCTCGTGAACAACGCTGGATTCGCCGTCGCCGGATTTCTCGAAGACATCAAGCTCGAAGAACTTCGCCGTCAGTTTGAAACCAACTTCTTCGGTGCCGTAGCCATGACCAAAGCTGCGCTGCCCGCCATGCGCCGCCAGCGCTCCGGTCACATAATCATGGTTTCATCCATCGGAGGATTGCTGGGTACGGTGACCATCGGCAGCTATTCGGCGTCGAAACACGCGCTGGAGGGCTGGAGCGAATCGTTGCGGCTTGAAACCAATTCGCTCGGCATCAAGGTCGTGCTGGTTGAGCCTGGATCATTTCAAACCGATATATGGACGCGCGGCGCGATGCTGGGCGATCAGGTTACAAAGGAGACGTCTCCAAACATTCAGCGCATGTTGCGGATGCGTGATCTGATCCAGGCTCTTCCGAAAAACGATGCTATTGAAGTGGCGCGCAAAATCACCTCGATCGCGCAGGATCCCAATCCTAAGCTGCGCTACGTGGTGGGTCGCGATGCCAAAATACAACTTGCGCTCAAGCGCATCCTGCCGTGGAAGTGGCACGAGAAGATCGTCGCGAAATATCTGAAGCTGGATTAGAACCAGCCTCGAGTCGCTAGTCCCGAGCCCCGAGTAAAGTTAAAAGCATAGAAAGCTTTTCTAGCCTGGATTCGCGCTCGCAACTCGGGACTCGCGACTACTTCTCCAGATCCATCGTCTTCACGGGCAAATCCCAGTGCGCGTCGAGAATCTCAAACCGCCGCTGCTCTTCGCGCTGGAACGTTTCCTGATCAGGATACATCTGCTTCTGCAGCGCGGCCTCGTCGAAGGGTTCGTTGGCCACTGTCGCGTTCTTGAAGACGATGGTCACGCGAAAATCCCAGCGGCCGTCTTCCGTGGTGTGATACCGCGGTTGATCCATCCAGACTTTCGCGATGCGCCCCATCTCCGTTTCTTTCTTCAGCACAGGATAGTGATTCTTCTTGAACAACTTCAGAAACTCATCCGCATGCCCCCACTTCGCTTTGTAGTAGTACTCAACCACGAACGGCTGTCCTGAGGTTGCGGGCGTGGATTGCGAGCGGGAAGCGAGCGGCAGAGCGATTGCATAGAAAAGCAACAGCGCTAAAGTGCGGGACATTCGAATCACGGAAGCCTCCTGGTAAATGCCACCTTGTACACTAACAAAAAGAATGCGCGCAAGGGAGAAGCGGGTGAAAGACGACGAACAGCAAATCCTGAACCTCTTCAAAGAGGGCGATCGCGCGATAATCGCCGCCGACGTGCCCGCGCTTTCGCGCATTTTCACCGACGACTATATCCAATACGACGAATCCGGCAAGGCCTTCACTAAGCAGGATGTGCTCGCAAGTCTCAAGTCCGGCGCGATCCGCTACATCTCGATGATCTCGACCGGTCGCCGCATCCGCCTACTGAAAGAAGATCTAGCTATCGTTCACGGCTCGGAAGATAACGAAGTCGAGCAAGATGGAAGACGCTTCGCAGTTAGCTACATCTACATGGATGTGGTGGTGAAGCGGGACGGGAGATGGCAGATCGTGGGGTCACAGTTGGCGAGGCCGAGCACCGACTAGTGCTGGAGTCCCGTCGGCTGTCGAGTGGGCGTCCCGTTCAATCCGGCCAGCAAGATGCTGCCGCTACAAGCCTGGGTCGCTACTCAGCAGTCCGCATCCTATTCTTCCAGTGAGTCCAAACAAAATAGACTACACCCGCTACCAGCAGAGCCCCAATCACCGCGTCAAACTTGTGGAAGTACTTGCCTAACTCGCGCCAGTTCTCGCCCAGCTTCATTCCGAGATACGCCAAGCCCAGACACCACGGCCACGATCCCAGGAATGTGTAGAGATGAAACCGTCCACGCGGCATGCGCGCTATGCCGGCCGGCAACGCAATAAAGGTTCGAATCACGGGCAGCAGGCGACCGATGAATACGGCAAGGTATCCCCAGCGCGCAAAGAAGCGGTCGGCCCAATCGAGTTCGCGGCGCCCCATCAGAATCCAGCGGCCGTAGCGCTCGACTAAAGGACGCCCGCCATAGCACCCAATTTCATATGCAACCAGCGAACCCAGATTGCACCCAATCGCCCCCGCGGTCGCCACCCACAACAGCTTGAACGTCCCGGTGAAAACCAGATAGCCGGCAAACGGCATGATCAACTCTGAAGGCAATGGGATGCACGCCGACTCGATTGCCATCAGCAATGCGATGCCGGCATAGCCGGTCGCGCTGATCACAGAACTGATGAACATGAAGATGACGGCTAGAAGTTTTTCAGTCATTAAAAAGCAGTTCTCAGTTCTCGGTTCTCAGTTAAAACCGCGTGCTTAGACAAACTGGGAACTGGAATCGGAACTAAATCAGTGTATCGGAAAATCCCCGCGGAAAAGCTGGACGTGCAAGCATCTCTCAGCCAGCGTCTCTGCATCACGACTGAGAACTGAGAACTGACTAAAACGAGCCGTCCTGAGTAAACGTATATCCGGGCAGGGACGCGCCTTGCGGGCTCTTGGCCACCTTGATGCGCACGGTAGGGGAATCCGGAGCGGTAATCCCTGCCGGACGCAACATCGCATATTGCGTGAATACTTCGCTGTAAACCTTAGTGACCAGGTAGTCCTGGCCATCGGCATCATTGCGCCAGACCTGCCCGAGCTGAATGGAGTTTACGGCCATAAGATTCGGAAAAGATTGCTTGAACTCCAGACTACCGAGGGATATCTGTCGAGTCAATCCTGCCTCTGGTTACCGAGGTCTCTGCTAAGATGTTGCCCTCATGCCCCGTGGAAGTGCACCCCGCCAACCTGCTCGCACCGGCCGTCAAGAAGGCGTGCCGCACACTCTTCCTTCGACATCGCTCAGGCCAAAATCCCGCGCATCATCGGATCGGAGAACAAAAGCTGCCTCGAAGGAACGAAAAACAACTGCGGCCGTTTCAAAGGCTGCGAAAGGATACAATCCTCTCGCACCCGACCGCATCGCCGAAATCCTGAAGCGCCTCGACGAGCTCTATCCCGACGTTACCTGCGCACTCACGCACACCAGCGCATGGGAGCTTCTGGTTGCGACCATCCTTTCCGCGCAATCGACCGACGTCAACGTCAACCGTGTAACTCCCGAACTCTTCCGCAAATATCCCACGGTGGAAGCATTCGCTGCGCTTGCGCCGGAGCAACTCGAACCCGACGTGCGATCCACCGGCTTCTTCCGCAACAAATCGAAGTCAGTGGTCGGCGCGGCCAAGAAGGTGGTCGCCGACTTCGGCGGTCAAGTTCCTATGAACATGGAGGGTCTCCTCACCCTGCCCGGCGTCGCCCGCAAGACTGCGAACGTCGTGCTAGGAAGCTGGTTCAAAAAAGCCGAAGGCATAGTCGTCGACACCCACGTGCACCGCATCTCGCGCCGTCTCGAACTCACTACGAACAATGATCCGCAGAAAATCGAGCAGGATTTAATGCGCATCATCCCGCGCGAGAAATGGATTCTCTTCTCCCACCAGATCATCTGGCACGGACGCAAACTCTGCATCGCGCGCAAACCCAAATGCGTCGAATGTCCGCTGGAAAATCTTTGCCACGCCGCCGACAAGACCTGGAGCACGGTGGAGATGCACAAGAACGCGAAAGCGTGATCGCCGCGGGACCCTTGCCCGTTTTGATCCTGACCGAATGCTGCATAGCAAGCCTTTCCCTGGTTTCCAGTGCAATTGCAGCAAAAATAACTTAATGTCCGATGTGGCCTAAGCCGTCCGTCCGTGGCTGCAGGGTTTCATTGCACCCGAGCTGCGAGTGCTCGGGGCTGAAAGGCAGTGCACAAAAGGCCTTGACGAATGCCCCCTCTGCGCGTCTAACCTAAGATTAGTGGGGTAGCTGCTGGGGGTTCGCTCAACGTGTTTGCGCAACTGAATCCTGGGAAACCGACGCGGCGACGAGTGCTGGCCGTTTCGCTCGTGCTGCATGGGATGCTATTCGCTTGGCTACTGCATAGCCCGGAACCACAACTTCTGATGCCGGCGTCCGTTGCCATTGGGCATAACGGCAAGGTGGTTTCGCATCTTTACTTCCCTACGCAAAAGCCAGACGACAGTGATACGAGTTCGTCGGATAGCGCAACCGAAGCATATCGGCACCAGCGGCTGGGACACGAGAAATTGACTTGGAAACCGGCCCCTGCGCAGGCCAAGCCGGCGTTGCCTTCGGCCCCGATCATTGCTTCAGGGGCGGAAGACAGCGCGAAGACGGCGACGCTAACCAAGCTGGGACATGGCGCGCCTGCAGGACTTCCCTACGGAAGTGTGCCGGGAGGGCCGGTGTATGGCGATGAGATTCGTCCGGCGCTACCGATTGCGACTGCCGATCCGGTGATTTATCCGTGGCAACGGCCTTTGTCGGAGGGAAAGGTGGTGATCGAGATTACGATCGACGAGACGGGGGAGATTGTCCGCAAGACGGTGCTGCAGAGCCTTGGTCCGGAGATCGATAACAAGTGCCTGGCGGCGCTGGAGAGCTGGCGTTTTCAGCCGGCTACTCGCAATGGCTCGCCTATTCCTTCCAAGCAGGATGCGATTTTTCCCTTCAAAGCGCGCGGTTAGTTGAACCTCGTCGCCCACGGCTCATCGCGCAGCGGCTATGATCGCCGCTATAATCGAGATGTGAGTGCTAATTCCCTTCAACCTGTCGCATCTGCAGACTTCCCTACGCGCTGGGGCAAGTTCCGGATTTACGGTTTCCGATCGGAAGCCGGCTCCAATAGCAATGGCCCGGTTGAGGAAGCAGTCGCGCTTGTGATGGGCGATATTCGTTCCACTCCTCCGCTAGTGCGGATTCACTCGCAATGCCTTACAGGCGACGTTTTTCATTCTCTGCGCTGCGACTGCCGACAACAGTTGGAGATGGCGCTGTCGATGATTCGCGAACTGGGCGCAGGGATATTGATTTATGAGCAGCAGGAAGGCCGCGGCATCGGCCTGATGGCAAAATTGCAGGCTTACGAACTGCAGGATTCAGGTTTGGATACGGTTGAAGCCAATGAGCGGCTCGGGTTTAAGGCCGACCATCGCGACTTTGCATTGCCCGGCCAGATGCTGAAGGCGCTGGGCGTGACCCGAGTGCGGCTGCTTTCGAATAATCCTGAGAAGGTGGAGGCTTTGCAGCGCGCTGGTATTGAGGTGGTGGAGCGAGTGCCGTGCGAAGTGAAACCCAGCCCCCACGCCGAAGAGTACCTCAAGACCAAAAAGGAAAAACTCGGGCATATTTTTACTGAGCTTGGTACTTGAGCTGAAAATATGCGGCCTCCGGCGCTCGCGACTGCATTTTTGATGGCATAACCGCGCGACTGAAGTCGTGCCCTTCCCGATCCTTGATGGGCGGAAGTTTTCCCGCAACCGCCGAAGCCGCGCCTTTCAAGACAACCCGGGAGTGATCTGCTATTGAACGCTGCGTCAACTTTGCATGAATCTTTAAGCCATGCTTTAATGCGCTAACTTCTAGCTGCCGAAATGCCCGCACCTGAATCTGGAAATCGCCGGTCTCGTTTGGCCGCTGTCGCTCTGGGCCTTGCGCTCATAGGGGCGGCCGGCATGGTCTACTACCAGTTTGGTTTGTTCATGCCGCGGGTGCAAAGAGTGCGCGAGGCGAAGCATTTGGCCGGCAAATATTCTTTTTGCAACGATTTTTATCCCATCTGGCTGACATCGCGGGAGTGGCTTGCTGAGCGACGCGATCCCTATAGCGCGGCGAACACGCGTGAGATCCAAATCGGATTGTTCGGGCGCCCGCTCGATGCAAGCATTCCAACCGACCCTCCTGCGGACTATCGAACATTCGCTTATCCCGCATTCACCGATCTTTTGTTCTGGCCGGCTAGCGAAGTTCCGTTTCTTCGTTTGCGGATTGCGTGGGCTGCGCTTCTGGCCGCGCTCACTGCTGCGGGAGTTTTCTTTTGGACGCAGGCATTGCACTGGCGCGTGAGCCGGGTATGGTTGGCAATCATCATCCTATTAACGTTGTGCAGCTATCCCGAACTTGAAGGCCTTTATGCCGGACAGTTGGGGCTGCTGGTGGGATTTCTTCTGGCCGCGTCCTTGCTCGCACTGCTGCGAGGCCGGTTGTTGCTGGCTGGAATGCTGATGGCACTGACCACGATCAAACCGCAAATGACGCTGCTCGCGATTTCGTACTTGCTCATTTGGAGCGTGCAGGATTGGCGCCGCCGTGGCCGCTTGAGCGTGGGTTTCTTTGCCACTATGTTGCTACTCGTCAGCGCTGCTCTGGCCGTCTGGCCGCACTGGATACGGGAGTGGACGGGCGTGATGCTCGGCTACCCTCGTTATGCCATGCCGCCGCTAGCCAGCGTTCTGCTCGGGTCGAGTCTGGGATCGCTCGGCGGCACGGCTGTGCTTGTTGTGGCCTTGATAGCAGCTCTGGCGCTTGCCTGGCGCTACCGCACTGCTGCCGCCGGTTCGCACGAATTCTGGCTTGCGCTGAGCTTATTGCTCGCCATCACGGCGATTGCCGTACTGCCCGGCCAGTCCGTCTGCGATCACATCATTCTTCTGCCGGGGATTTTCTTGCTGGCCAGCCGCGAGCCGCCGCAGCGTTCGAGCCCGATCTTTCGCGCTCTTCTTGCTCTTGGGATCGCGGTTTTGTTATGGCCCTGGGTGGCATCGGTAAGCCTGATCGCGTTACGCCCATTGCTCAGCCCGGAACTATTTGACTCGAAGGCGGTATTTGTTCTGCCCCTACGCACCGCCGCTCCGTTTCCATTTGTTGTGCTGGGATTGCTGGCAATGGCATGGCGCGCGATGTCGCGGAGGAAAGCGGAACTAACTTCCGCGTCTGTTCCGCGCTGAGGATTTCAGCGCTCGCACAAGCGCACTTTTATTTTTTCCCGGCAAGTACGCCAGCGCCGCTTGGGCTAGAGACAGGTAAACATCCTGCGCGAGGGGAAACCTGCGCAAAGTGTGGAGATGGCGCTTCACAGTCTCGATGTCGCCGCGGATGATAGGTCCGCTGAACGCTTGCGCCGCTTCGAGGGCCGCGTAGTTGGCCACGGTTTGCCGAACCAGCGGGAGAATCATTTTCTTTGCCGCTTTTCGCTCGATGCCGGCCGCGGCGGCCACATGCTCGCCGGCCACCAGAAGGGCGGTCAGCAAAGGGGATGCGAAAGTTCCCCACGCGTGATAAGCGGCCTTGTCTTCCTTCTGAAGGGAATAAGCTCTGCCGCCCAGATTCTTCACGATGCGGCGTGCTACGCGCACTGCCGCGGAATCGCCTTCTATGGCAAATGGAACTCCCGCAAGCGAGGGGCGTGAACCGGGCACGAACGTCATCAACGGATGAACCGATGCGATCGTTGCTCCTCGGCTGCGCAGCGCGGCAAGTTCATCGCTGGCCAAAGCGCCGCTGGAATGAAGGGCCACTTTGCCGGACCAATCCGCTGATGCTGCGAGGAAGTTTGCTGTGGCGGCAATGGCTCGATCAGGCACGCAAAACCAAACTACTTCAGATTGAATTCGCCCTCGCGAAGTAATTGCCGCGGACGCTCCCACTTCGCGCGCCAGACGCCGGGCCCGCCGCAGGGACGCTGGCTGAAGCTGCGAAACGATTTGCTCGATCTCGTATCCCGCTTCGCGGAGGGCATGGGCCAGCGCATTCGCCAAATTCCCTGCGCCGACAATCGTGATGCGCGGCTTGGCTGATAGCTTGCGAGACATGCCCGGCAGCATAGCAGAACTAGAAGTTGGCATGCGCTTGGACGACAGCCCTGCTTTGCATTCAGACTTCTCACTTCTGATTCGGGAACGAAGAAGTATGAAGTCAGAATGAAGAAGTAAGACCGCAGTTCCGTGCTTTATATTGTTCTCATGCCCAAGTCTCCACGCTCCAAGTCAAAGGCGGTTAAACCCAAAGCTGGTTCACATCCCAAAGCGCGATTGATTTCTTCGCGCACGGTTTATCGCGGGCCGGTCTTTTGGGTGACCACGGACGAAGTTCAGGAGCCCGGCGGGGTTCGTGCCCGCCGGGACATTATTCACCACACTGGATCGGTGGTGGTGTTGGCCATCGACGAATCGCACTCGACACCGCGCGTGCTGCTGGAGCGGCAATATCGCCACGCTGCGAAGGACTATCTGTGGGAACTTCCGGCCGGGCGCATCGATCCCGGCGAAAAGGCGCTCCCGGCGGCCCAGCGCGAACTGCTTGAGGAAACAGGATACTCTGCCACGCATTGGCGGCGCATTCTCAACTT
>Ga0116113_1000199_pt1 | contig 13546 bp, 12 predicted proteins | sample June2015DPH_10_2_FD_89788 | JGI IMG/M metagenome (GOLD analysis project Ga0116113, IMG submission 89788) | Peatland microbial communities from SPRUCE experiment site at the Marcell Experimental Forest, Minnesota, USA - June2015DPH_10_10 | ecosystem: Environmental > Terrestrial > Soil > Wetlands... | reverse complement strand
CTCACATCCGAGGCTCGCGCCACAGCCGAGCTTGGATGCCTCGAACGATGGGGCGGCGTTGCGCTGCAGCCCGGAAGGCGCGCCGGTTTCGGTAGCGGCCGAGGCATCCGCGCCGATTGGCCGGTGGGGCTCACGGCCAGCGGTGAAACAGCCGTCAGAACCTGGCCCGACCTGATCCCGGAAATCGACGCCCGCTGGTCGAAACGCTTCGGCGACGACGCGACGAGGTTGCGCCGCTCGTTAGAAGCAATCGAGCACCAGATCGACCTCGAATTGCCGCAGGGCTTGCCCGTTGCGATTCTGAAGCTGCCGGAGTTCGGGCCCCGGAAATCGGCTGCGGAGGACGGCCTGCCGCTGCCGGTGCTGCTTTCCCGAGTTCTGCTCGCGTTCGCGCTCGATTTCGAACGTGAGTCCCAAACGCCGATTTCGCTATGCGCCAACGCGATCCGCGTTCTCAGTGACGAGCCGATCCCTGAAACGGAGATTCCCAAACGAAGCGGCTGTTCGGAAGAGACCGCAGGCATTGGCTGGCAGCACAAGCCGTACATCATCGTTGAAAGAGACCCTGCTCGCGGCCGCGGCAAGTTCGTGCGCTTGTCCGAAGCGGGCATCAAGGCGCAGCAGGAGTATTACAGTCGCACGCGCGATATGGAGGAAAAGTGGAAGAAGCGCTTTCGGACCGCAACGAAAGAGATTCGGGAATCGCTGACGAGTCTGCTGAACAGAAGCGAACTGTCTGACGGCCTGAAACCGCCTCCCGGAACGACCCGCGCCGGTGCCCAGACACCGGCCCTAGGCCGCATCGACGTTGGACCTGCGGCACGCCAGCGCAAGCGGGATTTGGTCATTCAGACGGAAGCCTTCGTGCGCGATCCGGCTGGCACTCTGCCGCATTATCCGCTCTGGGACATGAACCGCGGCTTCGGTCCATAGCAGGCGCTGCTCCCCTTGGACAGCAAGCCCGCGCGTTAGGGACCCGTAGGTCGCAGCGTTTCGGGTGAATCGTCGGCAAACCTTCCCTTGGGATTTGCCCGTCATGCGTTCCGAATCTGCCCTGTGCCAAAACCAGTGAAGTACAATTTGACTTCGTGTCTCAAAAGTCCGGGCACGAGGGCGCGGTTTCAAATGCGGTAACGACGCCGTAGAATTAGTGCCAAATTCCACGGAGAGCGAAAAACATGCGCCAGTACCATCACATCGGAATTCCCACTACTGAAGTGAAGCCTGGCGAGACCCACTTGAAACACCTGAAACTGTTTGTCGTCAGTCACGAGAAAAGCGAATTTGGCGTGGAGTGGATGCGTTTCGAAGCGGACGCAGCGGTCCCTGATCTCGTCCGGCAAGTTCCGCACGTCGCGTTTGAAGTGGCTGATCTCGCCTCCGAGCTTGCTGGCCGCGAAATCCTGATTCCTCCCAACAGCCCATCCGACGGCGTCCGCGTCGCGTTCATCGTCGAAAACGGCGCGCCCATTGAACTGCTCGAATTCACCGACCCCAACCATCCTGCCCGCCGCCAGCAGAGCAAGATGCTGATATAAACAACCTCCATCCAAAGCACCTCGTAGAGCGAAGGCGAGGACGGACCGGCCGCCCTCCTGTAACTCTCTTTCAGCTTCTCCCGCACGAAGGCAAAGCTGATGTGCGTATCGATGAGTCGCAGCAGGTGGTTTTCAGGAACCTGATCTTCCAGACGGAAGTAATAGAACAACGCCTCGGAGCGGTCGTGTTGCCCCATCATGACCAGCAGGCCTCCGACGATGAGAATCCAACAGAGCATAGGCAGGATCACTTTCTTCTACCATGCTTTTGCCGAATCTCATCCCGCTAATCTCAGTGACTTTTCAACACCCACGCCTGATTTCGCCAGTTATGCAGTGCTTCCCACTGGACTTCCCGCGTCCATGACAAAGCGGATTGACAAGGGGTCTATCCTGAAAGCACTCGGCGAAAAGATAGGCGCATGACAACATTCAAAGCCATCTGGTTTGAGGCAATGATTCTCGGATTTGCGGTCTGCGCTTGGCTGTGTGTATTTAGGACAAACATGCTGGTGACGTGGGGACGGAAGAACGCGAAAACGAAATTCGCATGGTCTCCATTTTCTAGCATACCCATGAAGCCTCAGTACGCCACATACATTCGGTGCGCTGGAATATTCCTTTGGCTTTGGGCAATCGCCATCATTTACGCGGTGGTTGTCGCCCATTTCCGTTAGCGGGTGGCAATCGAACTGACCCACCACCCATTGACCGGGCCGGCTAAATTCCTTCCTAGTCCGGTGGGGGAGGAGTCCATTTGCGATTCGCAGCCCTTTTCATTTGTCGGGGTCCTTTTCTGCACGATCGCGGTAGACGACGTGGCCCAAGCGGTCGCATTCATTCTCTTCGAAAAGGGAGATTGTTGTCGGCTTTTCGCCAGCCGGAACTGATTCGCAGCGCAGATGATCCTCGAATCCGGGGGCTGAGAATATGGCGACTATGCTGGCGGGTTCGGTGCCGGTGTTCTTCAGGCTGACCCACGTATGCTGCGGAATGAACACCATTCCTCCCGCATGCAGATCGCGCTCCTGATCTCCAACATGAGCGTGGATGGTGCCTTTCCCGATAAGCACGATCTCATCCTGCTCAAGATGCTTATGGGTTGGTATGGCTGCGCCCGGGGGCATGTCTTCTCCGCCAACCAGCACCAGATGCTCGGAGCCATTGGCTTTGGGAGTGACCTTGAGAATGAATCCCCCGGGGTCAACCTCTCCCGGTTCGGGCCGCCAGAGACGCGTCTCGCCTTCATTTTTCTCCAGCAGCAGTGGGGTTGCGCCAGCCTGCACGGGTTGCGATTTCTCGGGCTTGGTGGTCGCGACGCGAGTCTCCTTCCCGCTCACGAACACCTTCATGGAATTCTCGCTCTCGCCCGACTCATCGGAGTATTCGTAGGAATCCGCTGAAACAACTTTCATGGTGTACCGGGTGTGATACACCTTCCCGCCAAAGACGCTGTCCCCAAGCCAAGTCCATACGTCGCCGCTCACCGTACCAGTCTTGTCTTCTATCCCTCCTGAACTGTCGACTGCGTGGTATCGGTATGCCTTGGAAGTCGGATCGTAGTAGACGAAGGAGGTGTCGGAGTATTTCGTCCCGGGTCTATAGAGTACGGTCTCGCAGATCACGGCGAAGCCGTCTGCAGTCCATCTGCAATCGTCAGTGCCACTGAATTTCATCGCTGGCGAGTTCGGCCCCATAACCCCTGCTTTCAATTCATCTTCGATCGTAAACTTGCCGACCATTACTGCCAGCTTCTTCACTTCTGGGCTAGGCGTTGTCTGAGATTGGGCGCGAGCCACAATTGCGCTCGAAGCGCATGCCAGCACAAATGAGAGAAACCTTTGGGGGACACTCATTTGGGTTTTCCTTTCAGATGTGCCACGGATGCTAGCACAAAACGCCGGAGGCGACTCTCACCTTTCCCGACAAGAACTGGTCAGCTGCTATCTACGGACTTGTATTTAAGTGCATGTTGGTCGGCAACCCTTCCCTTACAAGATTGGGGAAGAGTTGCCCTCAACCGCCCAGAATCCAGCATTACAGGAATCGCTCTCGCGTGGCCGCACTTGCCAAACGAAAAGCGGCACAATCAATCTTACTCGCAATTTGACGCAGAATCCGATTGACGCAGGCTGTGTAAGCACGCCGAAAGACTTATCTATGGAAGGCCACGACAATAAGCTTCCGTGACTTCCCCTGGGGGCGGCCCGCTCATGCTTCTCTAAGAACGGGTTTCCAGAGCAGAATCCGTTACCGAAACTTGAAACGAGGAAAGTCGAATGAAGATACCTGCGCTCTTTGACCTAACCGGCAGGGTGGCTGTGGTGACTGGTGGTAACGGTGGGATTGGTCGCGGCATTGGGCTCGGTCTGGCCGAAGCTGGTGCTTCCGTCGCAATCTTTGGACGAAACGACGAGAAGAACCAGCATGTGCTCCCTTATGCAGGCTATCGGCGTTCCGTCGATCGCGGTGAAGATCGATCTAACCCATCGTGCCGCATTGGAGCCAGCGCTTAGCAGGGTCGCGAGCGAACTTGGTAGCATCAGCATCCTGGTCAATAACGCCGGTAACGTATCGCTGAGCGGCGGTATTTTGCACGAGAAGCCTGAGGATTGGGCCAATGTGATCGAGACTCAACTCAATGCAGTTTTCCTTCTCTCAAAGCTTGCCAGCCTGGAGCGCCAGGGCCGCATTCATGAATTCAAAGGCCACGACGAACGCATCGTGGCCATAGCAAGCGAGTATGCGAAATCGCCGGAACGCACGCTAGTAGTCTCACCCGACAACCGCTCGCGCGTGGAAATCAATCAGGCGATCCATTCTGAATTGCAGCCGAAGGGCGTGGTCGCGAGCGATGAGCATCGCATAGATGTACTCGTACCGCGTCAGGATCTTACAGGAGCAGACCGCACTCGGGCAGAGCGTTACAACGTAGGCGACGTGTTGCGCTACAGCCGCAGCTCGCAGGAAACCGGCATCGGCAAAGGCGAGTACGCGCGTGGGAAGAGCGTCGATGCCTCCAATAACCGGCTGACCGTCGAGCGCAAGGACGGCACAGAGAGAACTTACGATCCCCGCCGTCAGCAAGGCGTGTCGGTCTATCGGGAGGAGGAGCGTACGTTTTCCACGGGAGACCGCGTGCAACTCACCGCGCCTTCGCGCGAACTGAAAGCGGCAAACCGCGAACTAGGCACGGTGCAGCGTATCGATCAAGACGGGCGATTTAGTCTGAGGATGGATGGAGGACGCCAACTGCAGATCGATCCTCGGCTGCATCCGCATCTCGATCATGGCTACGCCGTCACCAGTCATTCCAGCCAAGGGCAGACTGGCCGACCGCGTGCTGATCCACGTCGATACCGAGCTGAGGGCAAAAGACCTACTCAACAATCGCATGGCCTATGTTGCCGTTTCGCGCGGCGCTTACGATGCGCAGCTCTTCACCAAGCGAGAAGCTCGGCGCAGCCCTAGGACATGACGTTTCTCACCAAAGTGCGCATGGGCCGGAGGCCAAGCAGGAGCCGAATCACGATCAAGCAATTGCGCCGCAGCAGGAGATCGGGCCACGGCAGGAACAGGTGCCGGGGTTGGGAATTAGTATGTAGTCGATACCTGCCCGGAACTGGGATACGCGCAACCATCGTTGAGGCCCTTTTTGGCGGTTGCACGTAGATGTGCAATAAGCGTAAGATTGCATCCTGGAGTGCAACCCCGCTATCAGCCATGAAGACTAAAGCTACTAATTATGCGGCCATCACCTGCGACATCGTCGGCTCTCGCAAAATCGAAGAGTTTCGCCGAAAGCGGGACCAGAAGTTGCACCGGATCTCTAAGCTACATGTTGAGAAGAGATGGATCTTGTCGGACTACGCCATCACGGCATGGGACGAATTCGAGGGAATTTTGTCACGGCCAACAAATGTGCCGGCATTGATCCTGGACCTGCGAAGGCACTTTCATCCCTTTGAGCTTTGGATTGGGATTGGAGTTGGAGAGGTTACAGAGCCTCATAGGAAGCCCGTGAACGAATTTGCTGGGGGCGAGGCCTTCGAGCGGGCACGCGAGGCAATGAACAAGCTGAAAGCCAAGCGGAGTAAGACTGGAGCTCTAACGTCATTTGTCACGGGCGATGAAATGTTTGATTTGATCGGGAATACCGTCTACAACTTGCACGATAGTTTATTGCGAAGCATCTCGACCAAGCAGTGGGAAACGATCACCGTTTTAATGGAGACGAACGGCCAAGAGCTAGCGGCAAGGAAGTTGAGGTTAAATAAATCAACGGTTTCAAGAAATCTACGACGCGCCTTTTGGTGGCAAATCCAGGAGACTCAGGTCGCGATGGAGCGGATAATTGAGGCTCATTTTCCCGTTGCACGATAAGATGCAAACACTGACAATTTGCACGATAATATGCAACCCTTCTCAAAGCTCGTTTTGACTATTTTACTGGCGCATCTTCTTGGAGATTTTCCACTTCAGACATCCAACATGGTGCGCGGGAAAGGCAGAGGGAGTCGTGCATACCTGACGCACGGGGGAATTCACCTTCTTGTTCTCACATTATGCATCGCAGCGTTCGTTGGCCTTCAAATTTTGACATCGGTACGGTTCTGGATTCTTGCCGCACTTTATACCACGGTGCATCTGGCCATCGACCGAGTAAAGCAAGGGCTAGTGAGTACGGCGAAACTAGCCGATTCCGCGTCGGTGTTTGTTGTTGATCAACTACTGCACGTCTGCACGATTATCCTGCTGGCATGGTTTCTCGCGCGCCCAGATTGGCCAAGTTTGAGATCGCAATTCAGTTGGTCACCAGCAACAGGGGAGAGAATTCTTCAAGCCTCGATCGTATACGTGGCGGTTGTGTTCGCAGGCGGATATCTGATCCGTTATCTTACCCGTAATTTAACCGCTGGAATTGAAACACATGGGGAGACACCGGAGCAGGTTAAGAATGCTGGGATGTACATCGGTTGGCTGGAGCGATTCTTGGTCATCACTGCTATCCTGGTACAGTCGCCGTCGATGGTGGGGTTGATTCTCACGGGAAAATCAATCGCAAGATTCCCGGAATTGAAAGAGCGATTTGCAGAGTATTTTCTCATCGGCACTTTACTGAGCATTGGACTAGCGGTACTCGGAGGTTTGGTTTTGGCAAGGCTTTGGTACGGGACTATATCGTTGAAGTGAGCAAATTGTTGATCTGGCACAGGCGGTCGCGCACTTTCGGACTGGCGTGGTTTCCGTTGCCGTTGCCACTGCCATTGCCATTGGTCGGTTGTGGTGGAAGCTTCTTCGACTCTCGGGAGGACCGCGGCGCTTCAGCGACGGACCCGATTTCCTCAACCGAGCAGATGCCGATGCCGTAGGCCTTGCGCAGAGCACGATTAACCGCTCGAGTCTCGGCCACACGCATCTCGGCGCCGTGAACAAGGAAGGAGACGTTCGAGGGGTCGGCGTCTCCGTAACCGACGAATCCTTTGCATGCCTCGGATTTATAGACCGTGGCCTCGAACGCCCAACGCTGTGAGGAAGGATCACAAAAATTGGCGACGGGCCGAACGTGAATGCCGGCGCACCGAGTGCGACGCGCCAACCCCAACAAGCCTGTGGTTCTGATTCGCTCACTGCTGCGTGCCATTCGACGCATCTGATTTCGCTCCCGTCGGTTTTCGCTGTGAAAAGGCCGATGTGTCGCGCCAAATCCCTAAAGCGGGGCATGGAGTGGAGGCTATCGAATTCCTGGTCGCCGGTAACGAAGGTCAGGGCCATGGATCGGTCTCCATACGCCTTTTCGAGCAGCGCCAGGGCTTGCTCTTTGTCACCGAGACCGATATAAACCTCGGCAAGGTTATAGGCAGGCACGTAACTCCGTTTCGACCAGCGTTCCAGCCCTCTTAGAACGTTCTCTGCGTCGCCTTTCCTGCCCGCGTGCGCATAAACTTGGCCGAGCTCCGCCAAGGGCCAGGGTATCGCGGGCTCGGTTTCACGGGCTTTCCTACACTCTGCGATGGCTCGGGCAAGGTCTCCTTTGGCCTCGTAAGCCGTTCCCAGATACATGCGAGCAATCCAGTAGTCCGGGTCCATCTCGAGGGTCTTACTGAGTTGCTCAATTGCTTGATCATATTGACGAGCATAGTAAAGATTCTGACCTGCGGTTTCATTCACCTCGACGGAAAGTGGATCGAGTTCCACGGCTCGTTTACTCTCCGCGATCCCTTCTTCAAGTCGCCCGACCAGAGTTAATTCCCAACCGTAATAGGCATGAGAATCGGCAGAGTTGGGTTTAAGCTCGATGGCACGCCTGAGCTCCTTCTCCGCAGCGTTCCAAGCCGCCCGCGCCTCTCTCCGGAACCTTTCGAGCGCCTGCAGATCTTTGGCTACGTCGTCAGGAAGAAACTTGAGAGCCACAAAGCGTCCGAGCTTCACGTCCTCGGCCTTGTACACCACACCCATACCGCCACCGCCCAGCTTCTCGATGATGCGGTAGTGCGAGATGGTTTGGCCGATCACTGGAGCAGAATCCTACGTCTGCGAAAAGGGCAAGTCAATGAAAGGGGCTGCAAATCTCGCAATGCCTCATCTGTCATGGCGCGCAGCGAACGCAATGGTTGGTCCCGCGGTACTCGCTGCTCCGGGCTTACTAGCTGAACACGTCTAACTGCTGCTCGTCTTTCCCACGCATACTTTCTTCTTATCGGGTTGTGCTGTGGAAATAAGAGCGTTTTCTGGTACGGGGCAAACCTCCTTGGAACCTGTTTTTTCGATAGCTATGTCTTGTCTTCAAAGGGAACGTCCAGCACAATGACGGTTGCAGCGAGGAACCCTATGCTCAACGCGCTACCCGCACCCATTCTGCTGGACATCGCGATAATTTTCACCGCGCTTTCGTGGGGACTCGGGTTTTACCTGGTTGACAAACGGGTGCACATCTTTGCTTCGCTCGCCGTTGGTTGTTTTGTGTGCCTGTTCGGGTACAGTGTCGAGAGCCTGGGTGCGCCCCCCTGGGTAGTGGTCGCCGCCCCGGTCCCGTTGGATCTGCTGCTACTCTGGTATGTCTTAAGAAAGCCGCGAAAATGGCAGTGGCTTACGTGTCGATTTGGGCAATCTACATCGTTATCCACATACTTCTCAGCGCGTTGCTTCGTTACGACTCCCTGATTCCCGCTTGGAGACTGCATTCATGAGTTGAGGCAGTCCCTATCCTTGCAACGGTTCCTTCTTCCGCCCGTCGGGTCGGTTCCAAATGAGCTCATGAACCTCGCGACTCCGATTGTTGCGAGAGACTCCCTTTCGGACGATCCTTTCGAATGGTGGTTTTCCGCAACGTGCTTGTGACGTTGGCTACCTGATGCCCTCAATCGATTCTTCTCGATCCCTCGGCATTACGCTTCTGATGCCCCTGTTTCCTCTGCAAGCGGAGCGATCTCCTAAGTATTGCCGACAAGTCTAGTGAACTTTGTCCTGGCGGATTCGTTTTTGGGATCTCTCCGGATCGCGTCCGCGTAAGAGTGCTGCGCCTGTTGCCGATCGTTCATAGCGAGGTAATAGTCGCCAAGCTCTTCATGAACCTTCGTTGCGTCAGGGCGGCAGTGCAGAGCCCAATCAAGATAACGCTTGGCGCGGTCCCATTCCCGACGCCCCATGTCCTCCTGAGCTGCGTCAAGAAAACCACTCAGTTTGAAGACCTTCAATTTGATCGATGTATCGTAGTCAGCGTTCGCAGCATCGAGTTCACCGCGCAGCCTGTGAGCGTCTGCTCGGACAACGTAGAAGCCATTCTGACCCAGCGCGATTCCACCTTCGCTCAGCTGAAGCGCCTTCTTCATGTCCCCTCCGCCAATCCACGGGGTGTTCATATATGTGTATGCGAGATAGTAACGAGCTGACACGTTACGCGGATCGAGCTCGAAAGTCCGCTGGTATGCATCACGCGTCCATCGTTGCCATTTCCATTGCTCGACCATTCCTGAGGCTCGCCGCAAATGGGCGAAGTTGACCATCGCCTGTTGGAACGCGTTCAGCGATTGCTTTGGCTGAAGAGCGACGGCTCTGGCCGCTGCAAGATCAGCTGCATCGAGCGAGCCACGCTGCCATGCTAGTTGGGCCAGTAGGTTCAATTCGCCGTCGGAGACGTCCTTCGCTGTAGCCCGCAGTTGCAGATCCGCTTCCACTCCGGCTGATTGTGACGCTTCGAGTCTAGCGATGTAGGGCGCCAGCGAGGGCCAGGTTGCAACATATACGGAACGCTCGATGCCCGTGGGCTGATCCATGTAAATGACGTCGGATAATCGGAGATTCTGCGCTGCATCCGGTTCTCCGAGCGCGCGCATCGCGAAAAAGCAAAGCAGCACGAATTTGACTCTTTTCATCGAAGTGCTCCATTGTGCTCGCCCTCCCGGTGAATGCACGAGCCAGACGCGTTGTCGGTTTGACGAGATCGTCGTAGAGGATACGCACCAGGCGAGCAAGATGTTCCAGCGTCCAAAATCAAGCGCACCGTTCTCTGGCTGGATTCTGATACCCGTTCCTGCATGACGGCCAAACGTGAAGGTATCAAGTACCGCTTGATTTGTATTTCATTTTAATATGAAGTTTTAGTTAGTGATTACGTAATCAGATATCGACGCTATGGCCAAACGCAATCTGCAAGACGCATACAATGCCCTTCGCCGAGAACTGAACGAAACGGTTGGAAAACGAGACCTCCTGAATATGAAAATTATGGAAATTGAAAAAAGCATGAAGGGTCTTCACCCATTGCTCTTCAAGGAGAAATTGATATCCCTCCGAGAGACGCAACAAAAGACCCTCGCGTCCGGCATCACCGAAGCCATCCGTACCGTCATGCGTACCGAGCACAAACCGATGACACCCGCCGATGTTAAAGCCCGACTTACGACAGCAGGGTTTGATCTCGGACGTTTCAGGAACTCGTCGGCGGTCATTCACAACACGATGGCAAGGATGGCGCTGGCGGACGAGCTTAAGGTCGACCCAAAGACGAAACGGTATCGCTTCCCGGGGGGCCGACGAATAGCCGGTGTAAATGCGTAACAGCGGCGGTATTGGTTGAAATCGCTCATCTCGGAGTGCATACGATTCGCTCAGAAAGTATGAACCGGAGTATCGGGGAGGGAACGCGCGCTTCCGTTTCAATCAGCGCAGTGTTGACGGATTGGACCACCTTCTCGCGGGAGGCCGCGATCAGCCGGACGACCTCCGTGAACGTCACTTCTTCCTTTTTCGTTGACCGAAGAGCAGGCGGATTGGATTTGGAGCGCAAGGGTATAGTCCCGTGCTCCATCATAGCCAAAAATATGCCGGCATAGAGAGGCTATGGCAACGACTTGGTACACAATGGGCCACTTGGAGAGCTGGCCACCCGGACCATTCCATGATGTGATCTCCGTTCTTGCCGGGCGACCGCTACTGAGCCCTCCTTTATTAACGACTAGGTGGCAGTATCCTCCTCGCCCTTCTGCTGCGGCTTCTCCCGCCCGCTTTTGAGGATAGCGGCGGCGGTGGCGAAAATCTTCTGTGCCGAACTCTCCGGGATACGGGCCCTAACCAGTTCTGAATGTAGCCGCGTGCAAATTCTTCGCCTTCCAATCCGAGCGAGGCACAGCAGAGGAGAGCAACAGATTCTGCCTCGACTTCGCGCCAGCTGCGCGGGGTCTGTTCGTCGTCGGACAGTTGGCCCTCTTCGGTGTGGCCCAAAATCACGTGCGCCAGTTCATGGAACATTGTTTTGTGAGGCAGGGCCGCAACAGGATTAATGGCAATTTGCTTTCCGGGTGCTGCGTATCCCTGGGCGTTGCCGTTCATCGTCGCAAACTCCACGCGAGTAATTCCAAGCGCGGAAAGCGCCCGCTCTGCATTCCAGTTCGGCGCGGTCGCGGCGGCTACGTCGTTGCCTTCGGTCTGAGACAGTACAAACCAGTTCGGGCGGAACACGAAACGTGTAAAGGCATTCGCTCTTTTGCGCGAATCGTGCCGGTCGGCCGTATCGGCTGCCTGTTGATTCTCTTCGTCGCGTTTCTTGTAGGTGATGGGCACAAGGCTGATAGCCTTCTGTCCCTGGATGACATGGCGGCCTAGTGCTTTCCAGCCGGGAAAAGTGTTGATTGGTCCGGGCTGGATGCCGCGCATTTCGCGTTGAATGAGGGCCAGCATTGCATTTGCGGGTCGGAAAGCATTGGATCTTTCGCAGAGACCATTCCAGTCGTCCCAACGCTATGATTTTCCACACCCTGCTAGAAGGAAAACATCGCGTAAATCGTCCCGTTGCCGATAGCGACCAGGGCGCTTGATAACAGCGAGGGACTCGTTAGCGTTCTTCCGAATTACCGGATCGTCCGATGCCTTGCTCAATGTCGTCAAATATCGAATAGCAGTTTTCGCTGTGAGGAGCTGGCCTGGATCAAAGCTCTCTATTCTCCACGGTAGTGCCTTTTACCTCTTTCAGGAGCCTCCATCCGCTGCAAGTTCCCAGTAATTCTCGGCGAAGACAAGCTGGTATGGTTGTCTCATCCTCAGGGGCCTTCGATCGTAACCGTCAGAGGAAGCACACGGTTGACAGGGTTGAATCCGTAGCCAGCATCAACACGGCGTTCGCGGTTGACTCCTTTCTGCAGCATCGCCACATCCGAAGTGCGTACATGCGTTCGCGCTTGAGGCTCGGAGTCAGTGTGGATGTCGCCGGGGTGCTTTGCGTGCGGGTTAACGATCAAACTCCGCGTGGGCCTTGCGGGCCATGAGACGGAAATCTTTCCGGCTCGCGTCTTCCTCAAGTTTCTTTAGTCGTTGCTGGCCCAAAGCTCTCGAAGAACGAAGCTCCAGTCGGCCGAGATCCAGCCGCGCCTCGAATTCGAACTCCTTGTAGCCATCTCGGAGAGATTCGCTGAGAACGGATTGCAGCGCCTTTATCGCCGCAGGCTCGTTGCCGGTGCGCGCGTTCACTTCGGCATCAGCCAGAGTCGCCAAAAGATGGGTCGAGCGGTCACTGGTGCGTTCGGCCAGAGTCATGGCATTGGTTGCAGCGGCCTCGGCGTCTCCGATTTTCGACTGCGCCAGCAAAGCTCGCGCCAGCAGAGCAGCGGATTGGCTGGCGCCGATAGCCATCGTATGCTGTTCAAACTGCGGGGCTGCCACGCGAATCAGCGCCTCGGCCTCTGCCGGCTTGCCTTGCTCGATTGCGATGGTGGCGAGCGCAATTTGGTTCCGGGCAATCGCGACTGAGTCGCCGAGTTCTTTCTGGATCTTTAGGGCCTGCTCCTCTTGATCACGCGCCTGTGAGACTTGATCCCGAATAAGGAAGATTTGGGCCATGCCATCCAAGTCGAAAGCGCGGCCTTCCTTGTATCCGATTTTCTCTGTGATGACCGCTGACTCTTCGTAGTCCGCCATCGCCTGGCTCAAATCACCTCGCTCCACCAGAATACCGGCCAGATTACCGAGCGTGGAACTCTCGCCGCGCTGGTCGCCGCCATCGCGGAAGCCCTGCAAAGACTGTTCCTGCATGCGGGTCGCGCCCATTAGATCGCCCAGGTTGTCCAGAACGTTGGCAATACTTCCCATGTCGCTTCCAATATTGGCAGGGTTTGCGCCGGTCTCCTGATCAATCCGCAGGGCCTGTTCATAGTAGCGTCTGGCTTCCTCCAGTTTTCCCTGGTCGTAGTAAACATTTCCCAGGCTGACGGCAGTCCAACCGATCTGACCATCTCCGATTTTTTGGAATATGCTTAAGGCCTGTTCGTACGCGCTCTGTGCGCCCGCGAAGTCGCCTTTATCGTACAAAACGATTCCGTACGTTCTTAATGCGTGCCCCAGCAGATGGGGGTTACCGGCGTTGGCGGCGAGATCGCGGCTTTCGAGGCTCCTCTGCACCGCCTTATTCAGATCGCCCAGCCGGTCCCATGCGAACGCTTCAGCATCGGCTGCCTGCACCTGAAGCATGCGCGAGCCTTGTGCCTTCGCTTTCGCGGCCGCTGTGGCCGCCGCTT
>Ga0116113_1000193_pt1 | contig 13762 bp, 8 predicted proteins | sample June2015DPH_10_2_FD_89788 | JGI IMG/M metagenome (GOLD analysis project Ga0116113, IMG submission 89788) | Peatland microbial communities from SPRUCE experiment site at the Marcell Experimental Forest, Minnesota, USA - June2015DPH_10_10 | ecosystem: Environmental > Terrestrial > Soil > Wetlands >... | reverse complement strand
CAAGCGTCTCGGTGTTCGGATCGGTCATTGCTTGACCATCGATCGCTAGAAAAGTTGCTGGCAAACCGTCAGACGGCCTTCGAGGCCAACGCTTTTGAGGTGATCACCGAGATCGATGGTCAGAACGACATCTTCAAGGCGAATTGAATGATCCTGGGCTGGGCCGTTCCGTAGGTATTGGAGGATGAGCCTCCCGCCAATCCGGTAATTTGTCCAAACGTGGTGCCAATGTCGGCAAGGTTACCATCCGGCTTGCCGAAATTGACATTGTTGAATGCATTGAAGAACTCGGCTCGGAATTCCAGCGCAAGCCGCTCGGTGATCTTGGCATTTTTAATCGCAGCCAGATCGGCATCAAAAAATCTCGGACCACGCAGAATGTTCTTCCCTGTATCTCCGAAAGTCCCAATTGCGTTCTGCTGAAATGCACTCGTGTTAAACCACTCCTGCACTTCGGCGGCATGGGAACGACCACCGCCCAAGATGGCTTGAGAAAGACTGGACACGGCCAGATCGGCGCGATCCCCTAACATGCCGCTCAAAGAATTGTCAGCGCCACTGAAGATAGTAAATGGAGATCCAGTCTGCCAGACTACGGTTCCGGAAAACTCCCATCCATTCACAATTGTGCCGGCAACCTTAGGCAGACCGACATGCGGGACCGTATACTCGCCGTTGATTTTGAAAGTTTTATTGAGATCGTCATCGGAGGGGCCGTAATCGAACGAGCGTCCGCAATAGCAACTATTGGTCAAATAGGGGGATCCACCAATGGGGGCAAAGTCATCCAGTTCCCGGGCCCAGGTAAAGTTGGTCAGAAAAGAGAAGCCGTGGGTCATACGTTTTTCGAGGGTTACTTGGGCGGCATTGTAGTTGCTGTCGACTCCGGAATTAATGGAACCAATGGATCCATAAGAAGGATAAAGCAGGCGCTGCGCTTCATTGGCCTCTGTCGAGTTCGGTTGACCGGAAGAGTTGACACCCGGGACATAAATCGCGGGGTTCAACTGCAACAGGCCATTCTCCTGGTCGCCCGTACCGCTGAGATGATGTCCGTTATTGCCCACATAGGCCACGCGCAACATCCAGTCTTGTTTGAATCCGCGTTCCGCAGTCAGATTCCAGGACAGCACCATGGGTAAGCGGAAGTGGCGGTCAAAGATCTGGCTGAAAGAGATATCCGAAGGGAAAGTGACGTTTGGACTCGGGGTGACCGGACCGAACTGCCCAGGGAATGGGTTCGCGACTCCCGCGCTGCCATAGGGATCGGCCAGGGTGACATCGCCGAAGTTCACAATAGGAGCAAACGGAGGAACGCCCACCACATCCTCGAAGGCAACCGTGTTAGGAGCCTCATAGTAATAACCGGCTCCCCCGCGAATGCTGGTGTTGCCGTCTTTTGTGATCCGATACGCAAAACCCAGGCGCGGCCCAAAGTTTTTGGGGTTGTTATAAATCGAAGAAGCCGGGCACCCGGGATCGTGATTCTTTCCGCCGAATAGCATGCCCAGGGGAGCAGTCGGGAAACGCCGAGACTGTGCACCCGGAACAAAGCAGGCCACTCGCCCCTGGCTATCGGTGTAGGGGAAGAAAGGATCCCAGCGCAGTCCGGCGCTTAACAACAGCCGGGAGGTAGCCTTCCAGTTGTCCTGCACGAAGAGGCTTTCCCGGTACCCAGTAACATTCAGGTAAAGTCCGCCGCCTTGCGTAAAGGAGGACACGATTCCCAGTTCGAAGTCTGCCCGGGGATCGTTGGTCAGACTCTCGAAGTCGAAAACTCCACTTTCTTGGTACTGATTTCCCATGGGCAGGCGAACCCGCAGAACTTCCCCGCCGAACTGCACTTCATGCTTCCCTTTGATCCAGGTGGCAATTTCCCGCAGAGATTGATCGCCGCGATTCCAGATGCCGTAGGGCGTGCCCGGCAGAGTAAAGTCCCCACCGTCTGTCACATTGAGAACGGCCGCCTGTCCTCCGCCACGATTTTGCGGAACCGCCATCCTCACACCTGCATCGGCCATGCTGAAGGGAGCCGAGGAAAGCGTGGTGCCATTTTCGCTGTTATATCCAAAGTAGCTGTTCAACAGGAAGGTAGGGGAAATCGTATCGATATCGACAACGCTTACGTTCTTCAGAACCAGGTGTTCGGCATCGCCTCGCAGCTCCAGAAGGTTCGTGGAAGGCGGGATAAAAACCGGGTCGGTGTAGTTCATCTCAAAGTAATGAACGCTCAGATGATGCTTTCTGAAATTGAAGTCCACCTTGGCCAAATATTCGTCGGTGTTCTGAGCATCCGGCCCACCGTTAAAGTTAAGCAGATCGTTGGGTCCCGGAAGGGGAATATGGTTCAGAATGTAGGTGGCGACCGGACTTACAGGAATGCGATTGTTAGTGAAGTTCCCACCTGTCAGCGGATTGATCAGCTGTATTGGAGTTGGTCCAGTCAACAAATCCGAAAAGTCTCCGGTACGTTCAGCCGCGTTCGGAACGGAGGCAATCTGGCCGTTGTTGGCGGTCCGGAAGCGCGTGCCTTGGTAGCTTCCGAAGTAAAACAGGCGGTTCTTGATCAAAGGCCCGCCGATGCTTCCCCCAAATTGATTCTGCTTAAGGGGATTGACCAGTCCTCCAGAAAAGTAATTGCTGGCGTCCAGCGCCGAGTTCTCCAGAAATTCAAATATATCTCCGTGAATGTGGTCCGTTCCCGATTTCGTGACGACGTTGACGACCCCTCCGATCGCGTTGCCGTAGCTGGCGCTCATATTGCCCGTAACCAGATTGAACTCTTGGATCGCGTCAGGATTCGGGAAAGGTACGTTGGTATTGATATAGGTGTCGTTGGCATCGACGCCATCCAAGAGATAATTGACCCCGTTTGCGCCGCCCCCGTTCACTTTGGCGTACTGCTCCGTCGGAAAGACGCCTCCCTCGCAGTTGGCGGCACAATAGTTGGCGGTAACGTTGCTGGTTCCCGGCGCTAGAAACACCAACTCCTGCACGTCACGGCCGTTCAGGGGGAGTTCGCTGATTTCCCTTTCATCGATCAGCTGGCCGACTGTGGCTGAGTCGGTCGTAACCAACGACGAATTTGCATTGACCACCACCTGCTGTGTAACCGCGCCCACTTGCAGTTGCACGTTGAGGCTGGCTGACTGATCGACAGCCAGCGCAATGCCCTTCTGAACATACCGGGCATAGCCCGCCATCGAGACCGTGATCTGATAAGTGCCTACTGGCAGACTGGGAAACAGATACTGCCCGGCCGAGGCGCTAAGTGTGGTTTGGGTATACCCGGTCCCGAGATCCAGAACGGTGATGGTCGCTCCCGCCACCATCGCACCCGACTGGTCGCTGACGATGCCACTGAGTCGGGCAGTCGTGAACTGCGCCCGCATCGGCATCGTTGACCCGAAAACCAGAATAAGCCCGAGGAAAAAACCAATCCACCCATGCGCCGGCAATAGGTTCTGACTACCTCTTTTCATGGCTCTTGTCTCCTCCCCCGATAGACCGCCACAGTTCGACTCGTGGCGCCGCGCGATTTAGGCCTGGGACCGTACGATGGCGCGAATCTATCACAGCGTGCTCGTTTGTCAACCAATTTGTTTGTTTCTGATCGATCTCTTTCCCGCATGTTGCCCAATGATAGACACGCCAGGAATTCGGAACCCGCTCCTCCCTGCATTCTTCCGCCCCTTAGGGAAGGATTGCCTTGATTTCCGTGATCTCGCAAAAATCCACCAGAGCCGAGAATACTTCCTCTCCGTAGCCGAGGCAGGCATACTCGTTGGTCCAATGTTGGAGCAGGGCTTCGATGTCACAATGGGCAGTCACGAAACCGTGGGGCCAAAACGGAATGCCACATTCATGGAGGCGGCTTGCCATCTGTTTCGCAGGCGGCTCGAAAATGCTGGCTCTGGTAATGATCATCTGAAACTCTCCGTTCACTCTGCCGAGTCGGGCCAACACTCCTTCCCCCACTTTGCAGATCAACTTTACGGACAAGCCACCCGCTTCGCCCTCCGTCGGGATACCGTGTTCGGAAAAACCAGCCGGACCCAGTTTGCCGGCTAAAGAAGGTGGACAAGCTCCATCTCCGATGATCTTTATTTCTCTTGTTTTCTTATCGATGTGTTGCAGATCGCCATAGTAAACACGCTCCTTGCTCAAGTTTGTAAGCAGGAGAACGGTCAAGGCAGTGTTGAAATCGCCGAGCGTGGAAGTACCGACTCCATCTTCGAGCATCATGCTCTGCGCAAAGCACGTGGCAGAGTAATCGCCGGCCACGCCGGGAAAGGATTGGATCGTATAGAAATCAAACTTTTCTTTGGCTACGATTTTTCTCAGAGCGAGATAGAGCCGCATCGAGCGCTCGGTCATTGCGTTTCGCGGCGGTTCCGCGCCAAACAACTGCTTCAGGCGTGGCTGCAGATCATCCAGATCCCTCGAGGGGATGGCTTCAGCAGTTTGCTGCAACTCGGTCGTATCGCGGGAATCAATGTCTACACCAAACATTCTCATCCATTGGGAAGGATCGGCGGCGCCGCAGCTTTGACCCATCCCGCGACCGCCAAATGCGCCAATCGTGGACATGTTCAGTAAATTTTTCACCCGTGAAGCGCGAGCGTAGCTGACGATCTTGCCGACGGTGCCCGGTTCCTCCAGGCTTCCGTATACAAATTTGTGCCGGAGGCCGATCTCGAGCAACCCCCCGTGCAGCACCAATCCGCCGACGGGTCGCCAGCCCTGAGAGCCGGGGTGCGTCCACAACAGTAAGCCTTTGCCGCTGGCGCAGTAATCGCGAATGGCGCCCACCAGGTGCGCCGCCCAGACCCAGGTCCCGGAAAACAGGACCACGGCATCGATGGCATCGTCACATTTCATTTTCCTGAATGCGGCCCGAGCTTCTTCCTTGCTGGCGACCACAATGCTATGCTCGATCACCCTCAGACCCGCCGCAGCCAGCGCACTCTTGGCGCGCAGAACCAATGCGTCATCGATGAATGGATTGCCCATTGGGTCAGCCAGACCATCTTTGTGAACACCAAACACTATGAATCCGATTGTGGCTTGAATCACCATTCCTCCTGTTCGCCTTGGGAACTTTCATCGCTCTGGAGCACCGTAAGCGCTGAGCGCAAACGACGGTATTGTCGGACTGGTTGCGCGTAGGCGGTAGCAATCGTCGGGTCGGGGGAGACCACCGAAACCTCGTGGACTACGAGTCCCACGGCCTCCTGGAAACTCCGGTATTCTCCAGCAGCGATTCCGGCGAGTATGGCCCCGCCGAGACACGCGGCCTCCGCACACTTCACGACATGCAGCCGCCGACCCGATAAGGCAGCTCGCAGCTCGAGGCCGAGGGCCGAGCGCGAGCCTCCGCCGGTGACGTAAATATCGTGAAATTCTCCGACCGCCGCTGCCAAAATGTCGGTCATCTGTGAGAGCTCACAGGCGAGTCCTTCGAGAATGCCTTTGTAAATCTGGCTTCGGGTTGTGTTCGGGCCCAAGCCAGAGATCATTGCGCGGACATGGGGGTTAAAGTCGGGATTGCAGGTGCCAATCAAATTGGGGGTAATGCAAAGACCGGTTGCGCCCGCTGGGGCGTCTCGTTCCAAGGTCGCGTAGTGGATCGACTCTGCGTTCGACAAATCCCAGTCCTCAGCGAGCGCGCCGCCGTATAACAAATCGTGAAACCACTTGACCATGACTCCCGATGGAAAATACGCCAGCGTGACAAACTTGTCCGGAACCACGTGGCAATAAGAGTTCAGAGAAGCAGCCAGTGCCGTGTCCGCCAAGTTGGGCTGATCGGAAACCGCCAAGAGACATTCATACGTGCCCATCGAGTCGGCCACCCGGCCCGAAGCGATCGCGCCGACGCCCAGTGCACCGCAGGGTTGATCGTGCCCTCCCATCACCACCATGGTTCCGGGTGAGAGACCGAGTTGACTGGCACCGGACTCATCTAATCTTCCTGCACAGGTTCCGGCGGGTACGGGAGTGGGTAGGAATTCGGCGTTTATTTCTGTGGCAGCAAGAATCTCGTCAGACCATCGTTTCTGCCGTATGTCAAAGGCCAGATAGCGGGACGCCAGAGAATAATCGACATAGGCGGGTAGTCCTAGTTGTGCAAGTACATACCCAATGACACTCAAGAAACGGAGCGAAGGAGTGAAGATCTCCGGTCGGTGCCGGCGCAGCCAGAGAATTTTTGGAACCGGATACATAGGATGAGCGAGAAGGCCGGTAATTTCGAAGAGTCGCTTTCTCCCGATTGTTCTTTCGAGCCAGACCGCTTCTAGTGTGGCTCGATTGTCCTGGTTGAGAATGGCGGGAGCGATTGCCTCGTTGCCTCCACTTACCGGCACGAAGGTTTCGCCGTGGGAACTCAGGCACAACGCTCGAACCGGATCGGAAAGATTTCTACATGCGGCTTGCGAACAACGGCAGACCGCCCGCCAAAAGTGTTTGGGATTCATCTCTGCGCGCGAGGGAGCGGGAAATTCCGGTGTATACGCGCAGGCGTGCTGGGAGAGTATTTCACCCGAAATCGCGAACACGACCGCTTTGCATCGGCTCGAACCTATATCAATGGAGAGCAAACTCATGACGGTTTCGATTCCATCGTTGTTCCCAACTCCTGTTGCCGAAAACCGGCTGCGGGCGAGGAGCTGGTGTCGTCATTTTGGGACTGGCTGAAATTCTGTCGTGATCGCTCCGTCCAGGGCAGCCCGCGCCTGTTCGAGGAATTTGCCGATGTGGTCGGCTTGGAAAACATTGCGGCCAAAGAACACACCGGCTGCGCCTGCGTTGGCAACATCTCGGACCACATCGAGTGCGTGTTGGTCGGAGGCATGACGGCTCCCACCCAACACCAGAATCGGAATGGGACACTTTTCCACCACCGACCGCATCGAGACCTTATCCCCGCTGTAATCCGTCTTGACGGCATCCGCGCCCAGCTCGGCTGCCATGCGGGTGTGGAGGTTCAGCCACTTGGGATCGCCTGGATTCCGCACATCCTTCCCGCGAGCGAGAGATTCAACAATCAGGGGGATTCCAACTCGTTCACACTCGCGCGCGACTTCGGCGTTGCGCGTAATTTCCTTCATCTCAAAATCGGCATCACCCGTACCGATGATGAGGTAGGTGAGAACCGCATCCGCCCCGAGCCGTAACGCCTCCTCTGGACGTGCGAGAAGCGAACTCCGCAACGTCCCGTTTCCGTTCTGCTCACGTGCAGACCAAACCGTAGTCCAATCCAGGCGGGCAATGAGCGCCGGCATGGGACCGGGCGTGGTCGAGTTGGCGTATTGGCGCATAAGTCCAAGATTGAGAAGCAATGCGTCGACTTTGGCTTGGGCAAACTGGTGAATCTTTCCCAGGGGGTCTTCAGTTCCAGGAATCGGGCCCAGCACCAAGGCGTGATCGAAAGCCACGATCAGAGCGCGGCGGACCGCGCCTCCGAGCAAACGACGCAAGCGAATGTTCTTGCCGCAATCACTCACGGTTCCCTCACGCCCTCCCCGGGCCTGGCAGACGGACTCAAACTATATCGTATGCGAGCGATTGTCAACCTATTTTGTTTGAATGTGCTCGTTTGTGCCGCAGTTTGGGCGTTTTTCGTAACTCCGCAACCATCACTTCGACCCCCGCTTCACGCAGGCCTTTGACGTATTTTGGATCGGTGCCCGCGTCGGTGACGAGGACGTCGATGTCTGCCACGGGGCCGACATAGGCGAAACTCTGCGTACCAAACTTGCTATGATCCGCCAATGCGATCCGGGTCTTCGCAGCTCTCGTGATCATTTTCTTGATCTGGGCCTCCGCGTGGTTTGCAGTGGAGACTCCGTAAAAAAGATCGATGGCGCTCACTCCAAGAATTGCCTTGTCCAGTCGAATCTCGGAGAGAGCGCGCTGAGCCCATTCGCCGGAAAAGTAAAATGTGTCCTTTTGCAGATCGCCGCCGGTGCAAAGGACCGTCACACCCGAACTTCTTTGCAGCAGGCAAACGATCGTGGGAGAATTTGTGACAACGGTCAGCCGATTGCGCTGACTTAAGCCACGGGCGAGCTCAAACACAGTCGTACTTCCCTCGAGAAAAACAGTCTCCCCATCCAGCACCAAACGTTCAGCCGCGCGCGCAATCGCCTGCTTCTCATTGCTGTGGCTGTGGGATAACGCCTCATACGATGGCTGGAAGTTGGTGCTGGACATGCGAGAAACCGCTCCCCCGTGCGAGCGGACGAGTACGCCCTCCAGTTCCAAGGCGGCCAAGTCACGCCTCACCGTCGCTGCCGTAACGCCCAAAGCGGCGCAGAGGTTGGACGCGGTGATGGTGCGTTGATTGGAAAGCATCTCTCGAATGCGAAATCTACGCTCTTCTGCCAGCATGATCGTTGTCCTCTCCTGGCACCCAGGACTGCCCTGCCCGGCGCCGATTCCGTGGTCGCGCCGAGCCCATTGTAGCCGGAGGTGGGCGATTTGTATCGCCGATTGCGTGCCAAAGAATCATAATCGAATACAAACAAACAAATTAAATTGACATGCGATCACATCCTGTGTACATTCCCGCCAAACGGCATGGGTTGGGTCAGAAGATCCGCGGGTTTTTGGGGGACCGTTCAGCGCGCTCGCAGAGTATCGCGCAGCTTGCGGTGAGGGCCAGACGGATTCAGTTCGCCATTCAGGGCCGCCCGGACCGGCATCCTGACTTTCTTGTAGGTGCGAAGTGAATACGACGTGGGCATGCCCGACTGGTCAGGATTCTGGATGAGAAGCGAATCAATCGTTCCGAGGACAGCAGGAGGACTTCATGGTTGCGCACAATGGTCACGGTTCAGTTTGGAGCGAGGGGTTGGCGGGCAGAATCCGCGAGATCAGGTGGGGGGGTCTGTTGATGGCCTGCTTGCTGCTGCGGGTGGACGGGTGCCTTGGCTTTTCTGGGCCGGTTGGCGACTCTCAGGCAATTCATATCGAAAACTTATCCGTGGTCGTTCGGGCGGGCGACGGAACCTATGAAATCCAAACAGGAGATGGCGGACGCAGCGTCATGCATGCAGGAGTTGCAGCGGAGATCGATCACAAGTGGGTTAAATCGACCGAATATCCGAAGCACGAGATCACCCAGTCAAGTTTTGAGGATGTTCTCGGACAAGGCAAAGAGATTACGGTGACTTCGTCAGGACTTGCGGATGTTCCTGATCTTGCCTATACCGTACAAATCTATGAGGGCAGGGCTTTTGGCGTCATCGAGGTTGCGGTGCAAAACCACACCGGCAATGGGGTGGCCATCCAACGGATACGAAGCGTCGAAGCCTTCGGAAACACAATCATCGATCTCGGCGGTGCGCAGAAATCGGACCGAGTGCTCTCCGACAGTTTCAGCGAGGATTGGCCTCCGTTGCAGATTTATGATTTGGGAAAAGCTCCCCAGGGAATGCACCGTGCCGTGGGCAGCCAGCTTATCTACAACCGAGAGAGCAGGAACAGCTTCTTCTTGGCCGCCCTCACGTCCAACCGCTTCCTCACTATCTTTCATTTGCAATCGCGCGATTCCTCGCCGGACACACCCCGCATCGATTCCTACACGATCGATTCAACTGGAACAACGGAGATACAAGCAACAGATCCCGAGTCCGGCCTGCGCGAAGGCCCGGCGGAGAACCTGATCGAATTAAATGTTCCGCTTCCCGCAGGCGAGTCGGTCAATTCAGAGCGCCTGATGTTTGCTGCCGGAACAGACTATCACTCGCAACTCGAACATTATGGCAGCGTGATTCGCGAGCTGCATCACAGTCGCATCGGCGCAGAGAACATGCTGGGTTGGTGGAGTTGGACGGCATTTTACACGAAGATCACGCAAGGCACCGCGCTCACGAACGCGCGCTGGCTGGCCGAGCACCTCAAAGATCTGGGCTACGACTATTTTCATTTTGACCTGGGTTACGGCTATGATCGCGGCGAGTATGCGACGCCCAATGTTTCACAGTTTCCTCGGGGGATGTGGGATGTAACCCACCGCATTTGCCGATTAGGATTGAAGGTAGGGGTTTGGACGGCTCCGTTTGAGGTAGGCGAGCGCTCCTGGGTTTACCAGCACCACAAGGATTGGCTGGTGCACAACGCACACGGCAATCCGATCGCAATTGGAAACGCCGAAGAGGTGGAGGGCGAACACCTGTTCGTTCTAGACGTCACCCATCCCGACGCCCAGCAATATCTTCAACAGACCTATCGCACGCTGACCCGAGAATGGGGTGCTCGCTACATCAAGCTCGACTTCATGGATAATACGGCGATCGAGGCGTATTATCATCGGCCGAACACGACCGCTCTCGAAGCCCAACGAATTGGCCTTGAGATTATTCGCAAGACAGTCGGTGAGGATGTGCTCCTTGATAAGGATGGAAGTCCGATGTTGAACCCCGTGGGTCTGGTGGACGAAGGCCGTATATCCCAAGATACAGGACACGCGTTTCTCCGCAGCAAGGAGGCTGCCCCGGGCATCGCGGCGAGATATTACATGCATCGCAACTTTTTCGTCGACGACCCGGACGCGTTCACGGTTTCCCGGCAACTGCTGGAAGAGCGAACCATTCAATCTCCACTTACATTGAGTGAGGCTCAGGTTTCGATCGCGCTGGCGGCCTTTTCAGGGGGAATGTTCGAAATTGGCGACGACCTTCCAACCCTGGGGAGCGATCCGGAGCGTGTGGCATTGCTCAAGAATCCTGATTTGCTTGCCCTGGCAAAACTTGGGCGGGCTGCCTTACCTTTGGATCTTCTCACGTATACCGATAAGGATGAGCAGCCAAGCGTTTTTCTGCTGGACGAAGACCGACGGCAGTCCATCTTGGCTGTTTTTAACTGGACGGAACAGCCGCGTTCCCGCTCTTTTTCCCTTTCCGATTTAAAGCTCTCCGCTGGCCATCTCTACAACCTATTTGACTCGCTTTCGGACGGTCGACCGCTGTCGATGGACCACAAAACGATCCGCTTGGATCATCAGCCCGCACACTCCGTCAAGGTGATCAAGATCATTGATACTTCGATTCCGCCGGCCCCGCCTTCGCTTGCCGTCCACGTACCGTCTCAAGCGAAGATCGGGGAAGAGATCGAACTGTCCGGCGTGGCATCGAAAGACGGAGTGCCCGCTCTCGCATATCATTGGGATTGCGGCGATGGCGTGCTCGCCGATGGCGCACTCCTCGCTCATGCCTATACCGGCGCTGGAAATTACAAAGTGCGGCTCACCGTTGAGGGCCTTGATGGCAAATCCGCGGAGAGGACGTTTTCGATCGCGGTTAGCGGAGCGGTGAGTCTGCCCTCTCCTCTGCGTTACCTGGAACCGCACGAATAGCTGAACGCGAAGAAACGTTGCCGCCGAAGAGACTAGAACGTAAGCGTCGGAGCAAGCACAGGGGTGAGGGACAAGGATTCTGCTGATTACTGACGCTGAGCAGCCCAGGCGGTCGGGGTGAGGGCAGGCAGTCGCTGCACGGGTATATCGGCTAAGCCGGGGAGCACGGCCGACAGATAGTCTCGCGGCGAGATCTTCAGCCGTCTGCAGGTTTCAATGACTGAAAGTATGGCAGCCACTTTCGATCCCGCTTGTTGACTTCCAATATGGATCCAGTTCTTGCGACCCAAAGTGATTGGTCGCATCGAGTTCTCCGCCAAGTTATTACTCAGCTCTAACTCCGGGTACTGGAGAAAACAGGTGAGTCTCGTCCATTGTCCGAGGGTATATTGGCAGGCCTTGGCCAGCAGCCCACCGGGCAATGCTCCAGTTCGTGCCGCCTCGATCGCCGTTTTGATTTTCTCCAGCAGTGCGGGATCTTTTTGCTGACGTAATTGGTGACGCGCCTCCAGACTCAGACCCTGCTCGCGCGCTTCGCCATCCACCGCAAACAACTGATTGATCAGGGCCACGATCGGGCTCGCCACCGGATCGCCCGGGTTGAGCTTCACCACATTCGCGAACCCACGCCGCGCGTGCGTCCAGCACCCTGCATGCACCATGCCCGATCCCCCCACCTTATCGTAGGCTTGGTACGCATCGGTCTGCAGAAGCCCATGAAAGTGTTCCAAAAACTGTTGCGGCCCGGCACGTTCTCTTCCCAGACGGAAGTCAAAAACCGTCGGTCCTCCCGGTCGGCCGTATTGCCATAGAAACGCCTTGTGATTCTTACCCCGACCATCGTGCATCTGCACGTCCACCGGCGTCTCGTCGGCTTGCAGGTAACTCCCCTGCACTAACTCCCGCCCCATCACCTCGACCAGGGGCTTCAGCATTTCTCCCACCTGCATCACCCAACCATCCATGGTCGCACGACTAATCTCTACCCCCGACTCCCGCTCCAGAATCACGCTCTGCCGATATAACGGAAGGTGGTCGCAATATTTCCGGATCAGCGTATCGATCACGACCCGATCACTCACCAGGCTCTTGTCGATGATCCGCACCGGCACCGGCGCGGTTACCACTCCGCCTTGCTCACAGCACGCACAGGCACGCTTTTCCCGCTTCGTCACCAGCACAAAATACTTCGCCGGTTCGACCTCTAACTGTTCACTCTCTTCGTATCCGATCACCGTGGTCGCTTGCCCGCACTGCCCACACGCCCACTGGGCTTCGGGACAGGCAATCACCCGTTCCACCCGCGGCAACTCCGCCGGCAACGACTGACGGCCAGGATGCGAGCGGGGCTTCCGCTGATACCCGGCCACATCGACCGCGTTGCCCTCCATCGTCGGCCGCTCGCTCTCCGCCTGCACTTCTGCCCTACTGACTCCCGGTTCCAGATCTAACATCTCCAACTGCAGGTTCGACAACTTCTCGCTGCCGGCTCCGTACTTTTCAATCCGCCGCAGCCGTAACCGCTCTTCCAAAACCTGGATCTTCAGCTGGGCGTACTGCAGCTCACTCGCAGTTGTATCCAGTCGCTTTTCATAGGTAGCTATCGCACCACGGACTGTCGCAAACAGCGACTCCGGCAGTTGCGCTTTGAGTTGTTCCAGAAGATCCGCGGGCAAAGGATATGTGGGGATCGGGGTGGGCATCGCGCTCGGATGGGAATTCTCACTCACGATGAGCTATTTAGTAACAGAGGAGAGCTGTGGATTACAATCATTTCCTGCAGTATTTATGCGGTTGGAACCAACTCCGTTGCTGTCGATCTTGCTTCGGTGCCACGGCCGAGCTCGCGCCTGACTCAGATCAATCCCACCCAGCAGCATCGCCAGTTCTTCATGGCTCAATACCACCTTGACTTCTCCGGGTTGCGGCTCGGGCCAGCGGAAACGACCCTTGGATAATTTTTTCGCACAGATCCATAGCCCGCTTCCGTCCCACAGGATCAGCTTCAGCCGATTCCTCTGCGCGTTACAAAACAAAAACACGTGACCACTCAAGGGCTCGCATTGCAATCGGTCGCGCACCAAACCGTAGAGGCCCTCGAATCCCTTCCTCATATCGGTCGCGCCCACCGCTAAATAAATCCGTGTCGCTGGACCGAAGCCAAACACCTTACATCGTCTCCAACACTTCCACCAGACGCTGCAGCGTGGCCGCATCAAAGCCTGTGCTCACCGCGACCTCTCGCCCACTCTTCAGCACTACCGCCAAGCCGCAACTACCGGCGCGCTCCGCGCCCAGCTTCTTGCCCGCCCATTCCACCGCCACCAGCCCATCGCCGGTCGCACCGCCATCGGATGCTGCACGCATCCGCTTCAAGTAGCGATTGAGTACACCGAACGT
>Ga0116113_1000191_pt1 | contig 13835 bp, 15 predicted proteins | sample June2015DPH_10_2_FD_89788 | JGI IMG/M metagenome (GOLD analysis project Ga0116113, IMG submission 89788) | Peatland microbial communities from SPRUCE experiment site at the Marcell Experimental Forest, Minnesota, USA - June2015DPH_10_10 | ecosystem: Environmental > Terrestrial > Soil > Wetlands... | reverse complement strand
TACCACCATTGCAGCTCAGCCTTCGGCGGCAACGGCGCCCGGTTCGCTGCCTGACTGGGGATCAGATAACCGCTGACCGAGACCAGCGCCGTGCAGCGCTCCGGCCAGAGCACCGCGATGATGTCGGCCGTACGCCCTCCCCAATCGAAGCCGGCGAGGATTGCCTTGTCGATCTTAAGAGCGTCCATCAAGGCGATGGTGTCAAGAGCAACCACCGATTGTTGGCCGTTGCGGAATGTTTCACCGGAAAGAAAGCGGGTCGGTCCATAGCCGCGCGTATACGGCACAATCACCCGGTATCCCGCCGCTGCCAACAAAGGGGCGACATCGACGTAGCTGTAAATGTCGTAGGGCCAGCCCTGCAGAAGAATTACCACTGGCCCATTGGCAGGACCGGCTTCCGCATAGCCAACGTTGAGAAGGCCGGCATCGATCTGCTTCAGTGAGGCGAACGATGTGTCTTAGGGCTGGCGGTCGCGTTGACCGCCGGCGAATCTCCGCCTGAATCTGCGAAGAGTGGGGGTTGCGCAATCAATGCGGCCCCAGCGGAGACGCCAGCTATAGCCAAGAGACGACGACGCGATATCGCGGTCGATTTCAGCTCGTTCATGGATTGAATCTCCTATCAGATACCTCGGAAGGCGTTGTCCCTTTCCAAGCGGCTTCTGAAAGACTGCGCCGCAAGTGAAAGCTAACCTCGGGCGCTAAAGCGCGCACCCATTCTAGGACCTAACGGCACGACCAACGTCGTGCCCTTCCCGCCTCTTCCCGCCTTGCTCGAATTCGACTCTTTCAGCAGCCTGCTAAACGAACTGTGCGGCGTCGGTTCGGGCACGGGGAACAGCACCGTTTTGGAAGCGCCAGCGAGTAGCCGGTGTAACGAGACTAAGGTGCGTAACGGGTGAAGACATAGTCGCGATCTTTCGCAGGCTCATGACAGGGAAAACAGGTTTTGAGGGTCGCCTCGTCGGCAGGTTTGCCATCGTTGAATTGGGCGAAACCCCAGCCGCCGGTCGAAGCGTATTTCGTGGAATCCTTGACCGTGAACTGGACGTTGGTCGGGGGTCCCGCCACGAAAGATTCGTCCAACAGTTTCTTGACTTGCTCCGAAGAAAGGTGCGTCTCTTTTCCCACCGCGCAGGCAAATGGCGTTGTTATTTTCCTCTGACGTAACTTGTTGCCTGGCTAGCCGGGCAATGATTATGCCGTCCGGGAACGGTAGCTTTCCTTCCCGATAGGCTTTCACGACGAGATCGTTGCCCAGTTTCGCGCGAAGATCGTTGAGTGGGACTCCGACGGGGGCTACGGAGATCAAACTCCAATCACGGTATCCGGAGGGAACCCGTACTCCGTAGATCGGGGAGGCATCTTCATCGGCGCGCCCAGACGCGGGAGCGGTAAAGGCGAAAATACCGGCCACCGTCGCAACCGCAACGAACAAGAAAGCGATCCGTTTCATAAGGCTCCTCTCTGCAACAGTCTGAAATTACTTTCGCTCCAACTGACTGCAGGAAAAGCGCGCAGCCCGGCGCAGGCTCAACTCGGGCGCTAAAGCGCGAATTCCTCTTGAACGACCTAATGGCACGAGTGGAACTCGTGCCCTTCCCGCCAGCTTGAAACAGATTCTTCACCCGATTCACGATGCGCGTGCCTCCCCCGCGCTGTTCCGGGCTTCGATGGCCTTGACGGAGTTGGCAAACGCCTTTTCCAAAACGCCCCGGCCGATGGTCCCGACCACGAAGCCGAGCAACCATCCCTTGAGGTTCTTGCCCTCGCGCACGACGCTCACGTCGATGTCGGTCATGCCGTCGGGCCGCAGCGTGAAGTTGTAGGTGTGGCCCGACGCGCCTCCCCACGTGTTGGAGTCGGTCGTCGTGAGGATGACGTGGTTGGGATCGGACCAGTCGTAGTGCAGGCGCTCCCAGATGCCGCCCGACCCTTCCGTGACGTCGGCCTGCGAGGGGCCCCGGTCATGGACCTTGAGGTACTCGTCGGCGCTGTTGCCAAAGAGCTTGGAACGGCCGGGCCCGAAGTCGGTCAGCCCGGCGATGTACTGCTCGGGCGTCAAGCGGGTTGTCTGGTGGAGATGGAACGTAGGCATGCATGCTCCTTCGCTAGGCGGCGACGAACTGTTGCCCGCCGTCAATGTCATAGGTTGCGCCCGTGAGGGCGGTGTTGGTCATGATGTGTACGGCGAGCGCAGCGACGTCTTTCGGGCCGACGACGCGGTGGATGGGTAACGTGGCGCGAAGCTGATGGCGGCGCTTTTCTAGGTCGTCGCCGAGGAGCGAAGCCGACAACGGTGTGTCGACAAAGCCGGCGGCGATGAGGTTGACGCGGATGGGCGCGAGCTCGAGCGCCAGGCTGGCGGTGAGCGCGGGGAGGGCGGCGGTAACGGTCGGCACGATGCCCAGTCCGATGCTGGGGCGCCGGCCGCCGGTGCCGCCCATGAACACCAGCGTGCCTCCCGGTCTTACCTTATGGGCGGCGTTGCGGGCGACTTGGAGCATCAGCAAGGGGTGTGCGTCGAGTGCGCGCCGCGCCTGCTCGACGTCCATCTCGAGGAGGCGTGCGTAGTGCGGCCCGCCCGCGGTCACCATCACATGGTCGATCGTGGCCGGCAGGTCACGAAAGAACCGTTCCAGGGAAGTGGAATCCGTGGCGTCGAAGGCCGCGGTGCTCAGCGCGCCAACTTCGTTCGCGGCGCGCTGGAGCGGTTCGGGACTGCGACCGGTGAGGATCACCTTGGCCCCCTCAGAGCGCGCTCGTCGAGCGGTTTCCAGCCCGATGCCGGCGCTACCGCCGATCACAACGACGGTTTGCCCGAGGAGTTCCGGCTCGCGTTGGCCGGGAAAAGTGGTGGTTGCAGCATTCATCGGTCCTCCTATCAGCAATCTAAAATTACTTTCGCTTCCAAGGAACTACAAGGCCTGACCTGTCGCCGAGCGATGCAGATCATAGATCGTCGATCATCACTCCGGCTCCAAGGTTCGTTCTCCGTCTGCGGTCGGATTTTTCATTTCCTCAGTGGATCAGCCAAAGGTGAACGAAAACGCTTCCACGCCCGCGTCCACAAACTGAATTTCAAATTGCCGGTCAGAGATGGGTTGCGGTTGGCGGATCAGCTGATACATCCGAGCCTCCGTAACAGTCCCGTTGCCCTTGTCGTCCACATCGACGCCGTGAGCGCTCCGAGGCTCCTGTCCATCGATTAGAACTCGAAATCTTGCGGGAGCTCTTGACTCTCCAGGTCCCATTACCAGATGAAGGTCGCGGGCGTGAAAACGATATGCGATTCGCCCGTTCGGCTCGTTCAGCACAATAGATTCTTTGCCCATTTTCCACTCGCCGGAGAGGGCCCACTGATTGCGTTCGATCTGAGCGGCTACTGCATAGACGTGGGCGATGTCGGTTTTTATGGCGCCGGGCGAGGCAAAATTCTCGGTGCGCGCATAGCCGACATAATTTTCCCCGGACTCCAAATCGTTCCAGTCGGCAGCGGCTTCGGCGCCACGAGCATCGACTGAAACCAGCCCGGTTGGAATGCCTCGACTGCCGGCTTCGGCCAGCAGCCGTTGGATGACAGCCTCGGACCGATCGTATTGGCCTTCGCCGAAAACATGATGCCGGATGCCTCCCTGCCCGTCGGCGAAATAAAGTGCCGGCCAATATTCATTGGTGAAGGCGCGCCATATCGCGTGATCGTTATCGATCACGATCGGATACTCGATGCGCATGTCCTTCACCGCCCAGCGAACATTGTCGACGTTTTTCTCAAACGAAAACTCGGGCGCGTGCACGCCGATCACCACGAATCCGTGGTCTTTGTACTTTTCTGCCCACGCCCGAACGTAAGGAAGCTGGCGCCGCCAGTTGATGCAGGTGTAGGTCCAGAAGTCGATGAGAACGACTTTTCCCAGCAAGTCATGCGCGCTCAGTGGCCGCGAGTTGAGCCACAGGGTAGCGACGTCGAGAGAGCGCATCGCCTTGCTGGGCTTCGCCGCCGCAGAACGGGCCATGCCGAACTGCACGGCTGCAGCCGCCAGGGCCACATTTCCCAGAAAGCTGCGTCGATCCAATTTGGCTGGTTCGAACATCGATTCTCTTGTCTCTTTTCTTTTTTCTCTTTTTTCTTCACGCGTGGGTGTTCATTGCGGCAGCTCTTCGCCGGTCTGCTCTGCGACCATGTACTTGGCGTACCAGTCGGGCCAGTTCGGGTCTGCCTGGCCGATGCGCTTCTCGTGCTGTCCGTGGGCGGCCGCCGCGCGCCGAAGCGCGCTCGCCAGGTCGCTGGCCGAAGTGAAAGAAGTCACGCCGGAATCGACGCGCCCGGGGAGCCGGCTAGTAACTTCCTGCAGCAGCCAGACGTTGCCGTCCGGGTCGCTGAACGAGGCGCGCGAACCGTAGGTGCGACGCTCGGGATCGAGACCGCTCGCTCGGCCCTCCGAACCGATGTGGAAGAACTCACCCACTTCGATGCCGGCAGCGACCAGTTGCTCCCGTGCGGCCACGATGTCGGAAACGATCAGGTAGCTTTTGGCTGACCCGGGCGCAGCCGACGCAAGGTTCTTGCCGAATTGCACCGAGCACCAGGAGCCCGGCGGCGTCAGCTGAACCACGATGGGCGGTGTCTGGTCGAGCCTCCACCCGAGCTTCTCGTAGAACTCCTTCGCGCGCTCGACATCCGAAACCGGGATGACGACCACCTCGAGCTTCATATCGACTTTCGCGACGCTCGCGGCGCGAGTGGGGGCATTACTGCGAATTTCGATCGTCAGATTTGCCATGTTTAATCCTCCTGAGCTGTGATGAGTATCCGTCCAGAGTCGTAATCGGAGAGCCTCTGCCGTCGAAGGTCCCCTCCTGCTTTACAAACAGTTAGCTAGCTTTTGCCCGGTTTACATCCGACCTCGCCACATTTGACCGCAGCGATCTCAAGCCCGCGCGAACCTCTTCTGAAAACAGCTTCGGCTGTTCCCATGCCGCGTAGTGCCCGCCTGTGTCGACCTGGTTGTAATAAATGAGTTTGTGGTAGGCCCGCTCCGTCCAACTTCGCGGGGCTTGATAGTTCTCGCCGGGAAAGACGCTCACCGCAGCCGGGATGGAGACATTAGCCGCGTTATAAAGATTGAGGTGAAGTTCCCAATAGAAACGAGCCGCAGAAATCGCCGTGTTCGTCGCCCAGTACAGTGTGAAGTCGTCGAGTACATCGTCTCGTGTAAGGTCACCGGCGGAGTACCCATGAACCGTGCGCCCGAGCACTGCCGAGGTGATCGGCGCTGCCGGCTGGCCGTAACCGTCACCGTGGTCAAAGAGCCAAGCGGCCAGGCAGACGGGCGAATCCGCCAATCCGTACAGCGTTTGCGGGCGAGTCGCCATCATTTGTGCGTAGGCACGCTTCTTCGTAAATAGATTGGTCAGCTGCTCGTAAGCACGTCTTTCGTCGGCGGATAGGCCGGATGGCGGGGCATCGCCACACTGGAGCGCCCTCGCGATGTCGGATGGAATTGTCCCAGGGAAATTGGTGTGAATTCCCAGCAATTCTGGAGGTGCGTGTTTGGCCATCACAGTGCAGATCCCCGCGCCCAAATCGCCGCCTTGCGCCACAAATTGTGCGTATCCAAGGCGCTTCATCAGCACGACCCAGGCACTTGCGGTGCGCTCCGGACCCCAGCCGGAAGCGGTGGGCCTGGCTGAAAAGCCGAACCCCGGTAGCGACGGAATCACCAGATGGAAGGCGTCCGATGCGCTCCCGCCATGTGCCGTAGGATTGGTAAGGGGATCGATAATCTTCAGCTGCTCGATGACCGAGCCGGGCCATCCGTGCGTGACGATCAGCGGCAACGCATTTTCATGTTTCGAACGAACGTGAATGAAATGAATGTCCAGCCCATCGATCTCGGTGATGAACTGTGGCCGGGCGTTCAGCTTCGCCTCGCACTTGCGCCAATCGTAGTCTGTCGCCCAATAGCGGGCAAGTTCCTGAATTGTCGCAAGCGGCACACCTTGCGATTCATCCGTGACCGTCTCCCGATCGGGCCACCTTGTCGAGTTGATGCGCCGGCGCAATTCGGCAAGCTCCACGTCTGGAATATTCACCTGAAACGGACGAATCGTAGTTTTGTCGGCTGCCCGCTCGCTGCCTCGTTGTGGAGCACTCCTTCGGGTCATGGCGTCCTCCTTTCCAGCGATTCTGGAATCTGCCAATGCCTCACCGATGGTTGCTGCTCTGAACGCGACTCCCAGGCCCAACATCGAGCTCGCCTTGAGAAAGCAACGGCGCGATCTGTCGTCTTGTTCTTTCATGAGGGATGCTCCTTTCTCCTTTCGAGTAGTTCTCGGTTTTTGGGCCGTGTGGTCATCGTGTTGTCACGGCACGACATGGAAAGCATCGGATGAATTTTCGCCGAGGGCGTTGGGACGTGCTTTCATGGTGTTCTTCGTGCGCCGGTTAAACCGGCAAGGTGTAGTGAATGGAAGTTTCATACGTTGAAGGACTAGCGAACCACAACGGCCCCGAGTCATGCGGAGCCGCCCGCGAGGGCGGCGTCGAAGCGTTGACAGGGGGACGTACAGGTCGGGTATTGAGCCGCGAAATACATGCCCTGCCGCGCAAGCGGCAGGTACTCCGGGATGCCGACGCGTTGGGGAATGTCGGAAGGCAACACCGGGTGCACCGCTCTCGCGAGGTGCGCCGGGATCCCGCGCGGTCAGAGACCCTGTGCATGTACGCAAGCACCTTGTCTGGGAACCGGGAGATCCCGCGTTTGTCTGCAGAAGAGAGAACTGCAGACCGTGTCGGGAAGTCAAAGGACGAACACCGATGATGAACGAACGTGGGAAGTCGGACAGCTTCACTGTACCTGCGAACTCGCTGAACCAAGCCGAGGGACCGGCGGCGGAGGTGAGGGAGGGAAGGGAGCTGGCCAAGGGGAACTCGCTCGAGCGTAACGCGCCCCGGACGCAGAGCCGGGAAGGCGCGCCAAGCGCGCTGGAGCGGGTACGGCAAGCAGCAGCTAAGGACAAGAAACAACGGTTCACTGCGCTCTACCACCACATCTACGACGTCGAACGACTGCGGACAGCGTACCTGACAACGAAGAAGGATGCCGCCGCGGGCGTCGATGGGGAGACGTGGGAGCACTACGGCGAGGCCCTCGAGGCAAACCTCCAGGACCTCTCCCATAGGCTCAAGCGGGGAGCCTACAGAGCAAGGCCGGTGCGTAGAGTGTACATCCCGAAGGTGGGTAAACCGGGTGAGCTTCGGCCCCTCGGCGTTCCCGCACTGGAAGACAAGATCGTCCAGCGTGCCACGGTCGAGGTGATGAACCCGATCTACGAACAGGACTTCCTGGGATTTTCGTATGGATTCAGACCGGGGCGCAGCCCGCACCAAGCGCTGGACGCGCTGGCGGTGGGGATCGGTACGAGGAAAGTGAGCTGGGTGCTCGATGCCGACATCCGGAAGTTTTATGACACTCTCGATCAGGGATGGCTGGTGAAGTTTGTCGAGCACCGCATAGCCGACCGGCGCGTGGTGCGCTTGATCCAGAAATGGCTCAAGGCAGGCGTGCTGGAAGAGGGCAAGCGAGTACAGAGTGAGGTAGGGACGGTGCAGGGGGGCAGTATCAGCCCTCTGTTGTCGAACCTCTATCTGCACTACGTACTCGATCTCTGGGTCCAGCGATGGAGACAGAAGCAGGCGCACGGGGAGGTAATTTTCGTGCGTTTCGCCGACGACTTCGTGGCCGGATTCCAACATCGTTACGAAGCAGAGCGGTTTCTGGCAGACCTGCGCGAACGCTTCGCGCGGTTCGGGCTCCAACTGCATGCCGACAAAACGCGAATCGTCGAGTTCGGCCGGTATGCCGAACAGAACCGACGAAACCGGGGCGACGGCAAACCGGAGACGTTCAACTTCTTGGGTTTTACGCACAGTTGCGGAAAAACGCGGAAGGGACACTTCACGGTACTGCGCCAGACGATGCGCCAGAGGTGGCAAGCTCAGCTGCGGGCTTTGAAAGAAGAACTGCGGCGACGCCTGCACTCGCCCCTTCGGGAACAGGGAGCGTACTTGCGCTCGGTCCTGCTGGGCCACTTCCGCTATTACGGGGTGCCCATGAACGGCCCGGCGCTGGGCGCTTTTCGCAAGGCAGTGGGCTACCTGTGGCGGACGGTGTTGCGCCGTCGCAGCCAGGGTAACCACCTGCCGTGGCGCCGCCTGAGGCGCTATATTGCGCGATGGTTTCCACCGGCTCGTGTTTGTCATCCTTATCCTCTCGTGCGCTTGGGCGTCTTCACCCAAGGTGGGAGCCGGATGCGGTAACTCCGCCTGTCCGGATCTGTGGAGGGGATCATGAGCGATCATGGTCCCTACTCCGACTTTTAGTGGCGGTCTGTCTTTCCCGCAGGATTCTGGGGCGGCTCCCGCCCTTCACCAATTCGCTGGATTCGCCTGCCTCTTCGGATTCAGCCCCTTCATCTCATTGAGCTCCTCGGGTGTGATCTGAGGCAAGTGCCGGATGAACAAAACCAGGCGCCAGGTTTTCGCGGCAGTGTGCACTTCGCTGAAGGCAGGCATGCCGCTCAAACGAACTCCATTTTCGATTGTGTAGTAGAGCTCGCCATCGCTTTTGTTCTGCGTCCCAGCTGCACGCATGTCGGGCGGTTTCGGATAGAGGCCCTTGCCGAAAAAACTCTGCCCCCCTCCGTCATTCGAATGGCACGTGGCGCAATGATCGGCGAAATGCTCCATGCCTGCCCGAATGTTCTCCGTTGAAGGCGTGATGGGATTGCGAAGTTGGCGATACGCGGATGGCACGGCCATTTTGCGTGCCGTTGTGGCCGCGAACTCCTCAATTGCCGACGGTGTCGCAAGTGCGCTGAAGCCTCGTCGCACGAGAATCAGCCCGTATACCGAGGCTGCAACCGCAAGAGCAAACACAATCAGCGAAACCGCTTTCCAGGGTTTCACGTCTACTTCTCCTGTCCCGAACCGGCTGGCGCAGCGCGTGTCGCAGGCCAGCACGAACTCGTTACCGACGCCGCGCGTGCGGCCACGAATCTTGTGCTGAGGCCGAGAGAACGTGCAACGCGGGCGCAGTGCCGACGAGGCCGACGGTCACGATTTTGGATAAGTTGAGCATCGGAAGCCTCCAGTCTGAGCAGCTGCGCGCAGTATGCCTCGCGCCCTTTTGAGGATGCAGAGGGTCGAACGCGAAAACACTAATATCGGCAGGGCAGCGTGCGCAATTGGACGATAGTATCGATCCATACGTCGGTAGCGGCTCTTAGCAGAGCCTCTAACATCGAGGCTCTCCTGCGGATGAGCGGACAGTTAAATTAGCTAGCTTTGGCCAAGGTCACATCCAACTTTGCGCCTGAGCGCAGCGACCGGAAGCCCACGCGAATCTCTTCGGAAAGAAGTTGGGGCTGCTCAAATGCCGCGAAGTGGCCCCCTTTGTCGATCCGGTTGTAGTGGATGAGTTTGGGGTATGCGAGCTCTGCCCAGCTCTGTGGAGCGGGATAAAGCTCGTCAGGGAACACACTCACGGCCGTCGGGACAACGACGTTTTTGACGGCGAAGAACGACGCTCCCTTGTTCTCCCAATAGAGACGGGCCCCTGAGATCGCCGTATTCGTCAACCAGGTGAGCGTGATGTTGTCGAGTACGTCGTCTCGGGTGAGCCCTTCGGTCCCTCCGGCAAAGACACGTGCGATGAGTTCGTAGCTGAGCGCGTCGTGATCGAGGAAATAAGCCGCCAAGCCGACGGGTGAATCCGCGATTCCGTACAATGTCTGCGGTCTCAACCCCATCTGGAAGCCGTAGCCGATGCCCTTGGCATAGACGAAGCTCAGCCGCTCGTAAGCGAGCTTCTCGTCGGCCGAGAGATTTGCCGGTGCCGGGGCGCCGGAAAAGGCCAGCTTGTCGATGTCGAGTGGAATCACGTTCGGCATGTTCGTGTGAATGCCCAGCAATTCCGGTGGCGCCTGCGCGCCCATTCGTTCGGTGACGATCGCACCCCAGTCGCCGCCTTGCGCCACGAATTTCGCGTACCCGAGGCGCTTCATCAGCACGACCCAGGCGCGTGCGATGTGGGCGGGATCCCACCCGGTGGCGGTCGGTTTTCCGGAGTAGCCGTAGCCCGGCATCGACGGAATCACCACGTCAAAAGCGTCCGATGCGCTCCCGCCATGTGCGGTGGGATTGGTCAGCGGATCAATGATTTTCATCTGTTCGATGATTGAGCCGGGCCATCCGTGCGTAACGATGAGCGGCAATGCATTTTCATGTTTCGAACGGACGTGGATGAAGTGAATGTCGAGTCCGTCGATCGCGGTGATGAACTGCGGCAGGGCGTTCATTTTTGCCTCGATCTTGCGCCAGTCATACTCGGTTGCCCAATAGCACGCGAGCGCCTGAGTGGTCGCGAGCTGCACGCCTTGCGTCGCATCCGTGACCGTTTCTCGTTCCGGCCACTTTGTCGCGTTGATGCGCCTGCGCAACTCGGTTAAGTCCGCTTCTGGAACGTTCACATGAAGCGGACGAATCACATTCTTATCATCGGGGTGGTTGCTGCCTGGTTGCGTAACACCGGCTTGGGTCATCGCGGCCTCGTTGTTTGCCATTTGCGACTCTTTGGGCAGTTCGATTCTGGCCCCACACTCTGATGGATTGCGCGGCGGAAAACATCACGAGATACAGGGTTTTTTTTCTACCGCGAAAGGTTGGCGGCGCAGTCCCCCGATTGTGGTAGTTGGAAATCCTGTCAGCACACCTGGGTTGCGTAGCCAGACAAATGTTAGTTGTTTGGCCTCATCGAAGCGATGCGGCGCCACCGCATCATGGCACCGGCAATCCACGGGCCAGCCTTCCCGAAAGAGTCGATCGAGTCGTCGCAAAAACATGGAACCGGCGCGTAGGAACATGCGTACCGATAAGTGAGCGCGCAAACGAATCGCGCTTGGCCGTAACTTTTACTTTGATGTCAGGAGGCAGTATGGGACCTCTGGTTTCCGTTCACTGCTCGCCCGCGACTGCATGTGCTTTGAACTCCTCTGACGCCGCAATCTGGCAAGACGTCCTTTCTCAGGCGATGACCGGCGAACTTATCGCCGCGATGAACTACACGTCGTTGGCGGAGATATGGGATGATCCCGAAGAAGTCGCCGATGCACTGGAACACGCCGCGGGGGAACGCGGACATGCGGCTCGCTTCGCCGCCGAGGGCCGAAAGATTGGATTCGAGGTGCTCAATAACGTCGACGCGAAATACTGGAAGCGGCTGCGCGAGGCGTTTCAGCGGCGAATCGCGCTGCGCGATTTTACCGGTTGCCTGATCGTGCAGGAGATCATGCTGGAATCGTTCGCAGTCGCGAGCTATGCGCGGGTGGGGAAAGTCGCGCCGGGAACTCTCGGCGAGACCTTTGCCGCCATTGCCGCCGAGGAAGAAGGCCACGTGGATCACGCCATGGCGACTCTGAAAGCGGAGCGAGCCTTGAACGCGCCGAGCTTCGACGACAAAGTGCACGGGCTGCATCTGGAGGTAATGACCACTCTTTCGCAGATGCTGGCGAAGGAATGCAAGGACGGGCACTGCGAAGTGTGCCACGGCAGCTGCGTGAAGCCGGCGCTCTTCGATGTTGGCTTGAGTGCCGCGCAGCTTCGCGGCGCGTCGCTCGAGCAGTATCTGAGGACGCTGGACTCGCTGGGATTGCCCGGGGAGGTCACACTGCAATGGGTTGCTCAGTTGCCGGTTTAGCTGCGGAAGAAGGAAATGTCGAGCGGGGCGGCGGAGTCGATTTCGCTTTGATTGGGCATCTGGAGAGTTGGCGAGCGGCGGCAGATGTTCTGGCTGTGCTGCGCGGGAGCGAGCTTGCTCCTCTGCCTGACGATGAGATCAGGGAGATTCTCCCCTGGATTCCGCCACGAGCGGTTTGCCATGTTGCGGTGGGGTCAGCCGGCGATCTGACAGGCGGAGCAAAAGCTCGCGGTGTCTACATCGATTCCTTCATTCCTCCCGATCGTCTGCAGGCCGCGCACGTGCTCGAGAACATCGCCCGGGTTCGGGCGGCGGCGGCCTGCGCGATTAACGCCGGAGCGAAGATCGTGAGCCTCGGCGGATTCAGTTCCATATTGATTGAGGGCAACTTCGATCAACTCCCCAACCGCCACGATACGGTTTTTACGACGGGAAATACCTTGACCGTCGCCTTCATCGTTCAGGGCATCAAGAAAATGTGCGCGTTCGAAGGGCGCGACTTGAGCGACTCGACGCTGCTGATCGTTGGAGCCACCGGGGATGTGGGTTCCGGTTGTGCGCGATGCCTGGGGCCGCTGGCGAAGCGCGTGCTGCTCAGCGCCCGCAACCTGGAGCGGCTTCGCCGACTGGCTGCTGAATTGAGAGCTGCTGGAGTCGATGTGGAAATCGCTACCGATCTCACCACGGCGGAAAATAGCGCGCCGCAGTTCCCCGCGGAGGCTGAGGTTGTGATCTGCGCGGCGAGTCTGGCATCGCCCTCGTTGCTGTTGGGCCGGGCAGGGCGCGACGCCATTGTTTGCGATGCGGGCTATCCGAAGAATCTTTCTCCAAGCGCGCAGATGCCGGGGGCCAAGGTATTCTTCGGAGGACTCGGGCAGATTCCAGGGGGCATGAAGTTTGCGCCGGATCTTGGTGGCATCTTGAACCGTCATCCGTTTCCTGACGTGGTCCACGGATGTTTGCTCGAAGGCATGGCTCTCGCGCTTGAGAGACGCTTCGAACCTTTCTCGCGGGGTAGAGGATTCATTACTCCGGAGCGAGTGCAAGCGATGGAGAGCATTGCTGCGCGGCATGGAATTTATCTCGCGCCGCTGTACAACGCGGATGGGCCTTTGCAATAACGGGTCCATTAGACTACCGCTCTCTCCGCCATCCTTACCTTTCCTGCCTGCATCTTGTCCAGGCGCAACGCGTGCTTATCGATGAGGCTCGAGAGCCATTCTAGGTCGCTGGTAGTATGGCCCCCGCTGCCGCTGGCGAAGTTGTGTTTTGCCTTGCCTTGATAGGCAGAGATCGCGAACTTCAGGTGAGCCCGGCGAAAGGACTGAACTCTTTTCGTCCACGTGGTTACCAGAGGTACCAAGGCTTGAATATGTGTATCCGCCTCAAGATCCAATAGACAAGATTCCAGTCGGTCGAGAAGGCTCGGAGTATTCCGGGCGCGAAAGTAGTATTCGCGAAATTCGGCGGTGTTATAGGCGATATAGTCCCAGGTGAATCTCTGATATAGGGGGTTGGGTTCTGAGCTACCCCAGAGTAAGTAGTCAAAGATATGCAGTGGCATCATCACGGCGCCGGGCCCGCGAAGTTCGCGGCCGTCGATCTTGATGGGCTCGTAGAAGGGACGGATCTTCTCGATGAACACAGTGGCGTCAACTCGGCGCATGGCGTAATGGAGACCGAGCACAAAATTCTTCAAGTGCAAAGCGATCTGGTCGGCCCAGCGAACAGCTTCCGACGTGTGCAGGGGATAGTCCCGTAGCTCAAAGAGGCAGCGGGTAGCGTCTCGGATCGCGGGAAGCGAAATTCTTACGCTTTCGATGAGATGAGGTTCCTGGGGTTCGTCGCTATAGCAGCGAAGCCTCGCTCCTGACGGGTTCCAGATGGTGTAGTGCATCACGGTGTCGCGCGGAATCAGATCGGTGAGAGCGCCGGCGCGCAGCAGAGTAGCTTCGAGTTCCGGTATTGCGGCGGCAGGTTCCTCGCCGTGCTTTTTGAGGGAGCCTACAAGGATCCCTATGTCTCTTATGATCGCGAGTAACTCGTGGTAGTTCCTATGTTCGAGAGAGGCTG
>Ga0116113_1000188_pt1 | contig 14008 bp, 10 predicted proteins | sample June2015DPH_10_2_FD_89788 | JGI IMG/M metagenome (GOLD analysis project Ga0116113, IMG submission 89788) | Peatland microbial communities from SPRUCE experiment site at the Marcell Experimental Forest, Minnesota, USA - June2015DPH_10_10 | ecosystem: Environmental > Terrestrial > Soil > Wetlands... | reverse complement strand
GGCGACGGATATCTTGGCTGGCCGACCGCGATGTATCTGTCGCGTCACGGGCACCAGGTCGCGGTGCTCGACAACTTCGCTAAAAGACGATGGGAGCTCGAACTGAACGCCGAGCCCCTCATCCCCATTCAGACTCTTCACGACCGGGTCGAGTTGTGGCGAACGGTCGAGGGGCGACAACTGGAATTGTTTGTCGGCGACTTGCGCAACTATGGAGTCGTCGAAGGAGTGCTCCACAGCTTCCGGCCGGAGGCGATTGTTCACTATGGCGAGCAGCCATCCGCTCCGTATTCCATGATTGACCACAACCGGTCCGTCTTCACCCAGGTCAACAACATTACTGGAACCCTGAACCTGTTGTGGGCCATTAAAAAACTGAAGCTCGAGTGCCACGTCGTGAAGCTCGGCACCATGGGGGAATATGGCACGCCCAACATCGACATTGAGGAAGGCTTCATCGAAATCAACCACAAAGGCAGAACGGACACGTTGCCGTTCCCCTGCCAGCCCGGATCCTTCTACCATCTGTCGAAGGTTCACGACAGCCACAACATCCGCTTCGCCTGCCGGGCATGGAAATTAGCAGCCACAGATTTGCATCAGGGAGTGGTCTATGGAATCGAGACGGACGAAACGAAAATGGACAATGGCCTCGCCACCGGCTTCCACTATGACGACGTTTTCGGAACCGCCATCAACCGCTTCTGTGTGCAGGCGGCCGCCGGCATTCCGCTGACGGTGTATGGAAAGGGAGGCCAACGCCGGGGCTTCCTGAACATTCGCGATACCTTGCGCTGCGTCGAACTGGCGATTGTGAATCCCGCCCAACCCGGCGAATATCGGGTGTTCAACCAGTTCACCGAAACATTCTCCATCCTGCAACTGGCCGAACTGGTCGCGGATCAGGCACGCAATTTCGGATTGGCTGCGGAAATATTGCATCTGCCGAACCCGCGCGTAGAGCAGGAGCAACACCATTACAATCCGACGCATACTAAACTTCTCGAACTTGGGCTGCAGCCGCGCCTGCTGTCCAACGAACTCATCGACACCATGATGACCACCATACTCGAATATAAGGACCGCATTAAGCAGGAGGTCATTCTGCCCAAAGTGAAGTGGAATGGCGACGAGCAGGAAATGGAAGCACTCAAATTAATGTGGGCGGGCGCTTGACCCGGGATCCAGCCGCTCAGGCGGTGGGTATGGAAATCGGCGAACGAAGATGACTCCCGACATTTACGCGGAATGGCTGCGAAGGCAGGGACACAGGGTGATTCGAACACCCAGTTCCTACTGGCAAAGCGAAGGATGGCGCGTCTATCAAGCTTTCCCTTACCACTGGCTGATCGAGCCTTCGGCAGAGGAGGAACGGGAATTGGTCTCGCGGCACGGCGCTACCGCTCTGCGCTATTCGACGCCGGCTGATCGACTGCCGGAGACCGGCGGTTACCACGTAGTCTTTGCAGGCCCTGACTACGATTTGGAAACGCTCGGTTCCTGGGCGCGAAAAAACGTGCGCCGCGGGCTGCGATCCTGCACGGTTGGCCAGATTCCTTTCTCGCGGTATATCGAGGAAGGATGGGCCTTGCGAGTCGATACCCTGGCGCGGCAGCAACGCCGTGTCCCAGAGACGAAAGATGACTGGCACCGGAAGAACTCTGCCGCCATCGGCCTCGAAGGCTTCGAAGTGTGGGCCGCGGAGGTCGACCATCGACTGGCGGCCACGCTCCTCACCTTCCAGATGGATGGCTGGGGATATATGTTGTACCAGCAATGCCATCGCGATTACTTGCGCGAGCACGCCAACAATGCCCTCAGCTTTGAAGTGACGCAGACGCTGATTCGCAGGCCGAACATCCGGGGAATTTTTTATGGCATGCGCTCGCTCGACGCTCCGGCCAGCGTCGATGAATTCAAGCTGCGCATGGGATACGAAGCGAAGCCGGTCCGTCAGCGCGTGGTGTTCCATCCCAGGTTAGCGCCTTTGGTAAACCGCTTCACGCATCGAGTCGCAAAATCGCTGGTGGCCGTGAATCCAGCCAGCCGCTTCCTGGCGAAAGCGGAAGGAATGCTGCGCCTGGGTCTGGCGAGCCACAGCGCCTCTGCCGCTGAAATCCAGGTGCTCCAGATCAGTCCGAGCCAGGTTAGTCCAGGCCAAGTCAGCCCAAGCCAAGTCAGTCCAAGCCAGTTACGCCGAACCCTTCAGTCTGAGCCCGTCAGTCGCGAATAAATCAATCACGGCTAGAGTCTCTGCGTCGCGGCAACGCGGCGAAACTGCGCTTCACAATTCATGATCAGCCAAACCGAACCGAAAAGCGGCGTTGCGATTCAACCGTTCTTCGCCGGCGAAAAGGAACTACTGGCCGGGCACGCGCCGCTGATTCGGGACTCGCTCGGTTACCTGATGAGCAAAGTGGTTCCCGGCTTTTTCGGCCTCGTATCCGTTCCCGTATTCGTGCGTCTGATTGGCATTGAGGAATACGGCCGCCTCTACGTGATTCTGCCGGTTTTAATGGCGCTGGGCGGAGCGGGCTCGGGCTGGCTCCAACAGGGCATCTTGCGGTTTCACCCCGCGTCGGAACCAGCACCCGAGTCTGAATCCGCATTCGCACGGGCAGTCACGCTGGGCACCGCCCTGGCGGCATTGGCGCTCGGTCTGGTTCTTCTCCCAATCCTGGGTGTGTTGCGCTACCGCCCCGCCGTATGGGTCATTGTGGAAGCGTATTGTGCCGTGCAACTGATCTACATGGTTTCTCTAACGCGTATGCAGGCGCAGTTGAGACCCCGGGTGGTTCTGAGAAATGAGGCTCTCCGCTCCGTGGCAGGGTTTGTTTTCCCCGTCTGCTTGATAGTGGCGCTCGGTCACGGAGCTTTTCCCCTCGTAATTCTGGGACTGGCCCTCGGATATCTGCTGCCTTTGCTGTTCGCCAGTGGAGGCTCACACGCGCTGTTGAGAGCCGGCCTCTCTGAGGTTGGCGCAGGTTCCGAAGCCAGAAGTATTCTCGGCCAGCTGTGGCGTTTCGGCTGGGCGGTTGGGCTTTGGTTGATGCTGTGTCAGGCGCTCCCCGTGGTGGGGCGGTCGGCCATTCAGAGATATGCGGGATATGCCCAGGCAGGCATTTATGCGTCCCTCTACGAACTCGCCGTGCGCTCCTTCTCGCTGTTCGCGTCTCCCGTTCTCCAGGCCGCACACCCGCGAATCATGCGCTATTGGAATCTGGGCGACTTTTCGGCAGCGCGGCGCACGATCGGACATGCCATTCGAATGCAGGTTCTGATGTTCATTCCAGTTGAGATCGCCGGAATCCTGTTTTCCGTTCCGCTCACAAAGCTGGCTCTCGGGCCGGGCCATCCCGTCTCGGCATCGCTCTTGCCCCTGTTGATGCTGGGGGGATTTCTCTGGCAGATTGCGCTTCTCGTGCACAAGCCTCTCGAGATCATGCAGCGGACCAAGACCATGCTCTACGGAATGCTGGTTGTCGTCCTCATCGAATCCGCGGGCAATTACCTATTGGTTCCGCGCTATGGCGTGAAGGCCGTCGTGTACGTATTCGTCTCGGGCGCACTCGCCTACATCGCTTTCGTGGCGCTGCAGACCATGAGGTTGCGAGCACACATCGAGCTGCAGCGACCTGAATCGGAAAATTATCGGAACGCTGGCACGTCCAAGGCATTCTGACCCGGCAGCCTGAATTTGTTTTTCGAACACGCCATGTCGAAAAGCTACTATCTAGCGCTGATGCTTCTGGTGGGAGCCTACCTGCCGTCATCTCTACACGGCACCACCTCCTACGCCATGATCGCTCTCGGCTATGCGTGCGCGCTGTGCCTGCTGTGCTACGGGGCATGGAAGTTCGGCGCCTCTGAGGTTGCAGTTGTTTGCGGCCTCCTGATCTTGACGACGTTGGCGGCGTGTACGCTCTTCGGATCGCTGACCACGATCAGGCTGGAAAAAGTTGGCATCTTCGGAACCATGGCAATGATGCTCTGTCTCCGGTCCAGGGGAGAACGAGTAGGGTCCAATGCGCTTCTGATTGTGAGCACCATCAACATTGCAATCGGCATCGGCATCATCGCTGGCATTGAACCGGTCGTGCTTTGGGTCGAGCGTTTTTATTCCGCGTTTTTCGATGGCCTTGTGCCCTCCATGCTCGACCTGCACAAGCCAGTCCTCTCCTACGGCACCCATTCGATTGCAGCGTTTTTTCTTTATATGTTTTATTGGCTCAACTTCAGGACATTCCAAGTAACTGGCCGGCGGCTCAATCTTGCCTGCGCAATCATTCACGCGCTTCTGTGTGCGGCCCTGCTTTCGCACGCATCCTTTGGATTCGCTGCCCTCGCGTTTAGTGAGATGGGGTGGCATGCGCTCAGCCGCTCGAGGTACGTAACGATTGCAAGCGTGCTCGCCCTCGCAGCCCTGATGCCTGTCGTGATTCGTGCCTTTGACCCGAAGACCTCCGGGTGGAATGCCATTCAAGATGTGGCGAAGGACTACGTCGTCTACACCTGGGTAGATAAGGAGGGCGGCCTGCTAGCCCGCTATGGCGCGGGCGGGGATCTGGCGGAACCTGTCGCCTACATCGCGAATCATCCCCTTCGGCCCATTGGGCTGAGTTCCAGCGAGAAGTATGTCCTGGTCGATTCTGGTCCGGTCGAGTACATGATGCGAGGTTCTCTTCTCCTGGTCATCCTGATTTATGGCGGGCTGTGGTACTTCCTTCGCGCGCATTTACAGCTGTGGGATGCCTTGAGAATGATGCTGTGCGTCCTGGTGATGGAGACGGGATTCAGCGTCCTGCTTTACCAGCGGACGGCCCTATTGTTGCCTGCCTTCGTTCTCTATTTGAGCGGATTGGATGTCAGATCTTCGTCGGATAAGGAAATAGGCGGAAAGAAATGGAATCTATCCCACGCCCCGGCGTAGCTCGCCCGGGTCTCAGGAATCGGCTGCTATGACTTCCGTACTCATCATTACCGTTAACTACAAGGGCGGGGATGCCACCGAACGCTTTCTGAAGAGCGCATCGGAACTGGACGGCTGGGATGAGTCGCATCTCATCGTAGTGGAAAATGGCTCGAACGACGGCTCTGCCGACAAACTGCGGCCGCTCGTCGGCGAATTCGCCAACGTCGAATTGCTGGAGTCAGAGGGGAACCGCGGTTATTTTGGGGCAGCTCACTGGGCGCTTGAGCACCATCTGGCGCGAGCGCAGAAACCGGACTGGGTAATCATCTGCAATAACGATGTCGTCTTCGATGACCCGCAATTTCTGGCGAAACTTGCGCAGCGCGACATTGCTGGCGCGCAAGTCATCGCCCCGGCAATTATTGCGCGGCCTACAGGCATCGATTGCAATCCCTTTATGCGGACCAGGCCGTCGTGGTTCAAATTGCTGCGCTGCCGGTTCTGGCAGTCGAATTACTACCTGATGTGGATCAAGCAGTGGCTCTCACCCTACGTGCGGACCGCCCGCCATCATCTGAATTTCTGGGCCCCGTCCCTTGCGGCCACGCGCACAGACGTGTACGCGCCGCATGGCGCCTTCCTCATCTTCAGCCGATCCTATTTCGAGGCGGGCGGTTACATTGACGCCGGTTTCTTTCTGTATGCGGAGGAATTTTCCGTGGCTGAGATCTGCCGGCAATTGCAGTTGCGTGTGGTCCACGATCCCGGTCTGCGGGTATGGCATAACGCACACGGGGTGACCGGCCGAATGTGCAATCGGACAACGTTTGAGTACGGCAGGCAGGGTTTCAGCTACGCGCTGCGCAAGTATTTCCGGGTACCGAAACCTGTAAAGTCATCGCCGCCGCCGGGCAACTCTGCAATTGCGCCGGCGGACAATTCTGCTCGAGATTGAGGCATGGGAGGATCTTTGCGCTGGGAAACGATAATTCTATTGGCCGCATTCGCCGCACTCGCCTACACCTGGCTGGGGTATCCGGCAATGCTGTGGACTTTGAGGCGGATCTCCGGAAGGCCGCCCGCGAGAGAAAAATGCCAGCCGGATTTCTCCATTATCGTCGCGGCCTACAACGAAGAAGCGCGCATCGCGGCGAAGCTCGAGGACTGCCTGGCACTCGAGTATCCGGCAGACCAGGTGGAGATTCTGGTTGCCTCCGACGGCTCGACCGATCGCACGGAGACTATTGTCGAAGAATTTGCCCGGCAGGATGCCCGCGTCCGACTGCTGAAAAGCGCCGGCCGGGCCGGCAAAAGCGGCGTTCAAAATCTGGCCGCCGCGGAGGCGCGAGGTGAAATCCTTTTGTTCACGGACACGGAAACCACCACGCGAGCAACCCTGCTGCGGCAGATCGGGGAAGACTTTGCCGATCCTCGAGTCGGCATGGTCGCGCCCACGGTTCACTTTGGGAGGCGAGACGGCGCCGTTGCGAAAGGCCAGGGAGCGTACTGGCGCTTTGAGCTGATCTTGCGGCAGTGGGAATCGGATCTCGGAATTCTGGCCACGGCCAGTGGCGCGGCATTGGCCATGCGCCGCACTCTGTTTCGTCCGATTGCTCCTCAGTACGGCGACGATTGCGTCCTCCCCCTCGATGTGCGCTTGCAGGGATTCAAAGTGCTGCAGGATGCGCGCATTGTGGTGTTTGACGAGATGCCGAACTCCATCGGCGGCGAACTTCGCGCCCGGGTGCGCATGACGGCTCGCAATTGGACGGGCATTCTAAGCCGCCCCGGCCTGCTAAATTTCCTGCGCTATCCCGGAACTGCGTGGGCACTCGTCTCCCACAAGTTTCTCCGGTGGATGACGCCGTTCTTTCTGGCGGCGACGTTCGTGATGAGCCTTCTGCTGGCGGCAAGAGGACGGATGGGGCTGGTCGTCTTCCTCCTGCAAAGTTGTTTTTATGTGGCGTCTGCCGTGGGCTGGCGCCAGTCGCGCAAGCGGGCGTGCGCGCGCATCTTTGGATATCCTTTCGCATTTTGCCTGGCGAACTTGGGATTTTTCCTCGGCCTAGTCCGGTGCCTTCGCGGCCACAGCGTGGTCGCCTACAAGTGAGGTTTCAATCAGCATGAACACTTTTGCGGAGCCCATGCAAGCATCCACTGGAACCCTGAGTTGTCCCTTGTGCCTGGAAACGGGACAGCGAAACCTTGCCGAATTCAACGGCAAATTCCTCAGAAAATGTCTTCACTGTGGCGGACGTTATCTATTTCCTCAGCCATCTCCCGCCGAGTTGTTGGCACATTTCCAGACGGGTGAGGCGGATGAGAAAGAGCTGGAAGGCAAATTTGAATCGAATCGAGAGAACGTGCTCTCCCGGGTTGCGGATTACATTCAGCAAAGGCGGCAGCGCGGAACGATCCTCGACGTGGGCTGCGCTACAGGCCTGTTCCTCGCTCGCTTTCTGCAAAACCCTGGGTGGGATGCCTGGGGATTGGAGCTTGCTTCGGCCTCTGCGCAAAAGGCTTCCGAGCGAGGGGTTCGGATTTTTCGCGGAGATATTCACTCAGCGCGTTTCGCCGAGAATTCCTTCGATGTCGTCAGCGTTTTGGACGCTTTCTATTACTTCCCGGAACCTCATCGGGAATTAGCTGAAGTGCACCGCGTTCTAAGGCCGGACGGCATGCTGGTACTCGAACTGCCTTTGGCCACCGCCCGCATCTGGCGTACCTCGAAGGCTCTCGGCAGGCTGGTGAGCGGGAGCCGGCGGCCGCTGCTGCAGAGCAGCGATCATCTTTTTTATTTCACCCCCAAATCGGTGGCGATGCTGCTGCAGCGGTCCGGGTTCCAGGTCGAAGACATGCGTCCGCTACCTGGAAACCGGCAGGCGCACTTGCCACGAGACTTCGCCATGCGGGCCTATTCTCTGGCGTCGTCGCTGCTGCACCGTGCATCGGGAGCAAACATCTTTCTCGGCCCGCGATTCCTCGTTGCAGCCACAAAGATTTCCTAATTCTCAAGCGCCGGCATGCGTCAATTCGCCGCGATCTGTCGAGCGGTGCAAATAATAGCCAACGTCTATTCCAAATGGAGAACGATACGTGAGAAAAACGTTCCTGCCGTTTTCTCCCCCGCTGATCGGCGAAGAAGAGATTGCCGAAGTCGTCGACACGCTGCGCTCGGATTGGATCACGACCGGGCCCAAAGTGAAGCGGTTCGAGCAGGAATTCGCCGCTTTCATCGGCGCTCCCGAGGCCTTCGCGCTAAGCTCCTGCACCGCAGCCCTGCACCTCTCGTTGCTCGCACTCGGGATCGGCCCGGGAGATGCCGTCATCACGAGCCCCCTCACTTTTTGCTCGGGAGTACATGTCGTCGAACATGTCGGTGCCCGGCCGGTGTTGGTGGATGTTGAAGCGGACACACTCAATTTGGATCCGCGAAAACTTCGCCACGCGATCGAGGCCGCGCAGAAGAATTTAGGCGTGCACGTGAAAGCGATCATGCCGGTTCACCTTTACGGCCATCCTTGTGACCTCGACGCCATTCTCGAAATTGCCGCCGAGTACAAGTTAGCCGTGATCGAGGACGCGGCGCACTCTTTGCCTGCTCGATACAGGGGACGAATGATCGGGTCGATGGCGGCTTCGGCAAAGGTTCCACTGCTGACCTGTTTTTCTTTCTACGCCACCAAGAACCTGACGACGGCCGAAGGCGGCATGCTGGTCGCACCTCGCGATTTGCTCGAAGAAGCCCGCTTGTGGGGACTTCACGGCATGAACCGCGATGCCTGGAAGCGATATGGATCGGAGGGATCGTGGCACTACGAAGTGGTTCGCCCGGGATACAAGTACAACTTGACCGACATGCAGGCGGCGCTGGGGTTGCACCAGCTCCGCAAATTACCTGGCTTCCACGCCCGCCGTCGCCAGATTGTTGAGCGCTACAACAGCGCGTTTCGCAGCTACCCGGAATTATGCGAGCCGACCGAGCGCGACGACGTAGGTCATGCCTGGCATCTCTATGTGCTTCGATTGGATCCAGAGGGACTGGAACTTACACGGAATCAATTCATCTCCGAATTGCATGAGCGCAAAATCGGCTGCTCGGTGCATTTCATTCCGATTCATCTGCATGCTTACTATCGCGACAAATACCGGTACCGGCCGGAAGACTTCCCCGTCGCCAACCGGGAATATCAGCGAGTAGTATCTCTGCCCTTGTCGCCGCGGATGACCGATCAGGATGCCGATGACGTGATCGAAGCCGTCGCCGGCTTGGTGCAGAGGCACATGCGAAAGGCAAGACCGGCTCTACGGCTGCGTGCCGTGGCGCCTTAAGGGACACGACTTCTGCGAGAACTTCTTTGTTACAGAGCGTGAGCACGATAACAAGACACTCTGCGAGGTATGCGTTCGACGTCGTCGCCGCGGCCATCGGGCTGATCTTGCTATCGCCTCTGCTGGCGCTGATTGCGCTTGCCATCAAACTCGATGATGGAGAGGCAGTTTTCTATTCACAGGCTCGGGTGGGAAAAGATTTCCGCATATTCAAGTTGGTGAAATTCCGGAGCATGGCTCCGGGGGCCGATCGGTCCAGTCTGCTGACTGCGCCGGCGGACTCGCGGCTCACGCGGGTCGGGCGCTTTCTTCGAAGGTACAAACTCGATGAGTTGCCGCAGCTCTTCAATGTGATGAAGGGAGAAATGCAACTTGTCGGCCCCCGGCCGGAAGTCGAGCGCTACGTGTACTTGTTTCGCGCCGACTATTCCGCACTTCTTCAGGAGCCGCCAGGAATTACCGATCCAGCTTCAATCTCTTATCGCAACGAAGAGAAGCTGTTTCACGCGGACCAGACCGAAGAGCAGTATGTTTCGCAAATCCTGCCTGACAAGTTGAGGATCTCGCTGGAATACCAGAAACAACGGAATTTCTTCTCCGATATCCGCACCGTGCTGGAAACATTGTTCCCCTCGCAGACCCGGTGTGAAGTCAGGGACATTCACAAGGAAGATTCCTCACGGAGCGAAATCCGCGACTGAGGGTCTGACGGCAAGGAACGCTCGTCACCAGGGTCGCGAGTCCAGTTCATAAGCGGCAAGCGGTCCACCGCCAATATTTCATTCCAGATCGTTCCCGAGTTACATCGCCGCCAATTCACGACACAGAACGAAAGGACAGTTCATGCGCACGATCCACGACAAAATGTCGCATCTGTTGTTGCGACGTAGACCATGGTTCATCGCTATATTTCAAGCCTGCCTGGTGGCATGCTCGCTTCTCCTGGCGTGGTTGCTGAGGTTCGACTTCACATTGCCGGATCGCCGCATTCTGCTTTCCGCGCTCCCCTTGTTGGTTCTCGCCCGGCTCGCGGGCATGGCATCGTTCGGTTTATTTCGCGGCTGGTGGAAGTACGCCGGGATTAGCGACGGCATCGACATCATCAAGGCGGTGGGAACAGGATCGGTCCTCTTTCTTCTTGCCACGCGCTACCTCTTCGTCGGCGAATCCCTGCCTCGGGCGGTTTACGTGTTGGAGGCGATGCTGACAACGGGATTGCTCGCGGGTGTGCGCCTGCTCACCCGTGTGTTGGCCGGCTCGATGCGTGCAGATGTCTCTACTTGTAAGCGAGTGATTCTGATTGGAGCAGGATCTGCGGCGCAATCGGTCCTGCAGGAAATCCGGCTGCCGGGAAGCGGGTATGAAGCTGTGGGCTGCCTGGATGATGATCCTTCGAAGCGTGGAGTGCGCATTAACAATGTCGCGGTGCTCGGCACCGTGGATGAACTGCCGGGCGTGCTGTCGTCCCAATCGGCGGACGAGGTGCTGATTGCCGTTCCCTCGGCCACCGGCGCTCAGATGCGCAGATTTGTGAATATTTGCAATCGCGAACATATCAGTTTCAAAACCGTTCCAGCGCTCAAGGACATCATCGCGGGCGAGGTGATCGTCAGTCAGCTGCGCGAAGTCCGTTTCGAAGATCTGCTGGGGCGCGATCCCATTCAGATTAACCTGGAGTCGGTACGAAACGAAATAAGCGGACGAACGGTGGTTGTGACCGGAGCGGCTGGCTCGATCGGGTCTGAGCTATGCCGCCAACTGCTCGAGTGCAACCCCGCCACTCTGGTGTGCTTCGATCAAAGCGAAACAGGGTTGTTTTTTCTTCGCCGGGATCTCGATAAACCTGCGAATGGCACTCGAGTCGCAATTTGTGTGGTCGATATCACCGATATGGAAAGGATTCGGAAGCTCTTCTCCGAGTTTTCGCCGGACATCATCTTTCACGCCGCGGCTTACAAGCATGTGCCTCTGATGGAATCGAACGTTCAGGAGGCGGTCAAGAACAACGTGCTCGGCCTTGTGGGGTTGTTGGATTTGGCGGAAGAATCCGGATGCGGAAATTTCGTGTTGATTTCATCCGACAAGGCTGTGAATCCAACCAACGTCATGGGTGCGACGAAACGAATCTGCGAATTGGTGCTCTCCTCTCGTCCGCCAAACGGCATGCGATGTGTGTCCGTGCGATTCGGAAATGTTCTGGGGTCGAGCGGAAGTGTGATCCCGGTGCTGAAAGAACAGCTGCACAAGAATGAACCGTTAACCGTCACTCATCCTGAGATGACGCGCTTTTTCATGACGACGCGCGAGGCCGTGACGCTGGTCTTGCAGGCATTTGCCATCGGAGATCATCGCGACATCCTGGTGCTGGATATGGGTGAACCCGTGCGCATCTTGGATCTGGCTCGCACCCTGATACGGCTTTCTGGAAAGTTCGAACCCGATGTGGAAATTCAGTTCACGGGGTTGCGCGAAGGCGAAAAACTCCACGAAGAACTTTTCTACAAAAATGAACAGGTAATCTCCACGGCATTCAAGAAGATTAAGCGAACCAGCGCGCCCATCAAAGACTGGAACGAGTTGCGCCTTCAACTTGAACAGCTTCGCGCTTCCATGACGATCGACGGCGCCGCTCCGATTCGCGCCGGCATCAAGCGGATTGTGCCGGAATATGTCTATCAGGCTGAGAGCACACGTCACAATCGCCAGCCTGTGGTGCACGAAGTCTACGTCGAGAAAGGTTCTTCTTTGGTGAAGTAGGTAACCCACCTCTCCAACGCATGGCGACAACCCAACCGTACTCCGCTTCTTGCCACCCGCCGCGGAGAAGCACCCGACTCTCCCGACAGAATCCGCACTGAGCCCCAGAAATACCGAATTCTCGCCGAAGGTTAAGCGGCAGTGGTGTGCGCATCTGCGCTGACCCAGCACGTAACGAGCAGATTTCTCCACGCCTATTCTGACCGAGTTAGAAAGACAGTTGTGCCCTCGAAATCGCCTCAAATCCAGTGCGGGCCTACGAATCCAGGTTGTGAATTCTTTCAGTGTTGCCGAAGGAGAGAGTGTGAGTGAAACCACAGAACAACAGAAGCTGAAATTGCACACAGATGATTGGAGGCTCCTCGATCATGTGCTTGCTCCAGCTGAGAACTGGACCGCCGAGCAGGTTCTGCATTGGGCTTATGAGACCTTCGGCCAGGATGTGGCCATTGCGTCGGCTTTCGGACCGGAGGGAATTGTGGTGATCGACATTGCCGCGCGTGTCTGGCCACGTGTGCGCGTCTTCGTTCTCGATACGTCTTTCCTCTTTCCAGAAACTTACCGGCTGATCGAGCAAGTAGAGCAACGCTATGGAATTGAAGTAGAGCGAGTGCTTCCCTCTTTGTCTCCAGAGGAACAAGCTCAAACTCACGGATCGGAACTCTGGACCAGCGATCCCGATCTCTGCTGCCGGATTCGGAAGGTGGAACCGCTGGAGAGAAAACTCGCGCATCTAAAAGCATGGGTCACGGCCATTCGCCGCGAACAAACCCCCGCCCGGGCGGATGCCAGAAAGGTTGAATGGGATCCAACCTTGAGGGTTGCGAAGATCAATGCCATCGCCGACTGGACCCACGATGATGTATGGAACTATCTGCGCGCCCGAGATTTGCCTTATAACCCGCTCCATGATCGCAATTATCCCAGCGTAGGATGCACGCACTGCACGCGGGCCATCCAACCGGGAGAAGCTCCCCGCTCAGGGCGCTGGCCTGGATTCGAAAAGCGCGAGTGCGGCATTCATTCCCGTCGCGGAGAACGTGGATAGGCGCCAGCTTTAAACTTCCCGCCCGCGCCTCGCGGGCGTCCGTACCTTCAATTCCCTTGTGCCGCAGCGCCCGCCGCGGCCTCCCCATAGTAGTAGCTCCCTTCCTTACTGTTACGAATCATCCTCAGCACGATCAATGGGGTAGGTGTGCCCCGCGCCTCCGGTAGTGCGCTATTTTGGATGGAAGTAGCGCACTCCCAACCCAACGCAAACCCTTGACAATCGCCGGGTCTCGTCTACAATTGCGTGACTGATCGGCGTGCTTGTCTGTAGTATTTCGATTTTCCAGCTAAGGAAGTTTTAGTGCTAGAGAGCTGACTCCCCCTTCTCCTCTCTCGCACGGGGCCCGGGTTTTGCAATAAACAATTCAAGATAGCGGTGGCTCTTGATGCGGAACGGTCCAGGACTGTGTCGTTCGTGGCTCCTCGCTTGCTTCGTAGCATTCGTTACGCTGCCGGCGCTCGCCCAGACGGTGACTGTCAGTCCCACCAGCGTTGCATTCGGAAATCAGGTGCAGGGAACAACCAGTTCAGTGCACAAAGTGACGCTGAAGAATGGCCAAAGCTCAGCCGTCACGATTACAAGCATCACTGCGAGCTTGTCGGATTACTCTGAAACCAACAACTGTCCGGTCAGCCCGGCAACTCTGGCCACAGCGGCGAGTTGTACGATTTCGATCGCCTTTACGCCCGGCGCTCTGGGGGCGCGCAACGCCACTCTGACTGTGGTCGATAGTGGGGGTTCGAGTCCGCAACTCGTAACGCTTACCGGTACCGGGACGGCGCCCTCTCTGGTGTCGATTGCAGTCACCCCAGCATCGCCTTCCGTAGCAGCGGGCTACACGCAGCAATTCTCCGCGACCGGAACTTACAGCAATGGCACTACTCAGAATCTGACCAGCACGGCAACTTGGACTTCATCGGCGACGTCGATTGCAACGGTAAGCAACGCCGGATTGG
>Ga0116113_1000187_pt1 | contig 14031 bp, 9 predicted proteins | sample June2015DPH_10_2_FD_89788 | JGI IMG/M metagenome (GOLD analysis project Ga0116113, IMG submission 89788) | Peatland microbial communities from SPRUCE experiment site at the Marcell Experimental Forest, Minnesota, USA - June2015DPH_10_10 | ecosystem: Environmental > Terrestrial > Soil > Wetlands >... | reverse complement strand
TCTGCCGGCTCGGATCACGCGTGGGCCGCTCGTTTCCGCCTGCGCTTTTCCTGCTTGTCCTCGTGGCGATTCCTGTCGCCGCACGCGAGAAGGATAAGTTGCATTACGGTGAGGGGTTGATCGTCAACATCCCCATTCCGGAGAGTGAAGTGCAGCAAGTCGTGCAAGAGATTACGCAGAACGGTTTGATCCGGGGAACCAAGGAGTACAACAAAGACGAGTTCGTCAGCGGAGCGAAAGCCGCTACTTCCTGCCGTGCATTTCCGCCTTGGACCGAAGGCGGCAAGGTCTTCTACAAGGTTCGCGAGCAAGCGATCGATCCCCGCAACTTCAAGGATAGCTCCGACGTTGGGACGCTGGCCGTGCGCTACGTGCTGCAACCGCAAGGAGAGAAGAACACGGTCCTGCGCATCGACGCGCTTTTCGAGGAAGACTACCGCCACATAACTCATAAATCGAACGGCTCGGTCGAAAGCAGCGAATACAAAGACATCCAGGAACACCTTGAAGCCATCGAGGTGATGAAGCAGCAGAACGTCGAATCCGAAAAAGAGCGACAGGAACTGCTGGCGAAGAAACACAAAGCTGCCTCGCCAACTTACGCACCAACCGAGACAGAGCAGTCGTCGTCTCAGGCCTTATCTCAAGCTGCGGAACCCCCCGCAGCCAAAATGCCGGTCGCCGAAGAACGGGTCCGTAGCGAGCCTGCACCCGAGACAGCCGCATCGCAGCCTCAGGACCAAGTATTGTCCAATCAAACCGCAGCCGTGACCGCCGCGCCGAGCCAGACTCTGCCCGGTCAAACTCTGGAAGATCACGTCAAGGATCTACGTAAGCAGGTCGAGCGCTTGGTGAAGTCGCCGGGCGCGCCGCTTAAATCCGCGCCGTTTCACACTGCGAGTACCTTGCAGGCCCTGACCCCGGGCACGGAAGTCCTGATTCTGATTTCCACGCCTTACTGGTATGGCGTAGAGACGCACGACGGGCAACACGGATGGATCATGCGGGACGAGGTGGAACAGCCATGAAGCGCGCCTCGGAATTCCGCCGAATGTTCGCGCTGGGACTATTGGCGCTGTTCGTAGCCATTTGCGGGTTGGGGGTCCAAGCTCAGGAAGGCGGATTCGAACGTACTTTCCCGCAGTCCAAAGCAGCGGTCGAAAAAGCTTTAAAAGAAATCCAACCCGCCGCAGTCGGACGCCTTCCGGTTCTCGACGGCTTCGCTACCTCGCCGGAGCATCCTCTCGATCGCTACCAGCGCGGCTACTATCAGTCCAAGTTTGAGGTCAGCGCTGCGCCCTCCGGGGGATCGATTGTGCGGGTGACCGTGCACGTCACTGCCTGGTACGTTGATCCGGTTGCGGCGCGATCGGGATATCAACTTTTGGTATCGAACGGCCGTCTTGAGACGGACCTGCTCGATCAATTGGCAGATCAACTCGCCAAGGGAGGTCCGCAAAGAACCCCGAAAGAAACTCCCGTCGAAGCAAGTTCTGCCCCAGTCGCTGCGCCACAGCCCTTCCCGTCGCAGAAATCTAGCTCGAAACCATCCGTTTCGGAGCAGCCTCCTTCACGGCAATCTGCTCCACAAGTTTCTTCGTCAGCCCCAGTGGCGAAGACGCCCGACGCGGCAGAGCCCGGCATCTCGGCGCCGGTTCCGCAACTTCCTCAAACTGGGAGCGGTTCATCTTCGGCTCTGGCTCAAGGTTTGGCCGAACGTGAAAGCAGTTCGGGACAGAAGAAAATTAGTGACGCATCCTCCAACGCTCTGCGAACCGAGGCCGAGAGCCTGGAAGAAATTTTGAAGAATCAGGCGCATCCCAAGAATCTGGTCGCGGTGAAAAAGTCCGGAACCCCCGTGGTCGCAACCGCAAGTTTGACTGCGAAGACGTTGTTCCTGGCCAGCGCACACGATGAGTTTGAGATGCTGGATTTCAATCAGGATTGGGTTCACGTGCGCATCTCCGGGCTGAACCGGGGATGGATTTGGCGCAACAGCCTGGAAATGCCGGATAGCATTCCGAACACTGATGCGCTGGCAAGTGCCGCGCCGGGGTCCGTCGCCGCGGATTTGTTTCATGTGACCCGGGAAGAAACAGCGCAGTTCCCGGGAAATTGGGCTCCGCTGCGCGGAAAAAGCGTAAAAATCGTCTCCGTGGAAAAAATAAACGAGACCAAGGATGCGGACTCGCACCTCAGATTAGAATTCGCAAAGTCAGTGCTCGACAAAGATTATGCTGAACTCGATCAGAAACGGGATTTGGCAGGGATCGTGTTGATCTTCGATTCAGTGGACGGAGGGATGATTGCCGCCACGTTCCCCACGCTCCAGCAATGGAAGGCGGGCAAAATTTCGGATGCTGCTCTTTGGCATCAGTGCTTTTTTGATCCGCCGGAAACTTTCAACGAATCGGAGATTTCGGCGAGCCAGCAGCGAGCTTATTGAGTTCCATCCCGGGATCGCTATGCCAGGTTAGAACTCTTTATCTTGAGTTTCGACTTGACTTTCGATTCCCGTAATAGTAGTTATGCAATCCTTGGGTACTCGACAGTCTTATGGGGCTGTCATGTTTGCTCGACACGGAGAAGCCGTGCGAGTATAACCAAACGAGCCGTACGGCGGCCACACCTTTGATCCCCTCATGAGCGCGATGACCCAACCGCTGGTTTTGTTCCGCAGGCAAGCGACGTCTCTGCTGCGCGATTACGCCGAACTAATGAAGCTGCGCGTGACCACGCTGATCGTAATGACAGCATGGTGCGGCTATTACTTCGGAGCCCAGAAAGCGGGAGTATCGTCGCTGTCTTGGGGGCTATTCCACGCATTGCTTGGGATCGGGCTGGCCTCGAGCGGAACCGCGGCGTTGAATGAAGTGATGGAGTATAAAGTGGACGCGCACATGCGCCGCACCGCGCAGCGTCCGCTGCCGACGGGCCGCATGAGCCTGCTCCACGCTACCACCACCGGCCTCCTCGCAACTTTGGGAGGGTCAATCTATCTTGCGATTTTCTGCAATCCTCTGACCGGCCTGCTGACCTTTCTGACGTCCGTTGTATATCTTGCAGCTTATACGCCCTTGAAGCGAGTCTCACCGATCTGCACCTTCGTCGGCGCTTTTCCTGGAGCTATGCCGGGAGTTTTGGGCTGGGCTGCGGCGCGCGGCCAACTGGAGTGGGGCACGCTGATTCTATTTGCGATCCTGTTTGTCTGGCAGTTTCCGCATTTCTTTTCCATCGCGTGGCTCTACCGCGAAGATTATGCGAGCGGCGGAATCCGCATGTTGCCCGTGGTCGAACAAGATGGAAGATCTACAGCTCGCAGGATCATAGGCTATTCGCTGGTTTTAATCCCTCTAAGCCTTTTGCCCAGCTTTTTCGGGATGGCGGGAAAGATTTATCTGGTCGGAGCGCTCGTGCTTGGTATTGCACTTTTCTATTTCGGTGCGCGCCTCGCCTTCCTCAAGCTGCCCATCAGCAGTCCGCGATCGAAAATGATGGCTCGCCATGTGTTGCAGGCTACGGTGATTTATCTTCCTTTGCTTTTCGCGCTGATGATGGGCAACTCGTTGCGCCCCTGAAACGCGCCAGAATCCCGATCCTTGCTAGTACGGAGCAATAAATCTCTGCCTTACTGCCATCGAAATACCTTCGCCGAGAGTGCTGTGCATGCAATAAACACCAGGGCCAGCGCCCCTACATCACCCAGGTGCGCCGACCATGCATCGCCCTTCCAAATTCCTTCGAGCAGTGACACCGCGTAGGTTAGCGGCACAACTCTCGCCACTACCTGAAGTGCCGGCGGCAGCGCTGCAACCGGCGCGAAGAGTCCTGAGATGCCGATCATCGGATACAAAATGACAGCACCGATCGGCTGCGCAAAACGGGCGGTGGGAACGATGCTGGCGATGAGAAAGCCCATCGACAGAATGCTGCAGGTGCTGATCAGAAGCGCTAGCGTAAACCCAAACAACGGAACGTCAATGCCGACGGGATAATAGCGTTTGCCCACCAGCACCATTAGAACGAGCGTGGCCGCGGTGAGCAGCAGCTTGACGACTACATGGGCGGTGAGTATGGTCTGCGGGCGCAGCGGAGTGGCGCGAAGCCGTTTGAGAATGCCACCCTCCCGGTAGATCGAAATGATGGTGACCAGCGAGAGCACGGCGCTGATGGTAATCAGGACCGAAGCCAGTACCGGCAGACCGACGCTAATAAAATTGCTGGCGGCCAGTGAAGCCGATGGTTCTCTGTGGCCGACGATACGCCCTGTAACGACAAAGACTAATACCGGAATAGCGATCGTCCCGAACGCGCCCAGCGGCTCGCGGAGGAAAATCTTTAGCTCGATCCATGTCAATTTCCTGAGTCCACGCAGTATCATAAGTGAGCCTAGTCGCGAATCGAATGACCGGTGAGTCTAAGAAAGACGTCCTCAAGGTTAGGGAGAATCGTGCGAAAATCCGTGACCCGGATGCGATTCTCTGAGAGACATTGAATCACGTCGGTGACGAGATCGTCGCCCCGGCCCCGAATCGTAAACTGCGAGTCGCTGCAAGTTACCGCGTCGACTCGCGGGATGGTGCGAAAGCGTTCTGCCGCACTGCCGTCGTCTGTGGCGAGGACCACAGTTCGCTCCGGGCAGTGCCGGTTTACGAGGCTCTGCGGCGTGTCGATGTCGATGATGCGTCCGTGTTCGATGATCGCCACCCGGTCGCACAACCGTTCGGCTTCCTCCATGAGATGAGTGGTCAGGAAAACTGTCTTGCCACGCGCTCGAATGCCGCGCACCAGATCCCAGATCGCGCGGCGCGCCTGCGGATCCAACCCGGTAGTCAGCTCGTCGAGAAATACCAACTCGGGATCGTTAATCAGCGCGAGCGCTATGAAAAGTCGCTGCTTCTGACCACCAGAAAGGTTCATGAACCAGGCATTCCGCTTGTCGATGAGGCCAAGTTGTTCCAGCAGCCGCTCGCCATCGATTCTCTTCTTCCTATAAAGCGACGCCCACAGGTCAACGGCCTCCCACACTTTGATCCGCTTCTGCAGTTGCGCCTCCTGAAGCTGAATTCCAATCCGCTCTTGCAGCTTGTACACGTCGCTGAAGGGATTAAGACCCAGAACGGAGATGGCGCCCCGGTCAGGCGTGCGCAGGCCCTCGATGCATTCCATCGTCGTAGTCTTGCCTGCGCCGTTCGGCCCGATTAAGCCAAAGATCTCACCTTCGTTGACCGCGAACGATACTTCGTCCACCGCCACGGTAGCGCCGTAGGTTTTGCGGACTGCGGAGACTTGAATGACTGTAGGCATGATCGTGACAAATCGCACGGCTGACTAAACCGCAGCGAGAGTCTACACGTAGCACTTAGTCTAGGGCCTGATAACTCGGATCAACAAGTGTGCGTTCTTCAGAAGTGGAAATGCGGATGCGAATCATCACCGCTGCCTGCACTCAAAGTCCCACTGTTACAATTCGGGCCGACGATTGCTGGATTGCCCGGCGCGAGACATGAGGATCTAGATGAGAAAAATAAGACTGTATTCCATAATATTTTTTTGGCTCGTTGCGCATTGCCAGGGCTACGCCCAGCAGCGCCGCAAAGTTATTATCAATCAGGACTGTTCCGGGCCGGGCGGCAGCAACATGCAGACGCTGTTGACCTTGATTCAATCTCCGCTGGTAGAAGTGCTGGGAATCACTGTGGTCAGCGGGAATCAATGGCGGGATGAAGAGATCTCACATACACTGCGACTGCTCGAACTGATTGGCCGCACCGATATCCCGGTAGTGCCCGGAGCTGTATTTCCGCTGGTGCATCGCCGGAACGAAGCTATCTTGTGGCAGGCAAATTATGGAAAAGTAGCCTTTGCCGGCGCCTGGGATGATCGCTGGTGGCACGAACCTTTTGTGATTCCGAAGCTCCCTGAAGGCGAACCGACTACCAAACCAGCCGATGAGGACGCCGCCCACTTTCTGGTCCGCATGGTGCACAAGTATCCGCATGAAGTGACGATCTACGAGGGCGGTCCGATGACGAACTTGGCTCTGGCCAACGCGATTGATCCACATTTTGCCGAACTCGCCGAAGAGCTGGTCTTTATGGGAGGAAGCTTGAGCCCGCAAACCGACGATCCAGAATTTGCCAGCAGCCCGCGCCACGAGTTTAATTTCTGGTTCGATCCTGAAGCCGCGAAGAGCGTATTAGCCGCACCGTGGAAAAAGATCGTGTGCACGCCGGTCGACATCTCCGTGAAAACCAGAATCACTGACGCGATGATTGCAGAAATCAACAAGAGCAACAGTCCTGCGGCGCAATACGTAGTCAAATTCTTCATGAAGGATCAGGGCGGCTTTTATATGTGGGACGAACTAGCGGCCGCCGCCTGGATCGATCCGACGCTGATCACGAGAAAAGAAATCCGCTACATGAGTGTGGATATCGACCAGGGCGCGGCATACGGCAATACACTGACGTGGACAGATAAAGACAATCCCAAGCTGGGTGAGCGACTAGTCGAAATCCAGATGGATTTGGATCTGGCAAGGTTCAATCGGATGTTTGTGGAATTGATGAAGGCGCCAACCCCACCAGCGCATTGAGCCTGATCTTTCTTTCCGCCGATCCGTTTTCTGTTTGGACTTCGGTCACGGGTTGAGAGCATAATGGCGCCCTATGCCATCGCTTGCCAAAAATTGGCCAGTCCTGTTTGCGGCGTTGTGCGTCGTATTGGCGGCGACGGACCATTGGGGTCATGTTAGCCCGACGGCGGTTGGCCTCCTCGCCCTCGCGACTGCTCCCTGGAGTTTGCCCTGGTTCGCGGACAGGGTCCAGTCGCTCAAAATCGGGACTACGGAATTGAACTTCCGGCAGCTTGAACAGAAGGTTGACGACCAGCAAAAGGCGGTTGCAGCGGCGCTCAGTTCCGGCATCGGCAGTCCTCGCCCAGCTACGTCCGACGAACCGGAGACGACAGGCCGTAGCCATCAGACCCCCGCGGCTCCCGACCGAGGCGATCCCACAAGCTCAGACAACGCTGCACCAAAGAAAGAGGATCCGGAAGACCCCAACAAAAACCAATTCGGAGGAAAGCCTATCGACAGCGGCCGAAAGCTGTCGGCTCAAGTGAAACCGTTTCCCGGCTCTACAGAGTTGTTCCTCATTCGCGCTTCGGTAATTTCAATCGATCCCATGCGGCCGCTGATCGACGATACGCCGGTGACTTTCTATCTCCATGACAGCTTTAACCAGAAGGAGAATCAGAAGCTCGTCAAGAATGGATCCGCGGTCTTGGAATTCGTTTCCCGGGGCGCATTTACCATGGGGGCGGTCGTACACGAGGCGCAAGACGTGCCTCTGGAATTGGACCTCGCGAAGGATGTCCCCGACGCGCCGCGAGCGTTTACGTCGATCTAGGCGATCCCAACCAGTTCCCGTGCCGAGTTAGCCAAGCGGCGGCATCTCTTTCTCGTCCACACGCAACTTGATCGCAGGGTCGCCGTGGAGAATGTAATTACGTGCATCATCGCGCGCTATCCACTGTTGCGCTGCCAGTTGATCCAATCCCCTACGAGTTTGCATCTTCTGCAATGTGTCGGAGAGCGGAATGCTGAGCGCGGCCCAACGAAAATTGAACTGATCGGTGGCGCTGCCGAAGCGGTAGCCATTCATTAGCTTCGTGAGAACATCACGGAAGCTCTGGTCCATGGGCTGTCCGCTCACTTCGTAAGAATAACTCCAGGAGCGATCGATGTGTCCGAGCACGGCAAGCGCGCCGTTCTCCTGTCCCAACAGCTTCTGCGGCAAGCGCGCCATCATCGGCGCCGGAGAAATCTCCACGTTGGGCTTGGAGTTGTACGTGTCGTACCTCGGCCATCCCGCGCCGTAACAATCGAACAGGAAGTGCACCATGCCGTGAAGTTTCGCGTCCTTGGGCAAGTCCCAGCCCGCGTAGTAGGTATTGTCCAGCGGCGGGGTTGGATCGCCCGGCCAATCCTGGCAAACAATTGCGCCCTGGGCGTCGGGAAGTTCCTTGCTGGTGGGCAGTTTCAGAAGGCCGTGACTGCCGCTGAACAGCAGCGTCGGCGTGCTGTCGGTCCCGGCAAAGATGTCGTTCAGCTTGCTCTTGGTGGCAGTCGCCCCGACGAAAGATTCAATTTTGAACTTTTCGTCGTGCCCGATGGGATTCTGGATCAACGGATTCACCAGGTTGCTGCACAAGAGTTTGCTCGCTCCGTTGTCCTTACCGTTGTAGTCGGGAGCGAAGAGAACGATCTTTCGCGAAGACGAAACTTTGCTTTGGGTCTCGTAGGCCACGACCGACTGGGCATAGCGTTCGAAGGCGTCGGCGCTCTCCAGCCATAGCCTGCCCACAGCCCAGTACAAATCCAACTCGTACTGAAACTCAAACGAAATATCCTCCGGAGCCGCGACGATCAACACGTAGTACGGCACTCCCTTGGATGGATCGACCACGTTCAAACTAGTCTTGAATCCTGCCAACCAGTCGGCGGCGCTTTGCTTGGGGGCGGGTGGATCGAGAATCTTGAACAACGCATCATTGTCCACTTGCTTTTTGCGGTGCTCGATGAGCGGCGACAGATTGGTTCTGATGCTTTTATCGTTGCTGGCTCCGAACATCACCGCCCAACCGGCCTTCGCCAGATTGTCGGCATTGAGTTCGCCGCCGACCATGCCGAAGTGCGCGGCATCCGACTGTCCTTTGGCCTTGATAATGTCCTTGGAAACATTGCCCCCAGTCCCTTGAAGCCTTAGCTGTTGGATTACGCCAGGGTCGATGCCGGCAGCAAAACCGCCGGTTTCAAGAACTCCCATAGGAATGGGCATTGCGGGAGGAGAGTCGCTATCGGGCATCGAAACCTTCTTTCAGAGAAAACTGTTCATAGAAAACAGAAGGCCCCCTGCGTTCGAAGGCAGGGGGCATGTGCTTACTTTTTCTTCTTCTTTTTTTTAGCTTTCGGAGCTGGCTTCTTCTTTGCTTTTGCTTTGCCGCCGCTCTTGTTTCGGTCGGGAGCTGGCGGAGTGGGATGATCGGTACCGGGGTCGTCGGCATACAACTTTGGCCCAAAATCCGATATCCCCAGAACTACTGCACTTGGCTCTTGTTGCACCGCAATGGTCTGCATAACGTCCTCCTTTCTCTGCTCTGCGTTGAGTTAATGTATCTTGTTCACAATTGCCTGGTAGCGCGGATCGGCGCGAAGGTTGGAAAGCTCCGCTACTTGCCCCAGGAACTGCGTGGTAATTCCAGCGGCAACGGCCTTATCGATCCACAGAAGCGCTTGATCCCTCTTGTGGAGCCGATCATACCCGAGGGCTACTTCATAAAGTACATTCGGTTTGTCGGGGGCGAGCGCGGCGGCCTGCTGCAACAGAGGAGTGCTCTCGCGCCCCATGCCGAGCGCCGCATAATAGTCACCGGCGTCGGCAAGTAAATAAGGGTCATTGGGGGTTTGTTTGCGCAGATCGCTGGTGAAGGAAATCGCCTTGCGATAAGTTTCTTCTACCTTGGCCCGGTCGACGCCCGAACTGCGATAGACCGTTGCCAGACCTCCCCAGGCGCGGTAATAATCTGGCCGCAAATTTATAGCATGTTCAAACGCAGACTTGGCTTCCGCATATTTCCCTTCGTCCAGAAAGACGTCGCCAAGATTCATGTAGTGCCTAAACGTGGGGTCCAGATCAATCACTTTACGGAACGCGGCCTCAGCATCGGCTGGCCGGCCTTGCAATCGGTAAACAAGACCCAAATTGTTATATGCGCGCGGATTGTCCGGAACCAGGTTGACGGCTTTCTGCCACTGTTCGACGGAGGGGGCCAGTTTTCCCGTCTCCATGTAAAACGAACCGAGTTGCTGCAATAAGCCCCAGTCTTCCGGCGCGAGGCTGATCGCTTTCTGCAAAGTCGTCTCCGCTTCATCGTTACGCCCCTGCCTGTAGAAAAGCTCTGCCTGGGCGCCGTATGCCTGGGCGTTGTATTTATCCTGCCGGATGGCGTCGTCCAACTCTTGAGAAGCGAGATCATACTTGCCGGTCCAGGTATACAGCATTCCGAGCGTTACGTGAGCCGAGGCAAAATCGGGTTTCAGATTCAGCGCTTGCAGACTGGCCTGGCGGGCGGGTTCAACGTATTTAGTATCGCGCTGCTGGATGAACTGCAAAACATTGGCGCGCCCCAGATCGGCGAAGGCAGGGGCGAAGCGGGAATCCTGCCCGACGGTTTTTTGAAGGAGCGGAATCGCGGTTTCCAGAGCGTGTGGCCGGTAGTAATGCTCCAGAAGATCGTGCGCCTTTTGATAGTCGTCGTGCACCGCGGCGATGGGCTGACCGCTGGATTTATCTTTGAGAAATACGTGGCGGACCTGCGGGAGCGCGAACAGAATCGCCGCCGTTGCCACAACCGCAGCCAAAATCCACCCGCTAGAGCGGCGCGAGAGAGGCGGTTCCTTACTCTCGACCGTTGCGGGTCCCAGGCCGGCGGCGTCAGTCAGGGTCGCGATCATTTGCCCTGCGCTGCGGTACCGTTTCGACGGATCGGGATTCGCGGCGACTTCAACCACATGCGCCAACTGCTCCGGCAAATCCGGACGAACATCGAGCAGAGTTGTGCGGTCGCCCGAATCATGCGCAAATTTAATCTCGCGGATACTGGATCCGTCCACGGGATACTTGCCGGTCAAGAGGTGAAACAAAAGAATGCCGATCGCGTAAATGTCGGTCGCAACCGTGGCCGGAGCGCCGGCCAACAACTCGGGAGCCATGTAGACCGGCGTCCCGCTGAGGAACTGCTCGGCCCTGTTGTCATGAGTAAGGCCAAAATCCATCAGGAGAATACGGCCGCCAGATTCACGCATCACGTTCGCGCTTTTTATATCGCGATGAAGAAGCCCGGCGGCGTGCACCGCGCCCACCGCTTTGCACAAATCGATGCCGATAAGAGCGGCTTCCCGTGCGCTAAAAGGTCCCTCTGCGGAAAGCAGCGCCGACAGCGTCTTTCCGTGGACGAAGTCGCTCCAGAAACCGACACGGCCATCGTGACTATCCACTCCATAAACCGGAACCACGTTGGGATGGCGGACCTTTGCAAGCGCGCGAGCTTCGCGGAGCAAAGCTTTGGCCTCGGTTTCCTTATCTTGTCCGCGAGGCAACAAGAGTTTCAGTGCGACTTCCCGTTCGAGCGTAGTGTCAAAGGCGCGATACACCTCGCCAAACGATCCTTGTCCCACCCTCTGGATGAGCCTCAGGGAACCCCATGTACCAACGATGCTGGGGGTTTGTTGCCTTTGCTCCGCAGTCATCGAGGCTGTAGGATCGTTCGTGATCGAGACTGTAGGATCGTCCACCACGCCTCCGCACGGCGTATCGTCCGCTGAGTATAACTCTAAACTTAAACGAAACCACAACAAAACCAATCGCGGATCATCGCAGGTTAGGGTTTCTTTCCCGTTCCGCGAGGTGTGCAGGCAAATGTCGAATTAATTCGCGGGCGCCCCTTCGCCGGAGGGCAGGTCTCGACATGTAGGCTGGTAGGGTTTGTCCTTCATGTACTTATTCCATTCGTCCTGCGAGAGGTTACGATTCGCGATGCTGCAAAGCTTTCTTGCCCAAGACTCGGGGTCGATGTCCCACTGCCAAACTCTGCCGTCATCGCTTGCCGAGATCAGGGTAGTGTCATTCGGGAACGCTAACCCGGTAATCTCTCCTTGATGGCCTTTCAGCGGTTCGCCCAGGGGGCTATAGGTATTTGTATCAAATAATTGAATCGAACCCCAGGCGCTACCCAAGGCGAGCAAATTGCCGTCGGGACTGAACGCTAAACGTCCTACCGGTTCGTGGCCTTGCAGGGTCTCGCCGTGGAGCTTAGGGGAGTACACATCGTTCCATAGCCGAATCGTCCCGTCCTCACTCGCCGCTGCCAACCGATTGGCGTCGGGGCTGAACATCATCCTCTGAACGCCGCTGGCCTTAAGGGGCTTGCTTGCCAGAGAGCGGCTAGACACGTCCCATACGTGAATCACTCCGTCATCACCTGCCGCAGCCAGATGAGTGCCGTCTGGGCTGAACACCAAAGTCGCGATCGAGACCGGTTGTTTTTTGTCAGGGAGATTGCCCGGCTGTGGTAAAGCATCACCCAACTTAGTGCCGCTGTCTGCGTCCCATAGCTGAATCGTTCCGTCGTGAGAATCCGCCACGGCCAGTCGCTTGCCGTCGGGACTGAGTGCCACCTCGAAGCTGCGGATCTTGAGCGGCTCGCTTACCGCACGACGACCGTCCACGTCCCAGATTTGGACGGTTCTGTCGGCGTTGTTCGCCAAAAGAAATCGCCGGCCGTTGCGGCTAAAAACTATCGGAACGCCGGAGACTTTCAGGGGTTTGCCAACTGGCCGCTCGTGGTCTAAGTCCCATAGTTGAAGCGTTCCGGCCATATGTGCAGGAATGCTTGAGAAGGCCAGCAACTTACCGTCGGCACTAAGCGCCACACCGGTGCTCGAGTTGGGAACAGGTTTGGATAAATCTTTCGGATTGGGCAGTAGCTTCCCTATCTGCGCTCCGTACTCGGGATCCAATAGCTGCACCATTCCGTAATTGCCCGCTGAAGCTAACAGATGAATCGAGTCGGGATATATCCCCAACGGCCTGAACGCTATCGCATTGGAATAGACTCTCATCGGTTCGACCATGAGCCTGTATTGGTCGCTGTTTGCCACGTCCCAAAGCTGCAGGAAACCGTCATCGCTCGACACCGCCAAGTGCTTACCGTCGCCATGGAACGCCATACTCACGATTTGAACCGACTTGGAGTGGCACAGGAGCGGCAGGCCCCACGGTTGGCCACTCTGCACATCCCATAGCTGGACCGTACCGTTCGCGCTCGCCACTGCCAGCCGCTCGCCGTCGGGGCTGAACGCCAAACTACTGATCCAGGTATTATTTACTTCGTCGGATTTTTCCCTTAGCGGCCCGCCCTTTTTTTGACCTTTGGCCACATCCCATAACTGCGGGCTGCCCTGGTCGCTGGCTGTAGCCAGTAGTTCTCCATCCGGGCTGAACGCCATCACCGTGCCGAGCGCCGGAGAGGGTTTGCCGTTTGTATTACCTGAGAGCACGTCCCACAGCTGAACAATACCGTCCTCACTCACCGACGCCAGAGTCTTGCCTTGCTGGAGAAACGATAAACTCGCGACAAAATAGTGTGAGTTGACCCTGAAGGGCGCGCCTTTTTTTTGGCGCGTGGTTAGTTCCCAAAGTTGAATTCCGGTATCGCTCGCCGAGGCCAGGAGTTGGCCGTCGGGGCTGAACGCCACCACATTGCCGCCGGTCGGAAGCGGATCGCCAAGTGCCTGACGGCTATCTAAGTCCCATAGCTGAACCGTCCCGTTCGCGCTCCCAGAGGCCAGCAGCTTGCCGTCTTGGCTGAAGGTAACGCTGTATACATCTCCGTGGCCATGATGCAAAACGGCCCTCAAAAAAGGGTTGGCCTGCAACAGCTTGAGCAGAGTCTGGCGAGCTTGAAAAGTATCCTTTGAACTCTCTTGGGCCTTGTTCATACCCTCGATTCCCAGGAGCGCGGCCAGGTCTTGGTGAGTCCCTCGGTAGATAAGAGCCTCCCCGAGCAATTTCCCCGATTCGGCCACTTCGGTGGCTTTTTCGGCTATGATTTTTGCGTAATGGGCCTTTGCAGTTTTATAAATGGCAAAGGCCACGACCAGCAATAGCGCCGCAATGAGTCGCTTCAGAATCAGAGCCGTCCGCACATCCTTCAACCGGCGCTCCTCTTCCACAACCCTCTGCTGCACGGCCGCGCGCGACTCCTTCAGGAAGTCTTCTTCCGTGGAATTCAGTTTGTTGGCTTGCGCCCATTCCTCGGCAGCGGGCAGCGACTCTGTGCCAAACAAAAGGTCCGGGGGCCGGCCCTGATCGTTCCACAACTCCGCCTCTCGCTGAAGCGGGTTGAGATTTTTCTGGTTCCAGGCTTCGTTGTTGGAACGCACCGGTTGAATCAGCCGGTCGTGCG
>Ga0116113_1000183_pt1 | contig 14475 bp, 9 predicted proteins | sample June2015DPH_10_2_FD_89788 | JGI IMG/M metagenome (GOLD analysis project Ga0116113, IMG submission 89788) | Peatland microbial communities from SPRUCE experiment site at the Marcell Experimental Forest, Minnesota, USA - June2015DPH_10_10 | ecosystem: Environmental > Terrestrial > Soil > Wetlands >... | reverse complement strand
GCGCGAAGCCAAGGCCGCCTCTGCGCTGAACCATCCGAACATCTGCACCATCTACGAAATTGACGACCAGCACGGCGAGGCGTTCATCGCCATGGAGTATCTCGACGGCATGACGCTGAAGCACCGCATCGGCGTGCATCCGATGGAGACGGAGTTGATTCTGTCCCTCGCCATCGAGATCGCGGACGCTCTGGATGCGGCGCATTCCAAAGGCATCGTGCACCGCGACATCAAGCCTGCGAACATTTTCGTCACCGAGCGCGGGCATGCCAAGATTCTGGATTTTGGGTTGGCGAAAGTTACTGCGGTTGGGAGCACGGGCGTAGGAGTAGCAGGCGGAATGTCGCAGGCGACTGTCGAATCGAGCGCCGAGCATTTGACCAGTCCGGGAGCAACGCTGGGCACGATCTTGTACATGTCGCCGGAACAAGTCCGGGCCAAGGAACTGGACGCCCGCACGGATTTGTTTTCCTTCGGCGTCGTCCTATACGAAATGACGACGGGCACGTTGCCGTTCCGGGGCGAAAGCTCAGGAGTGATCTTCAAAGCGATCCTCGACGGGACTCCGACCTCGGCGGTTCGTCTGAATCCTGACCTGCCGCTTACGCTGGAACAGATCATCAACAAATGCCTGGAGAAGGACCGCAATCTCCGTTACCAGCACGCGTCTGACATTCGCACTGACTTGCAGCGCCTTAGGCGCGACAGGGAAAGCGCATATATTTCCGCAGCGCATTCGGTCGCGACAACGGGGACTCGGATCAAGGCAAAATGGGTCGTCGGCGTTTCTCTCGCGGTTCTACTGGCAGCGTTGGCGGCGGCTGCGTTCTACCATTATTTCCATCAACGTCCAACTCTTACTGAAAAGGACACGATCGTCCTCACAGACGTCGACAACAAGACTGGAGACGTCGTCTTTGACGATACTCTCAAGCAGGCTCTTGCGGTGGAACTGGAGCAGTCGCCATTTCTCAATATCCTTTCAGGAGACAAAGTAGCTGCGACTTTGCAGATGATGGGCCGGACAACGAAGGAGCAGATCACGAGCAGTGTGGGCCGTGAAATCTGCCTGCGCACGGGCAGCAAAGCCGTGCTGGGCGGTTCGATTTCTACCTTGGGAAGTCATTACCTGGTTGGTCTCACGGCGACGGCCTGTAGTACGGGCGACACGCTCGCCCAAGAGCAGCAAGAGGCCAATAGTAGGGAAGATGTGATGAAAGCTCTAAGCCGGGCTTCCTCGAATCTGCGGGGCAAGCTCGGAGAATCGCTTCCCTCGTTGGAAAAGTATGACGTTCCCATCGAAGCGACAACGTCTTCCCTGGAAGCGCTAAAGAACTACAGCTTGGGCCTCAAGAAAGCGGATGAAGGGGGCGAGGCGGCGAGCATCCTTTTTTTTCGGCGTGCGATCGAACTGGACCCGAAGTTTGCCAATGCCTACGCGTCCCTGTCGGCGGAATACGGCAATCTCGCTGAGAATTCACTCGCTCTGCAATATGCAACCAAGGCCTATGAATTACGCGATAGGGCCACTGAGCGAGAACGATTGCATATCGTTGCGGCATATTTCTCTGCCACCGGGGAAATGGAGAAAGAAATACAAGCCCTTCAGGTATGGATCGCCAGTTACCCTCGGGATGACATTCCCCACGGCAACTTGGCATCCACCTACATCAATTCTGGTCAATATGAACAATCTGTTGCCGAGAGCCGGGAGGGTCTCCAACTGTCACCCGACAGTGTTTACAGCTATGCCAATCTGGGCAGGGCATACCTTTTCTTGGGACAGCTCGACAAGGCCAGGGAAATCGTGGATCAGGCGTTTGCCCGCAAGCTGGAGTACCCGTGGTTGCACGACACCTTGTACCAGATAGCCTTCCTGCGAGGAGACACGGCACAAATGGAGCGTGAACTGGCACAGGCCATAGGCAAGCCCGGTGAGTATGTGCTGCTGAATGAGCAGTCCTACACTGAGTTTTACTACGGCCGAGTAAGCAAAGGGCGCGAGTATGCGCGCCGCGCAGTCACATCAACCATTCAAGCTGATTCCAAAGAGACGGCCGCCGTTAACCAGGCGTTTACCGGTTTGACGGAGGCGGAGTTGGGCGACTATGCCGACGCCAAACAAGACATCGCCGCAGCCTTGAAACTATCGCAAGGACTGTATGTACGGATTTACGCCGCGTATACTCTCGCGCGGATAGGCGATTTTGCTCATGCCCAAGCTCTGATTAATGAGCTTGAAAATAAGTACCCCGAGCACACCGTGCTGAAATTCTACTGGCTACCCACCACTGAAGCCGCGATTGAAATCGATAAGAACAACCACTCACGTGCGATTGCGGACCTGGAGGACACTCCTCGCTATGAACTGATTGGGGTCGGGAACCTTAATCCCGCATATATCCGGGGTCAAGCTTATCTGCAAGCGCACAACGGTGCTGCCGCGGCCTCAGAATTCCAGAAGATTCTCGACCACAGAAGCATCGTCTCTAATTTTGTGTTCGGGGCTCTGGCGCATCTGCAACTTGGCCGCGCCTACGCCATGGAAGGCGACACCGCTAGAGCGATGGCCGAATACCAGAATTTTCTTACTCTCTGGAAAGACGCCGACCCCGATATCCCCATCCTGAAGCAAGCCAAAGCGGAGTACGCAAGGCTGCAATAGCGGCTCGCGCCCAAGACCCGCTGACCACTTCAGCAGTTAGGTTGGTACGGCAGCCCATATCGGGCTATGCTCTGTGATCTCATTTTTGCCAGGGGATTCCGTGACGTTTAACAATGCGCCCATCGTGCCTCAGAAGCATCCTCGCCAGGAGGTGCGTTTGATGAGCCCACTACGCCAGGGAGTTCTGCTCCGGGAGATTCCGATCATCGTGCTGCGAACTCTCGACAACCGTCTTACCGGCAGCTGCTTACGCTCAAGCAGATGGTTCGCCTCTAGACTGAGATCTCACGCGCTGTGGGCAGATTTCTTCTCGTTCATCGCGTGAAGTATGAGTTGGACGCGGCTGGAAACCTCAAGCTTCTCGAAAATCCGATACAGATAGTTGCTGACGGTATGTTCGGTGACGTGGAGTGCCTCGGCGACGTCGCGATTCTTCATGCCCTCCGCCACCAGCCGAGTCACCTGGCGCTCTCGCGGCGTGAGCAAATCGGCTCCGTTGCTCCTGGTCAGTTTCGGTCTGAAGTTCGGCAGAGCGTCGAGGAGAAGCTCGATTTGCGAGTTGTTCGCCCAGAACGCCGCGTCCAGGAAGTCCGTCAGGAACGTGGATCCTGACGGGGAAGCGCGCTTCGAGACTGGGGGACTGGGGATCAGTCCCGGAGACGCCCTAACATCGGGAAATCCTTATCGGGCGCCGGCTTCGTGATTCCCGCCGCCATGTCGACTTATCGGTACAAACCGATGCCGGTGAGCGCATTGGCGATCTACCACTCGTCGCGAAAGTCGCTAGAGAGTCAACTGCAAAGATCAATTGCCCGACAAGCCGGTGGCGCATCGAGAACAGGTTCCAGACGCAATCCGCATTCCTCCGCCGCTGATGCCAGCGCGCAACCGTGGCGGATCGCGCTCCTGCGCAGTTTGCGGTACGCACTTTCATCGTCAGATTAATGAGTCAGGGTTCAGAAATCAGGAATCGCGAAATTCACACTTGACATCGATAGATAATCCACTACCATATGGTTGTGGATAGACTGGACACAACATTTGCGGCTTTGTCTGATCCAACCCGCCGGGCGATGATCGAGCGGCTCTCCCATGGGCCTGCCTCTGTACATCGGTTGACGGAGCCGTTTGCACTCTCGCAGCAGATGATTTCAAAACATATTGCCTACCTGGTGCGGGCACAGATTGTGATCAAGACCAAGCGTGGACGAGAGAGTGTCTGCAGGCTTAGGCCCGAGGCGATCAAGACGGTCAGGGACTGGGCGATTAGTTATCGCCAATTCTGGGAAGAGAGTTTCGAAAAGCTGGATGCGGTTGTGACTCAAATGAAAAAAGCGGAGGCTAGACATGACAAAAAGCACGGCGAATGAGATCGAGCGGATGGTAGTTACAAGAGTTTTTGATGCCCCACGCGAGTTGGTTTGGAAGGCGTGGACAGACCCGAAGTACGTGATGCAGTGGTGGGGACCGAAGGGCTTTACTGCGCCCGTTTGCGAGATGGATTTTCGCGTTGGAGGAAAATTCCTCTGCTGCATGAAGTCGCCGGATGGGCAGGAGTTCTGGAATGCGGTTGAATACCACGAGATTGTTCCGTACGAGAAGATCGTTTCCTTGATGTACTTTTCCGACTCGAAGGGAAACAAGATCGAGCCTGCGCAATTAGGAATAGAACATGAGGCTATAGACGGTGCGTACGACGTGACCATCTTTGAGGATCTCGGAAACGGCCAGACGAAACTTACCTTCATTGGAAATGAACCCATGGAGAGCGCGAAAAATAGCGGTCAAATGGAGGGCTGGAACCAGATACTCGATAAACTTGCTGCGGTTATTGCGGGGCTGGTACAGGCGAAATAGGGAGTTGACCTTTTGACGATCGTCATGCGCGAGATACATCTGAGGCTGGCGGCGAAGGCCTGGTTAGAACAGGCTTCTCGCCGCTCGGCCGAATAGTTGCATTTCCGGATAAGTGACCCTTTGGCTCAACCGCTGACTTCAGGCCGATGCACTCCTTGAGTCTGGATTAGTCCTCATAAACGTTAGGTTCCTATCGGGACTGCCCCGTTAGACGAAACAGGGTTGAGCGCGGTTCTTTAAGCGCGTACGGTCACAGACGAACAATATGAGAGAAACGCCGAGTAGAACTATAAACCCGGCTCGAAGCCATGGCGTAAATCTTGTTGGTGAAATGCCACCGAGCCGCGACGTGAGATAGAGGGACTCCCCAAACGAGCACGGGGCTGAAACTGATCGCCAAGCGGAGCGACAGGCTCATTGATGGGTTCTACATCAGGTTTCGTGACGGCTCGGGCAAGAAAGCTGTTGTAATGCCTCTATTACGCTCATCATATTCCTTCGCTGGGCACTTGAGCGCTATGGCCTGTTTTCGTCAGTTATGCGTCTTTTGGCATTTTGGGCCGTCGCCAATGGATTGTGTACCCTCAGCCATTGCCGCTTTGATTCTCGTCTTAGGATGATAGAGATAAAGCACGAAGGCTGACGGAATTAACACCCCAATGACCAGACTGTTAACCAAGCAGAGAAAAAGAGTCGCCGATGCAAGATGGCGGACGATCACGAACACATTGAATGCCACGAGTAATATGCCCGATGCTGTGAGCAAGGCCTTTGAAATCACATGTGGGCTGGGTGGGGGAAGAATGAGTGGGTGTCGCCGGCGCGCCACTCTCCTGCCCCTCTGCCAACGACTGCTCGCCCACCATTCGACCCCGCACCCACGTCGCTTGCATCTTGGTCCGAACCCGCACTTCATTTTGGACCAGAACACTCTGTGCTCGCGCGATGCTGCCCCTCACAACAGGCTTGTAGCCACCGTGTCAGAAACTCCCGTAAACCTTCTGGCGGCCTGATCCACAGGGCTGCCGCAGTTTCGCGCCATTCGGGGCGAACCAGCACGCTTAGGCCTCGGGTACCAAGAGCGAGGAAAGCCCGTTCGTCGGTCAAGTCATCCCCCAGGTAGGCCACGGGAACCTCCGGGCCGATTTCATCCAGGATGGTGCGGACTGCATCTCCTTTATCCCTACCTGGCATGCGCATTTCAATGCCGCCATCGAACTCCAACAGTTCCATGGCCGTAGTTTGGGCAATGGGGAACCAACCCAGCAAGACTTGGCCGCGGATTTCCGCCGCTGCCGCTTCATCCAGCCCGCGCCAATGAATGGCTACGGCGCCGGTCTTGAACTCAGCCCGGTTGTGTAGCCCCTGATGCCTTAACCAACGATCTGCGTCAGTCAGTGCGTGCATCACAGGTTCTTCCACGCGGGGCGTCTGGCGGGTTCCATCCGGTCTCAACCGCTCCAACCCATGGCATCCCCAGATCTCGAGACTGGGCTGAATCGCAAGCAACGGGATCACTTCGTGGGCGTTCCGTCCTGTGATCATGACCACACGGGTGCGGCCACAGACGATAATCTCCTGCAGTAGCGCGGTGATTCCCGGATAGGGGAGAGCTTGCTGGCGATTGAGGCAGAAGGGCGCGAGAGTACCGTCATAATCAAGTAGAAGCGCGGAAGCCGGCGACTGTGCCACCGCGTTCATGAACAGCTCGACTTCGATTGGATTGACCGCGCGGGACAACCCCATGCTCCTCATCCCCAGGCAGCAGCACTCGCCCGGAGCTTTTCATTGCTTTCGTCCGATGCGTCCAGGCGCAGCTCACAAAGTTCTGCAATGAGGCTTCCTGCCCAGCGGTAAACGTTGTGTTCCCTGACGGTCTTCCGCATGCGTTGCATCCGCAATTCCTTTTCCTCCGGCTCCATGTCCAGAGCGCAACGAATGGCCTCAGCCGTCTGGTCGATATCGTAAGGGTTTATCTGCAAGGCGTCGCGCAGTTCACGGGCAGCACCGGTGAAACAACTCAGGATTAGAACACCCCTTTCGTCGCGCCGGGCTGCCACGAATTCTTTCGCCACCAGATTCATGCCATCGTGCAACGACGTAACCAGGCACAAGTCCGCGGCGCGGTAGTAGCTCTGAATTTCCTGATGGTTATGCTGCCGGTTTAGAAAGACGATGGGCTTCCAGTTGTCCGTCTGGAACCGCATATTTATGCGGTGGGCTTCCGCTTCCACCTCCACCATCAGATCGTGATAGCGTTTGAGGTGGCTGCGACTGGGAGCGCCAATCTGCACGAATGTGAACTTGCTCTGATAGGGAGGATACTTCTCCAGAAAACGCTCAATGGCTAAAAAACGCTCTAGAATGCCCTTGGTGTAGTCGACCCGGTCTACGCCCACGCCCAGGAAGGTAGCCTCAACCCCCAAGGCCTTCAGCAAAGCGGAACGTTCGACATAGGAAACCGGTGTCGACTCCATCGGTTGCACATCGGTGAAGTCCACACTGATGGGGAACGGTCGCACCAGGGTGAGATGATCCAGGCGTCTTACCGAAAAATGCTCCCAATCGACGCGTGATTCCACTACCCGGTCCACCGTGTGCAGGAAGTTATTGCAGTGCGACTGGATGTGAAACCCTATCAGATCGGAACCGAGCAGACCATCCATAAGTTCGCGGCGCCACGGGGAGATGTCAAATGCTTCCGGGGTGGGCCACGGGATGTGCCAGAAGATTGCCACTCTTGCCTCCGGTCTTCTTTCCTTAATCAGCCGGGGCAGCAGCGCGAAATGATAATCCTGCACCAGCACGATGGGCTTCTCCACGTCCCGCATCTCTTCGAGCAGCGCATCGGCGAACTTCAGGTTCACCGCCTGATAGTATTTCCAGTCCTCCGCGCGAAAGATCGGGCGGGTGTGTGCGATATGACACAGAGGCCAGATTCCCTCGTTGGCAAATCCGTAGTAATAGCCCTCTTCTTCCTCCTGGTTCAGCCAGACCCGGCGCAAGCTGTAGTGAGGATCGTCCGGAGGTACGCGCAGCCGACCGTGCTCATCCACCGTTTCGAGGTCGGCATCGCCACTGCCATGGGCGATCCAGGTTCCGTCACAGGCGCGCAGTATGGGCTCGATCGCGGTGACCACCCCGCTCGGCGGTACCAGCACTTCCACTGATTTACCGTGCCGCATGTGCATGTAAGGCTCGCGATTGGAGACGACGAATAAACGCCCATTCTCCAGTCGCGTGCGCACGTGCGCGGCCAGTCGGTCGGCCGTCCACAGAGACTCACCGGTGTCCCGCAGGCGGGCTTCCGTCTCGGCCGCCAAACGCGCCTGAGTCAGGCTTTCGGCAAAGGCGGCAACCTCCCGCACCAGAGGACGAAAAAGGTCCAGATCGGCGGCGCTCTGGCGTGAAGGGATTTGCCCCGTCCGCAAAGCGCGCATCCACTCCGCCGTACGTGCGATGGGTCCGGCAATACTCCAGCGAACAATCAACAGCGTGATCAGCACGATGAGAAACACATGTGCCAGCGCTCGCAGGAATGTTTCACGCCAAAGGTGAAGGCTCTCTGTCCGAATATAGCCGGCATCATGAACAATCACGAGGCCGCCGATGACTTCGTCATGTTGGTGGAGTGGCAGAGCGTAGATGTGAAGCGAGGCATCGCCCACTCGTTGAAACGCGCCAGCTCCATGGTTCTCACGCCAGGCTTCAGACATCACGGAGGGAACGGTGGACAGTCTGGATGCCAGCTCCGGTGTAACCGCCAGCAAATTGCCCTGTCGGCCGTAGATAGCCATTCCCGAGAGATGCTCCCGGTTCCCGAAGTGCTCTACGATGCGCTGCAAATCCTGTGCCGAATCTTTTTCCAGGTCGCGTTCCACATTTCCCGCGAGGCTTTCGCCCAATACCTCGGCGCGTCGCTCCAGGTCCCGGCGCAGCCCACGTTTCTCACCCAATGCCTCGTAATACGAGGACGACAGCGAGACCAGCGTGATGCCCACGATGAGAGACACAATGAGCCGGATGCTGAGTAGTCGCATGACACGAGGCTCCAACAGGGAGGAAACTTCATCCTACCGCACCCGCGGCTAGTTTACATTTCCTGCACTAGAGCGGCGACAGTTCGTCTTCGTTCTCCGCCTTCTTCCCGCGAACAAACCTCTTCTCCAGGAAACGCTTGGCCAAGTCTCTGCCCCCCATGCCGAATGCGATTGCCAAGCCGAGCATCAGGGCTCCGAAGGCAATTCCGAAGGCGACCAGCATGGTCTGCTCTGCCAGACCCAGTTCTTCAAAGACGATCGACAATACAAAAACGATGATGATGGTGCGGAGAGCGAGGCTCAAAACCCGGGGCGAAGGCACATTCGCATTCACCGCAGCCAGGAGAGCGGCACGAGAAAAGAAGCTGGCTGCCAGCAATCCGACAAACAAGATGAACATCGCGACGAACAGACGCGGCAGAAAAAGAAAGAATCTTGCGATTTGTTCCTGCAGGCCCAGGATCCCGAGCACGTGCACACCCAGCAGAATGAAGCCCAGCCAGGTCACCCAAAAGACGAATCGGCTCAACATTTCCGTGGCCGAAGGCAAAGCGGCATTGGTGAGCAGCTGCGAGGCGCCTGCGTTCTCTGAAAGTTTGTCGAACTTGATGAGCCTCAGAATGCTGCGCAGAACCGCTTTTACAACGTACGCGATGACCCAGCCCCCAAATGCAAGGATCAGCGTCACGACGAGACGAGGAAGGAAGTGGGCGAAACCTCGGGCCATCTCGTGCACCGCCTGACTCAGTTCGCTGATAATCATTTCCCGCATAGTTGCCTCACTCTCCTGACTTCCACAGCTGCAGCAGATAGGGTTTCAACCGCTCGAACTCGAGGCACAAAGCTTCGATATTGTCCTCGACTTGGTCCGCAGAAGCGTTGCGGTTCTCCAGCAGGAACGTGCACACTCTCCCGCGGAAAAGCGGCGCTAAGGCCTGGACGATATGATCCCGGCTGATCACGGATTTCCGATACGAGGCGGCAAACTCGTAAACCGTCCTGACCCACAATTCGGCCGGGTAATGAAACTCCTCTTCTCCCAAGCGGGCGATGCGCTGAAGTTCTGTCAGCGTGGAGGAGGAAAGAATTGACTGAAAGACAGACTCCAATTCGGCAACGCCGGTCGAGAACATCTCTCGCAATCGTTTCCGATTTACTCGTAGTGGTTCCAAAAGCACTTCGTGGTCGGCCCCGGTAGTAGGGGGCGGCTGAGAACCTGCCACGGCACTCCAGACGGGAAAGTCTGCCTCCAATGCGGTGAACAGGGTGCCGACCGTTTGCCGCAGCACCGGCACCAGGTCAGCGGCGCTTCGCTCGATGTGATCCTTTTCTCCCAGGAAGGACTGGCAGATGAGGTATCGTCCCGTGATCGCAGCCAGGGTGAAGCGAAGCTCGACACCGGACCCCTCGGTTCCATCATTCCAGACATTCTGTCCAAGAAATTGACTTCCGAGATGGCCGGAGAATCCGAACTCAGGCGAGTACGCTTCACGGATTCTTAGCCCGTAAAATGCGCGAATCATCGGGTACAGCAAATTCGTTATGAGTAGCCCTTCAAACTTATGTCTGCGATAGGTGGGAGTTACCAGATCGAAGCCGTCGTCGTAAATGGGGCGCAGAAGCTTGGAGAGCCATTCGGGTTCGATGTTTGCGGACTCCGGTGACAGCATCACACAGGCCTTGGCGCGGAGCAGTTCCGCGGCAGCCAGAATAGTCCGCAACGCAATTCCGCTCGCCGGGCTGCTCGCATATCTCGTGCTGATCGAGTGCAACGTGCGGAGCGCATACGGATTGGAGGATGGGCGCACGTCATCGATAGAGACGCCAGTGACCAGTTCGGGAGTTCCGTCGCGCGACCCCCCGTCGACATTGACGATCACCGATCGCTCTCGGGGAAATCCGCGTAGCAGGCCGCTCTGAATTGTGTGGACGATCGACCCGATAGTCTTGGCGTTATTGTGAGTGGGTAGGCCCACGAGGATGTCCACTTCGCCGACGTTGATCAGCTGACGAAGAAAATCATCCGTAAGAAAGCTCTCCTCTGCCAATTTCATCCCCGTTCAAAGCACTGCCGCGTGTCGCGGCGTAGACGCGCGTCAACATGGCATCGTTTTCGCGATCTACATTCGCTTAGATTCGTCGCAGCCGAAACCAGTAAAACTGGTAGGGCCCCATGGTCAGCAGATAGGGCAGGTCGCCCACACGCGGAAACATATTCTTGCCAGACATTTCGATCGGAATGCTCCCCTTGTAGCGCCGCAGATCCAGTTCGACAGCTTGCGCGGTGCTCGAAAGATTGTTGACCACCAGGACCGCCTCGTCGCCCAGTCGCCGCACATAAGCCAGTATTCTGTGATTGGCGGGATAGAGAAACTCAATCGATCCCCTGCCAAACACCCCCGTCGACCTGCGGACCGTTATGATGCGTTGCATCCAATGGAGGAGCGAATGTTCGCTCGCTTCCTGCCTCAGGACGTTCACGGCCGGGTAACCATAGACCGGATCCTGGATCAGGGGGGCATACAGCCGCTCCGGATCCGCGGTAGAAAAACCGCCGTTCGTCCCCCCGTTCCACTGCATCGGAGTCCTTACTCCGTTACGGTCGCCCAGATTGATGTTATCCCCCATTCCGATTTCATCGCCATAATAGATGACAGGAGTGCCTGGTAACGACATCAGCATCCCGTTCATTACCTCTATGCGCCTGCGGTCGTTGTCCAACAAAGGAGCTAGCCGCCTCCGAATCCCGAGGTTCAGCCGCATCGTCTTGCTTTCGGCGTACGCGTCGTACATGTAGTCGCGTTCCATATCGGTCACCATTTCCAGGGTCAATTCGTCATGGTTGCGCAGGAACAGGGACCACTGGCATGAGGGCGGGATTTCCGGGGTCTGCTGCAAGATTTCGGTGATGGGCTTGCGGTCTTCCAACTTCAGCCCCATAAACATCCTGGGCATCAACGGAAAATGAAATGCCATGTGGAATTCATCTCCGTCACCGAAGTATGGGCGAAGATCCGCGGGCCACTGATTGGCCTCCGCCAAAAGCATCCTGCCCGGGAATTGCTCATCGAGTTTTCGCCTCAGCTCTTTCAGGACAGCGTGGGTCTCCGGCAAGTTCTCGCAATTTGTGCCCTCGCGTTCCACCAGGTAGGGCACGGCGTCGAGCCGAAAGGCGTCAACCCCCATCTCCAGCCAGAACTTCATCACATTCCACATCTGTTCCCGAACGGCAGGATGGTCGTAGTTGAGATCGGGCTGGTGACTAAAGAAGCGATGCCAATAGAAAGATTTTGAAATCGGGTCCCACGCCCAGTTGGACGTTTCTGTGTCCAGAAAAATGATGCGGGTCCCCTTGTATCGGGTGTCGGTATCGCTCCAGACGTACCAATCGCGACGTGGATTGTCCCGCGAACTTCGCGACTCTTGAAACCACGGATGCTGATCGGATGTGTGATTCAGCACCATTTCGATGAGGACCCGGATCCCTCGGTCGTGGGCCGATTCCAGAAACTTCCGGAAATCTTCCAATGTTCCGTAGCTGGAATGGACGGTGTTGTAATCCGCTATGTCGTAGCCATCGTCGCGCAGAGGAGAGGGGAAGAATGGCATGAGCCATATCGCGCTGACCCCCAGTTCCTGGAGGTAGTCGAGCTTTTCTTCAAGCCCTTGAAAATCGCCGATACCATCCCCGTTGCTGTCGTGGAAAGTGCGGACGTGGACTTGATAGATGATCGCGTCCTTGTACCAAACCACATCCCGGCTTAGGGGCAAACTGCTTCCTCCTGGACCAAGTTCAGCACCTCCCTGCAAAGCAGGGCGATACGCAAGTTTATATGAAGTGACAACCGTAGAATCCTGCTGTGCGCGTAACGCCCGCTTAACGCCGGGCCGGTGACCGGTTGCATTCAACCTGGACCGGGCGCCCAGCTGCCGGGATCGCTGCGACTGCTCCCTTCGTGGATTGTTCCTACCGATCGTACAGGGTGACCAAGGATCGAAGTCTCGCGCTCAACTCGCTGCTCAATGTGCCTGGACGATAACGCCATTTCCAGTTCCCACTGACTGTGCCGGGAAGATTCATGCGGGCTGCGCTCCCAAGTCCCAACACATCCTGCATCGGGACAATCGCAACATCAGCGACCGAAGCCAGCACCGCCCGGATCATGACCCAGTTGATCTCGGAATCGTCGCGTAAGTTGAGATACGCGCGAGCGAAGTCGTGCTCTTTACGAACATCTTCCGGAGTGCGCGTGCTGTCGCCGGCGCCCGAACTCAGCCACCAGCCCACCGTCGTGTCACTGTCGTGCCCGCCGGTGTAGGCCACCAGTTCGCGACTGTAATTGTGCGGACGAAACGATGGGCCCTGCGGATCATTGCCGAACGCGAATTGCAACAGACTCATGCCCGGCAGACCGAACTGCTGCCGCAGTTTCTCCACCGGCGGAGTGATCACGCCCAGGTTCTCCGCCACAATCGGAAGTTCGCCAAATACGTTCTGCATGGCCGACAGAAACTCTTCTCCCGGCCCCTTGACCCAGCGCCCGTGAATGGCTGTTGTTTCGCCGGCGGGAACCTCCCAGTAAGATTCAAAGCCGCGGAAATGGTCGAGTCGCGCCATATCGAAAAGCGCGAGCGAAGCGCGGAAGCGCTCGATCCACCACTTGTATCCGCTGGCGGCGAGTAAGTCCCAGCGATAAATCGGATTCCCCCAAAGCTGTCCGGTGGCGCTGAAATAATCCGGCGGCACGCCGGAGACCACGGTCGGGCGGCCCTGATCGTCGAGATAGAAAAGATCGGGATGAGCCCATACGTCCGCGCTGTCCTGCGCGACATAGATCGGGACGTCGCCCATGAAACGGATGCCGCGCTGCTGGCAATAAATCTTGAGATGCTCCCACTGCTGGAAGAATTCGAATTGCCAATACTTGTAAGCTTTCAGCTCCGGCGCCAGCTTCCTCGACCACTCGCTCACGGCCTGCGCGTCTCGCTTGCGAATCTGCGCGTCCCACAAAGTCCACATCGTTCCCTGGTGCGCATCCTTGCAGGCCATGAAGAGCGCGTAGTCGTCGAGCCATGAACCGGCGCTTTCGCAAAAGTGGTCGAAGGCCGCATGATCGGTGCGGGAACCGTCTGCGAAGAAAACCTGCGCTGCCCGGCGTAAAGTCGCCATCCTGTATTCGATCACCGGCCCGTAGTCGACGAAGTCTTCGGGAAACGCCTGAGCCAGGTTCAAATCTGACGATTGGAGCAGACCCTGATCGCGCAAGCGCTCAAGACTCAGCAACAGCGGGTTGCCGGCAAAAGCGGAGAAGCACTGGTACGGAGAATCGCCGTATCCGGTGGGATTCAGCGGCAGCACTTGCCACAACTTCTGTCCAGCGGCGAAGAGGAAGTCTGCGAATTCGTAGGCGCAGGGGCCGAGATCGCCGATGCCGAAGCGGCCGGGCAGAGAAGTGAAGTGGAGCAGAATTCCACTACATCGCGGAAATTTCACTCCGTAACAATACGCAGGTCTGCGGTGTCAGGGCAAGGCGCTTGCCATTCCTAAAATCGACGGTCGGGCAGACCCTTCTCCAAATCGCCGTTACGCGTGCGCCTTGAAAGGCGCTGGACTACAACGGGTGAAACTCTTGCCCGGGAACTTGTTCGCTCCAACCGATGGCAATCGAAGCGGCGTCGTTTTGACGGATACGCGGGAAGCCGACCTCGATAGCGTTAAGCAAACGCGTCCGAGTTCTATCCCACCATTGAGTGCTATCTGTTTGCAACATTCATCGAGCACGGCTAGTGGCTGGATCAGACTCGGTGACAAAATACGCAACGAACACAAGGCTTTTTGTCGGGTTGATTTGAACCGATGGCCAGTTCGATGATGCCTCTTTCATGAAGTCCGTCGCAGAGACTACGCGCTGG
>Ga0116113_1000182_pt1 | contig 14515 bp, 10 predicted proteins | sample June2015DPH_10_2_FD_89788 | JGI IMG/M metagenome (GOLD analysis project Ga0116113, IMG submission 89788) | Peatland microbial communities from SPRUCE experiment site at the Marcell Experimental Forest, Minnesota, USA - June2015DPH_10_10 | ecosystem: Environmental > Terrestrial > Soil > Wetlands... | reverse complement strand
TGAGACGCGATATAACCCATAAATCCGCCCGCAAACGAATCTCCCGCGCCCGTCGGATCTTTCACTTCATCGATCGGCAACGTCGGTGCGCGAAACGGATGCCGCCCAATCCCAAACGCGCCTTCGCGAAAGAATATCGTCGCTCCATATTCCCCATGCTTGATTACCAGCGCCTGCGGACCCATGGCCAGCACTTTCTGCGCCGCGCGCGGCAGATTTTTTTCCTTCGCCAGCATCTTCGTTTCAGTGTCGTTGATCAACAGCACATCGACCAGCTTCAAAGTCTCAGCCAGCTCCGCTCGCGCGCCATTGATCCAGTAATTCATGGTGTCGCATCCAGTGAGTCGCACGCCGTTCATCTTCCGGCGCACATTGGCCTGCAAAGCCGGCTGAATGTTGGCCAGAAATAAAAACTCCGTGTCTTCGTATTCTTTCGGAATGCGCGGCTGAAACTTCTCAAACACATTCAGATCGGTAAATGTAGTCTTGGCCTCGTTGAGATTTTCGGCATAAGTCCCACCCCAGCGAAATGTTTTCCCGGGAGCGCGTTCGATTCCTCGCGTATCCACCCCGCGCTTTTTCAGGACATCTTCGTGCTCCGCGCCAAAGTCGTCGCCTACCACCGCAACCATGCGCACCTGAGTGAAATAACTGGCCGCCAGCGAAAAGTAAGTCGCCGCCCCGCCCAATATCCCAGTCACGCTGCCCGAAGGCGACGCGATGTCATCAAACGCAACCGAACCGACAACGACTATGCTCATGATGGATTAACTCTGCCTCGTGAGGGACTAGGGAGCAGGGGCAGGGGTGGGGTTAGTGGATAGGGCAGCGAACCGAAGCGACCTCAATCGGCGCGTCCGACTTGCCCTAATCCCCAGCCCCTAACCCCCAGCCTCATCCCTTCACGTACTTCCCGATAATCAACTTCAACTTCTTCTTAGTACGCGCCGGAATCTTCTTCGGATCCGTCAAAATCGCGTGCGCCAGCGCCGACCCGCATTTGCACGACCGCTCCCGCGGCATCGCCGCCACGGTCTCGCGCACCACTTTCGCCGCGTTCTCCGCATTCTTTACCAGCACCGCGACAATCTGATCCACGGTGACCGAGTCGTGATGCGGATGCCAGCAATCGTAATCCGTCACCATCGCCACCGTGACGTAGCAAAGCTCGGCTTCGCGCGCCAACTTCGCCTCCTGCAGATTAGTCATGCCGATTACATCCATGCCCAGCCCGCGATACACATTCGACTCCGCCTTGGTTGAAAACTGTGGACCCTCCATGCACAAATAAGTTCCGCCGCGCTTGCCGGTCACCGCAGCTCGCTCGCAAGCGGCCTCGACCACGCCCGCCAGTTCGCCGCACACCGGATCGGCAAACGCAATATGCGCCACTACCCCGCCGCCGAAAAACGTATCGATGCGATGCCGCGTGCGATCAAAGAACTGATCAGGAATTACAAATTCCAGCGGCTTGTGTTCTTCCTTCAGCGACCCCACTGCGGAAACGGAAACAATCCTCGACACTCCCAACTGCTTGAACCCGTGAATATTCGCGCGAAAATTAAGTTCGCCTGGAAGAATGCGATGTCCGCGCCCATGCCGCGCCAGAAACGCGACCTTGCGCCCCTCGAGCGTGCCGCAAACGTAAGCATCTGAAGGCGCGCCAAACGGCGTCTTCACCCGCACTTCTTTCACCTTGGTCAACCCAGGCATGGAATAAAGCCCGCTGCCGCCGATAATCCCAATCTCCGCCTGAGCCACCAACCCTCCCAAATCTCATGCCCACAGACAACTCAAACAGTGTGCGCCGAACTCGTGATTATACAAGACGCCCTGTGAACCTCTGTGTCCCCAGCTTGCCCTGAGCGGAGTCGAAGGGTGTTTCAAGCTTTTCTCTCACGTTACAATTCTCTTATGCGTTGCGGAGCCTTGGTTGTCCTAATTCTCGCCACAGCTGCCATCGCGCAAAACGCACCCAAGCCAGCACGCCAATCCGAGCCCAAATCTGCAACGGTTCCCTTCACTCTGGATCACAACCGCATCGTCATCGACGTCAGCATCCCGCTTTCGAATGGAACAACTCAGAGGGTTCGCGCCTGGGTCGATAACGGAAGTCCCGATCTTCACTTGTCGCCAGGGCTGGCCTTACTCACCGGAGGCTCGGTCTCTTGCGACGGGCAACTCTGCACTGTTACGCCACCCATGGCGATGAGCATCGGCGACATGAAAATCACCCTCGCCGCGGTCAAGCAGGCTTGGGCCGCGGCCGATAACGCTCCGATCGCTCCCGGCTTATCTGCCGAAATCAACATTCCCTCCAGCGTTCTGCGCAACTACGACGTACTGATTAATTTCCCCGAGCACGAATTCACCATCGCGCAACCTGGCGCGCTGAAGTTTAATGGCGTGACTGCGAAGGTGATCGTGAACCCCGCGAACGGCCTCATCCAGGTCCCCAGCCAAATCGCAAACAAGAAACACAATGTCGCGCTCGATTTAGGCTCGTCCATCAGCTTTCTAACAGCGGACCTCTTCGACAAACTCTCAGCCTCTCACCCGGACTGGCCGCACATGACCGGCGCAGTCGGCCCCGCGAATATGTGGGGATCAGACGACGAGCCAAACTGGAAACTGATGCGTCTCGATCGCCTGCAATTCGGACCGCTCTTCCTGATAGATACCGCCGTGGTTGAAATTCCGAAAGATCGGATGTCTTCTCTCGAAAAGCGAGCCGGCATTCCCACGGCAGGCCTTCTTGGTTCCGAGGCCCTGCTCAACTACCGCGTCGGCATCGACTACGCTCACTCGACCGTCTATTTTGATATCGGCCGAATGTTCAACGTTCCTGACTTCGACGTCATCGGCCTCACCCTTCGTCCCGAAGAAGACGGACGCTTCACTATCCTCGGCATCGCAGATTACGAAGGCAAGCCTTCCGTGGCAGGAGTTCAGGCCGGCGACCACCTCGTAGCCATCGACAACATTCCCGTCGCCGGCTCCAGCATGGGACAAGTCTGGTCCAGACTAGCGGGCGAACTCGGAAAAGAATACACGCTCACCGTCGAGCGAAGCAGCAAGCAATTTACCGTTGCAGCAAAAGTGCAGCACTTCCTGGGAGCAACAGAGGAAGACGAAAAAACAAGAGGGAATCGAGTAAAAAGTAACGAATGAAATGCTGAATGTGCGGATCAGCAAGCTAAGGGCTAAGAGCTAATAGCTGCCTGCCTCACTTCCCAAACACTTCCTTCTCCAAAGTCTCAGTAGTACCCGCGTCCAAACTCTCGCACACCAGCACGGTATCACCCTGCTCCTCAATCACTACCGTACCTTCCTCCGTAGTCCACGCATGACGGCCCTTCAGCAAGTCAACCTTGTACTCCGGATGCTCCTCAGTCGCCGCGCCAGAGGAAGAACTTCCCACTTCTTCGACCTTCTTGTACCGCTGCTTCAGCGACCGCGCATAAATCTCGGCAAACTCAGAAGCCTTCTCGGCGCTCGACCACCGCGACGCATACATAAGCCCCAACGGCGCAGTCGCGTCGTTCTTCGGACGCGCCGCATAGTAATATCCACCCCGCCATTCCGGATACAGCCGGTCCGACAACTTCTTGCCCGCATACTGTTCAAGCAACACCGCAACATCGAACTCGCCCATCGCCCCAATATCGAACTTCACGTAATCCTTGAAGTCGCGCTTGAATTCCGGAACGCGCATCGGCTCAATCTTTTCGCCCGCCAAATAAGTCTCCGGCTGCATAATCTGCCGCGTAGTGTGCGGAGGATTCGCCAACGTGCCCGCGAAAGCTTTCTCCTTGCCGCCTTTTTCCAGCACCGCGATCACAAACTTCATGCCGTAGCTGTAAGGAAACGTCAGCGACTCTTTCAGAAAGATTGGCGCGTCCTTAAATACTTTTGAGTCGTCGGTGCCATTCGCCATCTGCGATTCCATCGACTCCACCAGCTCCGGAGAATCCGCAATCGAGCGACCCACCGGCGCCAACTCGTACTGCATCATCACGGTCTCAGCCTGTCCTTCGACTACGGCTTCGCGCGCGTCGTCGATCTCATCGTTTTCAATATCCTCAGGCGTGGGATCTTTCTTGAGCTCGCCCAGATCCTTCTCGCCTTTCTTCATGAACTTGTCGAGATTGATCGTCTGATCCTGCAGCGCATGCGTGAGTTCATGCGCCATCACGCCTTCCTGCTCCTCCATCGGGACCCAATCCAACAGATTTACCGTCTTGGTTTTTGGATCGTAGTATCCCGCCACCTGCTCGCGCAGAAGCGCCACCATCAGCTTTTCGAGATCGAAATCGTGCGGCAGCAATCCAAATTTCTTCAGCACCAGCGACGACCGCTCCAGGCGCTTCACATCTTCATCCTTCATGTGCTTCGTGAGATACGACTCGACTTCATCGCGGCTGGTGAGCCGCCGCTTGACCTGCTTCTTAATCGGCAACCCCGACTGCTTGCTGTCAAACGCTAAAATTTCATCGACCGAGTGAAACAACTCCTCAGCCTGCCGCGGAGTGATCTTGACTTCTTTGTCCTCTGAAGCAGGAGCTTGGCCTGAGGCTGTCGAATGAGCAGGCTTGTCCGGCTGCTTTTGACTTTGATCTTGATTTTGATTTTGATCTGGCGGAGTCTGCCCGGGCGAAGCACTCTGATCCTGCGCCCCAGCCCACGCCGCGCTCAAACCCAACAGCAGTCCAACCGCTAGAATCGACTTCATAAATCCTCTGCGAGCAGCTTAACGATATCCATTAGCAACGAGTCTATCCTGTTTGCCTATACTGGCTTCAAGGACAAACTCTAAGGACAAACATGGCTACCGACTCGCCAGTCAACCTCTGGACTTCTACCGAACATGCCAATGACTATCTGGGGCGCGCCGATTCCATCCCTCATCGCACCGAAGGCGAAGCCACGCTTCTCGAATTTATTCCGAAGACTGCACGCCGCATCCTCGATCTCGGCACTGGCGACGGGCGCCTGCTCGCGCTGGCCAAGTCTGAGCTCGACAGCGACGTCGAATCGGTAGCCCTGGACTTTTCGCCCGCCATGCTCGAAGCTGCCCGCAAACGCTTCGCCGCAGATTCCTCGGTCACCATCGTCGCTCACAATTTAGACAACCCGCTGCCTGCGCTGGGAAACTTCGACGCAGTGGTTTCGTGCTTCGTGATTCATCATCTCGTCCACGAACGCAAGCGCGCGCTGTACGCGGAGATTCACGCCATGCTCAACCCCGGCGGAGTCTTCTGCAATCTCGAACATATCGCCTCGCCCACACAGCGCCTGCACGAGGAATTTCTGCACCGAACCGGCAACACGGTCAAGCACGAAGACCCGTCGAACAAATTGCTGGATGTAGCGACTCAACTGCAGTGGCTGCGCGAGATTGGCTTCGTCGATGTGGACTGCCAATGGAAATGGCGCGAGTTGGCGCTACTGGTGGGACGCAAGCGCTGAGCGACGGCACAATGAGTGCACATCATGAAATGTCATCCTGAGCGGAGCGGCGGTTCGCGATAGCGAACCGACTGCGAAGTCGAAGGACCTCATGCCTGCTCAAGCTGCCAGAGGCCCAGCCGGGAGTTCTCACTGCGCAGCCTCACTCGATTTTCCCAGGCATATATATCGTGCCGTCGCCACACGAGGAAGAATTCCCTGAGACCGTCGTGCCACTGCCATCTGCGTAGGGGTCCTTCGACTGCGCGACGGCTTCGCGTACGCGAAGCTATCGCTTCGCTCAGGGTGACACGGTCGCGCGGCCTACCTGCCTCGCTACCCACTCCCCGGCTTCGCGCGTGCCAAGACTCCCGCCAACATCCTGCGTAGTCTTCTTCTGCTGCACGGCCTCGAGCACCGCGGCTTCAATCTTTGCGGCTTCGCGCGCTAACCCCAAATGCGCCAGCATCATGGCCGCAGTCAGAATCGCGCCAAACGGATTCGCCACGTTCTTGCCCGCAATCGGAGGCGCCGACCCATGCACCGGCTCAAACATCGACGTCTTCCCGGGATGAATATTTCCGCTGGCTGCCATGCCCAGCCCGCCCTGCAGCCCGGCGGCGAGGTCGGTGATGATGTCGCCAAACATATTATTGGTCACAATCACATCGAAGCCGCGTGGATCGCGCACCATCTGCATGCACAGCGCGTCCACATACATGTGCTGCGTCGCAATCTGCGGATACTCGCCGCTCACTTCCTTGAACACGCGCTGCCACAAGCCGCCGGCATGCGTCATGGCATTCGATTTGTCACACATCAACACACTGCGACGCGGCGATCCGTCGAGCTTGGTGTGGCGCTCGCAATACTCAAACGCGTAGCGGATAATGCGCTCGACCCCCTTGCGCGTGTTGATGTCTTCCTGAATCGCAATCTCATCCGGCGTGCCTTGTTTGAATACGCCGCCAGCATCGTTGTAAACGCCTTCCGTGTTTTCGCGCATGACGACAAAATCCACGTCCTTCGGTTCAACGCCTTTTAGCGGGCACAGGGCCGAATCGAGCAGCCTCACCGGCCGCACGTTGGCGTAGAGATCCATCTTGAAGCGCATGCCGAGCAGGATCTCTTTGGCGTGGATATTCGTCTTGACACGCGAATCGCCGAATGCGCCCGCCAGGATTGCATCGAAGTCGCGCCCCAGCATGGCGAAGCCGTCGGGAGGAACCGTCACTCCATCGCGAAGATAGCGGTCGGCGCCCCAGTCGAATTCGCTGATCTCGACATCAGCGCCCGATGCCCTGATCACGTTGAGAGCTTGCGGAATGACTTCTTGGCCAATCCCGTCTCCGGGAATGACGGCGATGCGTTTTTTGGAAGGTTTTTGCGGGTCCACGGCAAAAAGCTAACACAAGCCAAGCCGAATGAGTAGGTTGCCGTCAATATTTACTACTAGCTATATGCCGGACCGCCCCCCGCGAGGGGTGCAAAGCTCAGATCCCCATTCGAGCCCGTGCGACAGATCGACGCTAGGGCACCTAGCGAGCGCGTGTATCGACTTTCCGGGTTCGGGTGGACCCGAATATCCTCCAGAAAGTCCGAGCCCCTAGAATCGAACGGAAACCGCTCTAGCGTTAACTTCTCGCTAAGTCGTTGATTTTCGGTGGAAGTTGTTGAGTCTTGGTGGAAGTTGCTGAATCTAAACAGTTGCCAGCTGCCAGTTTGTCTCCGCGCATCCTTCACAAGAAACTGGTAACTGACGGTTGGCGACTGCTCTCTTCGTTATAATCAATATTCCGATGCCCCCTACTCCTCTCCAAGAGGCTCTGCGCGTGCGACCTGAGAACGAAATGCACCCGCTCGTCGAATCCGATTTTCTTGGGGCTACCACAACAGCACGGTTTACCAATCCTCAAACCGAGTTCTCCGCCCTTCGCAACGGCTGTGGAATCTATGACCTCGGCTTTCGCGCTTGGATTTCCCTTACTGGAGGCGACCGCGTGCGCTGGATGAATGGCATGGTCACGAATAACATTCGCGATCTTGCCATTGGTCACGGCGTGTATGCTTTCCTGCTGAACCCGCAGGGCCGCATCTTGGGCGATATGTATGTTTACAACCAGGGTGAAAGGCTGATAGTCGAAACGGATCGCAGCCAGGTCGAGAAAATTATCGCCACGTTTGATCATTACATCATCATGGACGATGTTGAGGTCGCGAACATAAGCGACAAGCAGACTGCTCTGGGCGTCGCTGGGCCTAACGCGCGCGCAATTGTGAACAAGGCCGGAATCGAAGTTCCAAATCTGGAGCCGTTGCAGATGATCACTCCGCAGTGCAATTGCGATTGCGACTGCGTCGGGTGCACGGTGATCCGCGATCAAGACGCGGCGCAAGAGTCGTATGAAATCTGGCTCGCGCCTCAGGATGTTTACAAGACCTGGGAGACACTGATCGCCGCAGGAGCTACGCCCATCGGCAGTGAAGCGTTAGAAATGCAGCGCATTGTGGCTGGCATTCCCCTCTATGGCGTTGATATCCGCGAACGCGATCTACCGCAGGAGACTGAGCAGACGCGCGCTCTCAACTTCAACAAAGGCTGCTATGTTGGACAGGAAATTGTTGAGCGTATTCGCTCGCGCGGCAACGTGCATCGCAAATTTACCGGCTTCGTAGCGGAAGGCTCGGCACCGATTGCAGCTGGGGAGAAAATCGTCTCCGGCGAAAAGGAAGTGGGCGAAATTACCAGCGTTGCCTTGGTGGGCGCGGCATCCGGCCAACAGACTGTCGCTCTGGGGTACATCCGGCGTGAAGTAGGAGTGCCAGGGCGCGAGGTGATGATCGGCAGTGTTAAGGCTACCGTGGTTCAGTTGCCACTGGAAGGCATCGCGACGGGCCGGGCGGAAAACTTGCTCTCACAGCCTTCAGTCGCATGAGCTTTAGGAAAAGTTTTTGACCGCACAGGGACGCCAAGGATCCGCTAAGGACGCAAAGAAGAGCTTCAACCACATTTCGGCAAGAAAGATTTATAAGGACATAACGCTATGGCTGAGAAGAGACAAGAATCAGGTTTCACTGTAACCGACCGCCGCTTGTTCACCGAGGATGGAGAGTTGCGGAAAGATGCGGCAGAAGAAACAGCGCCGCCAGAGGCTACGACGCCTCCGGCCGCGGCCCCCACTTCAAATCAAACCGCGGCCCCGGAAACTGCGCCCGCTGCGAACCCTGTCGCTGCGTTCCCTGCGGCGCCCGACGAAACAACTGGACCCGAAATCCCTCCCGCTCCCACCGCGTCCGAGCAACAGGCTCAGGCCGATGCCTACCGCGCCTCGTCGAAAGATCTGGATTCGCGCGTCGAACTCAGCGGACGCTCGGCCAAAGAGTTTGAGATGACTTTCGAGCGCTTCCTCGCGTCCTTGTACATGACGGCGATGTTGCAGCTGGGATTGATGCACGAGCAAGGCGGCCAGCCTCGCCTTGACATCATAGGCGCGCGGCAAAGCATCGATACGCTTTCTCTGATCGCGGAAAAAACCAAGGGCAATCTCACTCCCACGGAAGAAGCGTTTCTGCAGAACAGCCTCTACGAAGTGCGCATGGCCTACGTGGAAGTCACCAACGCACTGTCTCGCCCACCGCAACCTGGGGCGGCGACAGGTACCATCGGTAGGTAAGGCAGTGGTCAGTGTTCAGTGGTCAGTGAAACCACTTGAGAGTGCCGGCAGCATCGGACGTTCGAATCAGCGATGTGTTACCCGTGGCCAGTCCGAGAGGTTTTTCACTGACCACTAGCCACTGACCACTGACCACTTTTCCTCACGAGCAAAAATGATGGTTAACTCATGAAAGCTACTCTCACCGTGCTTGGCAGCGGTACTTCGATGGGTGTGCCTACGCTCGGCTGCGACTGCGCGGTCTGCTGCTCGACTGATCCGCATGACCGGCGCACGCGTCCCTCGGTGATGATTGAGTATGCGGGCAAGGTTGTTCTGATCGATACTTCGCCCGATTTTTACGCGCAGGCCATTCGCGAGCGGATCACGCGCGTGGATGCGGTTTTCTACACGCACACGCACGCCGACCACATTCTTGGCATCGACGATCTGCGGCCGCTCAGTTTCTATCACAAGCCGGCGAAGCTGCCGCTTTACGCGCGTCCGGATGCGGCAGCTTTTCTGCGCAAGATGTTCAGCTACATCTTCGACGCTGACTACAAATATGGCAGCTTGCCGCAGCTTGAGTTGAAGCCGATTGATGGCACGGTAGAGTTTTTCGGAGCGCGCTTCGAGCCGGTGCGGCTGATTCATGGCGAGACGGAAATTTACGGTTTCCGCTTTGGGAGCGCCGCGTATCTCACCGATCACAGCGAAATACCCGAGACGTCGTTTCATCAGCTCGAAGGGCTCGACATTCTTTTTCTGGACGCGCTGCGCCACAAGCCGCATCCGACGCACTCGACGGTCGAAAATTCACTGCGCATCGTCGAACGCGTAAAGCCGAAGCGCGCATTCTTCACCCACATTTGCCACGATCTTCCGCATGAGGCGACGAATGCGACGCTGCCGCCGAACGTGCGGCTGGCGTATGACGGGATGAAGCTGGAGTTTGAGGTTTGAGTATCGGCAAAAGGCAAAAACTTTCACCGCAGAGGGCGCAGAGTACGCGGAGGAACTTTGAGGATCCGAGGGTTCTGACAAGAATTAAGATTTTCTCCGCGTCCTCTGTGGTGAGCTCTGGGTCTTGATTGTTGATTATGCAGGTCTTTCACAAACTCGATGACGTTCCGGCGGGCTTTGGGCCGTCGCTGGTGAGCGTGGGCAACTTTGATGGAGTGCACCGGGCGCACGCGCATGTGCTGGGCGAAATCGTGCAGCGCGCGCGGCAGACCGGTGGCAAGGCCGTTGCGGTGACCTTTGAGCCGCATCCGGCGCGCATTCTGCGGCCGGATTCGGGATTGAAGCTGCTAAGTCCAGTACCTGAAAAACTTCGCTTGCTCGAAACCACCGGCATTGATGCGGTGCTCGTGTTGCCATTTGGGCGCGATCTTTCGCTGATGACACCGCGGCAGTTCGTCGAGCGCATCCTGAAGAAGAAACTGCATGCGCAGGAAGTGCATGAAGGCTACAACTTCCGCTTCGGGCACAAGGCCGCCGGCGACGTGAATCTGCTGGTGCAACTCGGGCAGGAGATGGGCTTTGAAGTAAAAGTCTATTCGGAAGAAAAGCTGCGCGGCGAGCCGGTTTCGAGCAGCCATCTTCGCAAACTGATCGGCGAGGGACGAGTGAGCCGGGCGCGGCATCTGCTGGCGCGTCCGTTCTCGATTCTGGGCACGCCGGGGCGCGGGCGCGGGCTGGGCTCGAAGTACACTGTGCCCACGATTAACCTGGCTCGCTACGAAGAACTGGTTCCCAAGGACGGCGTTTACATCACGTGGACGCGTGTCGCAGACGAGCGCTTTGATTCGGTTACCAATGTTGGCAATCGTCCCACGTTTGGCGCGGATTCATTTGCCATTGAAACTCACCTGCTGAGCTTTCATCCCATTGAACTGACGCCGGAGAGCGAAGTCGAGATTTGTTTTCTGAACCGGTTGCGCGATGAAATCAAGTTCCCGTCGGTGGAGGCGCTGCGCGAGCAGATCGGGCGTGATGTAAAAAAGGCGCGAAGGTATTTTCAGCTATTGCACTAGCAACTGCGGCGGAGGCTGGTCGATTGAACGGGTACGGCTCACCGACGGGCAGTTACCGGATAGTCTTCAGCAGGCGATATCGATCGAGCGTGATTTCAGCGCGGATGACAGCGACCGCCGCAGAATATCGGAGACGCGCAAACTCCACCCAGGCATCGCGGTAGGTCTGCCAAGTTCCTTCCACGCTGGAAAGATCGTCGGCCGTGACCGCACCCTGATCCATAGAGTCCTTTGCCTGGGCTCGTAATTGCTGAAGCGTCTTCACGTATTCGCGTTGTAGCAAAGCATCGGCCGTTGTGATTTGATTGTCCGAAAGTACGGGCCATTTCTTGCGCTCGAAGTGAGCCACTTCCGTGTGAAAAAGATCTTTAAGGATGCTCTGCGAGCCGACGGTTCGTATGACGCGGATGGTGCCGCCCTGATCCACCTCGGAGGAGTGCGTCTCGATGTATGTATTCTCGGCGGCCAGGAGCTTTTCGAAGGCTTTCCGTTGCTCCGGAGTCATGGAAGATTTCAGTGAGTTGAAGTACCGACCTCTCCGGTCATCTTCGATTTCGGATGCGTAACCGCTACAAAAGTTCATCGTGAAGGTTGACGCGGCGAAGTCGCAGAACTCGAAGCGCCCATGATTGCGAGGTGAATCCTTAAGTTTCGCGATGTCCTGCAGCGCTAGCGTTGCCATGCCTTCCTCGGCCTCGCAGGCGAAGTGTATAGCTAGCGGAACGTCTCGCTTCACTCCCGCACCATTGAAATAAATATCCGCGAGAATCAGCGAGCCGCCGACAACCCACGCGGTGGGTTCATCCTGATTTTGTCCAAGGTCAGCCTTCTGCGCGAACCGCTCCGTCCATGCACATGCACGGGCTTCGGAATAATTCGCCGGACGCCCAATACCGCGGTAGGAGCGATAAGAAGCACATGCCGGAGGGGTTTTGGGGACAGGAACCTTCTCGGCCTCCGGGGGTAGCGGAATAGATGCGTACGCGGAGCAGTCCGCGAGACCGTCGGCGGATGCGGTCTGGCCGATAGAAGTAGTCGCAAGCACACAGTTCCCTACAAGGATGGCTGTCGCGAGGCCAAAGAGTTGCGTGTAGGGTTGGCGTTTGCGAAACATTTGTGGGAAGTATATGCCAGGAGCACCAGTTGGCGGGATGGATCTCTGTGTGGCTGAGAACATTGTTGGTGAAAAGCGAGGGGAGAATGGTGGCACCATCATGGCACCGCCCCATTGACTAATTGTGGTTACATTATCGGCTACCCGGAAACCTACCGCTGCAACTTAGATGACGCAGGCACGGAAGGAAGTTAAACTCAACTGTTGCCATACACTCCCTTTCAGGTCGTTGCTGGGCCGACGGGCGCGCGCCGCCTGTCTCGTTCCTTTCTGCAAACTTCCTTTCTGAAGGCTGCGCTGGCGCTGGTTCTCCTTGCGTTCATGGCGCCGGCGTGGCTGCATTCGCAAACAATCTCAGGCACAATCCAAGATCCCTCCGGCGCGGTCATTGCCGGGGCGCGCATCGAGATTACGGGCGGAGATCTGACACAACCAATCGTGCTTTCGTCGGATGGGCAGGGTAAATTTGCGTCCCCGGATTTGAAGCCCGGAACCTATTCGGTGCGCGTCACGCGCGAAGGTTTCGAGCCTCTGGTTAAAGCAGTGAACGTGCCCGCGGCCGAACCGCTGCAGTTGACGCTCAGCATCGCAAGGCAGCAGGAGACCGTCTCAGTTACGGGAAAGAGTCTGGGGTTCGCCAACTCCGACCCGGTTTACCGGCAGCTCCGCGGCCTTGGCCTGGGCGAAACCTTTCGCCTCGACAATTTCACTTTGCCGTGCGACGCCGCGACCTTCGAGTTTCAGAAAGGCACGCTGACATTCTTGAGCCCGGTGGACGGGGTTGTAACCGGCGCGATCTTCATTGGCGAAGGACATTTCAATCTCAAGCCCGTACTTCCTCTCGACGCCCGCGAACTGAGCCGGCGCATCGGCGCAGCCGAGGTCAACGAGGACTTCACCGAGGTGGTTTTTCGATTCACTGCGGAAGCTCGCCTGAAGCTCCTTGGCGGCATCCGGGATCGAACAGAACCAGCCGCCGAAGCATCCGTTGTCTTGAATCGCTGGCGCGAGAAGATGCGGCATCGCCACGAACAAGCGCTCGGTTTCACGGAATACCTGCTGCAGGGCGAGACCATGGACAACGTGGACGCCGACATATTGTCCGCTGTCTACAATCGTGCGCATCCGGAATTCTTTAATGCATACATCCGCGGCAAGAAGCATAAGGATCTCCGTTTCTTTATGCGGAATCGCGTGGGAGCGCTGCCTCAGCTCGATTCATCGGAGGAAGTCGGACTGATCAACTTCGATCCCGAGGGCATGGGCCTGGAGGATGGCGTCTGGTATCTGGCGCACTTAAAGTCTGAATATTTGAAGCGCACCGCGCGCTCCGATGAAGATCGCCGGCTATTTGCCACGCATCGCTACAAAATCGAAACCGTTATTGCGAAAAACGGACATCTGTTCAGCCGGGCTACGATCACCTTTGAGTCTCTGGTCGCAGGCGAAAGAGTAATGAAGTTTGGATTGCTGCCGAATCTGCGTGTAACGCGAGTTACCGATGAAGAGGGCCAGGATATTCATTTTGTTCAGGAGAGCCGCAAGGAAGACGGTTCGTTCTACGCGATACTTCCGCACGCTCCGCCGATGGGCAAGGAACAGTCCATTAATGTCGAGTATGCGGGCGACAAGGTGCTCGAAGAAGCCGGCGAAGGAAGTTACTACGTCGCGGCCCGCACTTCGTGGTATCCAAACCTGAATGGATTTGGCGAGAAGTCGCTCTACGATCTGACTTTCAAGGTGCCGAAAAAATACAAAGTGGTGAGCGTCGGACATCTACAGCAGGAATCGATTGATCAGGATCTCGCGGTCACGCACTGGGTCACTCCGGTGCCAGTGGCGGTCGCCGGATTTAATTATGGCGCGTACGAGAAGCTTGAACTGCCGGATGAGACAACCGGCTACAAGATTTCGGGTTACTACCTGACCGAACTGCCTGACAGTCTGCGCCACTCTCAGGCGCTGCGCTCTTTGGCGCCTCGCAGCATGACGAAGTACGCTCTCGAACAGACGCGCGCGCAGTTGCAACTTTGCACTTACTACTTTGGCAGAAGTCCTTACGACGAAATCTACATTACGGAGCAGCCCAATTTTAATTTTGGGCAATCCTGGCCGAACCTGGTTTACCTTCCCATCTCTGCCTACACGGATTCGACGCAACGATGGCTGCTCTTCGGACAAATCAACAACAAGTTCACCGGATTCGTTCAGGAAGTAACTCCGCACGAAGTTTCCCACCAGTGGTGGGGACACGGCGTGGGTTG
>Ga0116113_1000177_pt1 | contig 14836 bp, 10 predicted proteins | sample June2015DPH_10_2_FD_89788 | JGI IMG/M metagenome (GOLD analysis project Ga0116113, IMG submission 89788) | Peatland microbial communities from SPRUCE experiment site at the Marcell Experimental Forest, Minnesota, USA - June2015DPH_10_10 | ecosystem: Environmental > Terrestrial > Soil > Wetlands... | reverse complement strand
GGGAGTGAAATGCAGTTCCATCGCCTTAAGGGTAAGAGCCGGGAAAAGGCGTGTCAAGCGTGGAGCGGGAGCTTATCAAAAGCCAACCGGCCGCAGCTCGGGTCAGCGGATGCGCATTTTTGTAAGAGCAAAATTTGCTCCAGCCGCTCGTCCATTTCGTCTTGCCCAATGAACTCGCCGCGGTCGGCCTGCGCAATGCCTTCCCGCACAGCGGCGCGGCGGGCTCAAAGTTCATGAAAGCTGGCATATTGATGCTACAGAAGGAGCGGAAGGTGCGGCAAGGCAACGCGGCCAGAGTACGGTTCGGCTAAGAAGCGCCTTTCACAAACGTGAGCGTGGTTGCCGGCATCGAGACGGTCACATCGGCGCCGATGGCTCGGCGCGCATGGAAGTTCTTGAGTTTGAGCAGGAGCGCCGGGCTGACTTCCTGGCCCTTCGAAACCAGCAACATGTTGTCCGGAGTTCGGACTTCCTGCTGGATGATCATGCCGGGGGCAAGGTCTTCGATGCGGAGCCTGCGTAATTGGCCTTCTTCCGCGTTTGGATCGAGGGTCATCAATGCAGCGAAAAAATCCGCACTGAAATCCGAGTTTTGCCGGGAGAGAGTGTGCACCGCTTCGGTGCGCGACTTTCCTTTGTGGATAAGGTTTTCATACGCCAGGGTCAAGCGGAGGATTTCCGCTCCTTTGCGCATTTCCAGGGGTTCGCCCGGTCCTGCCTCGGGAAGTGGTTGGTTCTGGTGCTTAATCATCCATGCGATGGGCTCCAAACGAGGAATTTTCGAAAGCAGATCAAAGGCCACACTAGGATGTGCGTCGTATTGTGTTTGCTCGTTCGGCGTAAGCTTCTCACCCGCGTAGACAGCATCGATAGTTTCCGGGGGCAGAGTGACACAGCCTAGTTGAGACATCATGGCTGCAACTTCGTATTGCCAGGTGTTGCCAAGCTTCATCGAGAGCGCGACGTGTTGGATGTAACGGCGTGCGCGTTCGGCACGGCTGAAGGCCGCGGGATTGACCAAGCTGAGCACTTCGGTGAGCACTTGAATGCTGGCGCTCAGAGTTTGTTCCAGGAGTTGTTTCTCGACCACCACCAGGCGGTATTGCACCAGTGCAGCGGTCAAGGTTTTTGCCATCAAGTCTTTGCTGCAAGGTTTGTTCAGAAAACGGAAGATGCTGCCCTCGTTAATCGCATTGATTGCGGTCTCCATGTCGGCGTTGCCGGTAAGCATAATCCGCACGGTGTCCGGAGATATGGTTTTAATTCGAGTCAGCAGTTGCAGGCCATCCATTCCGGGCATTCGCATGTCGACGACTATCACAGCATAAGGACCATTGTCGGTGAGGAGCTTCAATGCTTGCTCGGGGCCCAAGGCGGTTTCGAGCGTGAATTCACGGCTTAAGCTGCGCCTGTACGCATCCAGGATGTTGCTGTCATCGTCCACAAGAAGAATCTTTTCAGTCATGGCTGTCCTCAGCGCCTCGGTCCTGACCCACCCTTTGGCAGTGAATTAGAAACGGCGCAGTTCATTCATCGGCAGAAGACCGTGAATGAATCATTTACCAGGATTAGGCGGGACTTAACGGGTTTGGCAACGCCTGAAGCGGAAGGCGTTCTATGCCGATGGACATGGCAAGGCTCTTTCCGAGAAGGTGGTGTCGGAGTGAAGCGCATTTTGTCCCCGGAGGATGAAGGCAGATCTCTTAACGGCGGCTGGTCGAAGCCCCACCTGGGGACGATCTTGGGGGCCGTGGCAGCGCTCCTCGCGACGTCCGTTATCATGACCGTCTTCGAAACGGCCAAACAATGGTTGCTGCCAAGGGTCACGATTTGGGGCTCTCATCTCATCACAATTTGCTTTAGCGGATTTCTGGCTTTCGTAGTGAGCCTGATAGTCCTGAGGAGGTTCCGGGCCGACCTCTTGCACGAAAAGCAGGTCCTCGAGACGGCGCATCGACAGGCTGAAGTTTTTATCGATGCTGTGCCGTCGATTCTGGTGGGGCTGAACCGGGAGTCGCGGGTCACGCGCTGGAACGCCTCCGCTGCTCGCGTCTTTGGCCTGCGTGAAGCTGAAGTGGTAGGAAAGCCCTTGGCCGACTGCGGAATTCGGTGGCTGCAGCGGGGAATGCAAGAAGAAATAAGGTCGTGGAGTTCGGCACAGGTCCCGCAACGGCGCGATCTGGTTCCCGTTGAAGTCAATGGCGAAACCCGTCTACTGGGGCTGACGGCGAAACCGGTTCACATGGACGATGACAACTTGACCAGGACGCTCGTCATCGGTTCCGACATCACCGAGCGCAAACGAGCGGAAGAGGAGGTTCGAGATCTGCTGCATGCAATTCCGGAGGCGGTTTACGGCATCGACCTGCAAGGCAGGTGTACCTTCTGCAATCCCTCTTGCCTTCGGCTGCTGGGCTATGAGGAGCCGGAGGAACTGCTGGGTTTGGACATGCACGCGCTCATCCATCATTCACGGGCGGATGGAACGCACTACCCGGTGGAGGAGTGCCACATCTACGAAGCTTTTCGCCGTGGACAGGGCACGCACATCGACACGGAAGTTCTCTTTCGCCGCGACAGAACCTGCTTTCCCGCCGAATATTGGTCCCATCCGATACACCGAGGCGAAGATTTGGTGGGCGCGGTTGTGACCTTCGTGAACATTACGGATCGAAAGCGTGCGGAAAGGGAACTTCGGCTGACGCAAGCCTCGTTGGAAAACGCCTCCGACGCGGTATTTTGGATTGACCCGCAGGCCCGCTTCATGTATGCGAACGAAGCGGCTTGCCAGTCTCTGGGACGTTCCCGTGAGGACCTTCTGTCTCTCTCGGTGTCAGACATAGATCCGCTTCTGCCAAAGGAAGCGTGGACCGAGTTCTGGGAAAAGATAAAAGCACAGGGCTCGACGGTCTTCGAAACCCAAAACCAAAACAAAGAGGGAAGGATCTTTCCGGTCGAGGTGACTGCGAACCACCTGGAATTCGACGGGCAGGAATTCATCTTCGCCTTCGTGCGTGACATCACCAAGCGGCGGGCGTTAGAGAGCCAGCTTCGCCAGGCGCAGAAGCTCGAGGGGATTGGCCAACTGGCCGCAGGCATAGCTCACGAGATCAATACTCCGACGCAGTACATTGGAGACAATGTAAGGTTCTTGCAAGATGCTTTCCGGGATCTGAAAGGCCTGGTAGGCAGCTGCGAACAAATGTTGGCAGCCGCCAAAGTGAATGGCTTGTCACAAGAAAAGGTGGAGGAATTCGCGGCAACAGTCGAAGGCGCAGACGCCGAATATCTGCTCGAGGAAATTCCCAAAGCCATCGAACAAACTCTCGAAGGCGTATCCCGAGTGGCTGGACTGGTGAGCGCAATGAAGGAATTCTCCCATCCCGGCACGAAGGACAGAATCCCGCTCGATTTGAACCATGCGATTCAAAACACCGTGACCGTGGCACGGAACGAGTGGAAATACGTGGCAGACATGGTAACCGATTTTGACCCGTCGCTGCCCTTGGTTCCCTGCCTGCCCGGGGAATTCAATCAGGTGATCCTGAACCTGATTGTCAACGCCGCGCATGCCATCGCTGATGTCGTCGGAAAGGGAGGGGCGGAAAAGGGAAAGATCGGGATTCAAACTCGGGATTGTCCGGAGTGGGTTGAAATCCGAATCTCCGACACCGGCTCGGGAATTCCCGAGAAGGTGCGGGCCCGCATCTACGATCCCTTTTTCACGACCAAAGAAATTGGGAAGGGAACGGGACAGGGTCTGGCCATCGCGCGCTCGGTCGTTGTGGACAAACACGGCGGTAGTATCGACTTCGAAACGCAAGAGGGAACAGGCACAACTTTTATCCTTCGTCTGCCTCACGATGGCATGGCTCTGGCGGCAAAGGCGGTATAAAGTGAAGCGGCTTCTTTTTGTGGATGACGAAAGCAAAATCCTTGACGGCCTGCGGCGGATGTTGCACGCCGATCGAAAACGCTGGGATATGCATTTTGCCGTGGGCGGGGAAGCGGCCTTGCGGGAGTGCGAGCAGGGCAGTTTCGACGTCGTCATTTCCGACATGCGGATGCCGGGAATGGATGGAGCCACGCTGCTCGGCCAGATAAAAGATCTTTACCCCGGAACCGTGCGCATCATTCTTTCCGGATATTCGGAAAACAACCTGGCAACGCGTTCTGTTCAGGTCGCCCACCGCTTTTTGTCCAAGCCCTGCAACGCTTCCGAGCTTCAAGCCACGATCGAGAGGGTATGCACTTTACAGGACGTACTTTGCACCCCAGAGATTCGCAAAGTCATTGGAACGGTGGGCACGTTGCCCTCCCTTTCGACCACCTACACAGCGCTTAAGGAAGCTCTGAGCCGGCCGGATACCTCGATCGGCACGGTGGCAGAAATTCTCTCGCAGGATGTAGGTATGTCGGCCAAGGTCTTGCAACTAGTGAACAGCGCTTTTTTTGGACTGGCACAGACCGTCACCAGCCTGCAGAGTGCCGCTTCCTACCTCGGCATGGAAACCATTAAGAATCTGGTCTTGGTTTCCGAAGCCTTCAAGGTCTTCGTGCCCGACTCAGGCATTCAGCAAACGGTCATGGAGTCGATTCAGGCTCAGGCCCAGATGACGGCCGCCATCGCGGTTGTTCTGCCCACAGATCCCAAAACACGCGAAGTTACGGTGCTCGCCGCTCTGTTGCACGATGTCGGAAGGCTCGTCCTCGCGAGCAAAATGCCCGATCAGTTTTGCGCTGTCGTCGCACTCACCGCGGAACGCGGATGCGAACCTTTCCAGGCGGAAGAAGAAATTCTTGGAACTTCTCATGCCGAAATCGGCGCGTACCTGCTCGGCTTGTGGGGATTCCCAAACCTCGCCGTAGAGGCGATTGCGCATCACCATCATCCGGCCCGCATACCGCACTCCGGCTTTGACAGCTCGGTTGCCCTTTACGTTGCGGGGTTGCTGGCCTACGAACTGGAAGCTCATCCCGAAGATAAGACAGGAACTGAACTACGCGAGTTTGACCGCGCTTGCCTTGAGAAGCTCGGTATCCTTCCCAGGTTTGCCGAGTTCCGCCAGCTTGCCATCCAAAATGCGCAGTTACCTGGAGGCCGCAGCCTAGCCCAATCCGCGGGCGGCGCCGGGGGAGCTTCAGGGGCGAACGGATAGAGCGCCTGAATAGAACTACTGGCTCCCTGCCTTCGCGTTCCCCGCGCCAGCGTCGAACTCTTCGGCCATCCAATGTTGCAGCGCTGTCATGTTTTGCGGGCGCCCCAGAAAGTTTTTCACCAGGTCGTTCGCCGGCATCGAACCGCCAGGTTCGAGAACGATACGCCGATACTTCATAGGCGCGTCACCATGCAGCAGGTTTTGATGATCGAACTGCAGGAAAAAATCTTCGGCGATTACTTTGTCCCAAAGGTAGGTGTAGTAAGCAGAAGAATAGCCGCCAAGATGTCCGAAAGATGCCCACATGTGAGTTTCAGGGAGCGGAGTGAAGAGAGTGTACTTGCGATTGTCTTCGAGGGTGACTTTGTCGAGATCCACATTGTCAGGCTTGGTTTTGTAAATGTCGTAAGAGATGGCGGTGAGGGCGTTCTGGCGAGCGGTCCAGAAGCCGCGTCCAAAGGCGGAGGCGCGGTTCATGCGAACTACGAGATCAGCAGGGATGGCTTCGCCCGTTTTATAGTGATGTGCGAATTTAGCGAGCACCTGCGGGCTGCGAATCCATTCCTCGAGCATCTGCGAAGGAGCTTCCACAAAATCGGATTCCATCGCAATGCCGCTGACGCCGGCCCATTGCTGCTGGCCTCCCAGAATGTGATGCATTAAGTGGCCGAATTCATGAAAGAAAGTTTGAACGTCGCCGTAATCCATTAGGCCTGGGTCGGTCGCCGTCGGCTCCGGGAAGTTGCAAACCAGAATGGCCTCGGGCAGTTGCTTGCCACGAATCCCATCAAGCACCGCAGACATTTCCGCGTGGCTGAATTTTCCGGGACGCGGGTGCATGTCGAGATAAAAGCGCCCGATAGGTTTGCCGCTGTCGATGACGATCCAGGTTTCGACCGAGGCATCCCAGGAAGGAACATTCATTTCCTGCTGAAAGCTGACGTGGAATAGATCTGCCGCCGTGTCGAGAATCCCCTGCTTTACCTGCATGAAGGGGAAATACGGGCGCACTGACTGAGAATCGAAATCGTAGCGGGAGCGACGGACTGATTCCGAAAGATAGGCCCGTTCATAGTCCCCGATTTCTTTTGCGGTGGGTTCGGTCTTCTGCTTCTCGGCGAGCAGCATTTGGAATTCGCGCTCGGCCAGCGGTCGGGAGGCTTCGTCGACTTGCTGAATGAAATCCGCAATGTTGTGGCCCTTGGCGATCATCTTGTCAGCGGCGTTGTAGTCGGCCCAGTTGGAGTAGCCGAGAAGCGTGGCAATTTCGTAGCGCGTATTCAGCAGGCTGCTGAGCACTTCTTGATTCTTCGGATAGGCGCGGGTGTTGAAGGCGAGAGTGAGGCGGCGGCGCAGATCTTCACTTTTGGCAAAGCTGAAAACCGGCAGGGAGTCTGGATAATCGGTGGTGATGCGGACCTTCCCGTCCGTGCCGGGTTTGTGGCGATCGATGTAATCCTGCGGCAGCCCTTCGAGTTCAGAGGGATCGGCCTCAACTACTTTTTGGCCGTCGGCGATATTGCGATCAAACATCGACTGCTCTTCGGTGGATTGTTCGTTCAACTTTTTCAGGCGGGCGCGGGTCGCGTCATCTTTGTCGACGCCGGCAAGCCGGAATTGCAGAAGCTGCCGCTGAACGTAGTAGCGAGTGGCGGCGTCAGCCTTCGAAAGATCGAGCGCCGCAAGCGCGTTGTACACCTCGTGATTGAGGGCGATCGCCGTTTGTGCGGCGGTGGCCTTGGTGAGCATAGCCGTGGCATGATCCCGGAAGCTCGCGTCGGGATGGACGTGCGTCATTGTTGCGGCGAGGTATCCCGCAGAATTATTTTGCTGCACCGCCTCGTCGAATGGAGCTAGTGTGTTCTCAATGGTGCGCGAGCCCTTTACTGCGAGCAGGGCGTCGATGGAGCGCTGGCCGGCGTCGAGACGGTCGTTCTCGATTTTCTCGAACGCGGCGACGTCCGGCCTCGACGACCAGACTGTCGGTTGCGAGACTTTGATATTTTGGGCGGAAAGCACGGCTGCGAGAAAAATCGGAAGACAGAGAACAATGGCCAGGCGTGCAGCAAGTAACATGAAGGAGCCTCGTAGAGAACCTAGGGCGGAGCGATTTGGAAACAGACTTAATGATGTGCTAACAAATTGTTGATGACGGGTCTTGGGATGTCAAGCCGCGCTCCGCCGCGCAAAATAAAAAATCTCTAACACATAGGACACTAAAAAACCTCTAACACAGAGGACAATGAGGAACACAGGGTAAAACGGAACTTAGCGCCAGCGTTTTAGCTGCGGCCAGAGTTGGTCGAGCGTGCCGAACTTAGGGCCGCGGCAGATGTACACTGCGATCTGTTTTTCCAGCGCGTAGGGATTGTCCGCGGAATCTCCGATGTAGTCGACGTGCTCCCAAAGCTCTTCGAGGCGCTGGCGGGTGTCGTCGAGGACGATCATGCAGTTGCCGGAATAACCGCGCGGTCCCCAGAGAAACCAGGTCTGGTGGCCGCTGAGCGCTGGCGGCAGCCCGTATTTGGGGCCGAGGAAGTCGATGGCGCCGGCCTGGCCGTAGTCCTGAGCGAAGACGCCGCAATTCTTGCCGAGGCGTTCCTCGGGCGTCAGCTTGTTCCACGCGACCGCTGTTTCCGCGACAATTTCTTCCCATCCAAATTGATCGGCGTACCACTGCGGCAGCGGGGCGCGGGCGTGATCGTGCTCCATGACCGGCAGTTTTATCGGCAGAGTTTTCGTGTAGGCGAGGAAGCGGTCCGGGGACAGCACTGGAACCGTGATGGGAGCGAAATAGGTGCCAGTGGCGAGCATCGCAATTATGATCACGTACTTGAGCCACGTTCGGCGCGGGTGGGGGTTCTCCTCACCGATCCTGCTGCCTTCTATGATCGACTCAAGTTTGACCGCGCCGGCCGCCATCAGCATGGGATAGATGGGAGCGAGGTAATAGCTCTTGCCGTGGAGCACGAAGAAGACGGTGAAGCAGACCAGGTAGCACCAGCCGAGCGCGCGGTAAGGCTTGAAGTGCGCGACGAAGAGAAGTGAGAACAATCCTCTGAGCCAGATGGGTGCAGTGATCACGGAAACCAAAAACATTTGCTGCAGAAAAAATTGAGGCAGCGGCAGGACGACATCGCGGCCGTCGGCTTTGATGTTGTGAATCAATTCGATAAACGGGAAGTGGTAGTGAATGTTCCAAAGCAGGTTGGGAAGAAAAATCAAGAAGGCGGCGAGGCCGCCGATCCAAATCCATGGATTAAGAAAAACGCGGCGCTGCGCCGTGAGCAGAAGACCGACGACTATGCCGAAGCCGAACAGCGCGATGGAATATTTTTCCTCCATGCCAATACCGGCGATGACGCCGAACCAAACCCAGTAGCGTGGATCATCGCGTTTTATCGCGAGGACGGCGAAGTAGGCGCAGCCCATCCAGAGATTGGGTTCGAGGCAGTTGGTGCCGAGCAGGCTGCCGTTCGAGAGATATTGCGGCGCGATGACAACGGCGATGGCGCTGAGGAGCAGGGCAAAGCGCCGTCCACCGAATTCGCGAGCGAGTATCGCGGTTTGCACAACTAGAAGCGATGAAGCCAGCGCCGGAATGAAGCGGATGCTGCGGAGTGAATCTCCGAGGATGGCGCGGTTGATGTGAATGAGAAACGGAATGAGCGGCGGTTGATCGACGTAGCCCCAGCCGAGGTGATCGCCGCAGGACATGTAATCGAACTCATCGCGAAAATATCCGTACCGGTTGTTGAAATAGATGTGGAAGAGCAATTTTGCGAGAGCGATCGCCCAGATGATCGCCATGCCACTGGCGAGGAAGGATCGGTCGTCGCGGCTGGTCGAAGGCGGAACTGAGGTCGTGCTGGCCATGAAGGTAACTAAGGATAGCGAAAGACTGGTAGACACGCCATCGGCGGCGCCTCGAAAGACATCCCGAAAGCGTTTCACGCAGAGATCGCGAAGAACTGCCGCGGGGGACGCAGAGAAGATCGGTCCATCGCTTGAAGCCAGCTCAAACGAAGGTAACGTTCCCTACTGATTACCTATTCTTGGCGCATATGCGCTTGTGGTAACGTTGGAATTACCGCATATTCAATAGGTTTGAATAAGGTCTTAAGCAGACGTGTCTTCGCCGACTCGCAAACCGGGGATCCACATCGCGTGGACGACGGTCACATACCGCAGTGTGGCCCTGCTGATCATTGCGGGCCTCGCAGTGGTACTGACCGGAATACGCCTGACCTTTCCTCAGTTCACGGAGAGCACTATCAAAGCGGCCGGAGGCGTAGCTGACAAGGCATTGCAGCGTGTGGCGGGCATGGCGCCGGCGGCGGGGCACGGCACATCGACCGCACAGCAGGCGCACTTTACCGCGCTCGATGGCACGGTGCGGGTGAAGAAGGGTAATGGCAATAGCTGGGTCGGAGCCGATTACAACATTCCGCTGGAAAAAGGCGATGTGGTGCAGACCGGTTCCGAAGGCATGGCGAAGGTGGTGTTCAACGACGGCACCAGCTATACCGTGAAGCAGGATTCGCTAATCGTGATCGAAGAGAACTCGGCCAACGATCAGCAGCAGACGAACGTGGCCGTGGCGGTAAGCACTGGAACCGTGGATCTTTCGACGGCGACTTATTCGCAGGGATCGAAGTCGCAGGTAATCGTTTCGGGCGCGACAGCATCGCTGGCGCCGGATTCGGCGGCGCAGGTACATAACGATCCCAAGGCCGATCAGCACGAGATCCTGATGAAGAAGGGCGCTGGCGAGGTTACGCGTAACGGAGAAACGGTGCAATTGGCGAACTGGGAAAAGGTGAGCTTCCAGGCGGCTGAGACGCACATGGAAAAGGAAAAAGGGACTGGACCGCCGACGCCGATATCTCCAGCGAACATGGCGCCGATCTTCACTTCCGGGGAGACGACCAAGGATGTGGAATTTTCCTGGACGCCGATGGCGAACGCAACGGGTTACCGCCTCCGTATCTCAAGAAATCCTTATTTTTCCTCCACCTTAGTTGACAGGAAGGTAAATACCGCCGATGTTACGGTTACAAGCCTGGGTGAAGGAGCTTACTACTGGGCCGTACAGTCCTACGATGCGACCGGGAAAGTATCGATGGAGAGCGAGTAGAACCGCTTCACCATCATTACCAGGGGAAAGCAGACGTAATGCATCGAATTGGAGCTCGATCCCTTCATTCAGCATGGACACATTATTGAGGTGACCGGCAAGACTCAGGTGGGGGCGCGGGTGATGGTCAATGGACGCGAGGTCCCGATGTTTTCGACCGATGGGACGTTCCATTACTTCACTCCGCCGCTAACGCCGGGGGAAGCGGTGATTACAGTGACCGCCCAGACAGCACAGGGCGGAGTGAACACGCAGCAGAAAAAGATCATTATTCAGTAGGGTTGAGCAGCAATGGGGTTCCGGCCAAGTACGGGCCAGGAGTACGAGGAACCTTCGGTTCCGGCAAGATTGTAGAGGCCCTCATAGACTGAGAGCAGATGCGACCGCGCCGGGTGACGCAAATCGGGTTCGCCCGTAACGTGCGATCAATGTGGATCGCGAAAGAGTTCGTTCATGGCAAACAATAACGGATTTCATTCATCCCGCTCTCACAACCTCCGGTCGTTATTCAGCTTGTTCTCAAGCGATCTGGCCATCGATCTGGGCACAGCCAACACTCTGGTCTACGCGCGTGGCAAGGGCATCGTGGTCAATGAGCCCTCGATTGTCGCCATCAACAAGAACACGGGCGAAGTGGAAGCCGTGGGCAAAGAAGCCAAAGAGATGCTGGGGCGGACGCCGGGCAACATCGTCGCGATCAAACCGATGAAGGACGGCGTGATCGCCGACTTCAAAGTCACCGAGAAGATGCTGAACTACTTTATTCAGAAAGCGCACAACCGCAAGATGCTGGTGCATCCGCGAATTGTGATCGGAGTGCCCTCGGAGATTACGCAGGTCGAAAAGCGCGCGGTCATGGACTCGGCCTATCGCGCCAAAGCCAGCGAAGTGCATCTCGTAGAACAAGCCATGGTCGCGGCAATTGGTGCGGGACTGCCCATTACGGAGCCAAGTGGCAACATGGTAGTCGACATCGGCGGCGGCACGACCGACATCGCAGTGATTTCGTTGAGCGGCATCGTCTACTCGCGGTCGGTGCGGATGGCAGGCAACCAGATGGATGAAGCCATCATGAATTATCTGAAGCGGAAATATAACTTGCTGATCGGCGAGCGCACCGCCGAGCAGATTAAAATGGAGATCGGCTCGGCGCATCAGCTCGACAAGCCGATGACCATGGAGATCAAAGGGCGCAACCTGATCGAAGGTGTGCCGAAGACAATCACAGTCGACGACGGCGAAATTCGCGAGTCACTCAGCGAGTGTGTTTCGACGATCATGAATGCGATTCGCGTAGCCCTCGAGCGCACGCCACCCGAACTTTCCGCCGACATCAGCGACCGCGGCATCGTTCTGACCGGAGGCGGCGCGCTACTGAAAAATCTGGACAAACGCATCCGCGAAGAAACCGGTTTGCCGGTTTCCATCGCCGACGATCCGCTGTGCAGCGTAGTTCTGGGCACAGGCAAGATGCTCAGCGACTTCAAGCTGCTGAGAAAAATATCAATCGAATAGGGTTTAGGGATTAGGGGATAGGGGCCAGTCGGAGAAGGAAGAGTCCGAAATCCCTAATACCTATACCCTGACCCCTGATCCCTGATCCCTGAAGTTATGGAATCCTTTCTCGGCCGTTACCGCAACCTGACCATTCTCGTGGGAGTGTTGTTCCTGCAGGTGTTAGGGCTAGCGGTGCAGGTGAAGCGCAGCGGTGACGCGGAAAACACGCGCCTGATCCGCGTCTGGGCGGTAAGGGCCATCACTCCTTTCGAACGCGCGCTGGTCTGGGGGCAAAACGGCACCAGCGACCTCTGGCACAACTATTTTTTCCTGCGCGGAGTGCGCGCCGAGAACCGGCGCCTCAATAAAGAAATCGAGGAAATGCGGCTGCAAGAGGTCCGGATGAAAGAAGACGCCGCCCAGGCCCATCGGCTGCAATCCCTCCTCGCCTTCAAGGAGCAGTTCATCGTTAAGCCCCTTGCGGCACAGGTGATTGGTTCAAGTGGAAGCGATCTTTCCCGGTCCGTCTATATCGACAAAGGCTCAGATGAGGGCGTTGCGCAGGATATGGCGGTCATCACGGCAGGCGGCATCGTGGGCAAGGTGTTGCACGCGTATCCGTCCACGTCTTTGGTGCTGATGATCAACGATCAGAGCAGCGGCGTGGGAGCGATGCTCGAGAAGTCGCGGTTGCAGGGCGTGGTGCGCGGAACGCCGAACGGCGAGTTGGTAATGGAACGCGTGATGAGCGACGAGCAGGTCTCTCCGGGAGAAACCGTACTGAGCAGTGGAGGCGATCAGATCTTTCCTAAGGGGCTTCCGCTGGGCACGGTGAGCAAGGTAAGTCCGGGAAGGGAAATGTTTCTGAACATTCACGTGAAGCCGGCGGCGGACCTGAGCCGGATAGAAGAAGTGTTGGTGGTCACGGAAAAGCAAGAACGGGCGCCAGTAGCGGAAAGCGGCGGGAGGGTGCGCGCGGCGGATATTCTGGCGCAGCGCCTGCCGTCAGTGCCCGAGAAACCTGCCGTGGTTGCCGGACCCTCCGCTCCCGCGGCAAATGTTCCAGGCGGCGCGGCTGAGCCGGGATCGACTGCCGGTGTAAAGCCGCCGCCTAACGCTGCAGTGAAGCCTCTGACTGGAACTGCAACGAGTGTTGACGTCCTGAAAAAAGTTGTTCAAAAACCGGCTCCCGGAAATCCTGGCACAAAAAATGCTTCCAGCAGCAGTTCTGAGTCAAGCGCAGCCCTGAGTTCCACCGCCAAAGCCAGCTCGAATCCCGCGACGAAGCCAGCGGCTGAGACTGTACCCAAGGCCTCGCCTGAGCCTGCGGCCAGCGCCTCAAGACCCGCAGCTCCGCCTAAATCTTCGAACTCGCCGTCCAATCCTAAACCCGCTGCAACGGAAGACAACCCTCACTAGCGTGCCTATCACTTACACATCGGGAGAGCAGATTGAGGTTTACCGGTTCAGTATTCCGGTGACCGTGGGCGTGCCACTGCTGGCGTTGCTTCTGCAGGGGTTTTTGCCCATACGGTTTCCATTGTTTGCTTACCTCGACCTGCCCTTGCTGGTAACGATTTTCTTTGCCATGGCGCGGCGCAATCCAGTCTCCGGACTATTTACCGGAGCCGCCATTGGGTTGGTTCAGGACATGCTCGGCCACCATCCAATCGGACTCTACGGCATCGCCAAAACCGTGGTGGGCTATGGAGCATCGTCGCTGGGAGCGAAGCTCGACGTCGAGAATGCCGGTGCCAGATTCCTCGTCACGATGGGGTTTTACCTGATTCACGCTGCCGTTTATTTCACCGTGGCGCGCGGCATGGTCAACCTGACGCTCGACTGGAGCTGGCCCCGTGGAATTTTAGCCGGGCTGGCGAACGCGATCGTCGGCGTGGCTCTTTACTTCGTGCTCGATAAATTCAAGCAAAGAACTTGAAACCAGTTCTCAGTTCTCGGTTCTCAGTTCTCAGTGAAAGTCCCTAGTGACCTCCGTTACACCCCGGCCACGCACATCTATGCATCTAAGAGCTAGAATTGAATTGCATTCCTCACAAAGATTCAGGCAGCAATCCGCTGGGCGGTTCGTCAACAACTGAGAACCGAGAACCGGGAACTGAGAACTGATGTTCGGACGCGATGACAAAGTTTCGGCAATCCGCCTGACGGCGGCGCAGTACATGATCCTGGCCATCTTTCTTGTGCTGGCTTATGGACTGTGGCGGCTGCAAGTGATGCAGAGCGGCTATTACGCCTCCGCGGCCCAGAAAAACGAAATTCGCAATGTGCCCATCCTCGCGCCTCGGGGCAAAATTCTCGATCGCGAAGGCCGCATCATCGTCGACAACTACCCCTCTTTCTCTGCGCTGTTACTGCGCGATTCTTCCCGCGACCTGAATGCCGATGCGGACTTGATCGCGCAAGGCCTGCACCTCGACGCAACCGAAGTACGCACCAGAATCCGGCACTTCGCATCGATGCCGCAATATCAGCCGATCTTTCTAAAAGAAGACATCACTCCGGACGAGCTGGCGTTCATCGACGCGCATCGCAACGAACTCCCTGAACTGGATACGATCGTGGCCCACCGCAGGCTGTATCCTCGCAACGGATTTATGGCCCACCTGATCGGCTATGTCGGCGAAGTCACGGAAGACATGCTCAACCAGCCGCAGTTCGAACTCTACAACCCCGGCGATGTCGTGGGAGTCTCGGGCGTCGAGCGGCAATACAACAACGCATTGATGGGAAAAAACGGGGCGCGGCGCGCCCTCGTAAACAGCCACGGTCGCGAAATCGGGTTGCTCGGCGAGACCGAAGCAGTCCCGGGAAAACAATTGAAGCTCACCGTGGATATTGATTTGCAAATTGCAGCCGAGGAAGCGCTCGAAGGCAAGAACGGCGCTGTTGTCGCAATGGATCCACGCACCGGAGAAATCCTCGCGATGGTGAGCCGGCCGACCTTCGATCCCCAAAGTTTTTCGGTGCGGGTGTCACGCGATCAATGGAGCAAGCTGGTCAATGATGAGGACCATCCGCTCAT
>Ga0116113_1000174_pt1 | contig 15044 bp, 12 predicted proteins | sample June2015DPH_10_2_FD_89788 | JGI IMG/M metagenome (GOLD analysis project Ga0116113, IMG submission 89788) | Peatland microbial communities from SPRUCE experiment site at the Marcell Experimental Forest, Minnesota, USA - June2015DPH_10_10 | ecosystem: Environmental > Terrestrial > Soil > Wetlands... | reverse complement strand
TCATTGACCGTTTCCTTGTCAGGCCAGCGTGTCGCCGCGATACGTTGGCGGAGCTCAACGAGTTGCTCTTCCGGAATGCTGATGTGGAACGGGCGGACAGAGTCATCTCCGACTGGTGGACTGCTCTGGGCGTAGCCTGGGACTCCAAGTACCGCAACGCCCAAGACAGCGGCGGCTAAAACTGATATTGCACGCATGATTGTTCTCCTTATGATTTTGCGAGTAACGCGTTCGGTCGTCTACGGAAGTGCACGCGGGTTCCAATCAAGTGACGGACCGCGGTTTGCCCATGCCGTTACAGAGTTAATTTCGTTTGATACTTTTCCAATCCCGTGATCTGGCTGGGAATGCAATGTTGCTGAAGTCTTGTTCAGCATGGTCACAAGAATGAACGGGACGAGAATTTGCGACAACCTCAATCGCGATAGTATTTGTCCTGCATTCTTCTACAGGCATCGGGTCTCAGCTTGGACGGGGAGCTAAACAACTACTACAATTGCCCGCACGAGGAAATTCCTGTGGTTCCCGGCATGCCAATTCGCATTCTTTGCGTCGAGGACCATCCAGTTTTTCGCGAAGGGCTGAGCACGATCATTGGGTCGCAGCAGGACATGCTGCTGGTTGCGCTGGCTGGAAACGCGGTGGAGGCGGTAGCGGAGTTTCGCCGTCATCGGCCGGACATCACGCTGATGGATCTCCGACTGCCTGGAGCCAACGGCACAGACATTCTTATCGCAATTCGTGGGGAGTTTCCCCAGGCTCGCATCATCATGCTGACCACCTCGGACGGTGATGGCGAGATCCAGCGAGCAATGCGGGCGGGTGCCTCAGCTTACATGCTGAAGAGCATGCCGAAAGATGAATTGCTGGCCGTGGTCCGGTCGGTCCATGCGGGCAAACGGCACATACCAACAGAGGTGGCGGCGCGCCTCGCCGAGCATCTGGGCGGCGACGATCTGACGGCTCGCGAACTGGAAGTGCTGCGACTTATTCGAGATGGCTATCGCAACAAGCAAATCGCCGATCAACTCGCCATTGCCGAGACTACTGTCAACTTCCATATCAAGAACCTCGTCGACAAACTGGGCGCGAACGACCGGACGCATGCGGTAACGATCGCGGTCCGGCGCGGCCTGCTTCAAATCTGATCCTATTAAAGAGCCTGTAGAAAAACACAGGGCGGCGGCTGGAGGTATTGGGGTCGCGCAAAAGCCTGGCAGCTTGTAGCGTTGACGGTGCTGCAAAATGAACCCAATCCTTATTAGATTTGCCGGATCGATGTGCGCTGATGGCGCCGGCGTTCTGAGTGGGTGAAATTGACGATGAAACCCAATCGCGCTGTACAGACTTTCTTGATCTGGCTGCTCTGCGTACTTGCCTGCGAGACGGCTTCCGCTCAAAGGCGTGACCGAACAATCTCCCAGTTCCAACATACGAGCTGGACTGCCAGGGAGGGTGCCCCAAGTCCGATTTACGCTCTCGCCCAGACAACGGACGGCTATCTGTGGATGGCAACGCCGGCTGGTCTCTATCGTTTCGATGGAGTCCGCTTCGAGCGCTACAAGCCCTCGTCCGGCCAGGAATTCAGGTCGGACAATCTATCGTGTTTGACACCGACATCGGATGGTGGACTTTGGATCGGCTTTCGGTACGGCGGCATAGATCTCTTGAAGAATGGGCGAATCACCAGCTACGGCGGCCGTGACGGGTTGCCCCAAGGGACCATCTACAGTGTAGTGACGGATAAAGATGATACGGTTTGGGCCGCGGCTAGCCTGGGTTTAGCCAGGCTGGACGGTTCACGGTGGCAACCTATTGGGAAGGACGCGGGATACCTCGGGCAGTCCGCCTTGTCTCTGCTTGTGGATCGCGGGGGGACGCTTTGGGTTGCGTCAGAAGACGCTCTCTTCTTTCTTCCTCGAGGGGGAAAGGTTTTTACGAGAAGCGCCGACCACTTGGGCCGAGTTGTTTCTATCGCTCAGCCTCCCGATGACGCATTGTGGTTGTCCGAACTGAACAGCGGTGACTCTCTCCGGGATTGGATGGCTCGCGCCGTGCGGCCCATTCCTGTCTCACAAACGGGAGACGGGAAAGCGGTCTCGCAGATTTTGGGAATCGAGGCTGTTGTTTCGGCAATATTCGACCACACAGGCAGCCTGTGGATTACCAGCGACGATGGCGTGTTCCGCGTGCCTTATCCAGAGCATCTCGCGAAGAACAGGCCGGTACGCTTCAATGAACACATCTTCGAGAGGTTTACCGAAAGAGATGGATTAACAGCCGATATCGCGGGTGCTGGACCAATGATCGAGGACCGCGACGGAAATGTCTGGGTTGGCACCACCCGTGGATTGGACCGTTTCCGCGAAGCGAACGTGGTGCCCATTGCCCCGTTTGCCCCCGATGCTCCATTGGTGGCAGGCGAAACTGACGCCTGGGCTACCACCACAGTGGCCCTCAAACACTACCTGGTGCACCTTCAGGGAACCACTGCAACTCTCCAGCCGTTCGACGGGGAAGCGACCGCCGCGACGCATAGCGCGGATGGAGTCATATGGCTGGGAGGGCCCGGAAAGTTGTGGCGCTATGCAAACGGGCAGATGGCCAATATTCCCTTCCCCGATGGGGTCGACAAGCGAATGGATGTTCAGGCAATCGCTGCGAGTCGGTCGGGAGACCTCTGGGCATCGATCATGCAAGCGGGGATGTACCGCCGCATAAATGGGTCTTGGATACATAACGGAAACCTGCCCGCACTGCCCAAGGAAATCGCAGTTTCGCTGTTCGCCGACTCATCTGGCAGGACGTGGTTCGGCTACATGGGAAAGAAAATGGCTGTGGTTGACGGAGATAGAGTTAGAACTTTTTCTTCCGCAGACGGCCTGCAGGTAGTGAATGTGCAGGCGATTTCCGAGCATGGTGGACACATCTGGGTCGGAGGCGAACGCGGTCTGGCGCTTTTCATGAATGACCGTTTCCAATCGTTGACGGCCGATGATAGCGATCTGTTTCGTGGAATATCAGGGATCGTTGAAACGGGGGATGGCGATCTGTGGTTGAATTCGGTGCCTGGAATCATCCGAATTCCTGCGGCGGAAATCAGGCGGGCGATTGAGACCCCTGGCTATCGCGTGCACTGCGAACTCTTCGATTTTCAGGAGGGCCTCATCGGAACGGCTCCGCAACTCCGGCCCATCCCAACCCTGGTGTCTAGCTCGGACGGACGATTGTGGTTTTCCACCACCCAGGGCATCGTTCAGATTGATCCGAATCATCTCTTACGGAACACGATTCCTCCCTCGGTTTCTATTCGAGAAGTTGATTCGGGCGGTGTAGTGTATGCGGCGCCAGGGGACGTGAACCTGCCATTGCGGACAAGCCGGGTACACATTGAATACATCGCCCCAAATCTATCGGTGCCGGGACGAGTCCGTTTTCGATACCTGCTCGAAGGGGTCGACAAGGACTGGCAAGATGCGGGAAGCCGCCGCGAAGCGTTTTACACGAACCTCCGCCCTCGGCACTATCGTTTCCGTGTAATCGCCTGCAACGAAGACGGTGTTTGGAGCGATGTAGGCGCTATCGTAGATTTCAGCATCGCGCCCGCATGGTACCAGACGAATTGGTTTCGTCTCCTGTGCGCGGTTGCCGTGTTACTTGTCGTTTGGGTGATCTATCGATTGCGAGTGCGGCAGATTGCTAAAGCCATGAGCGCCCGCTTCGATGAGCGCTTGCATGAGCGGACTCGCATGGCGCGAGACCTTCATGACACGTTTCTGCAAACCATCCAGGGCAGCAAGCTGGTTGCCGATGATGCGCTGGACCCGTCTACTGATCCCGCCCGCATGCGTCGAGCCATGGAACAGTTATCAGTCTGGTTGGGACGTGCAACAGAGGAGGGTCGTGCAGCTCTGAACTCTTTGCGTACTTCAACCACAGAAAAAAACGACCTCGCTGCAGCTTTCCGGCGGGCGATGGAGGAGTGCCGCATACATACCTCCATGGAAGCCTCTCTGTCTGTGGTCGGTGAGGCGCGCGAGATGCACCCTATTGTTCGCGATGAGGTCTATCGCGTCGGCTACGAGGCAATCCGCAACGCGTGCGTGCACTCGCAAGCCAGCCAAATGCGGGTCGAACTCACTTACGACCACGACCTCGCCTTGCGCGTTAGCGACAATGGCGTTGGCGTGGACCCTGCGGTTGCCGATCGTGGCAGGGAGGGACACTTCGGTCTGCAGGGAATGCGGGAGCGGGCCGCCCGCATCGTGGGCAAGCTTACGCTCGTAAGCTCTGCGTCCTCCGGGACGGAGATTAAGCTTGTTGTTCCCGGCAGCATCATCTATCGCGAGACAACTTCCAACCGGCGGAAGTTGCCTGCGAAAATCAAAGCGGTCCTTAAACAACTGGGTCTGACATCCACCCCCGACTGAATCCGACTACTGAGACTTTCACAACAACCATCGTAGGCGCGAAGGCGCGACTAACGGGCAAACCGGAAGTTATGCCCAAGGACTCATTCTTGACGACGATGGCCAGAAGTCTTAGTGCTGTATCTGAAGCGCCCCGAGCGAAGAGTTGGGAGTTGAGATGGTGTTTAGGGGCGCTTCAGATACAGCGACTTGAAGGAAGCCGCCCCGGGGGACTATGGGATTTGTATCCGGATGAACCGGCCTTTATCGTTTGCAAGTTTACGGTTGCAGGCAGAGCGCTTGGGTCTCAGTAGCGGGTCGTAGAGAGAATGGTCGCGGGGCGGTGCATCGGAAAGTCTGGAGCGCCCCACCATACTGCATTCTGAGGAATACGAGACAGAGAACCAGTGTGCGCGCCGAAGCACGAGCGAGATTCGAGGCTGGAGATGTGGATTCATGCTGCGCACCGGCTGGGATGAGGCGGAGATCGGAGGAGGAGTTGCGCGGCGGAGAGGCGCTCGACGACCTGCATGGTTCCGCCGCAGAGCGGACAGTTCCATGGTGAGTAAGCGGCGAGCGTGGTCGGCGAGGCGGTGCCTGCTGCGGGCGGATCGGATTGCTGGAGCAATCGGAAACAGATCGGAAGGAGTTTTGCTCGCTGGCGGTTAGCGAGGAAGCCGAAGTTGCGGATGCGCATAAGGCCGCGCGGCAAGAGGTGAAGCAGGAAGCGGCGCAAGAACTCTTCGACGGGCAGGGTCATGAGCCGCTTCTTGTTGCCGTGAGCGGAGTCGCGCCAACGGAAGGTGACATGGCCGTTGGCAAGAGCAACCAACCTGCTGTTGGCGATGGCGACGCGATGAGTGTAAGCGCCGAGATAGCGCAGCACATGTTCTGGCCCGCCGAAAGGCGGTTTGGAGTAGACAACCCAGTCGTGACGGAACAGTACCCGCAGCCACGAGGCGAAGGCGCGCCGTTCGGCGAGCGGTAAGAGATGTCCGTGGAACTGGAGTGCGTCGGCCTCAAAGGCAGACTTGAGTCCGGCGGCAAACTTGCCGCGGAAGACACGGCTGAGCACTTTGACGGGAAGGAAGTAAGAGCGGCGGGAGGAAATCCAGCGGGAGTGATCTGGAGCGAGGCCGCCCGCGGCAAGCACGCAGTGGACATGGGGATGATGCTGCAGTCGCTGGTTCCAGGTATGGAGCACACTGAAGAAGCCGATCTCGGCTCCAAGGTGCCGAGGATCGCGGGCGATCTGCAGCAGGGTTTCGGCGCTGGCGCGAAACAGCAGGTTGTAGATCAGATGCTTGTTCTGCAATGCGAGCGGAGCGAGTTCCCGCGGGAGCGTGAAGACCACGTGGACATAGCGGGCGGGCAGCAGTTCCCGTTCCCGCGCCTGGAGCCAGCGCACGCGGGCGTTGCCCTGGCACCGTGGGCAATGCCGGTTGCGACACGAGTTGTACGAGATGGCAGTATGTCCGCAGTCCGAACACTGATCGCGATGTCCACCCAGCGCGGCGGTGCGGCAGCGCGTGATGGCTAGCAACACTTTTTGATGCTGCCAGCTGATCCACTTGCGACTGCGTTCAACAAAAGCCTGCCCGGCACAGCGAACGATGTCGGCCACCTCCAGAGGAGGTCGGCTCATGCGCTCTGCGTTTGCTCCTCCGGTCCGTGGATGGTCAGTGCATCCAGAGGACTGCCAGTGGCGCTGAGATGCCGCCGGGAGAGATGCAGATAGATTGTTGTCTCCTCAAGGTCGCGATGCCCGAGCAGCATCTGGATGGTGCGCAGATCGGCGCCGGCTTCGAGCAGATGCGTGGCAAAACAGTGGCGTAGCGTATGGGGATGGATATGCTTGTGTGCGAGACCGGCACGTTGGGCGGCGTTCTGACAGGCAGTCCACAGGACCTTGGTGGTGACCGGATAACTTGCGGTATGCCATCGGTTGCCGGGAAACAGCCAGTCCGTTGGCTTGTGCCTGAGCCCGCGCCAATAGACGCGCAGCGCGTCGAGCAGCTTCGGGCTGAGCATGACATCGCGGTCCTTACGACCTTTGCCGCCGCGGATATGGATGACCATCCGCTGGCTGTCGATATCGCGGATCTTCAGGTGCGCCACTTCTGCGCGCCGTGCGCCCGTGGCATACAGCGTCATTAGCAGGATGCGATGAAAAGGAAACTCGGCGGCGTCAATCAGACGCGCGACTTCCTCCTGGCTAAGGATCTCGGGCAGGTGCAGAACCTTCTTCGGGTAGGGCGTCTCTGCAATGCTCCAGCCTCGCTTCAACACCTGAATATAGAAGAAGCGTAAGGCAGCCAGTCGCAGGGTCACAGTGTTCGGGCTGAACTTCAACTTAGTGAACAGCGCCGCCTGATACTCGCGAATGTGTTCGGGCCCCAGCTGATCGGGACGGCGGTGGAAGTAGCGGCTGTAGTGCTCAACCGCGTGAAGGTACGACCGGATAGTTGAATCGGCGAAGTTGCGGCGTCTTAGTTCCTCCAGCATGATCTGACGTAGATGGGTCACAGAGTGTTCCTCCTCTGCGACACACACTAGCTCAGATCACCTCGACCGTCGGCCAGCGACACGCGAAAGCGTCTGCCGCAACGCGGCTTCGTTCAAGTCGGCTTCTAGGAAGTCAGCCGTTTCACAGTCGCTGAGATTCTTCCCGAGTGACGGGCAAACCGGAAGTTAGTCCGGGCCAGGAGTCGGCTTGTGCGAAGCGGAGCTATAACGGCCGAGAAAGCGCGAGCAAGGTAGTCGAAAATTATTAGAACTCTTCGCGTCAAGAGATTTTTTCAATCGGAGAAGGTTTCGATCTCGTGACTGCCTGCTAGGCACGCAGTCACGCGCCAACCCAACCAGGCCGATTCAGGAGCTTCGAAGTGACCACTTTCAGCCACACAATCGCCAAGGATTCGCCTTCGAACTCCTTCGGAAACCCCATCGGTTAGCGACGACTGCGCGGCTAGCACGCAGTCGCAGAGAATTCTTAAAGCTCCTGATTCCGGGTAACTTGCGCAAACGTCGGCCCTTACAGGTTTTAGACCTGTACCGAGGGGTCGAATCCTTTCCGCTCCGCCACGCAGTCTGGACTGCAGAGAAATACTCCCGCCCTTTCCTTCGAAATACGCGAAACATGCCAGTATTTCGCGATTAATCCTAGACAAACCGGACTGGAGAGAACGGACTGCTCGGCAGCGAAGGGAGGAAATATCCAACTTTTCTCCCGAGGGCACATGTGCAGTCCGGTTTCAACGGCGGCGGTAGGCGAATGCAATGCGATCACAAGTCAGGGATTAGGCCCTAGCGAGTTGACTTTTGTCCTGAACGCGAAAACCGCTTTTCGGCGCTTCCCACAAGCCCGTTTCTGGATAGCTTTCAGTCTGACCGTAGCGTTTGGCCATGCGGATAGCAGTTGCGGGAGATTCACCCCCTCATGCTTACCACCTTGAATGTTAATTCCCCCATACGGCAACGACTCATTGAGCGTGAGAAGAATTAGAAATGCTCCAAACGCCTAAGCATGCTATGATTGCGCCGGTTTCCTTAGGGGGCAACGAGCCGAAGGAACCTGTGTGCGGTCTTCTTACCTGTGAATCCGCAACTTAAATGAGAGGTGAAACATGCGCGCTTACATTGCCGGGCCATTATTCAATGAGGGAGAACGATGGTGGAATGCCGAAATCGATTCCCGGGTACGCAACTTTGGCTTCGAGACATATATGCCGCAGCGTGACGGCGTGAAGCTTCAGGATGAGAGCGATGTTCTCAGAATATTCGAGTCCGACAAGAACGCGCTAATCCAGGCGGATCTGGTCGTGGCGAACCTTGACGGCATGGATGTCGATTCCGGCACAGCCTGGGAAATCGGGTACGCGGTTGGGTTAGGCAAACATTGCGTCGGTGTTTACACCGACTGGCGGCTTCATTTCAAATTTCAAACCGTGAACCTCATGATGCAGTGCTCGATCGACAAGCTGGTGAATTCTCTCGACGAACTGGAGACATACCTGCAGCAGTTGCTAGCGGATGAAAAGACCTACTTCCCGAAGGCATCGTAGGCAATCACTTGGCGGCGCGGAATCCCTCGGGCCAGTTTTGCACTACGGCAATTTTTCCTCCGGTTGGCATTTGTACGACCACAAAGCGTTCTGCTTTTGGCCCTACATCGTAGACATAGGAAAGCGCGTCGAGCGACAAGTCGGACCCTGCCTCTGCGGACGTGAACAGACGGCGCGGCTGGCCCAGTTGCAGGTCACCTGTAACGCTTACCGCCACCAGACTATCGTCGGAATCAACGTAGAAGATTTCGTTTCCAGTCGGACTCCAGCGCGGATGCGTGCCGCCCGAAATTGAGATCTTCGTCTTCCGCTTACCATCGGGAAAGCTCACGGCAAAAATATCCGGAAGGTAGCCTCCAGACTCGGTTGACTGATAAAGCACGTAGTGTTCATTGGGGGAGATCTGAGGAAGCGTTTGGTCCGCCGGAATTTGAACCAACGGTATGCCGTTTCCCGCAAGTGGCAAATGCAGATACCAAATGTCGCGATTGCTACGGTTGGGTGAGAGGAAATCATAGAGCAGGAACTGGCCACTATGACTCCAATTCAGGAATATCTCTTCCACTGCCCCCAAGGGCAGTATCTTCCTGGCTTCGGTACTCTGGTCGAGTGGTTGAACATAGATGCTACCGCCCGAATCGAATGCGATTCGGTCTCCGCTGGGCGACCATACTGGGTGCCTCCTGTCAGCAAATTCCGATGTGATTCGGTCCTTCGTCCCACGCGGATCGTGGATCCAAACATCAAAGCCACCATTGGCATCTGCACCATCGGCTGCCACTCGCTGCCCGTCCGGGGAAATGCTCGGGTTTCGAATGACGGCTTGCGGCTGACCGATGGCTCCCAAAACCTTTCCCTGCCGGTCAACCCAAACCAGCCGGTTTTCTTTCTGAGGTCGGGTTCGATAGACGAGTGTACCGGCAGATGAAACCGTCGGCGACATTCCATCGGCAATCGCCTGGAATGGTTCACCTGTTTTTTTCAGGCTGGCTGCGTCGAACGGTAGAGCCCATACGCTGAATGAAGCGATACCGCGCTGGGTAGAGCTGCCAAGCTGGTAGAGAATGTGCCCCGTGCGAGAGTAAGAGGTCCAGGTAATGAACTCTGCGCGTTTGAGCACTGAAGTCCGCTGCCCGCCCGTCTGGACAAAAATCTCGGAGGAGTTATCTTGTTTGAGGCTTACATACATCAGCTTCTTGCTGTCTGGAAGCAGGCTCGGCCAATATAGCCAGTTCTCCCCTTTTTCTGGCTTCAGAATTTGCCGGGGTTCTCCGCCTTGTTCATCGACTTCGTAAATGCCACCCGGACCCTGGCCAAACATGATCGTGCCATTGGGGGTCCAGTAGCCCCCTCCCCATAAATCATTGGGAAGACGGCACAGCGCGCTGATGCTGTCTCCAGCTTTGGAAATCTTGTAGAGTTGACTTCGGGTGAAGTAGGCAATGTAGTCGCTCCGAGGCGACCAAAATGGCTCTCCGGCTCCTTCGGTCCCCTCCAGCTTGCGGGGCGCGAGAGCATGCAGGTCACGAATCCAAAGAGTCCCGGAGTCGCGATAGACGACCATCGTTCCGTCGGGAGAAATCGCTGGACCATCCCATGGGCGCATTTGGCCTTTATAAGAAAAATCGAATTCCAGGAGCGGGGGCAGTTGAGCTTTCTGCGGGCTCATCGACTTGAGCAGCCAACTTACGGCCACCCCGCTGAGAAATACTACGGCTATTATTATGGCAAGACGCTTCGCGCCGATCTTGCCTTCGACGCCCGTCTTCGGTTCTGGGCCCGATTCGACGGAACTTGCAGCCGCAGCGCGCAAGTCCACCAGAAGGTCGGAGCTATGTTGGTAGCGCGCCGCCGGATCCTTCTCCAAACATTTCTCCACGGTCCATTGCAATCGAAGAGGCAAACCGGGCTCAAGCTGATCCAATGGAAGGGGCGGCTCATTCAGGATGCGGTGTATCGTGCTATGAATGCTCTTGTGAATGCTCTTGGGAGTGTTCTTCGGAGTGCTTTTGGGAGTGCTCTTCCCTTGGCTGGGAAGGCTCTGACTTCTCTTGCCTTGGAACGGATGGTGGCCGGACAACATTTCGTACAGAACCACGCCAAAGGCAAAAATGTCCGCCCGTTGATCAACTTCCGAATCGCCAAACTGTTCGGGTGCCATATATCCCGGCGTTCCGATCACTTGGCCGGCAACCATGCCTGTAAGGGAGAAAGTTAGTGTTGGAGAATTTTCTCCGACCGGTTCGGTCCGCGACGGTTGCATCAACTTGGCGAGACCGAAATCGAGAATTTTTAAGTGACCCGCCGATGTGATGAAAATGTTTCCCGGTTTGAGGTCGCGATGGACGATCCCGGCGGCATTAATGGCTGCCAGGCCTTCCCCAATGTCGATGGCCATGGAGAGAGCCTTTTGCCGCGGCAATCTCCCGCGCCAAAGCAATTCCTGCAGAGTCTGCCCCTCAAGGTACTCTTCAACGATGTAACTGATCTGCGAGCCATCCGTACGTGTCTCCGAGCCAACGTCGTAAATGGTCGCAATATTCGGATGGTTAAGGGCCGCCGCAGTCTGGGCTTCACGCTCGAAGCGTGCAAGACTTTCTGCAGAAGATGCAGCCGCGGCGGGCAAGATTTTGAGGGCCACCTTGCGCTGCAGCCGGATGTCCTCGGCAAGGTAAACTTCCCCCATGCCGCCTTGCCCAATCTTCTTCAGAATCTTGTAGTGCGAAATCGTCGATTCGAGCACGATGGTTGCTTTCTCGGGCGACCAGCCTAATCCTCGACTATACCAGTGTCAAAGTTCCGCGAAAATCGCGAGCTTCAGCTGCGGAACGTGAAGTGATGCCAACGGACTTTCATGCCGAACGAGCGTAGTCCTGCAGCGAGGATCGAGCTTCCTCGATGAGTCCAGAGTCCAATACCTGGGTTGGAGCAACATGGACATTAGTTGTATAAAACGGAGGCAGCATCATTGCCAGCTCCGACACCTCGGCTTGGGAAACACCGTCTGGCAGAAGAACGTATTGCAGATTGGAAGGAAAGGTTGCCGGGATCGGTCCTTCCATAGTTGAACCGTACGCGCCCATCATCATCAAGCCTTGCGGCGTAGTCGGATCAGGCGAGTACAACGATACAAACGTTCCGTATTTAGGATGCGTCAACACATCGCCGGCCTGCTCCCGCACTGTCTTGTCTTTATGATTCATCAAGACCCACCGGATGTGGGCATAGGCGCGTGTTACCTCCAGAAACGCTGTTCGGATCGGCGAACGATCTTCCGCGCCTCCCAGGCATACAAGCAAATTACCGAATGGATCCAGAAGAGCAACCGAATTAAAGTCGCCGCCGCGGCGATGCGCCTTCTCTGCCGTTCTCAGCAGTACCTGCGCCAGTTCTCTTCCCGGAAGCCTGGGCTTGGCGCAAGTCACACTGAACGCTTCCGAACACGTACGGAACAGAGCTTTTCTTACCGTCGAATTTCGTGGCAGATCCTTTGGATTCGTGAGCTCGCTGGAATCCTTCCCGCTGTTGCTGTTGATCAATTTGACATCAGTGACGCTGCTCTCGAAAATCGTGTCGGTGAGGCAGTATGTGGACGCGCTGATACTTTGGTTAGTAAATGCGGCTCCCTTGCCTCCCTGAAAGGCGCGACCAATGGGAGCGTCTACCCCGTAATAGGCAAACGACGACTGAGCCACGCTCCTCCATTTCGCGGGCACAGATGGAAAATCGAATGCTTTGTTGTAGTTGATGCCCGCATAGGTGTCGTTGGCTGAGACTCCCACATTGAAACCAGCCGTCAGCAACGCGCCGGCGCACATCGCGCAGGGGTCGAGAGTTGTGATCACCGTAAGCTGCTTGGGGTCGGGCAGATCTAACCCTCTACGATTCTTGAAGTACCAGTCGACGATTTGGCGCTCGCCGTGAGCCGTAGGATCGTGAAGCACGCAGAGTGTACTGTTCCCGAAAGCCTTCAGAACGTTGTTGTGGAGGGCACAGAGCACCGCCCCCGTTCGATTGTCGAGGAGGATCCCTCCCACTGCGAACGTTTTCTGTAAGGAGGCCTCAATGGATTTACCCGCCGCGATTTGGACGGCCTGCTCGGCATTGGCTGCTTTCTCTGTCATTCGCCCTTCCTCATCAAATCAGGTTATTGTAAGCGTTCGGCAACGAGTGCAAGCCGAACGAACAGCGGACGGCGAGCCCGAGTCCGAAGATCACCTGCAAGAATTCTTCTAGCTCAAATCAGGAAATACAAAGGATTATACTTCGACTCAAGCTTGGCGCGTGGATTAGCTCCAAACCATCGAGCTGGCATGGAGGGCGATTCCTCAGAACTCGCCGGACCTCTTTCCGCTGGGGGGAAAACACTCTCGATACTGTGATTCGCGTCAGCACGACCGGGATGTGCCCCGTCTTCCTCTTTGCTGAGGATGACACCGTGTGGTATCGGCAGGAAGATGTTACCGAGAGCCCCGTGACAATGTGTTAATGAGTCGTGTGGCCACAAGAACTATCGGATTGGACAGAAACGGGCTGTTGGGGAACCATGGATTCATTTCCTCGAAATCGGATTGTGAAGTGGAAGCACAACGGCCGAGAAAGCGCGAGCATAAAAGTCGAAAATTATCAGAAATCCGCGCCTCAGCTAATTCCTTCCGCCGGAGAAACTTTTGGTCTTGTGACTGCCCGCTAGGCACGCAGTCACATGCGAACCCAATCAGGCTACTGGGACCGCAAGCAGTGACCACTTTCTGCCACAAAGTCGCCTAGTGTTCGCCTTTCATGGTCGAATGGACGGCGAATGGAAACCGGACTGATCGAGAAGCTCTGATGTCGAGTTTTAGTGTGAAATTCTCTGGTAGGTTTTGCTATCTGTAACCTACGGATATGTCGAGGCTTAGCGCGGCGAACCTGTACCGGGGGTTCGAATCCTTTCCGCTCCGCCACGCAGTCTGAAGCCCCAATCGGCTTTCGAGCAGACTGAACACATGCCTTGCCCCAAGTGCGATGGGTTCGCGCGGAGGTTCAATATCCGCACCCCCAATGGACGTGCCTCCGTACAAATCGCCATCTGTTGCCTGAATCGGAGTAGCCCACGGAAGGGAGCCGGTCGTGGTGCCGCCGAAGTTGTAGATGGTTTTGAAGCTGCCTGTCGAGGTGATCTGAAAGACCGTACCATTGTCCGTGGTCCCGCCCAGTGTGGTTGTCCCGTAAAACTTCCCATTGCTGGCGAGTACCAGTCCTGCATAGGGTTTGGAGCCGTTCGGGCACAGCGAGCCTGTAGCGCAGAACTTGTAGAGCGTGGTCGGCTTGCTCGCAGTAGTGGCAAATTTGAAAACCGTGCCCTCGGCGGTGCCGCCGCCCACCTCTGTTGTTCCGAAGAGGTTCCCATCCGTGCCCTGAAGTAGCCGGGATTCGAGCCGTTTGAACCCTGGAAACTGAACAAGGTCTTGAACGTGGTCTGCGCCGGCGAGAGAATCGCCGTGGCGGCACAGAATACAGAGAGGATGCGGGCCATTTTCGTGAGGCTAAGTGGCTACACCCTAAAGCGGATCGAGAATGGGGCTGCGGTTTTCGTTGAGGAGTGGCTGGCCACGATTCAACGGAGCCGGGGCACCAAAGCGAAGATCCGCAATATCATGAGCGCGGTATCGAGTCACGCCATCCGTTACGGCTGGATGAAAACGAATCCCATCCGCGCGGTACGACAAAGCGCCAAGCGCGAGCGGATCCCGACGCCACTTACGGCAGGGGAACTGCAAGTGCTGTTCGCGGAACTCGGGCTTCGCGACCGAACCTTGGTGTTACTGGATGTGCCGACGGGGATGCGGCGGGGAGAGTTACTGGCCATCCAGTGGTGCGACATCGATTTTCAGAAGTTGACGTTGAACATCCGGAAATCGATTTGGCAACAGCACCTGGGTCCGGTCAAAACAGAGGAAAGTGAAAAAACGATGCCGCTGGATGAGGGGATGATCGCCGATCTTTTGCGCTGGCGCGCTGAAACGCCCTACGCCCAGGACGACGATTGGATTTTCGCCAGTCCACGCATGCTTGGTCGTCAGCCCACTATGGCCGGAGGCCCTCATGCGCAACTATATCGCTCCTGCGGCCAAACGCGCAGGCATTGCTAAGCACATCAACTGGCACGTCTTCCGCCACACATTCTCAACCTTGCTGGCAGAAAACGATGAGGACGTGAAGACCGTGCAATCACTGATGCGCCATGCCAACAGCAACATCACCATGAACATCTACACCCATGCTGTAAGCACCAAGAAGCGCCGAGCCCAAAGCATGGTGGCGGAGATGATTTTGCCGACAGGAGAGCCACAATAGCGATGGCCGCAAGGGGTACGGCTTAATGTGTACCTTCTTGTGTACCACGCTTTTCCAGCAGGCGATGCTAAACTGCTGAAAAGAATGGCGGGGACGACGGGACTCGAACCCGCGGCCTCTGCCGTGACAGGGCAGCGTTCTAACCAACTGAACTACGTCCCCACTTTGTTTTCACCGGGTTAGCTGGAAACCCTTGATTTTCCTGTCTTTTCTTACTGTCAACCGTGTCGCC
>Ga0116113_1000165_pt1 | contig 15445 bp, 16 predicted proteins | sample June2015DPH_10_2_FD_89788 | JGI IMG/M metagenome (GOLD analysis project Ga0116113, IMG submission 89788) | Peatland microbial communities from SPRUCE experiment site at the Marcell Experimental Forest, Minnesota, USA - June2015DPH_10_10 | ecosystem: Environmental > Terrestrial > Soil > Wetlands... | reverse complement strand
CTTCAACTACGACTGGGGCAGTGTTCCTCCAGAGGAACACTTGTTGGTGGCGCCGGAGAATACACAGGCCGAGATCGCAAAGCTGGTGGCAGGCCGCCGCGTCTCTTACCTGGGACACTATTCGGCGCAGCGCGTCGACTATTACTGGGTTGCCGCTGCGGGCGCGGCTTCCGGGCAGTAAGAAATGTTGTCGGCTGGTGTTCCGGCGGTTTGCTTCAACTCTCGCAACGCACTAAACTCTGATTTCTGCCATTGCAAACTTAGCCACCGTCTTTTGCGGCGGAATTTGCAGGAGCCCCGTGGAGATTCTCGATCTCAGGCATTTTTCCTCCGTCGACCTGCGCCCCCTGCTCGACGATGAGACGCGCGCTTGGGCGAGCCTGCTCTCGTGGGATTACCACGGGTCGGCGGAGATGATTCTGCGCTATGTCGACGCGAAAATTCTCCCTGGATACGCTGCCATTGATCGCGGGCGCATTTTCGGTTACAGCTTCTTTGTGTACGAAGGCAGCAAGGGAGTAGTCGGCGATCTTTACGTTGCGAACGGCGGACGAGTTTCGAACGCGGGCGAGGTCGAAGTCAAGCTGCTAACGCATGTGATCGAAACGCTGCAGCAGTCTCCCGGAATCCATCGCGTCGAGGCGCAGTTACTGGCGCACGAAGCGGGAAGCGTTGCGCGGCCGTTTCTCGATCAGGGCTTCCAGCGTCACCCGCGGCTGTTTATGCTGCTGGATCTGTCCAGGATTGTTCCCCCAGCAAGAGCGACGCATGCAGATGTCGAAGTTCGTCCTTGGACCGAAGCGGACTATCAACCCGCGGCTGCTGTGATCACGGCCGCTTATCGCGGCCACGTCGACGCCCAGATCAATGACCAGTACCACACGCTGAGCGGATCGCTGCGCTTTCTGAATAACATTGTGCGTTTCCCGGGATGCGGAGTGTTCGATGCGGAGTCATCTTATGCCGCTGTAGATCGCAAGGGAAAGAATCTGATTGGCATGATTCTGTGCTCGCGCGTGCGCGCGGACGTTGGTCATGTAACGCAGGTTTGCGTGCTTCCTGAATATCGCTCGCGCGGCATTGGCGAATCGTTGCTGGCGGCAACTTCTACAAATCTTCGCAAGCGTGGCTTCTCGATGTTATCGCTGACCGTAACTGAGGCCAACGCCGGAGCTGTTGCTCTGTACCGGCGGCTGAATTTTGATTCGAAGCGGGTGTTTGATGCGTTTGTGTGGGAAGGATAGAAGCTCTTAGCTGTTAGCTCCTAGCCCCTAGCTCGTTAGGCACAAGAGTTTCAGCATCGGCACAGGAAGACAGTAACACGAGAAAAGCCGGACGCGGATTCACTACAAAGAAAAGAAGCTAAGAGCTAAAGGCTGAGAGCTAAAAGCTATCTTCGCACCAGCCACATGGCCCAGCCGGCCACGAAAACGCCTCCCAGAAACATGGCAAAACAATACAGGCCATAGCGGATCATATCGCGCGTGGTTTCACGGTGAGTAATGCCGAAGACTATCGAAGCGAAGAGCGCGAACACAAAAGCCGCGCTGAAGTGAGAAAGTTGAATCGTCATGATGCCCCAACCGGAATTGAAGTTTTAGCTGACAGCTGACGGCTGATGGCTGACAGCTTCTTCATTGTTTTTTCCCGATGGCGATGTGGTAGGCGTCGGCCACCGCGATGAAGTTCAGCAGTCCAGCGACGATCATGAACTTGGTTCCATAATCGGCGGTGGCGAAAGCGACCGCGCCCTGTCCCCAGTTCATGGCAAGGGTCACAATGTACAGGCCGCCTGCGCCCAGGTCGCCGATGAATCCGAGCATGTCGAGAATGTCGCCGCCGTTCGCCTTGTAGATGTGCCCCTGCATCATAAGGCCGAGCACGAACAGAGCGCCGATCGAGACTAGTAGCAGGCCGCCGCGAATCCAGCGCCTCTGAATCATGTGGCCCGCGCCGGGAATCAGCCAGCCCACGGCGGGCGCAATCACCGCCATCATGCTCGCGGGCTGCGCCGGTACGGCTGCCTTGGTCGTTGTCTTTGCAGTTTGATTTGCCATCAGATGGTCACGATCTCGCGTTGAATATTGCCAGTGACTTCCGCCGAATTGGGCCGGATCAGCATGTTGACCTCGCTGCGCACGCCGAATTCCGGCAGATAAATGCCGGGCTCGATCGAGAAGCAGGAGTTGGGAAGAATCTGGCGCTCGTCGTGAATTTCCAGATCGTCCATGTTGGCGCCGTTGGAGTGCACGTCGGTGCCGATGGAGTGTCCGGTGCGGTGAATAAAATAATCGCCGTAACCTTTTTCCTTGATGTGGTTGCGAGTGGCGCGATCCACTTCCCATCCGGCGATGCGGCGGCCGGAGTTGATGGCTTCGGTCACGGTTTTCACTCCGGCATCGCGCGCGTCGCGCACAATCTCGAACACCTCGCGCATGCGGCCCGATGGCGCGTTGCCGACGAATCCCATCCAGGTGATGTCGTAATACACAGCGCCCGGAATATTTTTTTTACCCCACACGTCGAGCAGTACAAGGTCGCCCTCGCGAATCGGAACCGGATGATCGGCACGCGGCTCATAGTGCGGATTTCCGGCGTTGGAGTTGACGGCCACGATCGGCGGATCGTCGGTGAGCAGGTTCTCGCGGCGAAACGCTTCCATAAACCAGTTTTGGATTTCGTGTTCGGTAGTTCCGCCGTTGCGGGTGCGCTGCCCGATTTCCTGAAAGGCCGCTGCCGTGATCGCATCAATCGCGTCGCGAGCGGCGAAGTGCGTCTTGATCTGATCTTCGCTCCACGTAGCTTCAAACTGCGCAACCAGGTCCGCGGAACTGACAACGTTCTTGCCGAGGCCGCGCAGAAGTTCGACCGTGCCGGCATCGACCAGGGAAATTGTGAAGACGATGTTGTTGGGCGAGTACTGCATCGCTATGTCGCGATAAGGCGCGAGAATCGACTTCAAGCTGTCGAATAATTCCTGCCAACCGGAGTACTGGCGTTTGCTGCCGGGCAGCGAATCAAGATGGCCGGCTTCGATTTTGTGGACCAACTTTACCGGTTCGCCCTGCGCCGGTATTAGGTAAAACCAGCGCCGCGTAACCATCAGACCGGCAGGCAAGCCGAGCACGCGGTAAGCAATGGGATCGCGATGATGGTGATCGTAAAACAGCCACGCGTCGATGTTGCGTTCGCGCAGCGCAGATTGGATGGCAGCCAGGTCCATGGGCAAACCTCTATTGTAAACAATGGCAACGATTTGGGCGAATCAGGCCGCAGGAAATCGCATTCCAGAATGCGATTTATTTGAGGATGACTCCTTGTTACACTGTCAGGCCATATGGCTGCCATAGCCGAGCCTGCCGTCGCGTCTGTGGTCACGAAACGCGTTCGCATCGAATCGATTGATGTAGTTCGCGGCGTGATCATGATTATCATGGCGCTCGATCACGTGCGGGATTTTTTCGGCAATTCGGGTTTTAATCCCACGGACCCTGCCAACACAACGATTCCGTTGTTCTTTACGCGCTGGATCACGCACTTCTGCGCGCCGGTTTTCTTTCTTCTGACCGGTACGGGCGCCTATCTTTCGCTGGCCAAGAAGGGCAAACGCGAGTTATCGCGGTTTCTATTTACACGCGGCCTGTGGCTGATCTTTCTGGAACTCACGGTAAACCGCTGCCTCGGTTGGCAGTTTAACTTCGATTACCACCTTACGATGCTTATCGTTTTGTGGGCTCTGGGCTGGGCGATGATTACACTCTCGGTCTTAGTCTACCTGCCGGCTTGGGCCGTGACGGCGTTCGGCGTGGTGATGATCGCGACCCATAATCTGTTGGACTCCGTGGAATCTTCGAATCCTCTTTGGTCGATTCTGCACTCGCCCAACATCATTTTGAATCATCCCGGGCGCATTATTTTTGTTACGTATGCACTTATTCCGTGGGTCGGAGTTACCGCGGCGGGCTATGGATTGGGACAGATCTACCGCTGGCCATCGGAACGGCGGAAAGCACTCCTGCTGCCGCTGGGCTTAGGCTTATCGGCGGCATTCGTCGTTTTGCGCGGCATCAATGTTTACGGTGATCCGCTTCCCTGGAGCGGCCAAAGGTCCGCGGCTTTTACCGTACTTTCATTTTTGAATACCACGAAGTATCCGCCATCGCTTTTGTATCTACTGATGACGCTGGGACCGGCGCTGGTTTTCCTTTGGGCGGTCGACGCTGAAACCCCGCGATGGCTGCGGCCGGCGCTTACCATCGGCAAGGTGCCGATGTTTTATTATCTGCTGCACATTCCCCTCATCCACTTGCTCGCTGTCGCGGTGTGTTATGCGCGGTACGGTCAGGTGCACTGGATGTTCGCGTCTCCGGGGCTCGGCGAATTTCCAATGACTAAGCCGCCTGGTTGGGGATATTCTTTGCCGATTATTTATCTGATCTGGATTTTGGTCGTGCTTACTCTTTATCCGCTTTGCCGCTGGTTTGCGGGATTGAAGCAGCGGCGCAGCGATAACTGGCTGAGTTATTTCTGACCTCGATCAGGGGCTAGAATCTTTTTCTTGACCGCGGGACGCAGAGTCTCGCACGCTGTGCGCAGCACCAGGCGTGGAGCGCGTCCGCGAATCTTCATCAAATATGGAACTGTGCGTTTTGCATCGAACTTCGCCGTCTCGCGCAGCAGCCAGCCTAACCCTTTCTGCACCATGTCGTCGTCATCAGCGAGTAGAGAGTCCGACAGCTTCATAATTTCCGGGAAGAACATCTTTGCTCGCGCTCCTCGAATCAGCGCCACGCAGGCGGCGCGGCGGCGCCAGCGGTTGGGCGACTTCGCCCAGCGGAAGACGGCTTCCGTGCGTGAAGGTTTCGATGCAACCATCGGCGCTATCAGGCAGTGCACCAGTCCATCGTGATCGGCCCAGCTGCTGATGCGGTCGAGCCAGAAATCGAACAGCTTGAACTCGCGATCGCCGAATTCGGCGTCTAGTTTTTCCAGGAGAAAGACAGCGGCAACTTTTTCTTCCAGCACCGGGCCGGAAAAAAGATGGTCGGCGACCTTGACCAGGAAGTCGAGCCCGCGTTCTTTCTTTAGTTCCCGACGAAGGCGGACGGCGGCCCGGCGCAGATCCGCCGTATACCATCCGTGCGATTTGATTTTATCTTTGAAGAACCATTGCACGCCTACTGCATGCTCGGCGGAGCCGCCATCTTTGAGCGCGCGTCGAATTTGTGCGGCGACTTCTGCCGGGCTGGGTGTCGCTGATGAACGTAGAGCTGTGACACTAAGAACGCTGGCGTTACGTTTCATTTCGCGGCAACTGAGACCACTCTGAAATATCGGTCGTACACCCACAGCAAAGCCGTTGTCACCACGCCTACCGCGGTCACGCTCCACCAGATTCGCTCGGGTTGGTGCGTGACCTCTCCGAAGTGATGCATGAGTGTCCCGCCGAACCATCCCCCAATTAGCGAGCCAATGCCGATCGGCATGAACGCAAAGCCCATGTAGGTACCTTGCTGTCCCGGTGGCGCGAGCAGAGCGATGTATTCGTAGTAGCGCGGTTGCTGAATGATCTCGCCGAGGGCGAGAACAAATAAGGAGAGGATCGCTCCCCAGATTGTTGGCCGAAAGATGAGGATGATCCATGAGACGGAAGTGATCAGCGTGCCCAGGATTACGGCCTGGAACGCAGGAATTTTCCGCGTCAGGAAATTTATCGCGAGCGTGAGGCAGATCACCGCCAGACCATCCGTAACCAGGATGATCTCGACATCGGCGTGAGGATTAATGAAGCCGTGAATGTAGCCGGGCAAGCTGATGTACTGCTGCCAGAAGACGATCCAGAAGCCGGTGAAGAGCACGAGGAACCACATGAAGCGGCTGATCCCGGCGAGGACGAGCACAAGTAATCCGACCCAGATCCACCACGGCACGTTGAAGGTGGGATGAATCCACAGCGCGATGCGAAGTAGCAGGGCGATCATCAGGACGGGCAGAACCAGCCGATAGTTGCCGACTACGACACAGAAATTCCGTGCGACGATGGCGATGGATGGCGGCGGGGCGTCGCCGGGCTTGCGCGGCTCGCGAAAGAAAATCAAAACCACAAAGAACATCGCGAAGACGAAGAGCGCGGAAACGCGGTAAACACTCTCGACGCCCAGGTGACGATGAGCCCAGGACGCGAACAACGGCCCGGCCGCGCCGCCGATGTTGACCATGGTGTAGTAGATGGAATAGCCGATGGAGCGGACGTTCTCTTTGGAAGCGCGAGCTGTGGTGCCAACCACGCAAGGCTTTACCAGCGCGATGCCGAGTGCTGGGAGAATGAGGATGAACCCGACAAACAAGCTTAGCGGCACGGCATTACGCACCGGTGCGAGCCATGAGGCGCCGATAGAACCGATGAGGAAATACGCGGCCGCGAGAATGAGATACGCCATGGAAAGAGCGCGGCGAAAGCCCAGGCGGTCGGCGGCGGCTCCGCCGAAGATGGCGAGAAACCATACCATGCCGCCGAAGATGCCAGTCAGGGTTCCAGTTTGCTCTGCGGAAAAATTCAGACGCTCTTGCAAGTAGAGCGCAAGAGAAGCGAAAGCTCCGTAGTAAGAAAGGCGCTCGAAAATCTCGCTGATATTCGCGACCCAGAAGGGACGCTCGAAGCCGGTGCGAATTTCCTGCAGGCGTTCGGAAAAGCTCAAGAGTGGCTCCCTGTGGCGGCGCTGGCAATCCGTTTGCGTACATCTTCGGCCGAGAGTCCTGAGATACGAATCATTTTTTGGCGGCTGGTCTGGCCGGAGGTAATGGTAACGGAAGATCGAGGCAGCTTCAAAAGTTTTGCGAAGAATTCGATGCAGGCTTCATTGGCGCGGCCTTCCACAGGAGGAGATGTAAGAGAAAGCTTGAGCGCGTCGCCGAGTTCGCCGGTGATGGCGTTCTTCTTGGCGCGAGGATGGACTCTTACCGCGAATGTAACGCCCGTGGACGTTTCCTGAATGGTTACCATAAAAAAGCACTAACACAGAGGACACAGAGGTTCACGGAGTAAATCAAAGGCTCTCCCACGTTCCTTTGCTTATCGGAGCTAAGGCCTTCCGCGCTCTCCGAAGATTGCCGTGCCCACGCGCACGCAGGTCGAGCCTTCTTCGATGGCCACTTCGAAATCGTGCGACATGCCCATGGAGAGTTCATCCATGGCGATGCCGGGCAGCTTTCTGGCGGAGATCACATCGCGCAATTGGCGCAGCTTGCGGAAATAAGGGCGCGCACCTTCGGGATTGTCGGTGAAAGGCGGCACGGTCATCAGTCCGCGGAAGGCTAAGGCTTCCAAGCGAGACGCTGCTGTCAGCAATTCTTCGAGTGCTAGTGAGTCCGGCGCCACACCGCTTTTTGCGGCTTCTCCGCCGACGTTGATTTCGATTAGCACGTCGAGTTTCTTGCCGAGCGCACGGGCCGCGGCATCCAGTTTTTCAGCCAGCTTCAATGAATCGACTGAATCCACAGCTCGAAATAGTTCAGCAGTCTTTGCGGCCTTGTTGGTTTGCAGGTGGCCAATCATGTGCCATTCCGCGGCTTTCAAATCCCGCAGGGTATCGACTTTGCCGGCGAATTCCTGCACTCGGCTTTCTCCGAATATTCTGAGGCCCGCTTCGTAAGCTTCGCGGATGCGCTCCGGCGGCTGGGTTTTGGTGACGGCCATCAGAGCAATTTCGTCAGGCTTGCGGCCAGCGCGGCGCGCGGCCGAGGCAATCCGTTCGCGCACCGCGGCCACATTTACGGAGATCGGCATAGACACACTAAACCACGAAGGACACGAAGTTTCACGAAGAAAATTCGGACTTCCTTCGTGCCACTTCGCGTCCTTCGTGGTGAACAAGCTACATCATTGCGACAGGCGGTGCTGGCTCGTTCGGATCGCCCGCGCTCGATAGCGGCAGGAAGATCATGAGGCAAGCGAGCAGAACCATCACCACAATTCCACTAAGGTAAAGAGGGTGGTCAAAGATCTGCGCCGTCTTGATTTTCGCAGCCCACGCCGAGAGCAGGTGCAACCAGGGTTGCTGAGCGAATGACAACGCGATAACTGCCGCCCATAGCAGTCCGCAGATCGCTTCTCCGGCGATCAAGCCGGAAGCGGTAAGCACTCCGGCATTTTCTGCTCGCGCCGTTTGCGCTGCGTTCAGGCCGCGACGTTTCGCGATCCAATCGCCGATCGCCCGGAAGACTCCTCCCAGGAAAATTGCGAATGTGGTTTCAAATGGAAGATACATTCCCACGGCAACCAGCATCGGACTCTTCACCTGCATCATGATCAGCGCGATCCCGAAGCAGACGCCGACCACCACCAAGGGCCACGGCATGTCGCCGCCCACAATGCCGATTGCCAGAGTGGCCATCAGCCCGGCCTGCGGCGCGGAGAGATCACGGCTGCCGAAACCGAATGCAGTGTGGAGCAGGTAGAGCGGCCAATACATGACCAAACTCGCCACAACCACGGCAATCAATTCAGCACTCTGAATTTTGCTGGGAGTGCCGCCGAGAATGTAGCCGACCTTGAAATCCTGCAACAGTTCGCCCGCAACCGCCGCTGAAACGCAAACTACTGCAGCCACTCCTAAGACGGTAGCCACGCCTTTTATGCCGTGAACGCCCAAAGCTACCATCAGCAGCGCAGCGATAATCAGAGTTGAGAGCGTAAGACCGGAGATTGGATTGTTGGACGAGCCGATGAATCCGACCAGGTTGCCCGAAACCGTCGCGAAGATAAATCCCACCACCAGCATCACCAGCGCCGCCAATACCGCGGGCCAAACCAGCCCGGAAATATGTATGTACAGGAAGCACATGAGCACAAACATAACCGCGATCAACCCGAACACAATCTTCGAACTCATGTAGCGTTCGGTGCGGGAAAGCTTCGCCTGTTGTTCGGCGGTTTGGCGAAGGTCAGAAAATGCTTTTCCTAATCCCGCAGTAAGGCTCGTGCGCATTTTGTAAAGCGTGTACGCCGCGCCCACCAACATGCCGCCGACGGCGATTGGTCGCACAACAAACCGCCACACTGCCATGGCCATCGAAGCCCAGTCATCCGGCGTATCCGCGGGAACGTATTGCTTGAGTTGCGGACCCAGAAAATACATGAGTAGCGGAACCATCAGGCCCCAGGCCAACACGCCGCCTGAAAACTGAAGCGCGGCCAGTCGAAGCCCGATGATGTATCCCACGCCCAAGTAGGCTGGGCTCACGCTGGGGGCCGAAGCCATGCTGGCAGCTCCGGTCGCTAGCACATTCGTGGTTCCCACCCCACCGAGCCGCACCTGACTGCGGCCAAGCGCGCCAACTCCAAAGTGAAAGTCTTTGTCTGCGGCGAAAAGGCCGAAGCGACCCAACAGATAGACGAAGCCGCCAACGCCAATATTCCAGAAAAGATATTTGGCGGCCTGCGCTCCACGTTGCCCAGCCTTGTGAATCTCCGATGCGGCCAGCGATTCAGGAAAGGGCAGCTCCGGGTCTTCGACCATGCCGCGCCGCACCAGGGAAATGAAGAGGACTCCTAGAATGCTGCCCACCATGATGAGCGCCGTCGACTTCCAATATGCGACTCCGGGCTCAAACGACGGCCACGCCTTTGCGATGAGAAAGGCGGGAATAGTAAAAATCGCACCGGCGGCGACAGATTCTCCGATCGATCCTGCGGTACGTGCAATGTTTTCTTCGAGCAGCGATCCCTTCCACGCCCGCATGGCCGCCATCGCAATCACTGCGGCCGGGTATGTTGCCGCGATTGTGATACCAGCGCGCAGTCCCAGGTAAGCGTTGGCCGCGCCCAGAACAATGGTCATAAGAAGTCCCAGCAACACTGCGCGCAGGGTGAACTCCTTCATCTCCATGTTCTCGGGCACGAAAGGGACGTGTTTCTTGACAACAGTTCCTGGTCCAGGGACTGGACTGCTCATAGATGGAATCCTCGTAAGGCGTGGGATGAAAGCAATTTTGAAGTGTAACTCATTCAGAACATAGGACGGCGGCACGTTAGCATGCGGACGGGCTGGATTACAAGTGGGGCGCGGGTTCCAGCTTAGTAACGGCCGCAGAACTTCCGATTGGCGTGCGTCACGGCTTAGAGGTAGAATGGAGCCAATCTGTTTGCGCCCCTTCGTTGTCCAGTTCCCAGAGAGGTGTTACGTGGCAAATTCCCCCGACCAGCGTGGGTTTCAGCGGCACATAGAATATCGATGCGATGATTGTGGCAGCGACACCGGCTTCCGTTCGCGGCCCCGCACATTTTCTGAACGTTATCTTCTGCCGATTTTTCTGCTGCAGCCGGTTCGCTGCTCGGTCTGCTTCCGGCGCGATTATCGTTTGCTGTTCGTGCCGGTGAAAGAGCGTCTTCCTGAACCAGTCCGGAAGATGGCAGCCCCGGTACCGCAACCTGACCGCAACGTTGCCTAGCAAAACGTTCGCGGGCGTTGCTTCGCGACTCAGCCGTCGTTATACTCTATTCCAGCAGGCAATCGCAGAGTCGCCCGCGCCAAGCTAGAACCTTGCGGGCAAGACGGAGGCCGTCTTCAGCAGTAGCGAGGACAGAATTCGGGCTAGCCAGGCCAAAGCTGGAGTGGCGAGCCCTTCTATTGCTTCCAGAAGCAGCGTAATCCAGTCCGGCGGAATTCACGCTGATCGGATCCGGATTGAGCGAAGTTGGTTCGAACGAGTTTGGACCAACCCGATTGCCGAAATTCTCTTCGCGGTTTTGTTTCCCTCGGATTGCCGAATCTGCAGCACACCGCTAGTCAGTATTTCGCGTCTTCCCGTTTGCCAGGAATGCCTCGACAGCATGCTCCCCATCGCGGGCGGAGTCTGCGCAACATGCGGCGAGCGCTTATTTTCGCCTTACGCGATTGCCGATAGTCATAATCATGGCGAACCCCGATGCGGGATGTGCCGCCGCATTGAACCTCTGTTCGCGCGAGCCGCGGCTTACGGCAGCTATGAAAGCGGACTGCGCGAGCTGATTCATCTGCTGAAATTTGGCGGCGTGCGCCCTGCGGCGGACGTTCTAGGACGCATGCTCGCCGAAGCGATCGCGAGGCTCGAACCCGAGTTCCCGGCGGAGGGCGTGGTTGTGGTTCCTGTCCCCCTGCATCGCGCCAAGCTTCGCCAGCGCGGCTTCAACCAGGCAGAAATGATTGCGCGTGCCGCTTTGAAAAACAATCCGGTGCGCGATCGCTCGCGCTTGTGCCCCAGAGTTCTCGAGAGAACGCGCGAAACCGCATCTCAAATCGGCCTCACCAGTCGCCAGCGTCGCGAGAATCTGCGCGGAGCATTCCGTGCGGCTCAGCGCGAACTGGTGCAGAGCCGCGAAGTGCTGGTGGTCGATGACGTTTTCACTACGGGCGCAACGGTTTCGGAATGTGCGCGAGTGTTACGGCGCGCCGGCGCAAGTAAAGTTTGGGTCGCAACCGTGGCGCGCACCTTGAAGATTTCGGCACAGCATGCGGAAATTAGACCGCTGGAAGATACTGACGAGAGCACAGAACCCGTTCCATTGGCCAAGGCCGTAGGAATTTAGATACTAGAGACATATGTCAGGCAGGCTCGAATCCGACGCAGGACCAACAGGCCGGCACGCCGCCGGGCTTTTCGCCGCGGCGGCCATGCATCGCGATAGCAATGGCAACGCGCTGCACGCACCGGTGCTCGTTCTGAATGCGTCCTACGAACCAATCAATGTCTGCGCCGCCCGCCGCGCCTTGGTTCTGGTGCTCAAGGGCGTGGCCATGACGGAAGAAGAGAATGGCCACTTTCTGCATGCGGCGCGCGTCGCCATGCGCGTACCTTCGGTGATCCGGTTGCTCGAATATCGTCGCATCCCACACCAGAGCCGCGCCCTGTCACGCAAAAACATTCTTTTGCGCGACCGCAATACTTGCCAGTACTGCGCCACTGTGCTGCCTTCCGGTGAGTTGACACTCGACCACGTGATCCCGCGCTCACGCGGGGGTTCCTCCACTTGGGAGAACCTTGTCGCCTGCTGCCATCTCTGCAATCGCCGCAAGGGCAACCAGTTTCCGCTCGAAGCCGGCATGAAGTTGATGCGCGAGCCTCGCGCCTTCAACCTGCATACCAGCCGCCACATCATGCGCCTGATGGGCCGGTCAGATGATAAGTGGAGGAAGTATTTGTTTTACTAAGGTTTCAAGGTTTCAAGAGTTTCAAGGTTTCAAGGTCAGAACCAGTTCGATGTAAATTGAAGCGACGACCCCGGCAGGAGACGGAGTGGCGCGTACGTATCGTGAACTGCTCGTTTGGCAAAAAGCCGAAGCCCTCGCTGTGCATATCTATCGCGCCACGGAGCAGTTCCCCAAAGCTGAGACTTATGGTCTAACATCCCAGATAAGACGAGCTGCCGTGTCCGTGGCCTCGAACATTGCAGAAGGTCAGGGCAGATTAACATCTGGCGAATTCCTGCACTTTCTAGGGCAAGCCCGCGGCTCCCTGTTGGAACTCGACACGCAAATAGCAATCGCGCTGGACCTTATGTATTTTAAGCCCGATCAATACGAAATCTTGGACAGTGAGATCTATCAGGTTCTAGGTCTCCTAAACCGACTGATTGAGTCTTTGCGCAAAGGCCGGGGCCAGCCGGGTTTGAAACCTTGAGACTCTGAAACCTTGAAACTTCACTTCTGAGGGCTCGGCGGCGCATCCGGTTTCTGTGGATCCGGCTTCTGATCGGGAGCCGGTTTTTCATCCTTCTGATCCGCCTTCGGAATTTCCTGGCCCTGATACAGAATCTTCACGCTCGATCCAAACCGTTTGTAGTCCTCATATTTAACGACCTCGCGAATGTGAACGTCGGTCAGGTTGAAGTGCAGCGTGTCATCGGCGCGGGTGTAGCTGGGAAACCAATATTTGCCGTCGACTTGCGCCCGCCAGGTTGTAAACTTGGGATAGAGATGTTCTGTCTTGTTCCCCTTCTTCTTCGTGTCGCGAGTCTCGGGCACTGCTTGACCGTAAGTCTTGACGATTTGTAGATCGTGGTCGTCCACCCAGATACGTCCCTGAAAATACCGTTTCTTGCCGACAATCTGCTTAGGTGCGATGTCGAAGACGTAGCAGTGCAACTCGTCTTCCGTCTGCTGGCCCACATAGAGAATGTTGTATTCCGGAATCTCGTCGCTGGTGAGCACAAAGGGCAGGCGGTTGCGGAAGTCCTGAACATCGCCTTCATCGAGCGACAGGCCACCATTTTCCAAAGTTGATTGCGGCGCAAACACCACGTTCTCCAGGCGCCGCCCCTTGTCGTCAAATAGCACGTCGAAAACTTCGTGATACTCCCCCGTGGGGGTGTTGCCGTCTAACGTTTTTACGGTGATGTCTTGCCGGTAAGTGTAGTGATCGCGCGCCTCTTTGAATTCCTTTTCTTTGGTGGCAAAGCGCTTGATGATTTCCTCAGACGTGATGCCTGTGGGCGGGGTGTTTTCGAGCGGACCTTCCTGTGCAGCAAGAATCGAGGAAGAAACTGCGCAGGCAGCCAGGATCGTAAGAAACACGAATCTGCGGACCGGCCTTCTCATACATCTATTTTAGCGGATAACTAGAAATCGCTGTTCTTTCGGCAGCGGGCATTAGCGGTGTTCTCCACTAATCCACAAAAAGGCATAACCGCGGCGACCCTCCCCCGACCCCTCTCCGCTCAGTGAGGCCGGGGGTGGGCGCTCGCAGTTTCTGCCGCCTACTTGGATGCCATTTCGTTCAAGGGGTTGTCGTGAGAAAAAAATGGCTTCGGTGTTTCGCTGGTGGCCGAGTTGAATTCGTTCTGAAAGGGCTCGGCTTCAAGCCGCGCCGCCGTGAACGCTTCAAACTCAAATCGCGGCTTTCAGCCGCAGCGACGATAGTTTTTTCAAAACTGCGCCGCCGACCGACTCCGGGAACAGGCTTCAGTTTTCGGCAAGATGGGATTAATGGGATTCCAGTCGCTAGCGAGGGGCGACCCGGAAGGCGAGCGCCGGAGGCCAGAAGCCGCCTTTGCAATCAATGCAATCAGTGATATCATTGATTGCATGGCCAGTATTACCATCCGCAAACTGCCTGAAAGCACCAAACGGAAGCTCCGCATTCGCGCCGCCCGCAATGGCCGCTCCATGGAGCAGGAGGCTCGCGAGTTGCTGGAAGCGAGTCTGGCCCAACCCGATCCCGAGCCCGTCAATATCGGGGAGGCCATCCGCCGAATATTTGCTCCTTTGGGCGGAGTCGAACTCAAAATCCCCCCTCGCCGCGGCAAAATCCGGGAGATCAGTTTCGATTGATCCCCGAAAATGACCTCCGAAATCACCATCCTCGACACCAACGTCATTTCCGAACCGATGCAGCCTTCGCCCTCGGCGACAGTGTTGGTGTGGTGGGCGCAGCAGTGTTCCGGCGCACTGTTTATCACATCTGTAACCGTCGCTGAAATCTTGTACGGAATCGAACTGTTGCCGCACGGGAAACGGCGCGCCGCCCTGCTCGCAGGCGCGGAGCGAATGTTTGGCAAGGTCCTTTCCGGACGCATCCTGCCATTCGATGAGGACGCCGCACGAGCGTTCCCCGAGATCGCCGTCCGGCGTCGCGCGCAAGGCCGCCCCATCGCGGATTCAGACGCGCAGATCGCCGCCATCGCCCGCTCCCGCGATGCCATCCTGGCCACGCGTAACACCGAAGATTTCGAAGGCTGCGGCGTGCGCCTCGTAAATCCCTGGCAACTGACGGAACGGTAGTCGCCCAGCAATAAAAGCATTTGTCATTCCGAGCGAAGCGAGGAACCTGTTGTCCTCGAAGCCACGATGCTCGATCCACAATCCCGCGGCAACTATTCTGCTAGACTTCTGGGTTTGCCAAGGAGTCCTTCATGCGCCGCCCTTTCCTGATTTTCTTAGCCCTACTCGCTTTTGCATTTCCCGCGTACGCGCAAGCCAAGCATCCTTTCACCTTCGAAGACATGATGAAGCTCAAGCGCGTGGGCGAGCCTGAGGTTTCACCGGATGGCAAGTGGGTGATCTTCAGCGTGGTCGATGTGAGTCTAGAGGCCAACACGAAGACGCCGCACATCTGGATCGTGCCCACGGCGGGAGGTCAGGAGCGCGAGATCATCGGCGATCAGGACGCCGACCGCCCGCGTTGGGCGCCCAACGGTAAAAGCTTTGCGTTTATTTCTAACAAAGAAGGCGGCTCGCAAGTTTGGGTGGCGGCGTTCGACGGATCCAGGGGAAACGTAACTGGTACGTGGCAGTTCACCGCGTTTCCCACCGAAGCCGGCGGAGAACTCTGGTCGCCGGACGGCAAGAACATTCTGTTCACCTCGGACGTCTATCCCGAGTGCGACGGCACGCCCCTCGCAGAAAATGACTGCAACCGGAAGAAGTTGCGCGAGGCCCGTGATTCGAAGGTCAAAGCCCAGATTTTTGAT
>Ga0116113_1000159_pt1 | contig 15774 bp, 15 predicted proteins | sample June2015DPH_10_2_FD_89788 | JGI IMG/M metagenome (GOLD analysis project Ga0116113, IMG submission 89788) | Peatland microbial communities from SPRUCE experiment site at the Marcell Experimental Forest, Minnesota, USA - June2015DPH_10_10 | ecosystem: Environmental > Terrestrial > Soil > Wetlands... | reverse complement strand
TTTACGCCATCTCCCAGCGCCAAACCGTACTTGCCGGAATCCACCAGGATTCCTTCAATGGCGCGCAGGGAAATGTCAAACACGTCGTCGATCGGCCTGCGTCCGTTGGGATAGCCGGCCACATCGCCGGCGATGAAGCCCAGCCGCAGCTGGCTGCCCACCGGAGTTGCGGGAATGCCGGTGTTGAGCCGCAGCAGATCCGCCACCGGACCGGCATCGCTGGGCCCGCAGCCCGGACAAATCGGAGGCTGGTACTGGGCCAGAATCAACAGGTCGGTGCGCGGATTCGGTGGGACGGGCACGCCCAGCGAGCTGAGCACGCCGGCCGCCACCGGTTCCAGAACGAAGTTCGCGAACTGCGAATCGTTCACCGGAAAATCCATGCTGAAACGATCTTTAAAGCCGGTGCCGATGATGGCTTCGTTGATGAGCGAATTGCCTTCCCGATTCACCTGCTGGAACGAACCATAGTTTTCGTCCGGGTGGGGCGAGCGCCGCACCGTGATGTGATGGCGCGAGGTGCTGCCGTAGGTTCCAATGACCGCTTGCTTGTCGGTGGCGGGATGAATCTTGCCGTCCACGGTCAGCATGGCAATGGGAACTTCGAGCACGATGGAGTTGACGTTGTAACCGCCCACCGCGTCGGGCGCGTAGTTGTGGGTGTTGTCGGAATCGATGGCCGAGGAAAGGATCGGGCCCACTCCGCTGCGGAAATTCACCGAATCGAAGAACGCGCCGAGATCGATGAAGAAGGGATCATCCGCGGTTCCCGCCCACACCTTGACGCCGTCGCTCAAACTCTGAATCCCCTGGTTGAACAGGCTTTGGTAATCCGGCATGGTTTTCGGACCCACGTTCGACGGCACTGCATAAAGCGTCTGCCCGTTGTTCAGCAGAGTTGATTTGCCGTTCTTCACCATGGTTACGGTGTAGGTCTGGACCAGGCTCAAGCCCTCGGCCCCGGGGCCGCGCAGCGACGTGATCGGCGGAAAGCCGTCCAGGTTGCCCACGAAGCCGGTGAACAAGTTGGGCTGATAGATGTTGGTGGTGAAGCGGAATTGGAAAACCACGTCTGGAATTCCATCCTGGTTGTTGTCGATGAGCATCTCGTAGAGCACGCTCGGGTCGAAGGGAAAGTAGTTGGGTCCATTGGCTGGCTCCAGCAGCGGGTCGACGTTCAGGATCATGGTTACGTTGTTAGGATTGTCGTAGCTGACAAAGGCGTACCAGTCGGTAACGTCGGCGGTACGGTCCAATGCCGTGATCGGCGCCTCGCGATGGCTCGATGCCAACAAGCTGCAAGGCGCCAGCATGCATAGCGACACAGCGAGAGCCAGGATCGGCTTCAGGTTTGTCATGGGAAATGCCTCTCTGCGGAATTCGTCGACGTCGCCAGAGATCTAACTGCGCCTGGGTAACGTTGTCGCAGTTCCTGTGGCTAGCCCACGTGTCCAAGTTACGGTGCCACTACCGCAGACGGATTTAGCGAATGGAAAATATTTATCGGGTTGCAACCAATTCAATCTCTCGTTTGCAGTTGTGGAGAGCGAGGCGCAACGACACCGCGGGCGTCACCGTAAACAGCGTCGATCGCGCCGAGCGAGTGGTTGCTTTCACGAAACCCGGAAGCGCTATTGCGGGATCCAATGCACTTGCGAAGTAAAAAGTCCGTCGATAAAGCCGATGTGGTAGACCAGAAATATTCCGAAGGCCATGCTCGCGAAACCTGAGAACGCGGCCAAATGCCGATTGACGTTAAAAAATCTCTTCTGCGAATAAACCAGAGGAGCCGAGATGGCCGCGGTCATCAGCATCATTCCCACCATCGTGCCGAAGCCAAAGACCAGCAAGTACGCCGTAGACCAGAGCGGACTCTTAATCGTCGAAAGCACCAGCAGCGCCACCGCTGCCGAGCCGGCCAAACCGTGGACGAGGCCGATCACCAGCGGCCGGACAGTCTGATAGAGGCCGAGTTTACCGATCGTACGTTCCATCAAGATTTCAATTCGCCGGCGGAGCACTGCCCATGCCGTACCCGAGTCAGTGCCGATGGAATCGACAGAGCCGGAGGTCTGCTCCGCTCTGGGGGCGAGTCTCATGGGAGTGAGGCGCTCGTTCATCCAGCGCATGATACCGGTTAGGTTCAACAGTCCCAAGAGAATCAGCATCAAGGCAACGCAAAACTCCATCGATAGCCCAAGGCGAGGAGGAATCACCACGCCAAAAATAATGATCGCCGATCCCACCAGAAAAATTGTGATCGTATGACCCAGTCCCCACAGTAACCCGATCGTCGCCGAGCTTCGAATGGACTTCTGCCGGCTCACGATGGTCGACACCGCAACCACATGGTCGGGGTCCGTGGAGTGACGCATGCCCAAAAACAATCCCAAGAGAATTACGGTGGCGAACGGAAGTAGTTTTTCTTTCGCGAGCGAGCCGTGAGCGATGAAGCCCTGACCGATGGGAACCGATGCGATGGCCGATGCCGTGATCGCCACGCCCAGCACCACCATGAACGCAGACGATAAACAAGGAAGATAGCGCAGCCCAGCGGCGCCGGAGTGCACGCGGGAAGACACCACGCGTTTGGCGTAGACCATGGTCAGGCCGACGATGACCAGCACAGCCGCTAGACCAAAGCTAAATGCGGTGATCAGAAATAAACCGAAGCCGATGCGATGCAGCGAGAAGGCGCTCAGCAACACGACCAGCGCGGCTGGACAAGGCACGATCCCTCCGGTGACGCCCAGCACGCAGAGTTCACGCAGCGATAGCTCGCGCGCGGCTGGTTTCGAACCGGCTGGTTTCGAACCGGGTAAGCTCGCCGTGCGATTTGCTGTTCCCGTGAGCGCCGACCTGGACGTCGACGGCTTAAAGAGGGAGAGGAACCAGTGCGAATGCTGCTCTCCCGGAGCATGCGCATGCTCTCCGCTTTCGCCGGTCCAGTGCCGGAGAAAAATAAAAATGCCGAGTCCCGCCACGCTAAGTCCAGAAATTGCTCCCAGCCACGGATATAGCTGCTCGGGGACAATGTAGCGCGAAGCGTAAAGCGTCGCCGCTCCCAGCAGATAGACGCCCGCCGTGTGCGCAGCCGTGACCACGATTCCAAGCAACACTGCATGTTTCGCTGTGCCGCGCGACCCTACCAGGTAGGCGGCAACGATAGTCTTGCCATGGCCCGGTTCGAGCGCGTGAAGCGCACCCAGGCCTGCGGCAATCAGGGCGGCCGAGAACAAAATCCAGAAGCTCAACTTTCCGTGCGTCGAGATCAATTCGGTAAATCGGCTGCGCGGCGTGTTCCCTCGTGCTGCGCGGGGCAGCGGAGCCACGGTGGGATTCACGCTGCCGGAAGAAGATGGCGAGGCTGCGGGTTCAGCCGAAGCGATTCCATCCAACGATCGGTTTGGCCTCCGCATCGTAACCGCCGGATGCGCCGCTTTCGTCTCGCGAGGGAGTTTCTGCTTGGAGGAGGTTGTGGCCGACGGGTTTGTATGCGCTTTTGACAGCGCCGTCTTGAAAGCGACCACGGCGGACACCTGCTGGGGTGGACTATTCAGAACATCGCTGGAGTAATTGGCGAGTTCCTGGCTACGATCGGTGCCGGGAGCAGAACTATCAAGAATCCGAATTCCGTCACCGAGAACCACGACCTCCTTCCAGCCTGCACGCCCAGGAAAATTATTATCGACGTAGGAAAGTCTGTGATCGCCGCGAGCAACTTCCAACCTAGCTCGAAACACGAAGCCGATTTTCATCGTGGGCAAACCGCCGGCGCCATCGGCGAAGATCAGCTGCCGGGAGATGGTTTCCAATCGCACCGGCTGACCGTCATTCTCTAGGGAGAGTCCTGCCTTCAAAAGTTGCTCCTGCTTGTCGAGATAGCGTGAAACCCCAGGTTCTTCCGCCCCAGGCTTGATGTCGAACCGCCGAAGCTCCTGAAACGTGGGAATCTCAGCCATATCGATCAGATAGCGGACCTCGACCGACTGCTCGCCGATTTTCACCTTCGAATAGTGGTTGATGCTGAAATTTCCCATGGGATGGGCGAACGAGGTTGAAGAGATCAACATCAATGCATATAACAACATCACGAAGCGCGTCAGGCGCTGCCTGCTCCTATCTTTATCTTTGTGCATTGGTGGACCTCAAATCCGAATTACCCGATCGAGCGATCTCCATCAGAGTTCGGCTCGCCACTTCAGCATGAAAAACGTGGAAGCGCGGATTTGCTCGTAGCGCACGACGCAGAAAATCTTCGGCCTCGGAGTCCTTGGCCAGACTGTGGTAGATCATGCCGGCATGAAACAGAAGTAGAGAATCGTTCGTGTGCAAAGCGAGAGCTTTGTTGATCGCCTCGGCCGCTTCCTGAAATCGGCCACTCCGATAAAGCACCCACCCCAGCGTGTCCCATGTGTAAATGTCGTGCCTGACTGCAAGCTCCGTTCGCGCCAACTCGAGGGCCTCCTGCAGCTTAATGCCTTGATCGGCATAGAAGAGAGCCAATTCCCGATTGGCCAGCATCTGATTTAATTTGCTGAGGTGCCCCATGTACTCAACCAAGTCATATTGCTGCCGAGCCTCCTTCATTCGCCCAGCTTTCTTGTAAACGTCGCCCAACTCCGCGACATAAACGGGAAACGGGATGATCGCAATCGACCGTTGATAGAGCTGAATGGATTCCGCAAAGTTCTCCTGTGCCGCCCGAACCTTCGCCAGGCCCGCCAGGGAACGATAGTGGTTGGGATCGGCGGCTATCCCCGACCGATAAGACAACTCCGCAAGCTGCAAATCCCCGCTCTGAAAGTAGCGCTCGCCCAGTTCGAAATAAAGCCATGCCAGATTTTCGCGCGGAAGGTTGGTTTGCAGCGCAGCGCCGATGGCGCTCTTCATCAGCCGGATGGCCTCGGCCGTGTCCCCGTGCAGGTAGCGCAGGTAGGCGATACGACTGTCGCCCATGTAGGCGAGCGTCAGGGGCGAAGAGATCTCGCGGCCCAGAGTTTGCAAAGTGTGATACGCCGCAGCCGCCTCCTCATAATCTCCCGCATCGGTATAAGCATCGCCTTCGATGGCGAATGCCGCCAAATTTCCGGCGCCCCTTCCGATCGCCTTTTGCGAATAAGAGAGAGCTTCCGCAAAGCGATGTTCGCCCATGTACACCAACGCCATGTGAACCAGAGGATCCGCGGAACCAAAATCTTGCGGCGCCAGAGCGATTGCCTTCTTCAGCGTTTGCTCGGCGAGATCGTAGTACGAAACGTCACCGGTCTCTCTGGCCTTCTGCAAAAAGCTGAAGCCTAAAGCGTCGTATCCTGCATAGTCGCCGGGCGCCTGTTTCACATACGCTTGCATTTTCTGAATCTGCTGGTCCGTCTCCGACGGTGAACCGGGTCGCCCTTGTGCAAGCGATTCAAAAGGAGAGTTCTGACAGAACCCCGACGTCCCGGCGATGATGAGAAAAACCAGCAGCCATTTGCCCATACCAACCTCACTCAGTCGCAACTAGCGGATCGATCTTGGTGAATTCCACTTCGCCAGATTCCTTGGCACAAGGCGTGTGGGAATGTTCAATAACAGACACTATAGATACGGGAGGGGTCGCAAATCGGATTCCTGGGGCCCGGCCTTTTTTCCTGAACTCGCCTTTTGCCTGTCGCCAGAAGTCCCCTTCGGGGACCTCCCGGTTGATGTCCTTCGTTCCATTTCGGGCGGGCAGAAAGTTACCTCACTCCAGCCTGGCAACTCCGCCAGGAAGGGCTGGTGGGAGATCATCTTGGCCAAGTTTACGAAGAGCAGAACAAGTTGTCCCAAGCGCTGCACCTGTACAATCTGGCGCTCGAAGCCAATCCCCGCATGGAAGAAACTTCGGCGCGCATCCGCAACCTGGCCAACATTGCTTTGCCCGAGAAGCGCGCGAACGCGCGCGAAGAATTGAACTCGATGCGCACCATCCAACTTCCTGCGATAACGACGACCAATGCGAGTGCGGACTTTAATGTCCTGCTCGGAGCCGGCGGAAAAATAGAAAAGTCAAATTTTTCCAGCGGTTCCGAAGCTCTTAGGAGCGCCGGAAAAGCGCTCGAAAACGTTCAGTCCGGCGCAGCGTTTCCTCCAGACTCGAGGGCGCGCCTGATCAGAAGAGGAATTCTCTCCTGCTCATCGTATACCGGCTGCAATTTCGTCTTTTATCCTCTCACACCGGTTCCGGGCACGAACTAATTCCGTAGTCCAAGGGCCACAGTTTAGCTGTGACCAATGAGCGGGTGCACACAAGGTGAATGCTGAGCGGAGTGACGGCCCCAGCAAGATGTGGTGCGGGCGGAGGGACTTGAACCCTCATGGGCCGTTTAAGCCCTGCGGATTTTCATGCCGTCTGCGGCTTTCGCCGCCCGGACGTGACGCGCGTGGAGCGCGAACGCCAGGTTTGCGGTCTGGACTATCCCTTCACCATCCCCGGAATATCTGGGGCTTTAGGTGCTGCCCGTCTAGTCTCTACACCTTCCCGGCTAGTGTCTCACCAGGCTTGGCTCGGGATTGCCAGTTGAGGTTTCCCCGAATTTGAGCAGTTCTGCATCGCCGGTTTCCCAGGCGAGCACTCAAGTTTTCCTTAAGTCCGCTGCGTATGCCATTCCGCCACGCCCGCGCGGTTGTTTCATTTTCAGTTGTCTATCATAGAGCACGCAGAGGAAATGTACACAGCAGCTTCGCGATCTGGAAGCTGGGGCGGAGCCTGAGTTGTTGGGTTGGCGGTCTTCCTGCTTTTTTTGGGGCGGCATGACCATGACGTTGATCGCTACAGCGTCGAGCCGCGTCCTTGATGTTGTGTGCGGCGCAATATTTCTCGATCATCTCGACGCCGGTTCGGCAGCTCTGGGCGATCTGGTAAATGGCATATTCCACGAGACGCAGGCGAATGTATGCCTGGCGCAGACCATTAGACGGTTCGCGGTCTTTCGCGGTCCAAGCGAGGGTTTTTCTCTTCGATGCTCTTCTTGAAAAGCTCGCTGCCATTTTGGGAGCCGGCTTCGAAGTCGCTCAAAAGGCCTCACTACAGCACAGAGTCGTGAAGCTGTTCCGATTCCCCTTCCTCGTGGCTTCGTGCAGCTTTTTGTATCCTTCGGGAGAGAATCTGCACGTGAGGCTGGCGTTGAGAATGGCGTGCCGGAAAGGATGCCCCATACGAATCCCTGGCTTTCGAGCTAGTCGCCGGCAGCGGCAGCGGTGACCCCGCGCTTCTTGCGCAACTCGGCCAGAAACGCATCGGGAGGCAGGGAACTTTGCTTGCGGAACATTTCGAGCAGTGGATCGTTGGCTTCACCGGACTCCCCCGCCGTCGTTGTAGCGGCAGCCGGCTCCGTCTCCAGGCCCTCGGGTTCGACCATCAGTTCAGGGAGCATTTCGCGATTTTCCGAAAGCATGCTGAGGAATTTTTCGAGCAAGGCGCGATGTTCCGCCGTAGTCTGGGTAAATTCCACGCCCATGCCCTTATCGGCGTGCATTACCCGAACCACGCCCTCGGCTTTCAACTCGATATCGGCGGCGCGCATCGAAAGCGTGACTCTGGTCGAAACTGGAAAGGGCGACGCGACCTCGAGATAACAACCGCCCAGGCTCAAATCGCTCAACTGGCAGCGCACCGGCGGGTCGTCTTTCTCCGCGTCCGGAGAGTTCCGGCTCAGCCACTCGCGCAACTGGCGCTCACTTTCGGGCGATAGCTCCACAAAGCGCATTCCCACCTGCGTGCCCGAGCCTTCCCAGGCAAACTCCGCCACCACTTTCAGCCCCGTCTTCGAACCCGGCAGCGTGAAGGACAGCTCCCAGCGCCCGGCGGGCTTGCTGCGCTTGGGCAGGCTCACCGCCAATCCGCCTTCGCCCAAGTCGGTAGTATTGACTTTGAAGCGCGCCCCGGACTCCTGACTCACCATTTCCAGCGGAATTTTGACCCCGACCCGCTCGTTGCGCCGGCGCTCTTTCTTCATGAGCGTGCGGGCCACGCGAAAGCTCGACTTGGCGCGCTCCCCGGAGACCGGCTTGTAGAGGACGAAGTGCGCTCCCAGCTCGAAAGCCGAACGAACCCCCGCCGACGGATCCAGAATGGCCACGGCCACGGCTCGCTTATTGCAAGGAGCCGCGCGCGCGTTGCGCAGAACGTCGGCAGCGCCCGGCCCGGCGCAATCCACAATAATGGCCTCGAAGCGCTCTCGCGACAACTGCCGAACCGCAACCTCGCCGCTGGGGCAATGTTCGATCGCGATGTCAAGATCGCCCAGAGTGCGGCGTACTACCCGAACGATCTTCTCATCCGAACAAAGCAGCAGGGCCCTTAACTTCATGGCGTGGTCCTAAGTCCTTCCCCTTGAGCGATGCTTGCGGCGAGTCTTTCGCCTTCAGCCTGAGCCGCGTTCGGAATGAAGCGCTACCCTCACTTACTTTAGGCCGCGACCGCCACGCCAATCAATACGACAGTGGGCGGGGAGGTTACGGCAGTAATCGGGCGGAATGGCGCGAAACCTCCTGACACCGCCACGTCCTGAGGCATAGACTTCACGTTGGAGGCGCAAATGCTTCGCCTGCAATCGTTTGACTAGCATTCATTCAAGTTTTGCCGCCACAAGTTCGGGGTTGACTTTTAGAGAATATTGCCCTAACCTACTAAGTCTCCGATTAGCTTATGGGATGGTTGGAATGCTTGGCACCATTACAGTGTCAAACGTTAAGCTGTTTCCATGCATCCCTCCAGCATTCGGCGAATCTTATAGATACAGAGAGCAGTGGCTGAGAGACTGCCGGCGGTTTGGACAGTCATCCCCCATTCGCTGGAAAGGCACTTTTCATGGCGAAGCGACGCGGCAATCCCAACTGGGGCAAGCCCGAACCGATCGGGCCCATCGTCCCCACCATTACGGAGTTTGAGCAGGTGGTGCGCGAGTATAAGCTCTCCCCAGATCAATATCTGCGCTCGACCCGGCTGCGGGAGTGGGCTCGGCGCAACAAGAATTCCAAGTACATTCCGGAGCCTCTGCTCGAGGCATGGGGATTCGAAATCGAATCCACTTTATAATCGAGTGCCAGCTTCGGTGCCAAGCGAAGCAGATGATCAAGGGCCGCTGCATGCGGCCTTTTGTTCTGTGCGCCGAGCATGTCCGACAGCTTGGGATTCGGCTTCACTGGTGAACGAGAACCGCGGCGGCGTATTGTCCCCAAGGCTATCGCTCGCTTTAAGTAGAGGATTCGGGAACAGACACGTCGAACCCGTGGCATCAGTCTGACGCAGATGGTCACACAGATCGCGGCCTATCTGCGGGGATGGCTCGGATACTTCGACGATTGTCAAACGCCCTCGGTGTTGCAAACCCTCGCATCGTGGCTACGCCGTCGACGGTCGGTGGTGTGGAAGCAATGGAAACGGGGACGAACGCGATTTCGCGAACTTCGCAAACGGAGTGTGGGCCAAGACCTGGCGGCGCAAACCGCCGGGAGTCCCCACGGCCCGTGGCGCATCGCCAACTCGCCCGCCCTGGCCACTGGTTTGTCGAATGCCCACTTTCCCAAGCTCGGGCTCCCACCCATGGTCGTGCGGTCTTAGCTTAATCCGCCGAACCGCCGTCTGCGGACCCGCATGTACGGTGGTGGCTGGGGAGGCGGGGCGACCCGTCCCCTGTGCCGATTGCTAACTTTGGCAGAGGCACGGGAGTGCCGGACGGAAAGTGCGCAGAATGCAACGTGCGCCGGATCAAGTGGCGCAACATGCAAGGGGGAGCCCCTACGAAGGGTGGAGCAGCGCTTCCGCGCTGCGCTGAGTCTCGTAGGATGAAATCTGGCTTCCGCCCCTGAGGTACGGTTTACCCTCGAACTCCCATGCTGAACTGGCTGCAAATCCCTTTGCCAGAGCTCTTCGCCCTCTTGGCCGCGATTGCCTTCGCTGCCGGATTAAATGTCTACGCCACCGTAGCCGCTCTCGGACTGCTGGCGCGCTTCGGCCACCTGCCGCTGCCGCCGTCGTTGCAAGTTCTGGAAGGCTGGCCGGTCATCGCCGCCAGCTCCGCCCTTTTCGTCGTTGAATTCTTCGCGGACAAAGTCCCGGCCTTCGACTTGATCTGGAGCGCGCTGCACACCTTCGTGCGCGTTCCCGTGGCGGCTCTATTAACCTACGGGGCGACCAGCCAGTTAACACCGGCGCACCAATTGCTGGCAACCCTGCTGGGCGCTGCCATAGCTCTGGCCGCGCATGGCGGCAAAACTGCGGTCCGCGCCGCGGTTACGCCATCCCCCGAGCCGATCTCGAACGTCACTCTCAGCCTCTCCGAAGACGTTCTCGCGATAGGCTTGACGTGGCTGGCCACACGCCATCCCTACGCAGCCGGTGCAATCGCGCTTGGCCTAGTCGCGGTGATCGTCCTGTTGGCTCGGATCGTAATCCGCGCCTTGAAGGCGCTCATCCGCGGCGCGCGAGAAGAGTTTGCGTAACCTCCCAAACAATTGCTGAAATTCTCTGCGGTGGGCTTTGAGAGGGCGCGGCTTCGAGGCGCGCCGTATTTACTCCAAAATCAACTTCGCTACGGCCGCTGCGTCCGTCAGGCGAAATGAATCTTGCGCGTTCTACGTCTCGCGCTTCCTGAACAAGGGCGCGAGGCAGTCGTACAATCCGCGCGTGGCGCGATAGAGTTCAGCCAGCCCCTCGGTTTCGAGGCTCAACTCCAGCGATTGCAAGTCCATGGTCAATTCCCGTGATAGCTGCGTGGCTCTCTGCACCCGCACCTGCGAGAGCACATCCAGAACGGTGTAAGGGTCGCGGTGCTGCTGCTGCAATTCGCTCCACCGCTGAACCGCCCAGGTGGTGCGGCGAATACTGTCCACGGCGGCGCGGAATTCGCTAAGCAGCCGCGGCGAACAATCGCCAGAGATCACCAGCTTTTCCAAGACCTGGAGCTCATCCGTAGCCGCAGCCAGCCGCCGCGCAACGGAAGCGTCGTTGCCCTGACTCGCGCCCGATGCTCCCATGGCAATGCCTCGCAGCCCAAGGCCCAAACCCGCGGCCTTCGCTCCGTTTTCATCGGCATTCTCTTTGAAAAGCTTGAACTCGCCCGAGCCGGATCACTCCGTCCTGTCTGTTTTGCCGCCAAAGTCGGAAACCTTCCGCTGCCCCGCTCCGTAAGCGTATATAGAAAGATAAGAAGGATGCTCGTGCTGGAAGACACATCGCCGGGGCAATCGTTACCAGCAAAGTTGCCACCGGAGCAATCCGATGTCTTGCCGCGGTTCGCGCGCGGCGACCTCGAGGCCTTCGAGACCTTGTTTCGCCGGCATCAGGCCGAGGTTTACCGCTGGATCGTAGTGATCGTGCGCGACCCCGCCCTCGCCGAAGATCTTACCGTGGAAACTTTCTGGCGCATTCACCGGGCTCATGCCCGCTTCGACGCCGGACGCAGCTTTGAAGCCTGGGCTCGCCGCATCGCTACCAACGCCGCGCTCGATCATTTCAAAAGCGCGTCGCACTCCTTCGCCAAGCACACAGAGTCCTGGGACGCGCCCGATCCGCCTAAGTATTTGCCGCACGTGACGCCCGGCGATCCCGGAATCACGCAAGAGGTCCGCACCAAAACCGCGCACGCCTTCAAGCTTCTTCCGCCGAAGCTGCGGGTCGTCGCGACCCTGGCGCTGATCGAAGAACAGCCGCACAAAGAAATTGCCCAGGCGCTGGGTATCTCTGTGGGAGCGGTGAAGCTGCGCGTCTTCCGTGCCCTGCGCCTGCTGCGGAAAGAACTTATACAACAAGGAATCAGGCCATGAATCAATCGGAAAAAGAACGGATCGCAAAGCTCTTAAAGCAGTCGTTGCCAAGAGTTGAAGAAAGGGTTGAAGAAGAAGACGCGCACCTCGGCCGCGACCTCTGGCCCGCGATGCTGCGGCGTTTGCAGCAGCCTGCCGAGCGCGACCCTTGGTTTGAGGGAGTCTGGCTGGATTGGGCTCTGGGCGCGGCGGTAGTCGCGTGGCTGGTATTTTTTCCGGCGGCGATTCCCCTGCTGCTTTATCACCTGTAACGAGAGGACATCATGAAAAAACATCCTTATCTTCGCGCCTATATGGCAGGCATCTTCGTCCCGACGCTGGGTTTGTTGGCGGCATTGGCCGTATTCATCTTGACTCGGCTGGTTTTTCGGGTACCCGTTCCTTTGGAGCGCTCCCTAATATTTCCCATGGCACTGGCGCCGAACCTGTTCGGACTGTGGAATGTCTTGTACGTGTGGTCCGGGCGACGCTGGCCCATCGGCCTTCACGGCGCCGTCCTGCCCCTGATCATGGCCCCGATCGGCGTGCTGGTGGCCGAGTTGGTCGGCATTCTTTCCTTTGGCGCGCACAGCGTCACTTTTTTCCAGCAGGTAACCGTTCCCTATGCCCAGATTATCCCCGAAGTAATCGGGCAGGACTGCGCCATCACGGTGGTCTACTACCTGATATGGAAATACATCATAGGCGCGCTCAATCGCACGCTGGAGATCTAAATCTCGGCCCCGGCAAGCGGTGACCGAAAATTGTTTAGCCAAAAGACTCTTGGCCCGGCCCGACCTCCCGTGATTAGCTCACCTGAGCGTAACGCCGTTAGTCGGCCCTGAGCGCGCCCCGTCCCCCGACGTCTGCAGCTACCCCGAGGAGCTTCTATGAGGAAAATCCTGTTCCTGGTTCTATCGTTTGCCAGTGCGGCCCTGATGGCGCAGTCCAATGCTGTGCCGCTCATCTACCAGCCCTTGTTTCCGGCCAGCGTCGCTCCAGGCCATGGCGCCTTCGCGCTCAAAGTCCGAGGGACCGGCTTTCAGTCCTCGTCGGTGGTCAATTGGAATGGAAAGCCGTTGAAGACGAAACTCATCTCCGCGACCTTGCTCGAGGCCGATGTGCCGGCCGCCGCTGTAGCTGCGCCAGCCACGGGATCGGTGACGGTCAAGAATCCGGGCACCATTGCCTCGAATGTGATTTATCTGCCGGTGCGAACGCCTTCGAAGACCGTAACGGTGGCGACAGACTCCGCAGTCATCGAGGGCGGCCAGATCACGATTGGAGACTTTAATAACGACAACCGGCCCGACCTTGGAATTTCGCCGGTGAACAGTAGCGGAGCGCTCTCGCTTGACACCTATCTGAGCCAAGGAAATAACACTTTCAAAAAGGTTCAGGGCGCGGTCAGCTCCGAGATCGGACCGATGTACCTCTCGGGAAATATCAGCGCGGACTTCAATAACGACGGGAATCTCGATTTAGCCAACTGCGCTTCCACGGGAGGTCCGAACGCGGGTTGCGTCGTATTTCTCGGAGACGGAAAAGGCGGGTTTGCCAAACCAGCCCCTATCAACGCTTTCGCCGGCACGGGCGTCGCAGCCGATATAGACCGCGACGGCACTCTGGACGCCCTAACCACATACTACGATGGATACGGTAGCTACATCTATTTCCAGCATGGCAATGGCGACGGCACTTTCGAGTTTGTAGGAAGTCACTTTATAACGCTGAACTATTACTTTGGCGGCAGCCCGGTAGTAGCAGACTTCAACGAAGATGGCAAGCTCGACTTCGCGGCGCCTGCTTACGAGAGCAACTACGTCGCCGTTTTGCTGGGCAATGGCGACGGAACCTTCCAAACGGAGGTCGATTATCCCATTTCATGCTCCGCTTTTTCGTCGGGGGTGGCGGATATAAACCGCGACGGCAATCTGGATATTGTGAGCGCGTGTACCAATGGAACCGTTGCCGTGCTCTTAGGTAAGGGCGATGGAACTTTCGTAAACGGGACATCGAGCGCCCTGCCCTATGACGCTGAAACAAAGCTCCAAATCGCAGACCTGAACGGCGACGGCAAGCTCGACCTGGCTACGGTAACCGCCGACAACTCTGGTAATCAGACATTGAATATCGCGCTGGGAAACGCCGATGGCACCTTCCAAACCCCGATCGCCATACCGGCAGGCCAGGTCCCGAATGCCTCGAGCCTGCTTGCAATCGCTGACTTTAATCACGATGGCCTTCTCGATTTCGCGATCAGCGGTTCGATAAATCACCCGTCGCAGAGTCAGATTTTGCTCCAGACCCCCAGCAAGTAAGGCTGGAAAGCTGAGTCAGGTGGGTTCCGGGGCGATGAGAGGCGGGACCCACTGCACTACCGGCGATCCGGTATACTAGGAAGGTATGCCGGTACTCAAAGACATAGCCGCCATCGCCAAAGGCATGAGCATCACCTTTATGGAGATGTTCCAGCCCACCACGGTCGAAAATTATCCCGATGGCAAGGGCCCGCTACGCGGCGCCCGCATTGAGGCGCGCTTCCGCGGCGCGCATGTGCTGCAGCGGGACGAAAACGGCCTGGAGAAGTGTGTTGCCTGCTTTCTCTGCGCCGCCAACTGCCCTTCGAACTGCATTTACATTGAGGCTGCCGACAACACCGCGGAAAATCGCGTGAGCGGAGCCGAGCGTTACGCCAAGGTTTATAACATCGACTACAATCGATGTATCTTTTGCGGATATTGCGTGGAGGCCTGCCCCACCGACGCCATCACTCACGGACACGGGTTTGAGTTGGCCACGTTCAATGCCAGCAATCTCGTCTACCGCAAAGAGCAGATGCTGGCTCCCCGGCCAGCTCATATGGGCGCGAACGTCGTATTCAATCAGGCCGATGTGGATGGCGGCGCTCCGGCAGAGATGGTCGCCGGGAGTTAGAGTTCCCGGCCTGCTCCGGGCGCGGACCCGTATTTTTTTCCAACCAACACATGCAGAATTCGCATCTGTTCTGCATGGTTCGCAAACTACCCTCCGGCGAGTATCGTCTTTATTCGCGTAAGAAAGACGCCAAGACTGGCAAGCGCAAGAACCTGGGCACGTTTTCTTCGCGCGCCGCGGCGCGGAAGCATGAGCGCGCGGTGCAGTATTTCAAGCGCGGCTAAGCGCGGTTCGCCTCGCTGCGCTCGGCGGGACAGCGGAGGCCGCTGTCCCCCACCTCTAGGAATACCCACTTAGAACTTTGCCGCCAGCCGCAGCGAATAGCTTCTGGGCGGGCCGATGGCGTTGCCCGAGAAGAGGCCGCCGAAGTCGATCACGTTCAGGCGGTTGTTGAGATTTTCTTCATCGGCCTGAAAGTTCAGCGCTAGCTTTTCGGTTTTGTAGAGTTGCGCGCCCAACGAGGCATCGACAGCCAGCGTGGGCTTGATGCGGTCGCTGTTGAGGTCGATGCGGTTCACGACATCAGGGCCGTATTCTGCCAAGGCTTGCTGTTCAGTTCCCTCGAAATCGAAGGGCAACCCGCTCCCATATTCCGAACTGGCGGCGAACCATAACCGCGAAGTCAGCTGGTAGCGAACGCGGAAGCGGGCGGTGTTGCGCTGATCTTGCGAATCGGGAAAGTGCCCGCTCAACTGCGTGGTAGCATTCACTGCCTGATCGCCCACGAAGAGTCCGCCAGTCACCGGAAACCAGGCGTTGCCGACGATATAGGAATAACTCAGAAAGCCCGAGAAGCGCTTCCAGTGCGGCAATTCGAGCTTGCCTTCGGCGCCATAGAGGACCGCTTTGCGAAAAGCGATCGGGAAGCTGACGCTGGTGTTGAGAATCTGATCGTCGTCGGCAAAGCTGTTGACGTAACGCCGGAAATAATTGGCGTCAAAGCGAAACTGGTTGAAGAAGCTCTGGCTCGCTCCCAATTCAAAATAGTTGCCGTGGGAAGGTTCCACTGGCAGGCGCAGCACGGTGGGTTCAAACGATTGCACCTGAGTGGAACTCGAGAGCAGGATG
>Ga0116113_1000158_pt1 | contig 16042 bp, 20 predicted proteins | sample June2015DPH_10_2_FD_89788 | JGI IMG/M metagenome (GOLD analysis project Ga0116113, IMG submission 89788) | Peatland microbial communities from SPRUCE experiment site at the Marcell Experimental Forest, Minnesota, USA - June2015DPH_10_10 | ecosystem: Environmental > Terrestrial > Soil > Wetlands... | reverse complement strand
GTACATGCGTCCACGCTGTTGGCTCCCTCGCAGGAGGCGGCAGCTAGAGCATAACCAATGTCACGGCCCTTTCAATTTTTTCCCGCCTTGTTAGGCCCTACCCTGTGAACCTCTGTGTCCCCTGTGTTAAAGAATTTCGCGTCCAACTACGGACATTCCTTCGCGATATCCATTCCTAAATACCCTGTCATCCTGAGCGAAGGTTGTGCTTCGCGACAGCGAAGCGCAACCGCAGTCGAAGGATCCCTTTCCGGGTGGCGCTGCCGCGGACCTCGCAAGGCGTTTCCACGCCCGCTCCCTGTTTCCCGCGCGCAAGACTAACCTCTCTCCAATTCCTTCCGATCCCACCCCGCCAGCTTCGCCCCCGCCTCATAAGTACTCTGCAAAAAGCTGAGCAGCGCCTCGCGCGGTGACTCGGCCCCACGCACATCGTCGTACATCAGCAGAAACTCTTTCATCCCCGGATGGTAAAACGCCGCTGCCGGTTTAACTTTTTCCCCGGCAAAGCCCGCCGGCTCCGGCGCAGCATACGCATAAAACGCCGCACCCTTAACATCGCCCCCGCCCGGCCAGAATCCCGCGCTGATCACCTCATGCGAATATGCCTCGCGCGTAACCGCATCCGCTCCCGGACGCTCCGGCGCCCGCCGCCCCGAAAATCGTGTCACGCAAAGATCAAAACTCCCCCAGAAAAAATGCACCGGACTATCCTTCCCAATAAATCCCGCGCGAAATTCCTTGAAGATCGTGTCGCACAAAATTAATACCTGCCAGAAGCGATGCGCATATTCGCGATCATAGGATTTGTTTTGCGTGTCTTTTTCGAAGCGGACGGGATTCGGAACCTCAACCGGCATGGACCAGATTTTCACTTCAATGCCCAGCGCCTGCAAAGCCGACATAAACTCCGCATAAAAATCGGCCACAGATTGCGGCCGCAAAGCCAAGCTCTTCGACGCGCCCCAACTAGTCTGAATGCTTAGCACATGCTCAATAAAATCAAACTGAACCTCAAAAATCCCATCACCAGAAGGAATCGCAGACGTAGTCAGCCCGCGCGCGCTAACATAAAGCGGAACCTCCCACCAATGGTTGACCAGCGGGCTCAGCGCCATCCGCACCTTGCCGACAACCTGCGTCCACATGTGCAGCGTAGTGTAAGTATCCTGCCAGGCCGCAAGCGGCAACTCCGGCCATGAATCTGTAAGGTGAGAGTTCATCAGTAGACCTCGACTTGAATTCTATCTTCTATTCCGCGCAGCACCGTGGAAGAGCGCCGCTTCAGCGCCATCGCGCGCAGCACCGTGGAAGAGCGGCGCTTCAGCGCCGCGTAAAGCGCACCTAAAGACTCGGGCTTTAGCCCCAGAGGAATCCACTCGAATCACTTCTTCTTCTCCGGCAAATACTTCTTCTCAATCGAAGCCACGATCACATAGTTCGGATCCACCATCTCATTAAGATGAATCTTTCCCACCTGCGAGAGCAACTCGTAAGCATCCAGTTCCGACAACCCATAGTCCTTATGAATCCAATGCACAAGCTCGGTAAACGCGATCCGCAAAGCGTCGTCCAGCGGACGATACGCGCCCACCGTCATAATCGCGTGATCGTTCTCAAACTGCGGCCACGCGATGGTGCGGCCCTTGATCACGCTCAACTGCACCCGCGCCTTCAGCGGAACCTCGATGGCCGTGCCCGCAATTTCTCCGTCACCCATCGCAGCGTGGCCGTCGCCAATGTAGAACAATCCTCCCTTAACATTCACCGGAAAATATACCGTGTTGCCCACGCTCGCCTCCGGCGAATCCATGTTCCCGCCGAATTCCGCGGGAACCACCGAACTGCGCGCTTCACCCAACGCCGGCGCGACCCCGATGCAGCCGAAAAAAGGATGCAACGGAATCTTCACCGAGAAATCCGAATCGAGCGCCTTGAACGTTCCCGTATTTGTCGCGTGATCGATGTGATAGAACCAAATCTTCTCCGGCAGCGCCGAATGCAACATGGGCGTGTAGTTGGTCTCATTGAGCGCGCCAAACCCCGGAGCAAACGCACCCACTCCAGTATCGCCATCGACATCAAGTTCAAGAATCTTGACGGCCAGCGTATCCCCAGGCTCCGCGCCCTCCACAAAAAACGGCCCCGTCAGCGGATTGTCGCCCTTCACCATGCTGAGCGCGTCGCCCGGCTTCTTGATCGCATTGCCAAAACAATCGAGCGTGTTGGTATCAAGAATGTCGCCCGACTTCAAGCGCGCCACCGGCTCAGCCGTAGCAAACAAATACTTCACGTTGGCGTTGGTCGCAGTGTAGTGAACCGTGTTTTGCGCCTGGGCTGAGGAAGTCAGGAGCAAAGTGAAAAGAAGAACGCGAGGAATCACGAGAGCCTCCAAAGTCTCGGCCATTCTACCTTTGTCGTTCCGAATTACCCTTGTCATTCCGAGCTGGGCCGAAGGCCCGGTGAGGAACCTGCTTCTTTCAGCACCCTGGCGCAGAGGTCACAAATGCGACTTAGGGGGAACCGTATACTGCGATACACACTTTATACACACAAGTCAAAGCGGAGTAAGCGCGAGTTGTCCACCCTCCGCGGCTTTCAAGATGAGGCGCAAATCTAACGCATGCCAGCGAGTTCACGACGATACCCAAGTTTGCGTGGCTTGATCCCTCTGCCAATTCCACTGCCTTCCGCGATTCTCAAATCGTAGTCGTTCTGAAGGTTCAGCCAGAACTGCGCGGGCAGACCAAAATACTTTCCCAGGCGAATAGCGGTATCGGCACTGACCGCCCGGTCCCCACGAACCACCTCGTAGATGCCTGGAAAGTTGAGCGCCTTTGCCAGCGCATAAGCGCTTACGCCCATCGGATCCATGAACTCGGTTTTAAGAATCTCTCCCGGATGGACTGCAAATATCTTTCTCGGCTTCGCCATAGCGGCTCCTGTAATCAGTGGTAGTCCACGATCTCTACTTCAAAAGCATTCCCATTCCGCCACACGAAGCATACGCGATATTGATCGTTCACTCGGATGCTGTGCTGTCCGGCGCGGTTCCCCCGGAGCGCCTCCAGTTGATTGCCAGGCGGCACCTGCAAGTTGTCCAGCGTCACCGCGGCATTCAACATAGCGAGTTTCGCGAACGCCCTTCGCTGCAAACCGGCCGGAAGCCGCCGATTCCTGCCCGACTGCCACAATTTCTCCGTCTCCTTGTCGCGGAAACCAACAATCATATTTTGTAGTACTGTGGTGCGATACTATCGTAACACATGAGTGTTGGGACGAGGCTGGTCCGTCGCTCGCGTTCTTCGTCCAAAACAAGATTCGACGATCTCCTCCTTGCGAGGTATCGTGTATTTGAATTCCATTTCCAGAAAGGCACTCCCATGATTCGAACCCTGCTGCTCTGCGCAATGCTGTTCCAGGCCACCCCGCAAACCGATCCCAAGCCTGCTATCGACAATGACCGCGTAACCGTCTGGGAAGTGACCGGCCACGCAACTGTCCAGCCTCTCGATGCTGTCGTCGTGTCTTTGTCAGGAAACGCGGCGTTCGTGCCAAAGGGCACGACACCAAACGCTCCCGGAGACTCGAGCACGGGAAGATCGATAGTCATCGATCTTAAAGACCACCCGGTCGCGCCCATCGCGAACACCTCCGGCTACCCGCTGCGATGCCGCGGCCCGGCTCGAAGAAAATTCTAGAGAATGACCGCGTGATCGTGTGGGACTACGCTTGGACGCCCAACGTCCCCACTCCCATGCACTTTCACGACAAAGACGTCGTCGTGGTATTCCTCGAAGATGGCGACCTGAGTTCGACCACCCCCGACGGAAAAGTTACTACGAATGCCTACACGCCCGGCACAGTAAGATTCAACACCCGCGACCGCACGCATACTGAAACGCTAGTCCGCGGAAAACAGCACGCCATCATCACGGAGCTGAAGTAGGAATTGAACTGGGCGCGGCTCGAGGATTATCGAACGCAGAGAGAAAAAATGCCTTGTCATCCTGAACAAGCGTTCTTTGCGCCGTGAAGAGCCTGTCCCGAGCTTGTCGAGGGAATCTGAGCGAACCGCGCGAAGGGTCGCGTTTTTGGCGACGCAATAATCGCGCGCCTGGCTCGCTTCCCTATCGATTTCAGCTACGGCGTGATCTCGAACACGACCCCATTGATGCTTCCCCCATCAGAATACGTCGCGCCATACAGATTGCCTTCCTTGTCGAACACCACGCCACCCGTCGCTCCAAGGGCCTCGAAGCCGCCAGTGAAATCCTCAAGGCTGGTGTAGCTCCATCCGCTCTCGCCGGGGCTTAACTTGAAAACAGAACCCTTGTCATGAACGCCGTCGTCCAAGGTTGTGCCATAGAGATTGCCGGCGCTGTCCATAATCAGATTACCCTCAGGCCCGGGCCCAAAATCTCCGCTGAGGCTATAAAGCAGATGGAACGCCCACTCTCCATTCGAAGAGGTGAGTTCAAACACCGTGCCCCCATTGCCCGAACCGCAGCATGGAGTGTCTCCGTAAACATTGCCTGAGCTGTCAATCATCACACCGGCCTGAGGAGTAGCCCCGTCGCTTCCATTCTGAAAATCGTAGAGCGTATGCTCGGTCCAGCCCGAACCGGAAGGCGTCAACTCGTAAACCGCGCCATTGCCAAAGCCTCCGCCATCGCCGCCTGAACTCGTCGTGCCATACAGGTTGCCAGCGTGATCAAACGTCACACCCGAAAGAGGAGAGTCCCCATCCGCTCCGCCAGTGAAGGTATAGAGAATCTTGATCGTCCAAACGCCATCGGAAGGAATCAATTCATAGACCACGCCGCCCGCCGTAGCGCCATTGGCGGTGGTGCCATAGAGATTTCCTTTCGCGTCGAGGATCACTCCACCCCATGGGTTGCGCCCGTCATCGCCTCCCGTGAAACGATAGAGCACGCTCTCCGTCCACGAGCAGGAAGTTCCGCAGCCTTTAGCGGGCGGCTTTAGAGAGAACACAACCCCGTCGCTTCGGCCGTCCCCACCACCAACGGCCGCTCCATAAAGAACGCCGTTCGTGCCAATGACCACCGCGGAGGCAGGAAACTGTCCATCATTACCGCCGGCAAAACTGTGCAACAAACTATAAACATAGCCGGACGCCGTCTTCCTTAATTCGAATACCGAGCCGATGCCGGAAGCGCCCCCCCACGCGGTCGTTCCATAAAGATTGCCTTCACTGTCAATCGCCAGGCCGGCCAGGGAACGGTCCCCCGTTGCTCCAGTGAAGTTGTGAATCGATTGGTAAGTCTGCGCTTGCGCCGATTGCGTTGCAGTAGTAAAGATCGCTAACGCAAATGTAAGCGCACTCGCGAGCGTGATTGCGGCAGTCCAATCCCAACTCGTCCGATCCGAAATGCTTCTTCTCATCGCGATTTCCTTCCCGGTTCTCAACCTGCGCACACGCTACCGCGAAAACCTCGTTTTGTTGTCATCATTTTGTCAAAATATTGAACTTTCTTTGCGTTGTGGGCGCCTGAGTGCTCTCCTCAAGCTGTCGTTTTCTTCGCATAAAACTTGCGAACCTTGGCGCGATTGCCACATACCTTCATGCTGCACCAGCGCCGATGATGATTCTTGCTGGTGTCAAGAAAGAGCCACTGGCAGGTCGCGGACGAGCAGGCGCGCAACAGCGCCATATCGCTGGAGGTCAACAGATCCGCGGCCGCGCGCGCGATCGGCCACAACAGCGCGCTGTACCTCGAAGTCATTTCGTTGTAGCGCAACTCGCAGCGTCCATCCTTTTGCACCAGCCGCGAATGCTGCGTCGCATCGCGGATATAGGTATTGAGCGTGTCCAGCGCGGTTTGCGGAACGGTCTGCTTTTTCATCAGCGCTGAAAATACGGCATACATGGCTTCGCGCAGATGGATCGCGCGGCGCACGGCATCCCCCGCCTCGTCGGGCTCGAGGTGAACGTTTACGTAAAAATAATCCACCTGCGCCCCCGTGAGAATGCCCGTGTCTTCGCCGAAGTGCGCCAGTTCGTAAAAGTTCGTCAGCAATTCTTTGGGCTGGCCGCTCGGACGATCGTCGAGCGTGTTCACGAGATCAAGGGCGAGGTTCCCTCCAATGAGTTCGAATTTCGGTGGGCGCCGTCTCTTAAATTTCGCTTCTGTCATGTGAAACCGATGAACTTTCCTGCTGGATTTTATAACCATCAAAACGCTCTTGACAAGTTAATCAGGTTTCCCTAGAATCCGATTAACCTGTTAAACAATATTAGCAGGTTAGTTTTGCAGGAGCCTGAATTCCTACGATTTTCGACAAATGTTCGCCAATTAAGGCAACGATTCGAAGCGAGAGAATGGTACATATTAAGAGGTAAGCCCGTGATCGTCCCTCAGACAAAATCCGCGAGTGAACACGACAAAAGTTATGCGATTAAGCTGGCGCTGGCTTTTGTGGCGATCTATGTCATATGGGGATCGACGTATCTTGCGATTCGCTACGCGGTTGAAACCATTCCGCCGCTCGTGACGGCGGGGATCCGGCATTCGATTGCGGGTGGCATTATGCTGACATGGGCCTGGTGGCGCGGGTTTCGGCCCACGCGGCAACAGTGGGCCGCGGGATTTGCCTTGGGTGCGCTCTTCTTTTTGATCGGGCATGGGTCGCTGCATTGGGCGGAGCAGTATGTTGGCTCAGGCCTGGCAGCTCTTCTGATCGCGACTGAGCCCATGTTCATTCTGGTGCTGGGCTGGATGGCGGGCCAGCAAAAGATCAGCCTGCTTAGCGCGCTGGGCCTGGGTCTTGGCGTGGTGGGCGTAGCGATGCTTACTGGCGCGGAGCTCACGATGAAAGGCTCGAGCCTGTGGGCGCTGCTGGCAATTTTGCTGGGTTCTTTGTCATGGTCATTCGGCGTTGTGATTTCGCCACGGCTCAAGTTGCCTTCTGATGCGCTGGGGCGAACTGCGCTGCCGACTCTGTGCGGCGCGTTGATGCTGCTGATTGCAGCGGGAATTACCGGCGAATTTCAGCAGACGCATTGGTCGAGCATCACGTTGCGCTCTATGTTTGGGCTGGGTTATCTCATCACGTTCGGGTCAGTGATTGCATTTACCGCCTACACTTGGCTGCTGCAACGTGTTCCGCCGGCTCTGGTGGCGACGCACACGTATGCGAATCCGGTGGTTGCGGTTTTGCTGGGATGGCTTCTGGCGCATGAGCCTTTATCGATGCGGGTCGTGCTCGCGTCAATCGCGATTCTGGGAGCGATTGTGCTGATAAGGCGCGGAGAGCAGGCGGCGGTCGTCAAGTCTCCGCAAGCAGTTACAAGCGCTGATGGGATTCATGCGTCGAAGGAATGCGCCTAGATCGATCCGATATTTTAGAGGTCCGCGAAATGGCAATTCCCTATTATCACGTTGACGTGTTCGCGGATGAACTCTTCGCTGGTAATTCCGCGGGCGTCTGCATTCTTTCCGCTTTTCTCCCGGATGGTGTCATGCAGAAAATTGCGATAGAGAACCGGCACAGCAACACCGCTTTTGTGGTTTCGCGCGCGGATGGTGATTTTGACTTGCGCTGGTTTACGCCGAAAATCGAAGATGATCTGTGCGGGCACGCGACGCTGGCGTCCGCTTATGTACTCGCGTTGCGCGAGCACAACGTGTGGCCGGTTCGCTTTCACACTCGCAGCGGCGCGTTGAGTGTCGCCAAAAGCCCCGTCGCTCAAGTTCAAGACTCTCACGAGCCTGACAGTTTTGAAATGGACTTTCCGGCCAGGCCAGGTCAACCATGTGAGACTCCAGCCGGTCTGTTAGCCGCTCTGGGCTTGAAATCGGCGCTGGTAACGAAGTCGCGCGACTACCTCGTCGTAGTGGATGAGGCTGAGCAAGTGCGAGCGCTCTCGCCCGACGTTGCCGCGCTTGCCAAAACTGACGGCGGGATCGGGACGATTGTTACCGCTCCCGGCGACGGTGATGTGGATTATGTGTGCCGATTTTTTGCGCCATCGATCGGCATCGACGAGGATCCCGCGACTGGCTCGATACATTGCACACTGGCTCCGTATTGGGCGGGGCGACTGGGTAAGGACAGGTTGCGGTCGCAACAGCTCAGCGCACGCGGTGGGACCATGCAGTGCACAGTCAGTGGCGATCGTGTGAAGATCGCAGGCCGGGCGCGCTTGTACCTTCACGGCGCAATCGAACTCTAAAACTCCCGACTTGCCGTTTCCGATGAAGCCGGTTTGACAGTTACTTATTTTTTCCCTTGGCCGGAAGCTTTACCGGCCCGGAGGTCCACACGGGCACCGGGTTATCCTGTTCGTAGAAGGCTTCAGAAATTGTGCCGGCCTGCAGGGTAAGGACTGCGAATCCATTCTTTACGCGCTTATCCCACTGCTTGCATTGATTTGGGTTCGGCAGAGGAGTGCAGGCGTAATAGTCGACCTTGCCATTCTTGGTAAGTGGAAGCTGGTTTTGGCCGTCCCAGTAATAGGCCGTGCCAAAAGGGATGGCGGAGTGACCTACACAACGGCACAGGGTTTTTGTTTTACGGCTGGAGGACATGGTGGCGTTGCTGTTGTAGACCACGCCATTGTGAGTGTGTCCCCAGTACCAATAATCGGGGTCGCGACTGTTCAGAGCGGAATACATATCTTGGTAGAGCTTTTCGCTGAGGTCTGGAAGCAGCTGGTTTTCGATCGGGAAGCCTTCTACCGAAAGCGCGGTGTGATGGGTGAGGGCAATTATATTTTTTGGGGACAGGTCGAGGCCTTGGAACCAGGCCACCTGATCGGGGTCTGCGGAATCTTGCAGCGCGCCCTGCATGTTGAAAAAGGATGTGCTGTAGAAACCAGAGTCGAGGCCAAGGATGGCCCAGTCCTGGTAGTACAGAGCGAAGTAGCTGGTGCCCTTCTGAGCTGCGAACAGGGGTGAGCCCAGGGCGTCATAGAAGTAGCCGTTGGCTCCGGAATACATTTCATGATTGGAATTGAGTGTGAAGCTGGGAGGCACTGGAGGCTTGCTCCACCAGCGCTGGATCAGGCGAAGATTCTCTTCCGTGGGAAAGAAGGTGACCTGGGTTTTGGCATAGAGCGCCGCCATCAAGAGAGTAATCTCCCAAGGCAGGTGGCCGGTCCCGGAGTAATAGACATCGCCGACATGAATGATGATGTCGGGCGGAGGGGACAGAGTTTGCAACTGATTCATAATGGCGGTTGCCGGGCCGTCGGTGCTGCAGTCACTCCAAGGGCCAGTGCCCCAATCGCCAATCAGGGCAACGGTGAGAGTTGGATTGTTGGGCAGAGCAATCACCTGGGGTGTCGAGCCAAAGGGAGCCTTCTGCAGTTCGCCCAGGATTCCTAGCGTATATAACACGCTGGAGTAGAGCCATCCTTTATCGAGTTGGGAGAACGGACCGTCGGCGACCATGGTGCCATCGGGCGCGATCACTCCGGCGCCGGCCCAGATGGTCTGCCATTGGGCATATTGCGTGGGGGTTATTTGGGTAGGCGGGAACAGACTGGCAAACCAGTCGAAGAATGAATCGTTGGGCAGATCGTGGTGAATCCAGTAGAGGACCATTCCGAATTCAACTGAGCCACCCGCGGGCGGAGGCGTAGTGTTCATTAACGCGATGAGCTGCGCTTCACTTTCAACCAGATACGTACCAATGAAATTGACTTGCTGGCGTAATGCGGCGTCGCCGGCGAGTCTTGCCTGAACTCTGTGTTGCATGGCTTGAACGGCCAGAAGCTGCTCGGGAGTAAATGAGGGCATCACGCTCTCCAGACGGACGGGGTTTTGGGCGTAACGAACGCGGATGTTACCACGGCGGAAGCAGGAACGAGAAGATTTTCGGGTTTTGTTCGGAAAATGGAACAAGGGGCCGGTGATGCTCGCAGGGGAAACTCTGGAGTGGTTCGGAGGGCGTGGTAATGCGCTGATTTGCCTCTGAGAACGATCAAGATGGACTGCGCACGAAGCGGCGCATGGCTGCCTCGTAATCGGATTCGTTCTTAATGGGCCTGATCTTCATACCTCAGCCTACTCTCCTAAGACTTTCCTTGCGACGTGTTTGTGAAGATTTGCCGCATTTTTCTTAGAGAGCCTGCGCTTTCTGAACGCTTCCTGGATTATAATCATTCTCATCTAACAATTATGCTTTCCTAATGCAATCTTCCCACGAACAATTTCGGGAACTGGCTTGGAAGTGTGGCTTGGCGGCTACGCATCAGCGGCAGGTTATTTATGAAGCTGTCGTGGCTACGCCGGGGCACTACTCGCCTGAAAGCGTCTTCGCGGAAGTGCGGCGAAGGACTCCGTCGATTTCTCTGGCTACCGTTTACAAGAACCTGCGGCTGTTCGTGGCACACGGATTGCTGCGGGAGGTGAGCCCTCATGCTTCCACTCTGCTGGTGGAAGGAAATCTTGAACCGCATCACCATCTGGTCTGTACGCGCTGCAAGGCGGTGCAGGATGTTGAAGGTGATTTCATCAATTACAAAAAGCTGTCGCGGCACGCGCCGCGTGGCTTTGATCTGACGCAGCCGCTGGTGGAGGTGTTTGGACTTTGCCGGCGGTGCAGCGCGAAGAAATAGTTTCACGCAATACCTACATCAAAATTAGAAAGAAGAAAATATATGGAAAATACAATCGCAACTTCATCGGGGAGCGTTTCCCCGGAAGCTAAAGATAAAAGCACCAAGCCCGAAGGAAAATGCCCGGTAGCGCACGGCGTACGCAAAGCTCACACGAATGATGATTGGTGGCCGAATCAGGTCAACCTGAAGGTGCTGCATCAGCATTCTCCGAAGTCCGATCCGATGGGCACGGAGTTCAATTATGCGGCCGAGTTCAAGACGCTCGACCTGAATGCCGTGATCAAGGATCTGAATGCCTTGATGACCGATTCGCAAGAGTGGTGGCCGGCCGACTTTGGGCACTATGGGCCGCTGTTCATCCGCATGGCGTGGCACAGCGCCGGCACGTACCGCATTGGCGATGGGCGCGGCGGGGCGGGAGCTGGGCAACAGCGCTTCGCTCCGCTGAATAGCTGGCCGGACAATGTGAACCTGGATAAGGCGCGCCGGCTGCTGTGGCCGATCAAGCAAAAGTATGGACGGAAGATTTCATGGGCTGACCTGATGATTCTTGCTGGGAATGTTGCGCTTGAATCGATGGGCTTCAAGACATTCGGTTTTGCCGGCGGACGCGCGGATGTGTGGGAGCCGGAAGAGGAAATTTATTGGGGGCCGGAAGGCACGTGGCTGGCGGACGAGCGCTACAGCGGCGATCGCGATCTGCAGAATCCGCTGGCGGCGGTGCAGATGGGCTTGATCTATGTGAACCCGGAAGGTCCGAATGGAAAACCGGATCCGATTGCCGCGGCGCGCGACATCCGCGATACCTTCGCTCGCATGGCGATGAATGACGAAGAGACGGTTGCGCTGATTGCAGGCGGCCACACTTTCGGCAAGACTCACGGTGCTGGCATTCCGGCGGACTATGTTGGTAACGAACCGGAGGGCGCCGACATTGAGGATCAAGGCTTTGGATGGAAAAATAAACTTGGCAAGGGTCACGGCGGCGATACGATCGGCAGCGGGTTGGAAGTGATTTGGACCACGACTCCGACGAAGTGGAGCAACAGCTTCTTCGACAACCTCTTCAAGTACGAATGGGAGCTGACGAAGAGCCCGGCGGGCGCACATCAGTGGACTCCGAAGAATGGCGCGGGTAATGGAACGGTGCCGGATGCGCATGATCCGGCGAAGAAACATGCGCCATCGATGCTGACTACGGACCTTTCATTAAGATTCGATCCTGCATACGAAAAGATTTCGCGGCGATTCCATGAACATCCGGATCAGTTCGCCGATGCGTTTGCACGGGCTTGGTTCAAGTTGACGCATCGCGATATGGGGCCGATTCCGCGCTACCTTGGGCCGCTGGTTCCGAAGGAGCCGCAGATCTGGCAAGATCCAATTCCCGCCGTGGATCATAAATTGATCGATGAGCAGGACGCTGCGGCGCTGAAGGCGAATATCCTAAAATCGGGATTGTCGATTTCCCAACTGGTTAAGACTGCATGGGCGTCGGCAGCTTCGTTCCGCGGTTCGGACAAGCGTGGTGGAGCGAATGGAGCGCGCGTTCGCCTTACTCCGCAGAAAGATTGGGAAGTAAATCAGCCGGCTGAACTGGCGAAAGTTTTGCCGAAGCTGGAGGCGATCCAAAAGGAATTCAACGGTTCGCAGTCAAACGGGAATAAGGGGAAGAAAGTTTCGCTGGCTGACCTAATCGTGCTGGGCGGTGACGCGGCGATTGAGGAAGCTGCGAAGAAGGGTGGGCAGGATGTGAAAATTCCTTTCACAGCAGGGCGCACGGATGCTTTGCAAGAGCACACCGACGTGCAGTCATTCGCGGTGATGGAGCCGGTTGCGGACGGGTTCCGCAACTATTTGCGAAGCGGGCAGGTTCTGTCGGCTGAGGAGTTGCTGTTAGATCGGGCGCAGTTGCTGACGTTGACTGCTCCTGAGTTGACGGTACTCGTCGGCGGCTTGCGCGCTTTGAATGCGAACTTCGGGCAGACGAAACATGGCGTCTTGACCAATAAGCCCGAGACGCTGACGAATGATTTCTTCGTCAACCTGCTCGATATGAATACGAAGTGGCAGGCCTCCGGTAAGGTTGAAGGCGTTTCTGAGGGCTTGTACGAAGGGCGCGACCGGAAGACGAACCAGGTCAAGTGGACGGCTACTCGCGTCGACCTGATCTTCGGTTCGCAATCGCAGTTGCGTGCTCTCGCGGAAGTTTATGCGTGCGCGGATTCCAAGGAGAAGTTTGTGAAGGACTTCGCGGCTGCGTGGACCAAGGTGATGAACCTTGATCGCTACGATGTTGCGTGATCCGCGAGAAAGAAAGTTGCAAATTTCGGGCGAGCCTTTGTGGCTCGCCCTTTTTCTTTTGCCGACCGCGTACACTAATGCGACGGAAGGCGTGGCAGACTGTGGAGCTTCCTGACGATTACGGCGAGGGCTGAAAGATGGCGGTTGGGCGTGAAGAACTTCTGCAGGAATTTCAGGAATTTGTTCGAACCGCGGCGACGGCTGAGTCGGTGATGGAGCGTATGGCGCAACGTCTGCATGAAACGATGACGCGCTACAACTGGGTGGGGTTTTATCTGGTGGACCCGGCGGACGCGGGTATTTTGCTGGTCGGGCCATTCGCGGGCAGCTTTACGCCGAATGCCCGCATTCCACTCGACACGGGACTCTGTGGTGCTGCGGCCACAAGCAGGCAAACCGTTGTGGTGGATGATGTCTCGAAGGATCCGCGTTATCTTTCGGGGTCATCAATGGTGAATAGTGAAATCGTTGTTCCCATTTTTGTGCGGAACAAGCTCGTGGCGGAGCTCGATATCGAGAGCTATTTTGCCGGGACGTTCACGAAATCGGAACAGGACTTTGTGGAGGCTTGTGCTGCGATCGTGAGGGATTATTTAGAGAAGATTTAGTTCACACATGATGGACAGTCGATTTAATCCGGCCAGCGAATGGCGGGATACTGGTTTATCTGCCTATGGTCGTGCTGCGGCGCTCGAGCAGGAGTACATCTCTCCAGGTGTCGCGCAGCTTGCCGATTCGGCGTCTCACGCCGACTTTGCGGAATCCGCAGGACTTGTGCAGGGCGATGCTGGCGGAGTTCTCGGGAAAGATTCCGGCTTGCAGGGTCCAGACTCCCTTGGCTTCGGATTCCTGGATCAGGGCCTTGAGCAGTGACTTGCCAACGCCGCGGCCTCGCGCCGCGGCAGCCACATAGACGGAGACTTCGGCGACTCCGGCGTAGACGCGGCGGGCAGAGACTGGGCTGAGCGCGGCCCAGCCGAGGACTTGGTCTCGCTTGCAAGCGACTAAGCGGCAGTCCTGGAGATGAGCGCTATTCCACTTCTCCCAGTCTGGAAGATCGGTCGCAAAGGTCGCGTTGCCGGTTGCGATGCCTTCGCGATAGATCTCGCGGACAGCGGGCCAGTGCTCCGGCTTCATCTGTATGATTTTGTGATTCATGGTCGGCCGATGCCGCTCAGGTTTCGGCCGGCGCGAAGAACACGAGGACCGCCAGTTCTTCGGTGATGTCGTAGAAGCGATGGCCGACTTCGGCGGCGACGAAGATTACGCTGCCTGCAGAAACCTCGCGGTCTTCTGAGCCGGCTTTGAAGCGAGCATTTCCGCGGAGCACATAATAGATCTCATCTTCGCGATGCGGCTTCTGGCGGTCTGTTGCTCCGGCGGGCAGGACGTAGAGCCCAGCGCTCATGGCCGGCACGCGGAGAAACTCGCGATAGGACTTGCCGCTCTGGGCGCGCTGTTCCTCGATCTCCGGCAGGCTGGCGAAGACGGTCTTCATGCGAAGATGCCTCCGAAGATGAGCTCGGTGAATTGTGGAATCAGATTCTGCGCCTGCAGGTTGCCTTCCGGTTTGTACCACTGGTAAATCCAGTTGATCATGCCGAGCAGGGCGAAGGCGGCGGCGCGCGGGCTCACTTTGCTTTTCGCCTGGTGCGAATGCTGTGTTTTGTTCCGAACGTCTTTCTGAACTTCGGCGTTCTGAACTTCGGCCATCAGGTTTTCGAGGAAGTGGATGTAATCTTTTTTTCGGGCGTTGATGCGCTTGCGCAGCGCTGGCGGCAGAGGATGGTTCTCGTGGAGCATCACCGTAATTTCGCGGTCGCGAGGGCTGAGCACTACTTCGATGTGCAGGCGGATCAGCGCGCGCAGCCGCTCCTCGGGATCGGCGATGGTTCGTACGGGGTTGAGCACGCGGTCCTGGGTGATCTCCATCGCGTGGTTCATGATCTCGAAGAGAATTTCGTCTTTGCTCTGGAAGTGGTGGTAGAGGCCGCCTTTGCTGAGTTTGAGGGCGGCGGCTACATCGTTCATGGAAGTGGCATCGTAGCCGCGCTGCTGGAACAGGCGTGCGGCGGTGCGCAGGATTTCCTGCCGGGAGTCGACCAGAGTCTCGCGGGCCATCGGGAGACATGGTAACGGGAGAGCGCGGGAAATGCCAATGGCAAGGGTAGTCTACTGTTTCTTGCAAAAGAAATGCGTGAAAGGGTTAAGATTAGGGCAGGTGAAGCATGCCGGCTCTAGATTGGTCGCGATGTCCTGCAGTTGAAAGCGTGCCCGGCAAACGGAGCGGAGCATGGGTATTCCGTGGCACTCGAATGCCGGTCTCGGCGGTATTTGAGAATCTTGAGGCGGGTTCTAGCATTGAGGAAATCATTGAACAATTCCATGTGACGCGAGGGCAAATTCAGGCCGTTCTGGAATTTGCGGCCCGCAGCCTGGACGCCCCGCAAATCCCTTCCGACGCTACCGTTGCAAAAACCTCGCCGAACGATGCGCATTCTCTTTGATCACGGCACACCGAGCGGCATTGCCAGAGCGCTTTCAGGGCATGATGTCACAGAGGCAATTGACCGTGGTTGGGAGCAAATCTCCAATGGCGAACTGCTGGCAGCGGCTGAGGCAGAAGGGTTTGATCTTCTGCTCACTACCGATAAGAACATTCGGTATCAACAAAACCTGGCTGCCCGGAAGATTGGCATTGTCGTACTTGGAAACTCCACCTGGCGGGTTGTACGTTTGCACCTTGACCGGATTGCGCAAATTGTAAACAAGGCCACGCCTGGCAGCTACGCTGAGGTAGACATACAGTTCGAATAATAAGGCTTGGTCGGCGTACGTTTCGCGCGACAAATTCCCTTCTAAATGGCAGTCCCACGAATTCGCTAGCCCGCGACCGGCTGTTGTGTTGCCAGGTCCGTCCTCATTTCTGGCTCGGATGGGACGATGATCCACGCGATCAGATAGGTGATGACGCCCGGGCAGCCCCCGGTGGCGAGGGTTAGGAAGATGGTGAGGATGCGCACCAGGGTTACGTCGAGATCGAAATGCTGGGCTAGTCCGGCACAAAGGCCTGCGATCTTTTTATCGGCTCGGGAGCGCATTATTCTCGGTGGTGCGGGTGAAATACCCACTCCATTGCCACAGTAGGAGCTG
>Ga0116113_1000157_pt1 | contig 16082 bp, 12 predicted proteins | sample June2015DPH_10_2_FD_89788 | JGI IMG/M metagenome (GOLD analysis project Ga0116113, IMG submission 89788) | Peatland microbial communities from SPRUCE experiment site at the Marcell Experimental Forest, Minnesota, USA - June2015DPH_10_10 | ecosystem: Environmental > Terrestrial > Soil > Wetlands... | reverse complement strand
GGATTCGGCCCGCGCCTCGGATCACCTAACCTTGTCGTTGAGGTTTCCGTTGCAACGACTCTTCTCCATGTTCCCGAACGGCTGGCCTGGGAGAGGTCTTCTACTCCTGCGGCTAGTGGCCGGAATTTTCCTGATGCATGATGGACTCGGCGAACTGCTGGGATCTCCTCCGTGGGGAGGAATCATACGCCAATCGCTCGCGACCGGAGGCGGGATACTCCTTCTTCTAGGCTTATGGACGCCCATGGCCGGAGTGCTGGTGGTGATTGTGGAATTGTGGGCCGCTTTTTCGAAAACCGATAGTTTGCGTAGTTGCGTCATGTTGGCCGCTGTCGGCGCCGCCTTGGCAATGCTCGGTCCTGGGGTTCGGTCCATTGATGCGCGGCTTTTCGGACGAAAGCGGATCGATATTCGGGAACACTAGAGTTGTCCAATCACCCCTTGAAAGGGGTACTTCCAACCGCCAACTTCGAGACCCCAAAGAAAACCTCCAATGAGGGTTGTTCGCAAGATGGAGTGGGCTCATTATCGGGACAAGCAGAGACCAACGTTACTCACACAAATCATAAGGAGAACGATCATGCGGGCAATATCAGCTTTAGCCGCCGGTGTCTTGGGCCTTGCGGTATTCGGAGTCCCAGGCTACGCCCAGAGCAGTCCCCCAGTCGGAGATGACTCTGTCCGCCCGTTCCACATCAGCATTCCGGAAGAGCAACTCGTTGAGCTCCGCCAACGTATCGCGGCGACACGCTGGCCTGACAAGGAAACGGTCAATGACGAATCCCAAGGCATCCGGTTGGCGGAGATGCAGGCGCTGGTGCGCTACTGGGGCAACGGCTACAACTGGCGCAACGGAGAAGCGACGTTGAATGCGCTGCCGGAGTTTGTGACCACAATCGACGGCGTAGATATCCAGTTCATCCACGTGCGTTCGCGTGAACCGAACGCGCTACCGTTGATCCTCACCCACGGCTGGCCCGGCTCTCCGATTGAGTTACTGAAGGTGATAGGCCCGCTCACCGATCCCGTTGCCTTTGGCGGGCATGCGCAAGATGCCTTCGATGTCGTGATCCCAGCCATCCCCGGCTATGGCTTTTCGGGCAAGCCGACCGATCTCGGCTGGAATCCCGACCGCGTGGCGCGGGCCTGGGACGTGCTCATGAAGCGCTTGGGCTACACCCGTTACGTGGCGCAGGGTGGCGATCACGGCTCGGTCATCTCCGACGCAATGGCGCGCCAGGCGCCTCCTGGACTGCTCGGCATCCATATCACCATGCCAGCCACGATTCCTGCGAACCTGGTGGAGGGCGTCAACAACGGCGATCCGGCGCCCACTGGGCTGACCGCCCCGGAACGGCTGGCGTACAACACCCTCAGTACCTTCTTCGGAAGAAATGCGGCCTACGGAGCGATGATGGTGACCCGTCCGCAGACCATCGGCTACGCGCTCGTAGATTCGCCCAGTGGTCTGGCCGCCTTCACCTACGAAAAGATTGCCGAGTGGAGCGACAGCGATGGCCACCCCGAACGCGTGATTGGTCGCGACGAAATACTCGACGACATCACGCTGTACTGGCTCACCGACTCCGGCGCCTCTTCGTCCCGCTTCTACTGGGAAAATAACAACAACAACTTCAGCGCCGCAGCGCAGAAGACCAATCAGATCAAAGTGCCGGTGGCCATCACGGTGTTTCCGCACGAGATCTATCGCGCGCCGGAAAGCTGGTCACGGCAGGCCTACCCGTCGCTGTACTACTTCCATGAAGCCGCCAAGGGCGGTCACTTCGCGGCGTGGGAACAGCCGGAACTGTTTAGCGAGGAGATTCGAGCTGCGTTCAGATCGCTGCGCTAATTCAACGTCTTGCCGGGGCCGCCGCGCACAATGCGCGATGGGCCACCGGTGACCCCGACAGTAGTGCTCACCTGGTCTAAAGCCGGCCTGAGGACAGTAAGCAAGCGAGAGTAAATTCAATCCAATCGGAGGAAAATAAAATGTCTAAGAACACTAACAAAGTAATCAACAACGATCGTCGTTCCTTTTTGCGCAATTCCGCCATGGCCATCGCCATCACCATCATCGCTACTGTTACACTGGTCGGGAGCGGCCTTGCCCAGGCACAATCCAGCCAGCAGAACGTGTCCACGTCGCATACTTCGTTCGGCCCCATCAAGCAGATCGACGCCGGGCTCCTGAATGTCGGTTACTTTGAAGCTGGACCTGCCAATGGCACTGCCGTGATTCTTCTGCACGGCTGGCCTTACGACGTTTACAGCTATGTGGATGTTGCGCCGTTGTTAGCATCGGCGGGCTACCACGTCATTGTGCCGTACCTGCGTGGCTATGGCACGACGCGCTTTCTCTCCAGCGAAACGATGCGGAACGCCCAGCAGTCGGCCGTCGGCCTCGACATCATCGCTCTGATGGATGCACTCAAGATCGACAAGGCGATCATCGGCGGGTTTGATTGGGGAGCGCGCACGGCGGACGTCATGGCAACACTCTGGCCGGAACGCTGCAAGGCGATTGTTTCCGTCGGCGGCTATCTGATCAGCAGCCCGGCGGGCAACCAGACACCGTGGCCACCCGAGCCTGCGTTCCTGTTTTGGTACCAGTACTATTTCTCTACCCCAGTCGGCAAGGCCGGCTATGCGAAATACACCGACCAGTTCAATAAGTTCATCTGGCACCAGGCTTCGCCAAAGTGGAATTTCGACGATGCTACGTACGACCGCACGGCAGCGTCCTTCAACAACCCCGACCACGTTGACATCGTGATGCACGACTATCGCTGGCGGCTTGGCCTGGCCGACGGCGAGCGGAGATATGACGACCTGGAAAAGCGGCTGGCCGCACTTCCTCCCATCACCGTGCCCACGATCACCTTGGAAGGCGACGCCAACGGTGCAATCCACGCGCCGAGCACGGCGTATCGGAACAAGTTCTCGGGCAAATATGAGTACCGCCTCATCACCGGCGGCGTCGGTCACAATTTACCCCAGGAAGCTCCACAGGCCTTTGCACAAGCTGTCATCGACGTCGACCGTTTTTAACGAGATACCGGCTCTGCGGACTGACGCACTCAGTCCGCAGGGCAGGAACAAAGGGACGAGAACGTAACCTGCGCCTCAAGAATTTAGAAGAAGGAACAGTATGAAACGGATCGCTTTCTTGCTGATTGCAGTTGCGGCGGTGGTTGGCCTTGTCGCCTTCACTCCCCCCGCATCTGGACACGCCGATGGAGAGGCTGCCCCGATCTTCGGAGTCACAATTCCTCCCGGCTACCGCGACTGGAAGTTGATCTCAGTGGCCCACGAGGCAGGCAACAATAACGACATTCGCGCCATTCTGGGCAATGACACGGCGATCAAGGCGTATCGGGAAAAGAAGCTGCCGTTCCCGGACGGCACAATCATTGCCCGCCTGGCTTGGAGATACGTCCCGTCCGAGGAAAACAACAAAGTCTTTGGCCGTGCCCAGTCTTTCGTTGCCGGCCCTCCCATTAACATTCAGTTCATGGTCAAGGACTCAACAAAATGGGCCGCAACGGGTGGCTGGGGTTTCGCTCAATTCGATGAGGATGGCAAACCTAACCTGCCCGAGGCAACTCTCAAAACCTGCTTCCCCTGCCACGAGCCGGGCAAAGCTGGAGACTTTGTCTTCACCCATTACGCACCTTAAACGCTGAAGGTGTGTTAGCCAACATCGTCAATTTTTGAAGGTTTGTGAACACCGAGAAAAAGGAGTCCGCGCAAATGAAGCATTCTTTGTCGGTTCAGGTTTGGATTCGTTGCGTCCTGGGCGTGGCTGCGGTGCTGGGAGTCGCCGTCATCGCAACAGGATTGAAAACCAGCTTCCCTAGGTTTTCATTCATAGATACGGTCAGAGCACAAGAGCATCTGATCGGCGCTCTCCATCCAGAGAAGCTGGCTCTTCTTAGAGCGAGCACCACCGAATCTCAGACTACCCTTGCTGACGAGGGCCCCCTGCCTGACTTTGGCGGCGCCGTAGGCTGGCTCAACTCCGCTCCCTTAAGCCGCGAATCTCTGCGCGGGAAGGTCGTGTTGGTAAATTTCTGGACATACTCTTGCATCAACAGCCTACGAGAGTTGCCATACATGAAAGCCTGGGCGGCAAAATATAAGGACGCGGGACTTGTCGTGATCGGTGTGCATGCGCCAGAGTTCGGATTCGAGAGAGAACGGGCAAACGTAGAGAATGCCGTTCGCGAATTGAGCGTTGCCTACCCGGTCGCCATCGACAGCAACCACAGAATTTGGGATGCGTTCAACAACGAATACTGGCCGGCAGACTACTTCATCGACGGGAAAGGACAAATTCGCTATCACCACTTCGGGGAGGGCGACTACGCCGAGTCCGAGCATGTCATTCAGGATCTTCTCAAGGCAAACGGAGCCACCGGCCTGGACGAGAGCACGGTTCGCATATCCGCTGGCGGAGTCGAGGCACCGCCGAGCGGTGATGTGCAATCTCCCGAAACCTATGTCGGCTATCGTCAAGCCCAGCGTTTCGCGTCGCCCGAACGAGTGGCTCAAGACTCACAAAAGACCTACAGTCCGCCAGCGACACCCTCTTTGAATCAATGGGGATTGGGCGGATCGTGGAATGTCGGTGCCGAAAGTGGAGTGCTGCAGTCAGCCCCCGGTATGATTGTATTTCGCTTCCACAGCCGTGACCTGCACATGGTGTTAGGTCCGACGAAGAACGGCAAGCCCATTCGCTTCAAGGTAAAGTTGGACGGCATCCCGCCCGGCGACAATTGTGGAGTCGATTCCACCCCTGACGGCAGCGGCGAGATTCGAGAGCCCCGACTCTATCAACTCATCCGGCAAAAGGGTCGAGTAGAAGACCGAACGTTTGAGATCGAATTCCTTGATCCCGGCGTTCAGGCCTTTTCGTTCACATTTGGGTAGGGTGCTGGCGGGTGGCTGTAAAGTTGTATTTACCTGAGAATATAGCCCAGCCCAATCCGGAGGAAAACGTGGCCCAAATAGTTGGTTCTTACCTTGTTGATTTGATGATCCGATCTGGTGTTCGGAATATCTATGGCATTGTTGGAGACTCCGCAAATCCGGTCATTGATGCGATTCGCAAGAGCGATGGGAACCTGAAGTTTATCAATGTGCGAAACGAAGAGGCCGGTGCCTTTGCCGCGGGAGCCGACTCTCAAGTTTCTGGGTGCCCGACCGCGGTCATTGGCTCATCTGGACCTGGTTCCCTGCATCTGCTCAACGGCCTCTATGATTGCGCGCGAAATGGAGCCTCTGTTTTCGCGATCGCCACGCATATCCCGACTACAGAGATTGGGACGAACTACTTCCAGGAAACCCGGCCGGACCAAATCTTTCTCGATTGCGCCAAATACATAGGCTACGTAACCTCAGCTGCGCAAATGCCGCGTATTGCTGAACTCGCGATGCAGGCTGCAATCCTGGAACGCGGCGTCGGTATGATTATCCTGCCCGGCGATGTGTCGGCTGCGCCCATCGAGCATCCGATGTTGGAGCATCCCATCGCAACCGAGAGATCACGCGTACGGCCTTCCGATCGCGATCTGGACCGCGTTGCCGATCTGATCGCAAAGAGCAAGCGCATCGCGATTTTCGGCGGCGCCGGTTGCGCGGACGCACGGGCGGAAGTTCTGCAACTTTCGCAAATGCTTAACGCCCCGGTCGGCTTCACATTTCGAGGTAAGGATATTCTTGAGGCCGCCAATCCAAATGCCGTGGGGATGACGGGGCTGCTGGGCTGGGGTGGCGCACATGTCGCGATCGCCGAATGCGATCTGTTGCTCATGCTTGGGACCGATTTTCCCTATCACCCGTTCATGCCGGAGAAATCGACAATCGTCCAGATCGACGAGCAAGCCGGCCATCTCGGACGCCGCGCAAAAGTAGATATTGGCCTGGTGGGCGATGTCGGAGAGACGCTGAAAGCCCTGCTGCCTCGGTTGCAGCAACGGTCAGGCCGTGACTTCCTGGACAAGATTCTGGCCGTTCACAAGAAGGCTGCCGAGAATCTCCAAACTTATGTGACTCATGCGGGTGTCGGAAAAGGACTGCGTCCTGAAATGGTGGCAAGCGCGATCAGTAAGCTCGCGGCTGACGACGCGGTCTTCTCGGTGGATACCGGGATGTGTAATGTCTGGGGAGCTCGTTACATCAGCATGCGGAAAGGTCAGAGGATGCTCGGATCCTTTGGTCATGGGTCCATGGCGAACGCCATGCCTCAGGCTATTGGGGCGGCACTGGGGACTGGACGACAGAGCATCGCATTGTGCGGTGACGGCGGCTTCACGATGTTGATGGGTGAATTGCTGACCGCGGCCGAGCTCGATCTTCCAGTAAAGCTCATGATTTTCAACAACTCGACGCGGGGGATGGTGAGGGCGGAAATGGAAGTAGCGGGCTACGTTCCCTGGGGCACCGATGTGAAGAACCCCAACTTCGGCGCGGTAGCCCAGGCTATGGGGATTCATGGCCAACGCGTTGAAACAACTGACGATATTGAACCCGCTATTCAAAGAGCGTTTGAACATAAAGGACCGGCATTAGTGGATTTCGTTACCGATCCTCGCGCACTCTCAATGCCGCCGAAGGTTACGTTCGAACAGGTACGCGGCTATGCTCTCGCGATGGGCAAACTGGTGTTTGGGGGAAACACTACAGAATTGCTGGAAACCGTGGCATCGAACATACGCGACGTTAAGCAGATGTTGTGAATAGTTTCCTGAGGCGAGGCCACAAGCTAATCTTTGGATGGCTTCGCGCTTAAAGGACTGTGAACCTCGGACAGTCGGGTCGGAGCGCGTTAGACGAGGGTGGCCTCGAAAAGCATTCTAAGAAGCGTTAAGGAATCGTTATTGGACAGTGAAAGGACAGGCGAGCTGTCATGCCCGCACCCTATCCACCATCGGCGAAGCTTCGGCGGAAAGGGGAAGCTACCACTGGTTCTTACGCCTATGGCGTAGGGAGTGAATGCATAAGTTTGGTACGCCCCTAGCTCGATTCATCCATGCGCGTCGCCCATGGCGGACGAGCTCTGCGCCAGTTGACGGTCACCTAGAAGGACGTCAGTAACTTCCTGCGTTGTGACAATTGCGCTGGCGTAGTTTGGGAGATTGGTAACGAGTGCAGCGTGCATGAACTCTTCTGAGTAGTCCGCAGTCGCGTCCTTCGCCACAGTGACGTCGTAGCCGAGCTCGACCGCAAAACGCACAGTTGATTCAACGCATGGGGACGCTACGACTCAGACACTTCCGCCACGTCGTTCGTATCCGGATTGTTGGGAATTGGCAAATACACCATCAGGCCTCCTGGTTGGGCGCAACCTGTGCGAAAGTGCGAAATCGGGAGAGGATTACCAGTCGGAGAGGATTATCAGTCTCTGAGGGATGTGCTATGTGCGGTCACAGCGGATAGATGATTGAATCCTGCTGGGTGTAGGTGACAGGGCAGCGTTCTAACCAACTGAACTACGTCCCCACTCGCCAAATCAACAAGATGCGAAATAACCAGTGTTTATGCGGCCTTGCGCGATTTGCATAAAATGCCTAGATTGCCCAAAGCGACCTGAATTGCTTGTATTCCGGTCGGAACCGCCCATAAACCGCCCATAAAGTTCGACCACTTCCCCGCTCTTTTGCATGCGCAAAACACCTTCTACGGGCTGCGGCGGGCGATCCAGAGTTCTGCCAACCCAGGCAAAACCACCAGCAAAACTTTCGCAAATCTTTGTCACAGAAATATCCTAACAGCTTCTCACCGAACACGAAAGAGCAAGAAGTTTGGCTTCGTTCTCGATTCGGCTATAATCGCGCGGCGAAAGGTCTTTAGTCGTGATATCTACCCTAGTTCGTCTCGGCTGCATCGCTGTCCTTGCCGCCCTGGCTGCTGCGTCCATCGCAGGAATCATTGTCCTCGTATTCCCGTCGAAGTCTGTGCAGGTTCGAAAATTCGATGTTCTCGCTAGCGGTCAAACCCAGAATGCACAGGCAAGCATCGTTTCTCAGATGGTCGCCGTTCGAATACAGCAGATCGATTCCATACTTACGAACGACCTGAGGTCAGATGCCCCCACAGAGCAGGTGATGTTTGAGAGCGTGTTGCCGAGAGAACTTAGGTTAGCTCCAGAGTTGGGGAACCACATAGAAGTGGAATTCAAAGCATTTGATCTAGATGTTGCCGGCGTCCTCAATTCGATTCTAGACACCGTTCATGACGGCCCCACATTGCGCGGAGTCCTAGTCACCAAGGATAAGGATGTGGAGATTCTCGCAAATTACCGAGAAAAGGAAACGGATGTCCTGGGTCCCTGGGTGATTCGTTCGAGCGAAGGCACAGGAGATGCGGTCGAATTGTTAGCCCACCAAGTCGTCCTTGATTTCCATGGAAAACAGACACGTAAATTTGGAAACATGTCTGCAGACCAGTTCCGTCTATTCATTTCGGCGCTGAAGGACTACCAAACTTATGTGCACCAGATCGCATCTGACAAGATGGCAAACAGGCTTCCGCAGTCCAATCTGAATCTAATACGCGCCCGAGAAGGTTTCAAAAAACTTGCCGATCAAAAGGTGGACTGCAGTCGCGTGTACTCCTATCTAGGAAGCGTTTCCACGATTCTTAATGATGACAGCAGCGCTAAGGAGAACTTCTCGGCTGCCCTCGCGCTCGACCCGGAGGATGACTTCTCAAAGAAAGCTCTAGCGCGTACAAACGTGGCGCAGTCCCTTAAACCTTCTTCAACGGAAGAAGTGGGAAATCTGAGTACGTTGTTCAAACAAGCGGCATTCCGAATGCTGAACCTTGACGAGGATACGCGGCGTGCTGCAACCACTCCCATCTTGGTCGCGGTCCTCGCAGATGGTGCCGCCGATTTGCCGGGCATTCGATTGGCTCAAGCGCGGAGCTTTACCGACCCGGCAACGGGAACAAACACTTTTGGAACCCAGGTCGCCAGCATCATCGCATCGATTGCACCTTCGGCTCGGATCATGCCCATCAGAGTATTCGACGAGCGGGGGGGAGGCGATACCGCTTCGGTGATCGAAGGCATCGCATACGCCAGATATTCCGGTGCGAAGATTATAGTCTTACCACTTGGTATGGCTAGCAGAGGCGAAATCTTAGCCTCCACAGTGAAAGAAGCCATCGAAGGCGGTGCGTTGGTCGTTGCCGCTGCCGGAAACGACTCCTCTGCATCAGAGTATTATCCCGCTGCGTTTCCCAACGTATTGTCGGTAGCCGCGCTGGATGATCATGGCAAACTCGCGACTTTTTCAAACTACGGCCCATGGATTCAGGCTTCCGCTCCCGGTGTTGACGTTTTGGCTCTCGACTCTTCAGGAAGCACAAAAAAAATCAGTGGAACTTCAATTTCCTGCGCTGCGGCTGCGGGGGTTGCCACACTGGTGTGGTCTGCTAACCCGCAATTGGGTGCCAGTCAGGTACAGCACATTCTTCTAGAAACGGCGAGCAAATCGCCGGATTCTCGTGTACCTGCCAAACAATTAAACGCAAACGCCGCCGTTGCCAAAGCGCGAGCGACGTAGTCCTATCCGTTTCCGGAGGAATGGGAACTTTCTACTCTCGAAGCAATGCAATCCGCCCGCAGGACCGCCTTCGCAGGGTGGCACACGAATCAGATTCCATTGGGTCCACCGCCCCGCCCACGAGCAGGCTCTTACGATTGAATCTTGCTCATCCATGCGGGCTGACCTTGGGGACCGAATGCTATCTTGTTGTCAGAATAGAAATCAGTTAGGCGCTTTCGTGTGCCCCCGTCCTGCAGGCCGAGATAGTCGACGGCGTTGGCGCCGAAAAACTTGTTCGACAAGTTCTCCGTCGATTCGCCTGCCTGAGCGTCCAATTGCTTAAACATCGAGACAAAGTCGGCAAAATACTTTTCCATGTCGTTCTCTAGCATGACCAAGCTCCAATCACTGCCATACATTAGCCGGTTTTGCAAAACGGGCCGTGGCTGTCCAGGAGCCATCCAGGAAAGAGCGGCTTGGTAGACATCTAGAAGCGTGGCGCGGTCGGTGTCGCTGAGAACGTTCTCAGTGTAGGCCGAATCAGCGAAGAATCGGCCCCCCGGCGCTGATGGATTCTCGGACATTAGGGCAACCAGATCGCGGGCGTTAACGCCCGACGGCCAAGCAGCGGAGGGCATATTCCAGTCCTTTTCAGACGTTTTCTCAAAACCTCCCAAATGCCCGAAATTCACTCGAAGTCCCGTGAAGCATTCGCGCAAGGCCCCCCAGTATTTAGCCGCTGGAAACTGGTCGAAGGTCTCGTTCAGCCCATTGCTAAGATCCGTATGCGCCATAACCGGCAGGTCAATGCTCAGGCACCAGTTGTACATCTCTCCCAGAACATCGTCTAGCCGTTCGCCGATGGTGGCGTGGCCGCCCTTACCGTCGGGGATGCTTTTTAGGTCGTCGAGCCATTTCCACGAAACTCCGCTCCAGCTTTCCAAAGCGATTTCGGAGTTTCCGTACGGTGCAAATCCCATGGTCGGGTAGATTTTCACCCCGATGCAACCGAAGCGCGTTACCCACTGCTTCAAAGCATCCAGCGCGGACCATTTCGCATTGCGTATGCCAGCCCTGTAGGCAATTTCTCGAAACGGGTCGAAAGGCGCGAATGTGTGCACACGGCCCTGTGACAAAACGCTGATCCGCTCCATCAGCTTGACCTGGTCATGCAACTGTGTCCGGGCCGGTTTGCCATCGTTGAGCGGCCAATCGTAGTCCACTAGGTGTGTGATCGCCAAGTCGATCGATCGCGAAGCTCCTTTGTTGTACAAGTCCAGATAATCGGCCAGTGCGACGTAGCGGTACTGGAAGTACTCCTCGAATGCTGTAAGGCTCCCTCCCACTAGATGTGGCTCGGCATCTTCGTACTTCTTCGGCCACCTTTTACTCTGCCACTCGGGCGCATTCCAGGGAACAGAACCCTGCGTGGTCGTGGTACCTGCAATCGGTGCCGTTGCGGGTCGATGTTTCAGCACCTCGTGGCGAAACTTGCTGTACGGTTCGGAATGGGCTTTTTTCCAATTGTTTTGCACGTCTTTCACGCGCATGTGTTCTGAGCGGAGCTTACGCATCTCCGATTTTCCGCTAGGCGCTAATTTCCAATTGAAATACTGAGCCAAAGGCGCTGCCTTCGCCGCGGCCGGATGGCTGGCGTTCTGAGTGGACTGAAGAAAGCGCTCAAGTTGCAAGTCTGTTCCGTTAAAGAAGTGGCAGTGAACATCTACAGTAAGGTGGCTCATCGGGTCCGGAGGAGAGAGTAAGCCCGTGGGAATCCGCCGCAAGCATCCGTCCAAAAACATACTGCCAGACAATAAGGCCATAGAATGAAGAAAGCGTCGCCGAGATACAGAAAAGCTATTCATCACGCATATCCCCGCAGAGCATCGGGAAAGCTGGATATCTTGGGGCAAATCTCAGAAACGTAAACGGAGCTCGACAGGTCGACATGAACTTCTGCTCGATTCGTTGTCGCCTGGAGAGCATAGAAATCCTCTTCTTGATTTGAAGGTCGCCACACGCCTTACAATTCCGCTGCTACCGTCACCTGCGAGTGTCACGCCGTCAAGATTCATTTTCCTAAGGATGCTGCTGCGTCTGGGCTGGCCCCTTTCTGAGCGTATCCAAAATCGCTCGGCTTCGGGTGAATCAATGCACACGCACGGCCGTCTACTGCCAGATTCGCAATTTCCTTACCAAGATATTGATGCGTACGGGCCCAATTTAAACTTCCGGAATTGTTGTTGACTGTTAGCGTGACTGAGCTTATCTCGGCCGTACCTTCCTGGTAGGGCGTGACGAGCAGAGCCACCTTGGAATCAAGATTCTGAACGGTCACGACTCCCCCCGAGTCGTCGAGAACAGTTGCTGCTTTGAAAGAGTCTGTGATCGTTACCGTTTCAGCGGAACGCTCGAAGCTATATTGGGCCGCATAGTCCTTGATGTTGGTCGGAAGGAAGAAGACCATTTCCCAACCAGGAGAGAGCGCATCGTCGGTGGGTAGCTTTGAGACTTTCATGGATTGAGCAGATGAATCTGACGTAGCGATTACTAGGTACAGTATTGGAGACAAAAACCGAAAGTCGCGATCACTCTGTTCGTTCGGAAACAGCCGTGACCCCTTGCTCAGCGTTAAAGATTCTTGCAGCCTGTGATCGTTCCCCATCCGGTATGAGGCGGATGTATCCGGACCGTCGTTCACGAAGACGGTTGAGGCGAACACCGCTTTCAACGCGTTTTGCACAGTGTTTTCGCTGCCAGTATTTACAACTGAACTCTCTTGGGAGACGGGCGGGACAAGAGCCGGCTTTTTATTGTCCAGATACGCTGACCATTTGGCGCGCATTCCGCTCCACTTCTCTGCAGAACCTCGGATGATCACATCGGTCTGGATGTCTACCTCTCGAATTCCGTATGCGTCTCGCCGGGCGGTTTCAAGTGTGTCGATCGCCAGACCCATCTGCTTTTCCAATCGGGATTGCTTCTCTTTTGCTTCGGTCAAGTCCATTCGTAGCTCAATCGTTTGCGAGATAACGGCCACGAATAATGCAACGATACTCGTCACAACCGCAATTCGGCCGAATCGATTCAGCTTGCCGGTCTTATCCTTGAAATCTGTGACGGTCTGAAGTAAACCGATACCTCCAGCCAGGAAAATGGCTGCATATTTGAGCGCGATGTAAAATGTTTTTTCCATTCAGAGCATGCTCGCAGTTGCAGGTCGACAAGTTGCCAGAAGCTAACTTACAACATCACCGGTGTATTCGAATTCGGAACTCTTCGGGAACGCGAATCACGAAAGACCTGCAGCAGGACAGCGTAACTAGATGGAAGCCAGAGGTGGAAACATGAAAACCTTTTCTGGGTAGATCACTGACTCGATGAAGATCCGCTCTTAGCAGTACTTCCACTTTTGCCTCCTCCTTTTAGCTTGCTCACGATTGAACTGATGGGAACCTCGACACCGAATATGCCTTTCAGAGCTCGATCTTGTGTCAGAGCGGCAGGTGAGGACCCTGGCACAATAATCGACTGCTTCATGTAGACGACGCCAGCAAATGCATTTAATTGAAGCGGAAAACCGTGCCAGCGGCCAGTGAGATTTTCGGAGACACCAAAATACGGTCTATAGAACGTCTGTCCCGTCACCGGTAAACCAACATTTAGACGCGGAGCAAACGAATCTTTGCTGTACCACTTGGCTAACGGAAGCAGATCTAGAATCGCGTAGAGGTCCGTGTGACGGGTAATTGTTGGGGGAGAGGATGCCCCTTTGGAATATTTTGCTTCCTGGACGCCAGGTACAGATACGCCGATGCTGATATCCCACCACTCCTTGTCGTCCGCTTGGAAGCTGTGGCTGAAACTACAGGGTGACTGAGTGCTGGTAGCGGAGCAATCGACCACCGTCGTGCTGGTTTGAGTGGAGCCTTTGGTTGATTTTTGCCCCCCTTGGTTCTGCTGTCCGCCTTGCTTCTGAGTTGCGTCAGCGTTTGCTTGCCCGCCGTTGTCCTCTTCTCCTTCTGCGTTAGGGGCTGCCGGCACTGCATCCGGTGGCAGAGCAGGCGCGGCAGGAGGCGCAGCGGTATCAGGAATGGCAGTGGACGGAACAGGGACTGCGAGAGGAGCAGAGGGCGCGGGAGGAGCAGAGGGCGCGGGAGGAGCAACTGTCCCGTGCTGGGGAGCCCCGGTACTGGCGGACTGTTGCTTTGAAAATGCAAATGAAAATGCGATATTAAAAGTGAATGGTAGGCGTGTTAAACCATCGATCTTGTCTATTGCGATGTATGTCACTGTTTCCGGCAGTGCCGGTGGTGGCGCCGGCGCTTCAGGAGCTCTCGGTGCAACATTCGGCAACGTTACCTTAAGAAGAGCACCTATCAACATGCTGAGGTCCTGCACGTTGGCCGGCGTAGCCGGTGTAACAGACACTTTGTAAAGTACTGGCAAGTTATCCGCGATTGCGGTAGGTGGTGAATTCGGACCAGCCCTGGGCGTGATAATGTCGATCGTCAGCAAAATCGCTGACTTGTCTCCATAAAGTCTTGCTGTTTCATCTCCTTTCAAACCGGCTTGTTTCAATTCGCAGTCCCCGATTTGATGGATCTCCTTACCTGCAGGAGCGGCTTTCATATATGCGGCAGCCAGTTTGGCTGACTTGGAAGTAGCGTGATACACGTACCAGTTGCTTGAGAGGAGCGAGAAGGGCCCTTTGGCTCCAAACGCATTCCAAATCCCAAAATGCATGATTAGGGCTTGTTCTTTGAGGAGGCAACCCGCTTGGGGAGCAAGAACGCTTGCGAGGGCTCTTTGATACGGTGAGCTAGACAACGAAAACGCATCCATTAGCCCGCATAATTCATGAAGACATCCCGAGGTCCCAGTCATTGGTGCGAAGTGGGTTGTAACTCCCGATAGTTGGGGTTGGTCGAGCAAAGGGGCAAGGGAATCGAAGATTTCCCAGATCGGGATGTTCAGTTTGCCGAAGGGAGAGACAGGGGTGCCGTGACTATCGTCGGTGTGGATTGTCGTTGAGTTCGTATACTGAGAAGAGGGATTTAGCCGGTTGCCGCGCCGAGCGCCAGAGCCACACGACGGAAGGCGGGTTGAAACGGGAAGGAAGCCGGCAGATGGACAACTACGCGTCGTACCGAGACCCAGACCCGAGCGCCTAGCTTCAGCAGGCGTTCGCGCAACATGCAAACTTGAGCGCGAGCACAAGCGGTGCCGGCAGCGCGCAAGCGCAACTCCTGCATCAGAACATAGGCAGCGGCGGTGAGCAGAACACGGAACTGATTGGCCCAGAAGCTGGTGCAACTGGTGCGGTCGATTTCGAGGTCGTGCAGTTCTTTGATGCGGTTCTCGATGTCACCGCGCTGGCAGTAGACCCGTTCGTAAATCCATTGCGGACTCTGTTTCATGTTGGTGATGACGAAACGAGGGTTGTCTTTGGGCTCTTTGTCGGCAGCACGGACGACCTCGGCTTTGATGATGACGCGGCGCATGCCAGGCCACTTCCCAGCCTTGTAGCGGGTTTCTCCATAAATATGTTCGGTCTTTCCGCTGCGCCGCGAGAGTTTGCGCGCTCGCCGCATTCCGCTTTCAGCAACCCGCTTCAACACTGTATTCTTCGCCATCGCAACCACGTATTCCAGCTTCGGTTGGGCGTCCAGAAACTCCAGCACATCTGGATGCGCGAAACCGCCATCCAGGCGTACCTGAATCTGCACTCCAGGAATATGGCGACGAATCATCTTCAGCAAACGCCGCAGCATGGCGACCGCGCCCACCGCTGCTCCCACGTTGCCAGGCCGTAACACCGCCGCGCATAGATACTGTTCGGCTTCGTCGTTGAAACTGACAAAACCCATCACCGGCAGGTAGCACCAGGTGTCATAAAATCCGTTGAAGAACGATAACTGCTGCGCGCCGTGCGTGGGATCGTCGGTCGGATCCAGATCGAGGGTGACGCGATAGGCGCGATGACGCAGCCGCTTGGCGTGACGCCGGATTACACTCTCCGCCAGCAACTCGCCCACGCGATAGAGTTCTTTTACCCCAACTCCGTTCTCGAAACGCGACAAGGTCGGCTGCGAAGCCAGGTCGCGACCCTCGATCGGATCGCGATCCAGAAGCAGTTTGTGAATCGGATCCCCGCTCAGGCGGGCCGAATCGTTGGCGTCCGGGTAGCCGCAGGCGATCGAGAACACTCGCTGCGCCACCAACTCGCGCATCGAATGATCCACCTTGCCCGCTTGCCGCTCGTCTTGCAGGCACGCGGACAGTCCAGCCACCAATCCATAATGACGATCGGCGGCTTTCAGCAGCAGGGCTCCGCCGTCGGAACTCCCTTCGCGCTGATCGAACTGGGCTACGACAGGCTTGCGAAAAATCTCTGGGAACAACAAACACTGTGTTGTGTTATCTTCAGACATTCAGAGGCCTCTTTTGTTGCCGCAAACATTGTCTTGACAACATGTTTGTAACAGAGGAGGCCTTTGTTGTCTTCAAATATATGAATTATGCGGG
>Ga0116113_1000149_pt1 | contig 16659 bp, 13 predicted proteins | sample June2015DPH_10_2_FD_89788 | JGI IMG/M metagenome (GOLD analysis project Ga0116113, IMG submission 89788) | Peatland microbial communities from SPRUCE experiment site at the Marcell Experimental Forest, Minnesota, USA - June2015DPH_10_10 | ecosystem: Environmental > Terrestrial > Soil > Wetlands... | reverse complement strand
GTTTGAGGTCTTGGGCAAGTTCGGCGGCTTGTAGTCTGGATCGAGCTTAAGTTTCTCGGCCACCGTTTCGTGCAGAACGGAACCCTCAGGAATCTCGCGGCGCGCACCCAACGGAATACGACATTTTTTCTTCTTCGTTGCGAAATCGTAATAAGAGTGTGGGAGAAATTCCAGAATCCACCAGAAATTCTTCAGCGAGATATTGATCTTCTGCGCCGGGTCGGTTGGGAACGGCGGAGGAGGTGGAACTCTTCCCAGTACTTGATTGGCTTTCTCCGGATTGACTAAAAGTCCAAGCGGAACTGCTTCGCAGAGCATCCACTCCAGGGAAATCTGCGATAGCCCGCTCAGCGCTGGCGCGTAAGAGCCACCGACGTCGGAGTGCACTCCAGCGAACCAAACTTGCTTCAGACTATTTTGGCTGGGAAGCTTGGCGCCCCACAAATTGTTTCGAAAATAACAGCGGCGCTCATCGATCGAAACCGCGTGACGGCCGTTGCCCATTTCTGGATTCTGCGCGGTATAAGGAAGTTTAAGCGGATCCCAGATCCATCCCACCGAGCTGACCGTGTCCCAAACTCCCACTAAATGCAGCGGGCAGGGGCGGCAGAATGTCGCTTTAAAACCGTCGGCCACCTTGAGGGTTTGAGTCATTCCCGCAGCGGCGCGGGTCTTCCTCGCGTACATTCGGATGATATAAGGAATCAGACCGTCGTTGCCGGGACACAGCAATCCGTACATATGCAGCACGCCGGCAAGCGCCCGCACTGTGTACGCGCCGCGGCTGAAACCAAACAGATAGACGTTGTCTCCATCTTCATAGACATCCATCAGGTACCGGTACGCGTCGCTGACGTTGTCCAGCAATCCCGCTCCAAAGGCAAGTCCCATCACTGTCGACCAAAGTTCGCTGACATTGTTACGTGAGGTAGGCGAACCCATGGTGCCCACGCCAGGATGGTAATAGCCGACCTGTTGCTTACCATCGATGATCAGGACGCTATAGAGCTTCACGACATTCGAGTTGTTGTCGCCGAATTGGTTTCCGGTTCCGTCGCAGCAGACAACTATATTCTTGGCCACCGTAACCTCCTAAAGAAGAACGGGCGAGGCCCCAACCTTGCAACTTGAGGTTGTAAAGGAAAAGGACTTTATCACAAACAAGGAGACATTTGGCAGCAGAATCAGGTTCTGTTCCGGTTTCGTAACGGCTTGGAATGGGGACAAGAAACAGTCCCTCCCCTGCGTGGCACACGCGCGGAGAAGAGACCCCCTGTATCGATTTCACAGAAGGCGCGCTTAGCGCGGCGGCAAGCCCTCGTTCAAACTAAAGACTGTGCCAAGGGCGAAGTGGCCTTTGGTAGCATCACCGAAAATGTAGGTCGAGCCCCAGAAGGTGCCATCCGTCGCCTGAATAAGCTGGGACGGCCAACCTCCCACCGATGACGTTGTGCCGAAGGGCGAGATGGTTTGCAGCAACGATCCATCGGTCGGCGAAAGCGAGATAATGTTGCCGTAGCCACCGGTGCTGCTGCCGTTAAAATTGGCGACCCAGAAGTTGCCGTCGCTGGCGAGCAGCAAGCCATCCGGGCTGCCGCCGCCGTCAATGGTGTTGTAGAAGGGGAAAATCGTAAGATTGCTGCCGTTCGGTTCCACTTCGAACAGGCTCACGCCGTTGACGCCATAAATAAAGTAGAACCCGTAAAAATTTCCGTTCGGGCCAAGGGCTAACCCGCTTCCAGCGGAAAGCGTCGGAAAGTTCAGCGGGGCCGTGGTCATTACTCCAGTTGCGGGCGTGTAGTTAAACAGGAACTTGCCCGCGGGCGCAGAAGACTGTCCGTAGAAAGTGCCGTTGGAACCAACGGTGAGGTTGGAGGGATATTCCCCGCCGGAGGTGGAACTGAAATTGAAAACAACCTCGTAGGCGCCGGATGACGGGGTAACCCGGAAGAGGGTACCAACATAGTTGGCGCCGCCGGAGGTGGTGGTGCCGTACAGATTGCCGTCAGTCCCGAGGACCATGGCGGAGGGCCCATTTCCATCGGAGCAGTCGGTTTGGGAGCAGAATTTGTGCACCAACTGAAATCCGGTTCCGGTCCTGCTTACCCGGAACAGCACGCCATAGCCGCAGTCGCCATCGCAGCCATCTACCCCGCCGTAGGTAGTTTCGCCGTAAAGATTTCCATCCGGGCCTTCGATCAGGGCGCCGGGCAGGTCGCCGTCCGGAAAATTTTTATTAACTCCCGGCGTGAAAGTGTGCAGCACGGTAAACTTGCCGGCAGGTGTGAGCGAGAATACATTTCCTCCAGTGACCAAGCTGGTTTCCCACGTAGTAATCTGGGCGGCGCCGTAAAAATTGCCATCGGAGCCGAGGATCAGAGAATCTGTGCGACCGCCATTGGGGCAGGGGCCTAATCCGCTGCCGTTGCAGATGAAGGTGTAGACCGGGACTGGCGCTGAGTTTCCCGCGTGGGCCAAACTGGCGAACAGCGCGAAAAGAACGGCGAGCACGAAATTTCCTCTCATGACTACCTCGTTAAGCAGGCCATTACGCCCGCCATTGTAACCGCCCTTATATCCCGGGAGGGCACCAAAGTTGTCATGAATATGTAAAAACTAACGACCACCCCGGCAGCCCAGTTTACCGTGGCGGCAAGCCGGCGTTAAAGCTGAAGACCGCGCCGTCGGCAAAGTGACCCGATCCAGTGACTGCCCCACCGGCGGCCACTCCCCACAGCGTCCCGTCTGAGCCTTGGATCATCTGGGCCGGACCGAACACCGACGAACTGAACGGCGTCAGAGTCTGCACCACCGTGCCGGTGGAAGGCGAAAGCGCCACGAGGTCTCCGTCGGCGCTGCCGCTCGCGGTACTTTGAGGAAACCAGAAGTTGCCGTCGGTAGCCAGCAGCAGTTCAGGACCAACGCCGGAAGAAACGGGAGGGAAAAGCTGGAAACCCTCGCCGCTCGGTTCTACTTCGAAGAGCCCGGTGTCGGTGGACGCGTACACGGTATAAAAGCCATACAAGTTGCCGTTCGTGCCAAAAGAGAGCACGTTCGTAGCGAAGCATGCAAAGCCAGGACACCCCGGAGGGAAACTGAAGGGCAACGTAACCGAAGTCAAGCTAGTGGTGGCTGGAGTGAAATGAAAAAGGCTTCCGCCTTCGATCGTAAGGCCGTAGAAAGTACCATCGGAAGCCGGAGTCAGGCCGCCCGGAAACCCGCCACCACTCGAAGAGCCGAAGTTGAAGACCACCTTGTATGCACCTGAGGAGGGAGTGACGCGGAAGATCGTGCCGCAACCACCTGACGCGCAACCCACGCCGCCTCCGCCCTCGAGAGTCGCCCCATAGATGTTGTTGTCCGATCCCACCACCAAACCGCCTGCGGGGTAGGACCCGTCAGTACACACATAGAGATCCACGGAACAGAACTTATGGATAACCTGGAAACCCGATCCACTTTTGTTGATGCGGAACAGAACCCCATAGCCATAAAATACCCCCCCATAGTTGATGCCGCCGATCGCCGTCAGGCCGTAGAGCTTGCCGTCGGGGCCCTCGGTAAGCGTAACTGGGCCGGCCCCGTTGGCGAATTTACCATTCGATCCTGGAACGAAAGTATGCAGCAGAGTAAACGTGCCGGCGGGCGTCAGCGAAAATACTGTGCCTCCAAAGACCGTTTGACCTCCTGCCTTGTCCCCGGAATTGGCGGTGGTTCCGTAGAAATTGCCGTCGGTAGCCTGGATGAGAGAATTGGGAACGCCACCATTAGGACAGGGTCCTGTCTTCTTGCCGGTGCAGACGAAGGTATAAGCGGCAACCGCTTCTTGGCCGACTCCAAAGGCAGTACTCGCCAGCAGCGCGAACAGAATAGCGAAGGCGGACGTTGCTTTCATAGAAATACTCTCCTGGGACTGCGAGTCTGTGCAGGGGCGAACGCGCGGCATTTATATCCGAGGGGAGGGGTGCAGTTGTCATGGGAATGTAAAAAAGGGGGAAAAATGCAAAGGTGGCATCCGAACCCGACACACGCTAACTAGGGCGCGTATCGGGCTAGTGTGCTAGATTCAGAAGCTTCATGGACGCCGCTCCCACAATCTCAACCCAGGGCTTGACCCGCCGCTTCGGAGAATTGCTCGCTGTCGACAATGTTGACCTGCGCGTGGCGCCGGGACAGTTTTTCGGCTTTCTCGGTCCCAACGGCGCGGGAAAATCGACGACCATCAAGATGCTTACCGGTCTGCTGGCCCCCAGTTCGGGACGTATCGAGATTCTTGGGCTGGACCTGGAGAACAATCCTGTCGAAGTGAAGCGGCAGATCGGGGTTGTGCCCGAAGGCATGGCGCTGTTCGGGCGGTTGACCGGATCGGAGTTTCTGAATTTTGCGGGACGCATGTATGGACTCGACCGCGAAACCGCAGCCAAGCGGGCTGCCGAACTACTCGATTTCATGCAGCTCGCCGACCAGCCGAGGAAGCTGGTCACCGACTATTCGCACGGCATGCAAAAGAAGCTGGCGATGGCGGCAGCTGTGATTCATGGTCCGAAAGTGTTGTTTCTCGACGAACCGTTCGAAGGCGTAGATGCTATTGCAGCTGGAACTCTGAAGGCAATGCTGCAGGGCATGATCGCGCGCGGTGCGACGATCTTTCTCACTTCGCATGTGCTGGAAATCGTGGAGCGGCTGTGCAGTCACGTCGCCATCATTCATCGGGGGCGTCTGGTCGCGCAGGGGTCGCTGGAGGAGTTGCGCGCCGGTGTTGAAGCGCAGACGCATGCGGGCGGAGCGGGCGAAGGGGCAACACAATCTGGCGAAAAGCTGACGCTGGAACAGATTTTCCTGCGCACCGTCGGCGGCTCGCGCCCCACCGAGCAGGAGCTTTCGTGGCTGGGGTAAACCTGTGACGGATCATGACTGAAGATAGCGCCACCCTCCACAGACGTAGCCAACTGTCAGCCGTTGCCTGGCTGCGCTGGCGGCTTTTCGTGAACTCGCTGCGCAGCACGCGGGGCATGCTAGAGCTGGTCTCGCGAATTATGGTGTCATTTGCGATCGCCGTGGCAGGATTTGGCGGCGCTTTCGGAATGGGCATCGCGGCTTATTTTGCGATCTCCGCGGGCAAGCCCGAGATGATTGCACTCCCGCTGTGGTTCGTGTCTATCTTCTGGCAACTCTTCCCTGTCATGGCGACGGCCTTCACCAACAATCCGGATTCCTCCGATCTGCTGCGCTTTCCTCTGAGTTACAGCTCGTATTTCCTGGTACGGGTGGCTTATAGCATGTTCGACCTGGCCACCGCTTTGGGCGGCCTTTGGTCGTTTGGAATTTTGATGGGCGTGGGTTTTGCGAAGCCGGAGTTGCTGCCATGGGCTGGGCTGGTTCTGCTGGCGTTCGCCGCCTTCAACCTCCTGTTGATGCAGATGATATTTGCCTGGGTGGAGCGCTGGCTCGCGCAACGCCGCACGCGCGAGGTCATGGGCATTCTGTTTGTGCTTTTGATGCTGAGTATCCAGTTGATCGGGCCGCTCGTACGGCATTTCGAGAGGCGGTCCGGACCGGGCACACACGAATCATTTCAGCGGTATATCGACATTCTCACTCCAGTGCAGGGCATTCTTCCGCCGGGGCTCGCCGCCGATGCCATCGCGCAGGCTGTGTTTTCGCGATTCATGACGGGATTCAGTTCGCTGGCGCTGTTGTGCGCTTTTGTGCTGGTGACTGGCTACTGCCTGCACGTGCGGTTGCGGGCGCAGTACCGCGGCGAGAATTTGAGCGAGGTTGCGGCGGCGTCTGTTGTCCCAAGAGACCGGTCGCTCCGGCTGGGATGGAATCTGCCTGGGTTCAGTGCTCCCGTGGCCGCGGTGTTTGAAAAAGAAATCCGCTATCTGCTTCGCAGCGGCCCAATGTTGATCTCGCTAATCGCGCCGCTTTTCGTGTTGTTCGTCTTCCGCTTCGGAGCGATGAACTCGGTTCGGCACTCCGGGGTTTTTCTTTCGCGCGCGCCCGACATGGCATTTCCCGCGGCTGTGGGATACACGCTGTTGATGCTGACGAATCTCGCTTACAACAATTTTGGCGGAGACGCAGGCGGCATTCAGTTCTTCTATGCGTCCCCGGTAAGATTTCGCGAAATTGTATTGGCGAAGAATCTCACCCATGCCGGCATTCTGACGATAGAAGTAGTCTTCGCGTGGATTGCGGTCAGCTTCCTCTATGGACGGCCCGCACTTGACGTCACCATCGCCGCGCTAGCGGGCTTGCTGTTCGCCGCGCCGATCAACTTTTCCGCCGGTAATCTGCTCTCGCTTTACGCTCCAAAGAAATTGGACTACTCCTCGTTCGGCCGTCAGCGCGCCTCGCAGACAACGGTGCTGATCAGCTTAGGAGTGCAGGTTTTCGTCGTCGGCGTGGGAGTCGGCGCGTTTTGGATCGCGCGGCTTTACGGCAATTTCTGGATCGCGACTTTGATTTTGTCCGTACTGTCCGCGATTTCGCTCTCGGCCTACGCCATGATTCTTAACCGAGTGGATGGTTTGGCATTGCAGCGGCGGGAAACGCTGGTTGCCGAACTCTGCCGCGCGTAGAGTTCCTCCGAAGTCCCCAATTCATGTTGAGGGTTGCACAAAGGGTACGGTGAACCCTAGAATGCAGTGCTCGCTCGCGAGCCAACCGTTTCTCACCCTGGAGGCAACATTGAAAACAAGAGCAACCGTATTAACGCTGGTAATGCTGTTTGTCGGTCTGAGCATTTGTTTCGCGCAAAACCCAAACATGGGGACCTGGAAGCTGAACGACGCCAAATCCAAAATACCCGCGGGAGCTTCGAAAAACACGATGGTAAAATACGAGGCCGCCGGCGACAAAATTAAAGCCACGGTGGATGGCGTTGATGGCCAGGGCAAGCCCACCCACAATGTGTGGACAGGCAAATTCGACGGCAAGGATTATCCCGTAACCGGCGACCCGACCTCAGACACGCGGTCCATCAAGCAGGTCGATGACCATCATCTGGAGTTAACCGTTAAGAAGGGCGGCAAAGTTACGATTACTGGGACGATCGTACTTTCACCCGACGGCAAGAGCCGCACGCTCACCGCGTCTGGAATGGATTCGATGGGCATGAAGATGGAGAGCGTTTCGGTCTACGACAAGCAGTAAGGAATTCGCTAAGCCAGCGCAGAAGTGGCCAGTACGCGGCGGAGCATTTGATCGAACTGCCCGCCGCTCGCTGGCCATTATCATTTCTTTTCCGGATTCGCCAGAAACCGGTAGCCCACGCCGCGCACCGTGAGTAGGTGCCGGGGTTGCGCGGGATCGTCTTCGATATAGCGCCGCAGGCGGACCATGAAGTTGTCGATGGCGCGCGTATCTGTATCTTCATGCAGGCCCCAGACCTCTTCGAGAATCTGCTTGCGGGAAACTATTCGCCCGTCGTTGCGAACCAAGTGGCGCAGCAGTTCCGATTCCATCAGCGTGAGGTGAACCACGTTGCCGGTGGTGCGCAGTTCAAGCGTGCCAAAGTCGATAGTTTTGCCGTTGAAGGAAAATGTTCCGAAGTCGGTGACGCTGCGCGGGTCCGACTCAGAATTAACAACCGCGTCTGAGTTCGCCGCGGGCTGCCCTGCCCGCATCCACTGGCTCCGCCGCAGCAAACCCTGCAAGCGCGCCAGCAGGATCGACAGATCGAAAGGTTTAGGCAGATAATCGTCGGCGCCAGCGGCGAAGCCCTTCAACACATCTTCAGGACTGCCGCGCGCCGTCAGCATCAACACCGGAACATAATTCCGCGCCGCGCGCAATTCCGAAACTACTCTAAAACCATCTTTGCCGGGCAGCATGATGTCGAGCACGATGGCATCGAAGTTTTCTTTCTTATCGAGTAAGAGCTGCGTGGCCTCTTCGCCATCGCCTACCACCTCGGCGGAATACCCCTCGGCCTCCAGATTGAAGCGCAATCCCTGCGCCAGATGGGCTTCATCTTCCACCACCAGAACGCGGCTCATGCCCTCGACCTCATGACAAAGACCTCATAACCTCGACCTCATAACGAAGACCTCGGCAGTTCCATGGTAATGGTGGTGCCCTGGCCTTCGCCGGCGCTTTCCGCGAATACTTTGCCGCCGTGCTTTTGCGCAATCGACTTCACAATGAACAGGCCCAGCCCGGTTCCCTTGACGTGCGCAAGCGAGCGGTGGGTGACGCGATAGAAGCGCTTGAAGATGCTCTTCATGTCATCGGGAGCAATGCCGACTCCGTGATCCTGCACGCTCAGCACAATTCGTTTCTCGTCGGGCATGTTCAGGTGCACATGCACATCCACGTGATCGCCGGAATACTTGATGGCATTGTCGAGAACGTTGAAGACGGCGGTGCGAAGATCCTCGCCGCTGCCGAGCACGCGCATGGCTGTGCCATTCTTCGCCGCTTCTTCGTAGCGAAGTGCCTCAAGCGGCAGATGATGGCGGGTGCGTGCAGCATCCATGGATTCGCGAACGACTTGGCGAAAATCGACTGCAGACTTTTCGCGGCCAGCTCTTTTGTCTCCGGCGCGGCCAGCGCGCAGAACTTGTTCCACAGTCTCCGTGAGGCGGTCGGTGTCGCTGAGCATCAGGCGGTAGAACTCCTGCTTCTGCGCTTCCGGCAGGTCGCGGCGCTGCAACGTCTCAAGATGCAGGCGGATGGAGGCGACCGGCGTTTTCAGTTCGTGAGTAACGGCGTTGATGAAGCTGTCGTGCTGCTCGCTGCGGCGAATCTCACGCAGCAGAAATGTTGTGTTCACGATCATGCCCGCGATGATCAAGGCGAAAAAGATGATTCCGAAAAACAGCAGGATGCCTTGGCGCCAGTTGAGAATGATCCATCCAACATTGAGGGCAACAGCCAGCGCCACCAGGGTGATACCCAGGAAGAGGAAGAATACGATGGTTCCGCGGCGGCTGGTGATGCGCATGGCGTCAGGGTGATTTTACCGCTTATGGAGCCCGCGGCCTGACTCTGAGAGCAAATCTTTAACACATAGGACACAGAGGAACACAGGGTAAACAGAGTGGGACGGCGGCTCTACCCTGTGCACCTCTGTGCCCCCTGTGTTAAAGATTTGTTCCTCGGGCAGCAAAAAGCCCCGACCGGAGGATCGAGGCTCAGTTCCGTAAAGCGCCTGTGATCTAGTCGCCAGCCACTGCGCCCTCAGCCAATGCGCCGGTAATCAGGTGCCCGTTGGGCGTGGCCGCCAAGCCTTTTTCCAAATCAGCCAACCGTACGCGCTTGATGTCCCAGGCCAAGCCGAGCTGCTTCAGCGCCCAAATGCCGTACCAGTTGACGTCGACTTCATACCAAGTGAAGCCATGCTGCGCCGCAGTCGGGTGCGCGTGATGATTGTTATGCCAGCCTTCGCCGAAGGTCAGGAGAGCAACCCACCAGCTGTTGGTGGAAAGATCGCGCGTAGCAAAACGGCGCGTGCCCCAGGAGTGCGTTGCCGAATTGACCAGCCAGGTAGCGTGCAGGCCAACCACCGTGCGCACGAAGATGCCCCACATCAGAAATGGCAATCCGCCGATCGCCAGCAGGATCACGCCCAGCACGATCATGGGTACATAGTGATACTTGGTAATCCAAACATGGAATTTATCTTTGGCGAGATCGGGAACGTAGCGGGCCAGCGTGGTCGTGTCATGATGCATGGACTTGCCCATCAGAATCCAACCCATGTGCGCCCACCATTTGCCCTCGATGGGCGAATGCGGATCGCCGTCTAAGTCAGAATATTGATGGTGAATGCGGTGCGTGGCGACCCAGAAAATCGGTCCGCCTTCGAGGGCGAGCGTGGCGCAAACCGTCAGGAAATACTCGACCCACTTCGGCGTCTTGTAGCCGCGGTGCGTGAGCAGGCGGTGATAGCTCATGCCGATGCCGAGGCTGCCCGAAACCCACCACAAGAACATGGCGACGAACAACGCCTTCCATGTAAAGAAGAAAAGTGCCGCCACTGCGCCAATGTGAAACAGCGCCATGAATACTGCGGTCACCCAGTTGATTTCACCTTTTGCAGCTTGTCGTTTTTCCAGGCTTTCCAGTTGCATTTCCAATGTGAGCCCCATTTGCTGGTCTTGAGTTCTCTGCCGCACATATCTAGGCTATCAAGAGAATCGGGTAGACACTGTAATACTTGTGTAATAGCGGAATTCAGCGGCATTACGGAAGTTACTGGAATGGGGAAAGATGCAAAATGGGCGCCACTGAGGTCTCTGGCAGCGGCAAGCTGCAGCGCCCCAAAACTAGAAGAACCGGGTCACGCCTTCTTTGAGCACGACTACCCGGTCTTCGATGCCAGCTGCGCGTGCCTCTTGCTCGAGCAATTGCAGCGGTTCATCCACCGGTTCGTGCGAAAGCCGGAAGGTTCCATAGTGCATGGGGACCATCCAGCGCGCGTTCAGGTCAAGAAATGCTCGGGTGGCGTCGGCGGGATTGGTATGCACATTGCGAAAGGTCGGCGGGTTGTAAGCGCCGATCGGGAGCAAAGCCAGTTCTGGCGAAAGCCGCTTCCCGATCTCGCCGAAGCCCGCAAAGTAAGCCGTGTCTCCCGCGTGATAAACAGAGTGTTTTCCTGCCCGCAGAACATAGCCGCCGTAACCGCGGTGCGAATCCTTAAGAATTCGCGCTCCCCAATGTTGGGAAGGAACGTGCGTTACCGACAAGCTGCCGTGCCGCGAACTCTTCCACCAGTCAAGCTCGATAATTTCTGAGAAGCCCAGATCGGAGATTAGATCCGTCACATGGCTCGGAATAATAATGGCCGGAGCAGTTCCTCGCGTGCGGAGATTGTTCTGCACGATGGCGCGCAAAGACGGCCGGTGCAAATGGTCGAAGTGCGCATGCGTCACCAGCACCAGATCAATGGCCGGCAAGTCTCGAACTCGCAGCCCCGGACGCCGCAACCGCTTCAGCACAAAAAGCCAGCGCGCGAAGTTAGGGTCGATCATCACGCTCTTTCCGCCCATCTGCACGAAGAAACTGGAATGGCCGATGAAGGTCACACCCAACTCGCCATTCGAGGCAAGACGCGGGATATGCGTCTCACCGCATAGCGGAGTCACGGCGGAATGGCGCACCAGTCGCCCGAACTGCGAGGCGCGTTTGCGGAGGGCCCGATTGCGAAGCGTTTGCTCGATCATCCTAAGCTGGTCTACTAATTGGATGAATGCTGCAAGATGCTGGTTCTATTTTAGTTCACTCCCGCCTGGGAAGGACGTAATTCCGGCGGTTCGCGTGTAAAGTTTTTTCATTCGGTTGCCGGACTGAAGCGGCACAAAGTTAGGAAGGTTAAATGAAAACCGCCGGCATCCGGAGTGCCGGCGGCGAGGTCGCAGCAGAAATTTTACTGCCCTGAGGTATTCACGATCCAACGCGAGCGCGGAATTTCCCTCTTGCCTTCGTCGTCGTAATAGAAATGCATTTCGTGATCGGACTTCGCGCCAGCCACTGGCTTATCCCCGAGTCCGCTGAAGGTCGGCTCGCTCCCCGGCGCGGGCAGCGCCGTCTTTGTCGTGTACATCGCTTCGGCCAGCGTGCTTCCGGTCGGCGCTTGCGCCACCGCGAACACGCCGAAAGGATTGCCGTTCACGTACGATACGCCAATGTAATCCGCGACCATGGGTCCGTTATCAGAAACCGGCAGCCAGGCCAGCTTCATGGGTCCAGCAAGTTTCGTTCCCGCAGTCCACGTTGAGCCGCCGTTGGTTGAAGTGGTGTAGCCCACTTCCAGGTTGCAGGTGCTCGCGGTGCAACTCGCCGTCGGATAGTAGTAGTAAACAATCGTCATGTGAGCAGTAGTGCCCGAAGTCGCCGGATCAATGCCGATGCCCGGAAGGAAGTGATCCACTGTGCTCGTAGTCGCGTCGATCGGAATGCGAGCCACTGCGCTCCAGGTCGTTCCGTTCGAAGACGTACTCATCACGATATCGTTTTCTTTGCAACCGGTGCGAAAGCGGCAATCGGACCACACCACATACACAGTGCCAGCGCCGTCGATCCCTACAGAAGGCAGATCGGGATTGCGAATTCCCCCTGCCACCAGATGACTCTGAATGCTGGCAATCGCCTGGCTCTTGCCCCACGTAGAGCCTCCGTTGCTGGAGCTGAACACGTCGATGCCGCCGCCCTGAAACGGCACAATCACGGTTCCATTGGGCTGCACCACCGGCTCACCGCCAAGTCCGCCGGCGTGGTCGGAGGAAGACTGCCCCGCGCTCCACGTCTGTCCGCCGTCGCTCGACACGCTCATCAGAACATCACCCGTGCCGTATGCCTGGTCCCATTCTGTATAGCAATTTCCATAGTAAGGACTAGTCGTGGTGTTGTCGCACACGGTCCAGTTCTTGTCGTCGAGGTGAGTCTTGTCGATATTGATCGGGCTGCCCCAGCTCAATCCATTCGTGGAGCGACTCACCGCCACGTCGCCGATATACCGTGCGGCGTCGCTTAAGCCGACCAGCGGCAGCGTCGAAATCAGCCACTGCCCGTGCTTCGCGTCATAAGCCACAGAGGGGTCCGCAGCCGCGCCATAGGTTCCACCTTCATAGTTCACAGTGAGCCCTGGGAGACTGCCATACTTCCAAGTCACTCCACCATTGGTCGAAGTCGAAAAGCCCACATCGGCGCTGCCCCAGCCGATCGAGCCCGGCCGCCGTGCAATGTGGAACGCGCTCACAATCGTGTTCCCCCACGCGAACGTATCGGGCTCGACTTCCGTCTTGTGCGTGCTGTCGCTGTTCGTGAAGCTATCCGTGCTGATTTTCTCCAAAGTTTGCGCACTTGCCGGCAAAGCCATACCAAGCGATATCGCCAACATCATCATGACTGGAACCAACGAAGACAAATCCCGACCGCAGAACCCAGAGACAGAACTTTTCATTAGTGATTTCCTTACCCGAATTTTTCAAGCTTGGCAGGGCCGCAACAACTATACCCCGGGAGTAGATGAGTGTCGATGTGAAGATTCTTGCGCACCGGAACCCACCCCGCTGTGGCGATACCGCGAAAACCAGGGCAAGGTCAATCTGCGCTTGACCTCCGTCGCGGCACTCATTTCTAATCGCAACTCAGTGTCTTCCACGAGGTGAAGTGCAAAATGCGAGTAGCGTTCTTGGGTTTGGGAATTATGGGGCACGCCATGGCCACGAATCTGGCCAAGGCTGGCCATGAAGTAACGGTTTGGAATCGCACCCCGGGGAAAATGGTGGAAGGCGCGGGCATCGCTCCTACTCCGGGGGCGGCCGCGCAAGGCGCCGAAGTCATCTGGATGTGCGTTTCCGATACCGCTGCAGTCGAGAAAATTTTGTTTGGTCCCGAAGGCGTTGAGCAATCGCTGGCCGAGGGCGGATCTTCTAACGTGATCATCGCCGATTCCAGCACTATCTCTCCCTCGGCGACGGTGAAGTTTGCCGAGCGCTTGCGAGCCAAGGGCGTCGACTACGTTGACGCTCCCATGACCGGATCGAAAATCGGCGCCGCCAATGGCACGCTGATTTTCATGGTGGGCGGAGACGATGCCGTCATCCAGCGCCTCAATCCCCTATTCGCTGCCATGGGCAAAAAGATTTTCCGCATGGGCGAAACCGGCAAGGGCCAGGCGACTAAGCTCGCAATGAATCTGCAGATCGCTTTGATTTTCGAAGGTTTTGCAGAGGCGCTAACTCTCGCCACGAAACTAGGAGTCGACCCGAAACAACTGGTCTCTCTGATCGAGGCCACCATGGTGCGTTCCGGCGTCGTGGAGTACAAGGCGCCATTCGTCCTGCAGCGCGATTTTACGCCCAATTTTCCGCTGCGCCTGATGCACAAAGACATCCTACTTACTCTCGAAGCCGCGAAGGAAGCTCGCGTGAAATTGCCTGCGCTCGAGACCGTGGAAGAAATCTACGAACTGGCCACGGAAGAGGGCCAACAGGACTTGGATTACGCCGCGACTCTCACACTGCTGGAAAAGTGGGCCGGAGTGCTGGTGAAAGGCGAAGCGGCGTAATCCTTTGCTTTTCCTTGCGTCCTTCGCGCGACCTTTGCGCTCTTTGCGGTCAAAGGCTTTTTGTTTTCAGTAAGCGAGAAGAATGCGCAGGTCTCGCAGGTTATTTCCCGTCGGCCCGGTTTCGATCGTATCGCCGAGCGAACTTAACAAAGGATATGCGTCAAATTTCTTGAGCGCCGCACTGGCATCGAGCCCCTTCGCGCGCGCGCGCGTCACCGTCGTTCCGTCCACAACAGCCCCAGCCGCCGGACTGTTCCCATCCACTCCATCCGTCCCCGCGCTGAGCACCGTGATTTTCTCTTCCGCAATCTTCTCTGCACACGCGAGAGCGAACTGCTGGTTTCGTCCGCCAATGCCGCCGTTCGTAACCTTCACCGTCACTTCTCCGCCGGAAATCAGGCACACTCGCTCGAATTCTTTGCTCAACTCGCGCAAGCGTTTCAACAAATAATCGGCAGCGCGCTCGTAATCCCAGTCATCGCAGGAGTTGTCCACATGGACGGAAAATCCGGCGCGCTCGGCCGCTGCACTCGCCTGCTCGACTGCCGTCTGATTCGAGAGAAGCGTCCACCAGCGCGAACGGCAGAACGCCTGATCGTCGGACTTCGGCGTTTCCTCTAGCGCGTGCCGCTCAAATAATTCGCGCGTGGAATGCGGAAACTGCGGAAGCAAACCATGTTTTTCAGCGATGCGATAACAATCCTCCACACTGGTTGAGTCAGGCATCGTCGGCCCCGACGCCAGCGCATCGGGCGTATTGTCGGGAACGTCGGAGATTAGCAGAGAAACCTGTTGCGCCGGAGATGCGGCCTGCGCCAGCCGTCCACCCTTCACCGCCGAAAGATGTTTGCGGATGGCGTTGATTTCGGCAATGGGCGCGCCCGAATGCACGAGAGCGCGATAGGTCGCAATAAGATCGTCGAGCGTGATTTCGTCGTCGATAGGTTTCTCGACGATCGACGATCCTCCGCCGCTGATCATAAATATGACCAGCGATGCTGCGGTTTGCGCGTCCAGAGCCTTACGAATGGCCTTAGCCGCGTGAATGGATTCGGCATTCGGCGTCGGATGTCCGCCACGAAAATATCGAAAGCCGCGCACCTGCGTGGAAGGCTCAACCGAACTGGCGACGATGCCTTCGAGCGCAGACTCCCCAAGTTGTTGCGTCAGCGCCTCAACCATAGTTTGCCCAGCCTTACCGATCGAGACTGCCAGCACACGCGAGTAGGACTGAAGATCATAAAGATCTTTGCAGATGCGTAACACTCCACGTTCACAGTGAACGTGCCGCGCAAATGCCTGGGCAATCGAAGCCTCGGCCAATGCGTGACGAAAGAGTTCGCGCGCGGTGTCACGCATCTGGCGAAACTGTGATTCACGGTCGGCGTCTGCGATCATGGCAAGAATTATAACGAGCAGCTTTAAGCCGTAACGTAGATGCGAAGTAGTAGCGTTTTAGCTGATGGCTGACGACCGAGAGCTGACAGCTTCTTTTACCCAACTCTCAATCGCATCCCGCAACTCCCTCAAGCGCCCTTCAAAGAAATGATCTGCGCCTTCAATCACAACGAGCTTTTTCGGCTCCGCCGCCGACGCGACCAGAGCCTCCAACTTCGCTCGCGGACCGAACGAATCGCGCGCACCGCTCACAAACAGTTTCGGCTTCGAGCATTCGCGCAGGAACTCGAATGTATAAACTCGCGACGCCTCCGAATCCGCAGCCGCAGGAATCGCCGGGACGCCAATTCCAATCAATGCCTGAACCCGCGCATCCGGACACGCGGCCCGCAATCCCACCGCCGCGCCGAAAGAGAATCCCGCAAACAGCAGCGGCAGGTGAAACTCCTCGTCCAGCCAATTGAGCGCGGTAAGGACATCCTCCACTTCTCCGTTGCCATGATCGTGTTCTCCGTGGCTGAGGCCCGCCCCGCGAAAGTTGAAGCGCAACACTGGAAACCCAAAACTATTTAGCGCTTTCATCGTATGGAACACAACTTTGTTGTGCAGCGTCCCGCCAAACAACGGATGCGGATGGCAGACTACGGCCGCATGCGTCGCATTCTCGGCGCCAGTATTGAGCAACGCTTCGAGCCTTCCCGCCGGGCCTTCGAGGAATAGCGACTTGATGGTCGATCCCTGGGCAATCACAGCAACAGATTACATGAAGTCAGAATGTAGAAGTAATAATGCAGAAGTAGAACCGGTTGATGAGCCAGCCTTTGAAAGCTCTTGCTCCCGCATTCTGACTTCTCACCTCAGCATTCTCACTTTTCCGTCTGCTATTCTTTTCCCTAATGGACGCCATCACTCTCACTCGCCAACTCATCGACATCGAATCCATCTCTGGCAACGAAGCCGCCGTCGGAAACTATCTCTATGGAGAACTCTGCCGCGTCGGCTATCAGACACGCAGAATCCCGGTCGAGGGCAATCGCTGCAACATTTACGCCACATCGCCGGAGCAGCCGCATCCGGCAATCGTTTTTTCCACGCACATGGATACGGTCCCTCCGTTCATACCGTCCTCCGAAGATGCAACGCGCATTTACGGACGCGGTTCTTGCGACGCAAAAGGAATTATCGCCGCGCAAATTGCGGCTTCTGAGCGCCTGCGGCAAAAAGGCATCTACGTGGGTTTG
>Ga0116113_1000147_pt1 | contig 16693 bp, 19 predicted proteins | sample June2015DPH_10_2_FD_89788 | JGI IMG/M metagenome (GOLD analysis project Ga0116113, IMG submission 89788) | Peatland microbial communities from SPRUCE experiment site at the Marcell Experimental Forest, Minnesota, USA - June2015DPH_10_10 | ecosystem: Environmental > Terrestrial > Soil > Wetlands... | reverse complement strand
GTGCGTCGGGCGAGGTGCGCGAGATTCTTTTCAATCCGGACCCGAGGGGAGCAAGGGAATAGTCTCGTTCGCCGCGACTTCGGAATACGGGGGCTGGCTCACCTTTGATTTTTGTGGTTGGCGCTACCACCGGCTAGGCCGCCCCACCCTTCTCGCTTTTCGAAGGGTGGGGCAGCCTCTGTTGTCTTGATGCCGACACCGCCATCACTTGGCCTACGCCGCTAACCTGGTTGGCGTCTCGGTCGTCGCCCTACGGACCGCGAATGAGATTGCCAGGCGCGTGATGCCGCTGAAGATCAAGCTCACGCCAACCAGGGTGCCGATGGCCCAGGCGGAACTTGAGGGCCATTGCAGGTAGATCATCCCGCCCAGCAGGAGCGTGATAATGCCATCGATCAGCGTCCAGGAGGAGCCTTGCACGTGGCGCATGCGGAAATACAAAACCACGTTCAGGACGCCTTCGACCAGGAACAGCGTGGCCAGCACCAGCGTGAGCGATGCCACCCCCAGCAGCGGATGCATGACTAGATATGCGCCGAAGCAGAGATAGGCGATGCCGACCAGCAGCTTCCAGAGCAGGCTGCCGGCGCCGTGGGCGTGAAAGGCGATGACGATGTGGACCACGCCTGCGAAGATGAGCAGCCAGGAGATGATCGCGTTGACCGCGACTGCGGCGAGCAAAGGCGAGATGATCGCGAGCATGCCGCAGAGGATGAGCAGTGCGCCCCAGAGAATGGACCATCCCGAAGCGTGGCGGACAACTTCGACCGGGGTGTTCTGAGCCATGGGAGACCTCCTTGGGAACCTTGTAGGAACCGTCCTAAAGCCTACCTCAAAAGTCGTCTCCCAGCAAAGCTCCAGCCTTGTGGGAGAGCGTGTGTCAGGCGGTTATCGAAACTCCGGTCGAGTTGGATTGCGACGCCGGCTCTGAGGCGGTTTGCGATGCGGCCTGGGAGCTTGCCGCGGACTGTTGGAACAGTTGCGTCAAGGAGCTGAAGGCCTGCTGCGCGGACGACAGGTTGCCGGATTGCAATGCCGTGCCCAATTGGGCTAGCAGCTGGCTGGCCTCGCTGGCTGCGCTGTTGCCGCCATGGTGATGATGATGTCCTCCGGTCGATTGAGTTTGGGCGGACTGACTCTGGGCGTCCTGCTGAATGGTGGTGAAGTCCTGCTGGGCGGCGGGCAGGTTGCCAGATTGAAGATCCTTGGCCAGTTGGTTGAAGGCCTGGGCGATGGGACTTTTGCTCTGCGCGGAGGAACTGGAGCTCAGTTGCGGGACGAGTTGTTGCAAGGTCGCAAAATCCGATTGCGCCGCCGAGAGATTTCCGGACTGAAGATCCTGGCCCAGTTGCTTGAAAGTTTGTTGAATCTGCTGAAAGCTGTTTTGAGGGTTCTGCGTGTTGTAGAGACTGCTGCTGGAAATTCCTGAGACCGACATGGGTTACTCCTCTTTCTTTTTAGGGGATGGGTCATTCCACATTTCTGATGAGCGCTATCGGCGATTGTCCGTTCGAGCTTCAATTGCCGGAGCGCCACGGAGGTTGGGGCAAGCTGGATGCCAAATGCGGCCGGGCTCACTGCGGATCAAACCGCACAGTCAAGGGCGATTGCGGATGGTTGCGGGGTCGAGTTTTTGTTCCCGGGGCAAATGGGCAAAGTCTGCCCAAGGCACACGGGCAAGATATGCCTAGGCCTTCTGGGCTTCGCGTTTCAGGGCGCGCTCGAGGGTTTGGTCGAGGGCGGATTTGGCTTTCTCGTACTCCGATTGCGAGATTTGGCCTTGGCGGCGTTCGACTTCGAGTTGGAAGAGTTCTTCCTTGAGGCCTTCGAGCAGCATGGAAGTGGGACGCGCCGCCGAGGCCGCGCGGATGGACGTGGGCGCGGGAGTCGTGACTAGATTGGCCGGGGCGTACTCATCTTCTTCTTCACCTTGCTGCATGGCCGCTGATTTCGCGGAGGCTGGCATGGACGCGGCCTGCTGGCGCAGGGCGCGGGCTGCCGACTGTTGCCTGGAGGCGACGTAGACGCCGCCGATTACCAGAGCTGCAGCGAGTCCGCCTAGAATCCACCACTGATATTTTTGCAGCGGGTCGGGAGCGTCGATGGGCGGGCCGAGTCCGCCGCCGGGACGGTTGTTCGGTTGCGCGCCGGAACTGGGTTCAGCCCCGGATGATTCCGGGCCCCCTTGGCCTTTTTCACCTTCCTGACGCTCTTCGAGCATGCCTTGTCCGGAAACTTTGAAGGCTAGATTTTGTCCGAGCTTCGTGTTGGAGGCCACCTGCACGATGGAATCAGGCTGGTTAGGATCGTTCATGGGCTTGAACGCGGCGCTGGTGGCAGCCGCGGCGAACTGCATCGTCTTCGGAAGGATGGCAACGAAGTGCTCGAGCGGGTAGGGGGATTTGGGATCAAGGTTGGCGCTGCCCGAGTATGGAATCTGATAGGCGACCTGGAACTGGCTGACGCCGGGGCGCAGCGGGAATATAAAGGAGTAGCGATTCTTCTCGCCTTCGGGCACGGGCATGGAACTGATGGGCTGGCCGCCGGCGGTCATGGCCGAGCCGTCGATTACCTTAGCGCCGTCGGGAACGTAGAACTCGAGGTTGCGTTCGTTCATCTGCGTGCGCGGCGGGGTCGAAGAGTTTTGCACGGCGAAGGCGCGCATTACGTCGAGCTTGCCGGCTTCGGTCTGGACGCGCATGATGTCGGCAACGACCGAGATGCCTTCGATCTTTTTGCCTACGTCGTAGACCTGGAGTTCTACCGACGTGGTTCCCGGAGGCGCCATGCGATGGTAAGTGACGTCCTGGTGAATGGCGCGGACCAGGTGCGGAGATTGCGCGTCGTCTAGCCTGAAGCTGAAGTGGCCCTTGGCGTCGGTTTTGGTGCGGCCCGCTTCTTCCATGCCCTGGCCGAGTTTGAGCAGGACTACCTCGTCCCCGGCGGCGGGCTTGTTCGTGGTGGAGTTGGTGACGGTGCCGGTTAGGGTTTGGGCGGCGGCTAGAGCGGTTAGGAGTAGGGCTGCTAGTGCGATTGAGAGCGACTTACGGGCGGGCGCGAAACCTGAACATCGCGAGAATTCGTCGCGGGGTCCCTTGGTACCGCCGGCTTGCATAGGGTCTTTCGACTGCGTGACAGCTTCGCTTCGCGAAGCTGCCACACCGCTCAGGATGACAGTTTGTAAGTTCAAGATCTCGGTCCTTTTTGTGATGGCGGAATTGTTTCCAGGCGGGCGATTTCGGCTAGGATCGTGGCGGCTTCGTCTTGCAGGGACGATTTCAGCGACTGGTAGTCGAGGTCTGGGACTTTGCCCGCTTTGTATTCGAAATTGAGGTCGCGCAGGTTTTCGTAGACGGCGTCTTTGCGTTCGCGCAGGTAGCCAGCGCGGGTTTTCTCCGGGCCAAGAAAAAGTTTTCCCGGCAGATAGAAAACGTAGAAGAGACACGCGGCCGCCAGCGTGATGCAACAGACTAGCCAGATCATAGATCGGTCTCCTTGCCGGCCTGATCACGGAATTGTTCCAATTCGGGGCCGCGCAGTGGGCGCAGGCCGTCGGCGAGCGCGGGCGCGGGGCGATTCTTCCAGGTGCGGATTACTAACGCGATCAGGCCGAAGCCGAAGAACAGCGCTACGAACGGAATGATGTAGGCGGCGCGGTCGAAGCCTCGCGCCGTGGGCGCAGCTAGAACCGTGGGGCCATATTTTTGCACGAAACTTTGCTCGACTAGGCTATCGCTGTCGCCGCGGCTGACCGCGGCCATTAATTCGTTGCGCATGCCGTCAGAGGCGGGGCAGCCTACGTGATTGCACTCCAGAAGAATCTGGTTGCAGCCGCAGATGCACATCATCTGGTGGCCGATGTCGGTGAAGCGCGTGGCGGGGTCACTGCTGCCTAGCAGGGTGAGTACGGCGGCCGAGAGCAACAGAGTCTGCAGGAATCTACTTCGAAGTCTCCCCAGTCTCGCAAAAGACGCGAGACATGGGGCACTCGGCCTCCAAGTTCTACTTCCCAGAGATGGGTTAGAAAAAATCGACATCAATCTCCTGTGGCTACTGGTTCGGCTTGCGTTGTGCCCAGGCGCGCCGCCGAGGGAACTCTTACCGGGGAGGGGGCGTTTGGAATTAGCGCCAGCGCCGTGCCGATCAGAATGATCCAGACTCCCAGCCAGATCCACATCACCAACGCGTTCAAGTGCGCTTTCAGGATGGGGTGGCCGTTGTCCTGATTCAAGCCCTCGAAGACGATGTAGAGGTCTTCGTTTAGTGTAGAGCGAATGTCGGGCATGGTCGAAGTCTGCTGGCTGGCTTTGTAGAAGCGGCGCACCGGGGTCATGGTGTCGATCTGCTTGCCGCCTTTGTAGACGTCGAGCACGGCCCACTGGCTGCCGTAATTGGGCGCGTCGTCCTCGGTATAGGAGCGGCAGATCAGGGTGTAGGGGCCGATGGTCATTTTGTCCCCGTAGCCCATCTCCTGCTCTTTATCCTGATTGAAGGCTGCGCCGGCGAAGCCGATGATCACGACTACCACACCGAAGTGGACGATGTATCCGCCGTAGCGGCGGGTGTTGCGATGCGTAAGTTGCACCATGGAGGCGAATATGCCCTGGCCGGTGTGCTTGGCGATGACGCGGCCGCCACGGTAGAACTCGCTGGCCACGGTCAGCGTGACCAGCACCGAGAGCGTGATCGCCATCAGCGAGTAGAAATAAGAAACATCTTTCCAGGGCTTGAGGCCGAAGGCTGAACCCCAGCTCTGCGGAGCGATCATCAGGAAGATTGCGACCAAGATTGCACCGATGCTCGGCCACATGAAGTTGCGCTTCAGGCTTTCGAGCGAGGTTTTGCGCCAGGCCAGCAGCGGGCCTACGGCCGTCAATATAAGAAGGAGTAAAGCTACGGGGATGGCGACGCGATTGTAGAAAGGGGCGCCCACCGTGACTTTATTGCCCTGTACTAATTCTGAGATCTTTGGAAACCACGTTCCCCAGAGAACCGTGAAGCACAGCAAAACGAAGAGCAGATTGTTGAACAAGAAACTCGATTCGCGCGAGACCAGCGATTCGAGTTTGTGCTCAGTGCGCAAGTGGGATTTGTTCTTGAAGAAGAAAAAGACAAATACCGCCAACGTGATGACGAGAAACCAGGCGAACCAGTCGCCGATGGAGGATTGCGCGAAGGCGTGGACCGAACTGATAATTCCGCTGCGCGTTAAGAAAGTTCCCAGGATGGCCAGCCAGAATGTGGCGAAGACCAGCCACATGTTCCACATCTTCAGCATGCCGCGTTTTTCTTGCATCATCACGGAGTGCAGAAATGCGGTGCCGGTGAGCCAGGGCATGAGCGACGCGTTTTCGACAGGGTCCCAGCCCCAATAACCGCCCCAGCCGAGCACCGAGTAGGCCCAATGCGCGCCGAGAAAGACTCCGCAGGTCAGGAAGGCCCATGTCACCATGGTCCAGCGGCGGGTGATGTTGATCCACTTCTCGCCCGGGTATTTCATGATCAGCGCGCCCAGCGCGAAGGCGAACGGCACGGTGAAGCCGACGTAGCCGAGGTAGAGCATGGGCGGATGAATCACCATCTCGGGATACTGCAACAGCGGATTGAGGCCATTGCCGTCGGCGGGAAGATTGCCTTGCATGAGCGCGAAGGGATGCGCCGCGAAGTTGAGCAGCAATAGAAAGAAGATTTGCACGCCGGCAATGACCATGGAGGCGTAGGCGAAAAGACGAGGGTCAGTTTTGTAGCGCAGACGCAGAACGAATCCATACGCGGCGAGGAGGAGCGACCAGAAGAGCAGCGAGCCTTCCTGCCCGGACCACAGCACGGCGAACTTATAAGGACGGGGAAGATCGCGGTTGCTGTGATGGAAGATATAGGCGATGGAGAAGTCATCGTGGAAGGCGCAGATGACCAGAATTACCGACGCGAGTAGCACTGCAATAAAGGTGGCGATGCCGGCGCGGCGGGCGGTCTCGCCGATGCGCTCGGAGCCTTGCCGGAGCATGGAACCCAACGAGCCGTCGGTGGCGGAAGCGTTCGCGAGAGAAGATCCACGGCCGGTATTCGCGGTCTGTAACTCGGGACGATTCTGGAAAACTAGCGCGACGATGCCGGCGAGGAACGAATATAGGCTCAGAGCCAGCGCCAGCAGAAGTGCGAAACTACCAATTTGCGCCATGTGGCGAGACCCCGGGCTATTTTTTCAGAAATACGGTTGGGAGGCAACCTGCTGCGGCTCTTGGGGCTCTTGGAGTCGTGCGCTCAGATCAATGCAAGCTGAGACGCGACTAACTGTTCCGGTCAGCTTTAGTCCACGGGAAAGCGTCGAGCTGCGATCGAGGACAGCCGAGGGCGGCTGTCCCCACACCAGCCCCGCCGTGCGCCGCTAGGCGCTGTGCTGATCGTAACGCTGGAGCACTTCGCGTTCCGCGTTCAACCAGTCGTCGGCTTCGCTGCCTGAGGAATAACCGCGCTGCTCGTAAAGTTCGTAAGCGCGGCGGCGGATCTCCTCCTCGATATTGATCGGGAAGACATTCTTGCGTAGCTCCGTTTTACGAGTTTCGGCTTTGCCGTTGTCCGACTTCCTCGCTTCAGTGTTCCGGGGAGCGAATGACTTACTCTCCGGCTTCAATGCCGAGGGAGCTTTTTCCGGGGCTGCCGCTTTTACTTCGGGCGCGACGGCAGGAATCTCCGCCGTGGGCAATTCGGCCGCAAGGGCTTCGGGGTTGAATTTCTTGGAGCGGGTCTTGCTCGGGCTTTCCGCGCCGCTTGAGGTATTCTTTGGTGGTCTCGCCATAATCGGATACTCCTTGCATACACCTAGGTTTAGGAATGAATTGAGTTGTTGATGAATGAACCGCATACACTTCACCCCGCGGTCTTTTGAATCACGCGCAAATTATAGTGGCGGAGTGAAGTAATTATAAACTTTGGGAGGCTGTGGAAACCACCCTCTTCGCGAGAAATTGCAGAACAGGGCTTGCTATAATCGATTCCTCCGAGGGGCGCTATCGTCTAGGGGTTAGGACGGAAGATTCTCAATCTTCAAACCCGGGTTCGATTCCCGGTAGCGCTACCAACCTTTCTTAAGCTGTTGAATCCAGCAAGGTTTCAAGCCTGCCAAAGTGCTCGTCCCAAATTTGTCCCAAAGAATCGAGGCTGTGCCCAAGAAAGCGAGTATTCAAGGGTATGGCGAACACCTCGGTAAGTATTAGGGAAAGAATCAAGAGGGCCGATGGCCGGTGGGGGTGGTCTACCAAGATTTCGATTCCCGAAGGCAAGTTCAAACCTGCGGATGCGGAACGTTCGGGCAAGTTTTACTTGGTCTGGACCGAACACGGGAAGAAGCGAGAAGCGAAGATCAGGGCCAAAACACTCGAAGCGGCTGTCAAGGCTGCACGCGCCAAGCAACGGCATCTCGAAGACAACGCGGACGGCTTCAAGCGCGCCGATCCATTGCTTCAGCCGAATGAGCGCAAAACCATCGCAGACTCAATTGATCGTTACCTGAAACGGGTCGAAATTTCTCAGGACGCGCAAACCCTGAAGGCTTACAGGCGATCGCTGCGTCAATTTGAAAGCTGGACGGCTTTCATCCACATGGATGAGATTGATCATGACCACGTGATGGCTTTTCGAAAGCATGCGGAGTCCAAGGGCAACTCCAGACTCACGGCTGACTGGAAAGCGATGCGCGTTAACAAATTCGTCAAAGTGACTTTGGGGCTGGCCGATGGCAAGGGTCCGATCAGAAAGTCGGATTTAGGGAAGATGAAGCCGAACGGCGCACCGAAGATTTATACGAGACTCCAAATCGAAGCATTCTTCGAGGCTTGCAGGCCGCATGAGGAGCTTCGGTATCGCACGCTTTACGAGCCTGCATTCCGCAAGAAGGAACTTATTTATCTCGAAAAAGAGGACGTTCTGGTCGGGCAGCAGATGCTGCGAGTTCAATCGAAAGTCCGCTACGACGAGAACGGGAAGCTTCTTTACACGTTCAAGGCCAAGGCGAACAGCGAACGCAACGTCCCCATCACCAAGGAGCTGATGCAGCAGATCGTCGAGCACATGAACAACCCTGTGCAACAAAACTCGCGGCTCGTGTTCTTCACTCGCACCGGCCTGCCGGACACGCATCCGTGGGATAAGCTGCAGGCTATTGCAAAGCGTGTTGGTATCGGTAAATTTGATCTGAAGAGGTTCCGGGCGACAAGGGCCACCGAATGGCTCCGGCCAAAATGGCTGGGTGGCTACGGCTACGACATCCCAACCGTGAGAGACTTGCTCGGACATGATCAAGATTCAGAGAGCATTTGGGCGTATGTGCGCGCAGTTGAGATGGAAACGCTTGTCGCGGAGGACGGTAAAGGCCACCGAGGACCAAAACCGCCAGGCTTTGACGCTTATTGGAATCAGAAACATCCCAATAAGTGTGTTCAGCAGCAGCCAAAACCGAAACAAATGGACAACTCGGTGCCCGATTACTCCTGTCGCCCCGGTGAGATGTTTGATTGTGTTCCGGAACCAGGTAGTCGGCCATGGGCACCGTGGTTACCACTATATCCGCAGATACCCGAACTGCCACAAGTCGGCGTACCAGTCCGTGTTTGGTTTCCGAACCCTGTCGCGGTTCCTATTTAGGAACTAGCAGTAATGACAATTCGATTACGCGGTCAGTCACTAGGTAAGATTGGCGAATCTGATTCTGGAGGTAGCATGTCGAAGTTGCAGAACGGCAGTAGCAAATCGCGACAATCGAAAGCTCGAGATTGGTTCGACCGAGCTTACCAAGCGTGGAAGCAAAAGAATTTATCGTCTGCACTTCGCTTCTTTACGGCCGCCGCACAGGCTGGGGACAAGGGCGCCCAGGTAAACGTCGGGTACTTCTACGATAAGGGAATTGGTACTCGACGCAATCGGTCTAAAGCTCTTTACTGGTACAAACGGGCGTATCGGCGAGGAGATTCCGGCGCTGCTAATAACATAGGAACAATCTGGCGGGACGAGAAGAAGATGAAGCTCGCCCTTTCGTGGTTTCACAAGGCCGTGAATCTCGGAGATGATGGCAGCAATTTGGAAATTGCCAAGTACTACCTTCGGAGCGAACAGGACCCTCGCAAAAGCGATTGATTACCTTAATAAGGTTTGCCGATCTGATCGCGTAGCGGAGATAGAAATTGAGAACGCCCACCAGCTATTGAAGGAGGCGAAAACAAAGATGAGCGGAACGAAAAGAAGATTGTGACCGCAGTAGGGAGTGTGAATCTCGCGATTGAACCGGAAATCCAAACTGCGAGTCTGCTCAAATGCCTAGACCGATCCTCATCCAAGGATCTTCATGCGAACGGGAGCGAGCCTACTTTATGGTGATGCGGTTTGTATTCCTCTGCTAGTGGCCGCGATGTTCGGTCAAGCGGGCGCTTACCCTCGCAATGCCGTTAGCTGCGAGAGATGTCATAACGTACCAGGCAAGTTTGGTGGCGGCGCAATGGCAGTGCAGAAGACGGGGCTCTCGCTTGGGGGAAAGTTCATACCTGCTTCTGAAGGGGGGATTCACCACAGGCAGGGAGAATCCGCACAAAGCTCCGCTCCGGCGAACCAGATCACAGGCGAGCGAGTCTCACTCACCCTGCTGGGAGACGGCTATGTTGAAGCCATCGACAGCCGCGACATCGGGCAGAATGCGCAGAAGCGCTGGGTGGCCAGGCCTTTAATCCGGCAGTTCTATCCGGTCGGAGTGCTTGCCGTCGCGCTCGTGCTCTTCCGCCAAAACCTTCTCAAGCCATTGTGCTTGCTTCTCGGCAATCCGCTTATCTGTGGATTGCGGATTGTGGCCGATGACGAACTCCTCGCCGCAGCCGTCGCACCTAAGCGTTCCCATGTCTTGGAGGCCAATCGTTTTTTCCCGGCTGCTTTTTTTCACTGCCACTGCCCTCATGCTCCAATTCTAGTGGGGAATTCTCTCGATGGCTACGTCGGGGCCGCTTCATGGAAGTTGCCGGGCTCCGCCCAACGATCGCGCAATGCTGACGAGATAGCACGCCAAAGAAATGCAGACGCCTGTGAGAGGAGCACTGAAAAAGTAAACCTTGCAGAGCACAGCCAAAGCTCCAAGCGTTGCCAAACCGACAACGAGCAGGAACGGTGACTGAAAGAGGAGTTCGTTGTGAGCCAATGCGAGATAACCGAAAACCAAGCCGAACAAAATAAGTCCCATGCTGTGGGTCGCATTGAAGCCCACCCAACACCGCCACATCGTTGTTTCGTTCGTAATGACAGGTGAAATCTGGCTCATGCTGATTTGCAGCGCGGGGTCACGGGGTGTGAGGCTTGGGCCCCAGAACGTATAGACAAGGTGGAGGATTCCAAGCGTAAGGACAATGCTCGAACTAATAACCATCAGAATTCTTGCGGTCAAGATGCTCTTCCTTTTTCGGGGCGGCCCTAGCTCTGAATCCGATCCCCGCCTTCGGCTTCATTTCGGCAACAGACCCCATACCGCTGCCACAACCGGAACCACGGGCTCTGGGCTAACGCCGCGTCGTGCCTTCGGTTCGCATCAGAGATGTCGCTTGCGCTGAGTGGCCTGATATCCGGCGCTTCGAACATTTCCCGCAACTGCTCGATATCGCCAATGATGCGTTCAACGTCCATGCGTCACAATATCAAACATCAGCGGGGCAGCGGTCAAACGGTACGGCATCTTTCTCGCTGCGTTCGCCCACGGGCGGAGGGCGTACCATTGAGCATGCACCGAATGTATTCAGAATATCCCGATCATGAGCTCACTGATCGGTCGATAGCTGCCCATCTCCGCCTTCGAGAAGCGCCGGAAGAGGACGAAGAGGAAGACGAGGACGACAAAGAAGATGACGATGATGAAGACGACGACGATGGGTACTCGGAGTGAGCACCGCAACCCTTACCAGAGTCGAGGTTCAATAGAATTGGAGGCTACCATCCAATGGCAACCTCACGACTCACGTCCGACCAGATCGCCCAAGTTTCTGGACTCGTAGCTCAATACATCGCAACCCAACGGGAGAAATATGGTTCCCGTGCCATTCTTTTGTCAGCCCAGCAGAAGGCTGCCATGAACGGATTTTTCTCGCCGCAAGTTCTGGAGAGTGCTCGACCGCTTGTGCTACAAGGCGAGCGAGTGCCAAACCCAGATTTCTACCCGATGCTAAGAAATTTAGGTTTCAACAATCTGCCCGATCAATCGACGATGGGAGCGATTACGTTTTCAGACGTTGTGGTTTCACACGAAGCATTCTCGAATGGACTGTTGTTTCACGAACTCGTCCATGTCGAACAATATCGGCAACTGGGCATCCCGCGTTTTTCTGAACTTTACGTGCTCGGGTTTCTGAACGGCGGCTGCTACGAGGCGATCCCTTTGGAAGTCAATGCGTACACTCTGGAGGGGCGCTTTGAACAGAACCCCGCTCGGCAGTTCTCCGTGGCTGACGAAGTGCGTAATTGGGTTGTGGAAGGCAAGTTTTAGGGTGGAGTAAATGGGTGGAGGACTGTGTGCCCGATGGCTCACAGCAAGGAGACCAAAGAGGGGGGTGGCTGATAGGCTCTCTGTCCTGAACCCGATCTTTCCTGAAATCGCTCACCAGGTAGCAGAACCTCGGGAGTCGCCAAGGACGATTTGCTGGGCGGCGCTGAGGCGTTATCGGGATGAAGCAAAGTGCGTTTGCATGTCGGAGCGCGACGAAAGAGGGCTGGAAGTGAGCATCTGGTACTAGGGCAAAAGCTGCCGCTCGTGAGGCCCTTCCACTAAGCGGGCTGAAGGACGAGAATGTCCACTATGGCCGAACAACCTAATGGCAGTTTGGGACTGCCGAAGTTCCGTCGCAACAAAAAGCAACAGAGTTGGGTTGCATCCGAGCGGCGAACTGCGAAGCTGATCCAGTCGCTCTGGAGGGCTGCGGGCGTAAAGCAACGCGCCGATCCTGCATTCCTTTGTCTGCTCGTTCAGTGCGGATGGACAAATGCAGGACGTAAGAACAACGGAGAGTCCATCCGACTATGGAGAAATCGCAACATTGCCGATTACCTGGAGATTCCGTACGCATCGGGTCAGGATCAGCAGCTTGCACGGAAGTTGCAAAGTCGATTTAAGTCGATGAGCTTTTCACAATGCCTGTCAATGCTGACTGAGCGAACGGGAATCGCTCTATACCGGAATACTTTCCGCTCTGCCACGCTCGACTTCGTAAAGGAACACTCTGGAGAGGTCGCACTCGCCTTTAGGCAGGTCTCTACTGGGTCACCAGACGTGCACAAGAAGATTCGAAAAGTCGCCACGTTGATCGAATCTCTCGGTGAAATCTCTGCGGGCGGTCGCCACGTATCGCCATTCAATGGAGTTAGTCCAGTGGTTTCATGTCTTGACCCCCAGCGCAGATTCCCCATCATGAATCAACGCACTAAGCGGTTGCTGCGGTCCATCGGGAAGAGGGCGGACAGGGATGACGCAGTTGCACTCTCGGAACTGATTGGCCCAAACTACGACATAAGAGACAACCGTGAGCTTGATGTGTACGCCAATACGGAGAAGTTCTCCAAGCTGAAAACACACGCACGCAGAACCGATTCTGCCGACACCTTCAAGGATGTCGGATTAAAATCCGAGATCAACAGCACCGCGCAGATCGCCGCGAAGAATACAACAATCAAGAAGCTCCACAACAAGCTGATCAACCGCCTAAATCATTACCTCCTCTGGCGTCACATAACCGCCAAGGAAAGCAAATTCGACGCCCTCGTGGTTGACTGGAAGAACGGTCGAGACTTGCTAATTGAAGCGAAGACTGCCTCAGAGGGACCGGCAGGGCAGTCTCAAGTTCGTCAGGCGATTGGTCAACTCTACGATGATCGGTTCACGCACATGCCGAAGAACAAAGTTGATCTCGCCGTTTTATTGGGGAAGGAACCGAGCCGTCACGTTCAGCGGCTCCTAGCGTCCCTCGGCATCGAATTGCTTTGGTTCAAAGGCAAGACCCTCGCTGGTTCGATTCAACTCTGAGCGGACTCGGGAATCGGTTATGGATGTAGATTGGCATTGGGAGGTGCGTTATGGGATTGGATGCCGTCGTGTTCTGCGACTGCGTTGAAAAGAACAGACTGAAGGTTCCACATCCTTTCCCTAAGTTGCTTTTCGTGGAGGTCAACGGCTCACCTGAAATTCGCTCCAAGACATCGGCTAAGATTAATGAGCACGACGAATGGATGGCCCTGCCGCCCTGCCAGCACGAAGGCATGATGGTCGCTGGTGCCTACATAGGGAACGCGACGTTCGTTGAGCGAGTCCGCTACAGCCTGAAAGTCCTGCTGAAGCCACCGCCGCCGCGATGCCCGGTTCTTCTGGGGAAGGTTCTCTACTGCGGCACACATACCGGAGACTACCTCACGCTGGCGCAAGTACGGAGACTGGCGGCAGAACTTCAGCAGCTTAAGGAATTTGATCTCGAAAATACCGAAATTTCATCTACTAAGCTGAGATCGATCCGGTCGGTTGCCACGAAACTCCGCAGACTGACCAATATCGCTCTCGAAATCAAGAAGCCCATTGCTTTCTGAAAATTGTGGGACTAAGGTCGCCCGAACGACATCGGGCTGCTTGATTTCGGCAATCGTTTGCCCAGCGTCCATCCGTCACAATATTTATCAGAAAGGCGCAGGGGTCCATTCCGAGCGGGATTCGATTTTCCACAGTAGCCCGTTGGAGCTATTTCCAACCTGATGATTAGGATGTAGCCTTAAACTGAGCAGCTTTCGGGGGAGGGCTGATCAAACGAAGGAGCGTCCTTGACTCGAAAGAGTTGGGGGCGCTTTCGTTTTTTCGCCTCGGGCCGAACGAGGCGGTTCTGCTCGTTGTCCCATCTGCGAAGCGTCGGACTGGAACTGCGGCAGCCTCGCCAATTCGCTACCGCCAGCTGAAACGAATTGCTTGCGATACTATTGCCTTGCTCGCGGTGTTCGACGGAATCGCGTCGCAAAAATCCACGGATGGGGTATCCCCAATGTTTAAGGTTTCGAGCCTTCGCCGAACATACATTTCTGCGTTACTGATTGCTCTTTCGCTTCTGGTGGTCAGCGTGCAACATGCGGAAGCTCAGAACACTCCAGCCACGAGTGTTCAGCACACGCCCGTACAGATTCACTCGCTCAAGGTGACTCTGCTTTCGACCATGCTGGTGGGCAGCACAACGGGAATGGGAGAGTGGGGATTTTCGGCGCTGATCGAAGCAGATGGTCATCGGATTCTGCTGGATACTGGAGCCCATCCCGACACCGTGCTTCAAAATGCGCATGATTTGAATATTGATCTCTCTGACATTAAGGAAGTCGTTCTAACGCACAATCACTGGGATCATGTCAGTGGGTTGATTAACCTTCGTAAAGAGATGATGAAAAAGAATCCCTCGGCACTTTCGGTTGTGCATGTCGCACGCGGAATTTTCTATAGCAGACCAGCGCCTGGAGGTGAAGAGAACCAGATGATCGCATTGAAGAAAGAGTACGAGGCGACTGGAGGGAGGTTCATCGAGCACGAGGAGTCAGCGGAAGTTTTTCCGGGCGCTTGGCTGACAGGTCCGGTGCCGCGCAAATATCCAGAACATAACTGGAGCAGCACCGGAAAAGTGCAGACCCCAGCGGGCTTGGTCGAGGACAACATCCCCGAGGACCAATCACTGGTGCTCAACACACCCGAAGGTTTGGTTGTCATCACTGGATGCGGGCACGCAGGAATCATCAACATACTGACATTCGCCCGAGAGGAATTTCCCAACGAACCAGTAGAGGCAGTCATTGGTGGACTACACCTTTTTCAGGCGACGGATGAGCAACTGGATTGGACTGCCGATAAGATGAAAGATTTCAAGGTAGCAAATCTGATCGGTGCACACTGCACGGGCATTGAAGCCGTGTATCGCATTCGCGAGCGACTCGCCCTGCCGCGAGAATCCGCTGTTGTGGGCAGTGTAGGATCGAGCTTTGTCCTTGGGGAAGGCATACATCCTGGTCCGCTTGCCAAATGACAACACTGCTTTCCGATCTGCCATAATCTCCCAATGTGCGGTCGCTACAGATTGTCGCGGCGAAAGCAGCTAGTCGAGGAGTACTTCGACGCCGTCTCGGGCGAAGAAGACTGGAACCCCCGCTACAACATCGCTCCCACCCAACAAATCCCGGTGATCCGCCAGCATCCAAAAGAGCCCATCCGACTGTTGTCGCTGATGCGCTGGGGTCTCATTCCAAGTTGGGCGAAAAAGTCGTCCGCCGCTGCCAGTATGATTAACGCCAGATCGGAGACGGCGGCGACTAAGCCAGCGTTCCGTGATCCACTCGCCAACCGCAGATGTCTCATCCCGGCGGACGGATTCTACGAGTGGTCGCGACACGAAGCTGCATGTGTGATTGTCCGGCGAGCACCACTCGACCGGACCTGCCATCCCATTGGCAGTACCCTACGAGGTATGGCGATTCGGTAACGACTCGTCTAGAAGCCCTCGGACAATGTATCCCACCGTCGCAAGACGGATATCGAAACCGCGAGGGGACGATATTTCTGCCAGCATCGAGGCGGATCGGGGCTAGGGTGAGTGGTAGGGTCAGCAGATGCGAACCTCTTTAAGTATCGTCAAGAATGAAGGGCCAAAGATGCTGTTAGGCCCCGAGGTTGCGGCTGGAACGGGTGCTCCATTCTCACCCGTCGTGGGCGAAAAGGCCGTCGGTATAGTAGGAGGGACCTAACCCATTCTGTCACGCATGTGGAACGTGGTAAGCCCGCATTGCTCCCTTCGGGGTAGCCAGGCCGCAAGGTCATGCAACGGTGATGCGGGTAGAGGATAGAGGAGAAAGCGAACGTCCGACTGTAATGGTCGGAATACGGATTGCGACATTATCCGACGCGAAAGCGGGCAGACTTCCTCTTGGTTTCCGATCACGAGAGAACTTGGCAAATCGGCCCAATAGGATCGGCAGATGACGGCGCAAGCTGGTGCAATCCTAAACACGAGTTCAGCGTGGGACGCTGTTGATTGGCGAACCATCGAGGACAATGTTCGCCGACTCCAAGCGCGTATCGTGAAGGCGGTGCAGCAAAAGAAATGGAACAAGGTGAAAGCCTTGCAACATCTTCTTACGCACTCGGCCAGCGGCAAGTTACTCGCCGTGCGCCGGGTGACACTGAACGACGGTAGAAAGACGCCTGGAGTGGATGGCGAACTCTGGGATTCACCACACAAGAAGCTTCAAGGTGTGATTTCGCTGACGGCACGGGGTTACCGCCCCTTGCCTCTGCGGCGGATTTACATCCCGAAGGCCAATGGAAAGCTCCGACCGTTAGGAATCCCCACGATGCGGGATCGAGCCATGCAAGCTTTGTATCTGCTGGCACTCGACCCGGTTGCGGAAACCATAGCGGATCAGAACTCCTACGGCTTCCGGCAGGGGAGAAGCTGTGCGGACGCGATTGAACAGTGCTTCACTGCGCTCTGTCACAAAAACCCCAGCTGGGTGCTCGAAGGCGACATCAAAGGCTGCTTCGACAACATTGCCCATCAGTGGCTGCTCGACAATGCTCCCATGAACAGAGCGATCCTCCACAAGTGGCGAGAGTCGGGCTATCTTGAAAAACAAGTGTTCTATGACACGATCTCTGGCACGCCGCAGG
>Ga0116113_1000146_pt1 | contig 16708 bp, 16 predicted proteins | sample June2015DPH_10_2_FD_89788 | JGI IMG/M metagenome (GOLD analysis project Ga0116113, IMG submission 89788) | Peatland microbial communities from SPRUCE experiment site at the Marcell Experimental Forest, Minnesota, USA - June2015DPH_10_10 | ecosystem: Environmental > Terrestrial > Soil > Wetlands... | reverse complement strand
TGTGGACAGTCTCCGTGTCAGCGACCGGAAGGACTTGCACTTAATGCAATTATTCGCCGCGACGATTTGCCTATAGCTGGCTGACGGCCTGAGTGGTCCGTAACTCGGCGTTTCAGCGCCTAGGGCTCTGGCTTCTGATCATTGCTTTCATCGCAATTGCAGCCGCCACGAGCACTGCCGAAGCCGCATTCGCCACAACCACCGCCATTGCCTTCAGCCTGATTCCGTAAGTAAGCCACATCAGGCCGGCCAGATAGATTGGCAGCATGGAATAGGAAAGGCCTGCGCCACCCTGTTTCCTAATCTTCGCCAGTTGGGGAAGGAAGGACAACGTCGTGCAGCCAGCCGCGAAGTATCCGATAAAATTTTGAAGCTAGACGGAATTGACATCTCCCCACCTCCCAGCGGCAAACGGTTGCGTCCTGTGCGAGCGAACCGCACTTTACCGCACCATTCTTTAAGATGAATTTGCAGTTGCTGGCCGGCGACGGCGTGACCGCTGCTCCGCAGCAAGTCTTGAGGCCAACTGAAAACCTCTTGATGCCAGCGGCAGACTCCGTGGAGAATAAACGCTTGCAGGCCGGTAGCGGGCGTCGAATGAAAAGCAGCTCCTACCAGCGCTTCCGGTGCGGCTTTCGTCGCTTGGCTGAGTGTCTCGTAGAGATCGAGGTAGGACGTGGCGACACTCTCCCAGCGGTAGAGTTGAGCCGTCGCCAGCGCCTTCCTGGTCTTGGTCGGTGTAAGTATACAGCGCGGGAGGAATAAGCTCCCCCGCGCTGCTAAACCTCGGCTCGATGACTGCCGCTTTCGTGTGATGGTAGGTGTCGTTCGAGCAGTTCATCCAGGAGAACAAGAACAAGAACGAGATCACAGCGCTGCAAACTATCTACAACCGTCCTTACCGGCAGCGACTCACGCCCAAGCCCGCGATCGTCACTCGGCGACATGATAATCTGCCGATGCTATGGTTCTATTGTTAATTGCTGGCGTGCTTGCGGCTGCCGCCGTTTTCTTATGGTACTTACCCCGCAACAAAAGACTGCTCTTGAAACTGACCGCAAGGATTCCCGCTGGAGTCTTGATTTGCGCCTCATCGTTAACGTTGCTGGCGTTTCTGTTCCCGTTGCCTTTTCGTGGAGCCGTGTGTAATCAGTACGAGTTCCCTCCCATCCCATCGAGTGATGGCAAACACTTTGTTCAGGTGAACGAAGTGAATTGTGGCGCGCTGGACGACGATCACAGTTATGTGCAGCTCTGGCGCGAGCGAGGGGGCTTCTTAGCGCGCATTTTTGGAAAACGAGGCTACCCAACCATCATACTGACGGTTGGTCACGATCCTCGATTGATCGACGTCGCGTGGCAAGACAACCGGACTTTAATCATCCGTTACCCAAACGACTACTCTGGGTATGGCGAAGAATATCGCTGCCAGACGAAGTCGGGTGATATTCGAATCGAGTGTGTCGGATACATGCCGAACTACAGTAAACCCCTCGCCAAGATGCCGCCGGTGCGGCGATGGCCTTGGTGAGCAGGCCGGATCGTTGGCGAGACAGTGCGCCGTGAAAGGCGCTGGGCTTCAGCGGGTGAAACTCCCGCCCGGGAACTGGTTCGCTCCACCCGGTAGGTGGGATGAGAAGGTCGATCCCCGATCACGGATGGCGTTAAGCTATCGGCAGTTTAGACGATTGTGCTTGGAGATCGCATGAATATATCCGCCGGCCCTGGCAGCGAGCGCTTCCAAAGCGGCGCGAACAAATACGCTGCCTACCTCGAAACGCCCGGGGGACGGTTGCGCTCGGACTTGGCCTTCGCCAACCTGCACGATTTTCTTCCCCGACAGGCCGAACAGCCGTTGCGCGCACTCGATCTCGGTTGCGGCACGGGAGCGACAGCCGTTCGCCTGGCGCGACTTGGCATTCATGTCACGGCCGTGGATTGTTCTGCGGCGATGCTGGATATCGCGCAACGCGCCGCCCTCGAAGGCGGAGTCGCGGAGAAGATCGTGGTGAAACACGGTGAGGCAGCACAGCTTGCTAGCTTGTTTCCCGCGGGTTCGTTCGATGTAATTCTCTGCCATAACATCCTGGAATATGTCGATGACCCGGGAGCTGTGTTGCGTGATGCGGCCCGCGCGTTGCGAGGTTCATCCGCGATCGTCTCAGTGCTGGTGCGAACCCAGGCAGGGGAGGTATTGAAAGCCGCAATCCAAGCGGGCGATTTGGAGGAGGCGGAAAATGGTCTTATGGCGGAGTGGGGAGAAGAATCCCTCTACGGAGGGAGAGTGCGACTCTTCCGTAACGACTCCATGCAACGTATGCTGAAAGCGGCATCGCTCGCATTAATTGTGGAGCGGGGTGTGCGCGTGCTTGCGGATTATTTGCCGCCGGCGGTATCTCGCGACGCCGAGTATCAGCGGATTCTCGAACTGGAACGTAAGCTGGGTATGCGGCCAGAGTTTGCCACAGTCGCGCGCTATCGGCAATGCTTGGCTCGCCGACCAAATCCGGTGAAAGAGGAGCGCGAGTGAACGACGTGCGAGCGGAATCTTCATCCTCCACAACCGGCGCGAAGACGCCTGACGCCGGTATTTCGCTCGGGCTTGGGCTCACCAACGAGTGCAACCTTTCATGCGCCTTTTGTTACCGGGATCCAGCCCGCACCGATCGCCTCTCCCTGGATCAAGTGAAATCGGTCATGGAACGACTGCCGATCCGTTCGGTGAATCTCGGTACCGGCGAGAACGGCATGCATCCAGAGTTCAAAGCCATCTTGGGTTACCTGCGAACGCAACCCATCAAACTCACGATCACTTCCAACGGCCACAGCGTCGCAGTTTTGGAGGACAAAGAGCTGCTCGCTTTTCACGACGTTGAATTTTCTCTCGATTACCCGACCCAAGGCGAACAAGATGCGCAACGCGGAAACGGCAATTGGGAGCTGATCCACCATCAAGCAGAACGCTGCGTGAGGCTCGGCGTGCCGGTCACCATCATCGCGGTCATGATGAAAGCGAACTACTTGCGTCTGGCGGAGGTGGCTCGAGTGGCGAAATGCCTCGACGCGCCTTTGCGAGTGAATGTGTATCAGGCGGTGCGATCCGACCTCTATGCACTCTCTTACGAAGAATACTGGGAGGGGTTCCGGCGCCTCTTTGCGGAGACCGATGTGATCGCCATTGGTGAGCCGCTGGTGCGCGCGATGGCGGGCTCGCCACCACTCCGGGGAGGGTGTGGCGTGAGCACCGTGAGGGTCACTCCGCGCGCTACCACGCAGCCCTGTGTGTACTGGCCGGGATCGGGCGAGCCGCTGGCGAATTTGATTTCGGCGGGAGTCGAGATTCTAGACTCCGCGCCCTTCAGTCAGGCCCGCACGCTGCCCAACGCGTGCCAACCTTGCGAGTTCCGTGACGCATGCCACGGCGGCTGTGCCGGACGACGACGCTTGCAGGGTGCTCTGATGGAGCCTGACGATTACTGCCCGATCATTCGCGGAGAACGGCCGAAGCTCGAGACTCGTATGGCCGCCACCCGCGATCTGCCGAAGCTGAGCAGTTGCTGCACTACGGTCGTAATCGCCCGATAAGCCTCGACGCTTACTTTGCGTCCATCCAGGTCTCCGATCCCGTCAACTTCACGGCCACATTCGTAATAAAGATGTGCAGAGGCTTGCCATCGGCGTCGCCGCGGTGCTCGGTTGAGAACAGCAGAGGACCGGCCTTTTTGTAGCCTACCCACGATGCGTTGACTTGGCTCGGCTTTTTGTCCCCGCCGTGGTGGAAGACCAAATACTCGACGCGGTCGTCTTTGCCGACGTAGAGCTCCCAAGTGTCGCCGGGCGTGTAACCGCCGAGTTCCGCGGGATATTTCACCACGACATGCTCGGCCGAGCCGGCGCTCGCCGGGAGTTTTTTCAAACCCTCATCGGTGACGTTGGCGCTAGTGTCCCAGTCGGCATGGAAGGGAAACAGAAGCCAGTAGTTATCGTTGACGAACGCCGGCTCAACTGCGGTCTTCACATTGTCCGGCTGGCTGCTTAACTCAGAGCGCATATAAGTAACCTTCACCGGCTTACCGTCTTTATCTGTCCCCTCGTAGGAGACCTTGCCGGTCTTCGGCTCCCACTCCCACTTGTGAGCGGCTTTGAAAAGTCCGGTAATTTCCCCGTTCCAGGTGTAGCGGATGGCCTGAATTTGATCCCAAGAATCGACTCCGTACGTTTTGGCAATCTTTTCGAGAATTGGAGCGCGCTGTTGCGCCCAGGAGTTTGGAACCAGGGCCAGCACTCCGCAAAACAGAAGACCCATGATGGCTAATCGGCGGGCATTTCTCATAGAGTTTGCTCCTCGGGTGAATTGAACGGATGCCGTGTTGGATGACCCTGCCAAGCTTTTGGATACTTGAGTCGCTGTGCACAGCTACTCTTCGCCCGTCCCAGGCATTCACAGCGCTTGCCGCGGATTATACAACGGGTTGGGTTCTCAGGGGTTTGGCCAACGAGTGGGCATCGATTCAATTGAGGATCGTGGCGCCGACCGTCGTCGCAATCGGCGAAATTCGAGAATCGCGGCGGCCGTTGCGACGGATCCATATTCAACAACCATAATCCAGCCAGGAACCAGCCACGGACGATCAAGCGTGCGCAAATGCCAGACATAGTAAGTAGGAATGATGCTGACCGTCCAGATGATGATCGGGACCGTCGCAGCCGAGCGGACAAAAGGCAGGAGCCAGAGAAGGTACCACGGGTAGACGACCGGGGCACAGAGAAGCGATGCTGCCATCGGCCACGCGAAGGTATCGGGCGACCACTCGGTGGCCTTGCTTCTCAGCCAGAGCGCGACCAGAAATCCCGCAACCACGGCCAGCCCAACTGCAAACTGGGGAGCGGCAACTCGCTCGAGCGCGGCGAACACCGGATCATTGAAGCGGAAACTCCGCACGTAAGTTCCGAGTGAACCGATGGGAATTCGTCCATGGTTTAAGAACGGCACATAGAGGAGTCCAAAGACGGCGGCCGCTAATATGCTGTCGCGGATACGAACACGTTTCCAGTAAAGCGGCAGGAGTACGATCGGGAGAAACTTCACCGCCACAGCCAGCCCAAATGCGACGGCCGCAAGCGCACGCCATCGCCGCCCGAGCGCGGCGGCGGAAACCAACAGCAGCAACGCGCCGACAATATCGATGTGACCGCTGCCTGCCACGTCGGTTGCCAGCAGTGGATGCCAGGCATAGGCCAGCACCCAGTGCGCTCCTTGCCCGCGGCTACGCAAGCTCTCGAGCAAAACGAGAATAATCGCCAAATCGCAAAGTACAAACGCCACTTTCAGCGAAAAAAGAGACTCATGAATCGCGGTGATGGCGCGGAAAAACATCTGCGCGCCCGGTGGATATGGGCTCGGTAAATCCGGATGGTTCAGCGTGCGGGTTTCCGGAGTATGTAACTCACGGACCGCCGGGTCGCTCGGAACTACGAGATAAGGGTTGTACCCGAGCCGCTGGACGCGGCCATCCCAAAGGTATCGATGAATGTCATCATCAGGCCCCGGCGATGACAGAAGAAACGGAATACGCCACAGGCCAGCCAACACCAGCCCGATCACGATCGCCCGGCGCGGAAATTTTGGAGTCGCGAAGAGCTCGCGAACGGCAAGGAGATACGCAATGCCGGCGACCCCCAGCGGAAGCATGAAGGACGGTCCACCCACCCGGCTGAAGTTGCGTGAGCAGATGGTAAGCGCCACAAGTAAGATGGCGCCGAGCCCGTACAATCTGCCGGCGGGCGTGAGCTTCACGGGCCCACCGTGCCCGTCCGCAACTGTGCCACCGCCGGCGCCCACAGTTTCAACCAGAGCGCCGTTCGCGGCGCCCGAGCGGGAGCAAGTTCCAGTTCCGCGGCGAGCCGGGTCAAGTCGACAGCCACGTCGATGTCGTAGAAGGGATCGGTGAAGCCGACGGAGAGCTGGAGCCCGCGAGAGCGCGCCAAGAAAGCCTCAAGCGCGCTCTTGGTTCCCATGCTGTCGCCGTCGAAAAGCCCAGGGTGAGAAGCCTTCGCCCCTACGAGGTAATAACCGCCATCGTGCGTCGGTCCCACAACCACGTCATGGCCGGCGAGCGCCTCGAACGCGTTTTCCAGAATCGACGCCGGCAGATGCGGACTGTCGCTGTTGAAGGCAACGACGCGTTGGTGGCCCATGGCTGCAAAGAGCGCAAATGCCGAGTTGAGGCCTGCCGCAAGGCCTTGACCTTTCTGGCCGAATACGCCCGACACACTTGGCGCCAGCTTCGTCAGTTCTTCGACATCGGAAGCCGGGCACATAATGGCGACGTCCACCATTTCCAACGACTGCGCCAGCGCGATGGTGTCGTTCAAAAGGCAGCGATAGAGTTCGGTGACCGCCTCAACGGGAAGGCTCGGAGATAAACGAGTCTTGACCATCCCCGGCTGGGGTGCTTTTGCCATGACGACCAGGGTTCGTCTGCCGTTCGACGAAGGTGCGGTATTTTTGCCGGAGAATTCCATAGGGGAGCGCGGAGCCAACATTTACGCTGGCCGCGGATTTCTGGCTCTTCGATGCCGAAAATAATAGCGCACTATCAGCGAGAGGATGAACCACGCGGCTCCGACCGTGCCTCGCAGCGTGCCGCTAATCTTGGATTTGCCAATGCGCGGATGGTAGCTCACCGGCACCTCAACGACGCGGAAGCCCGCCAGCGTACCCTTGAGGATCATTTCAACCGCCCAGCCATATGTGGTTTCTTCGAGCGCGAGCGCGCGTAGCACATCTGCGCGGCCCGCGCGAAACGGACCGAGATCACTGATGTCCAGTCGATACAGAATCCTGATTAGGCCAGCGGCGAGGCGATTCCCAAACATCTGATGCCAAGGCAACTGACCCGCAAAACGCGGTTCCTGAAGGCGCGAACCGAGCGTGATATCCGCGCTTCCGGCAAGGATTGGAGCGAGGAGAAGCGGCAGCTCCGCCGGCCGATCGCTGTAATCGCCGTCGAGGAACACCACAATGTCAGGGCTGCTTGCTTCGGCCAGTCCGGTCAAGCAGGCGCGCCCGTATCCGCGGCGAGGTTCGCTTAGAATCCGGGCTCCCATCTTTGAGGCGATTTCGGGAGTCCCGTCAGTCGAATTGCTGTCTACGACTAAGACCTCCGTAACCATGTGCGCGGGCAGATCCGCTAAGACGCGGCCGATGGACTGCGCTTCGTTATGTGTAGGAATGACAACCGACACTCGCACTTGACCTTGGCTCAACTCACCACCATGGGGAGGATGGCCAACGCCGCGCCAGCAAGGCGTCGACACCCCACGCGCGACCGGCCCTCCCCACCACAAGCGCAAGCGATGCGAGCACTGAAACCAGCAGTTCCCAGATCCACGATGTGCCCCATTCCGAGACCCAAAGGCTGCCCAAGTATAGAAAAGCCACAAAGGCGGCAGGGCGCGTCAGCAGACCGACGACCAGCAGGATTCCGAGACCGATCTCCGTCACGGCCTGCAGCGGAGCGGCCATTGCGGCGTGGCTCGCCGCCAAACCCATCACTGCCTTCCACGCGGCCGGCGAGTGACTCGCCTTGATGTAGTAGTTGATCAGGCCTGCGTAGCCCGCTGGCGTGTAGAGACCCTTCCCCAGATTCTCGAAGAAGACCCACACCAGCATTGCGCCGATCGTGACCCGAACGATTGCCAGCCCATTTGCCGCGGGCGATGGTCCGGTTGAATTTTGCGTCGGAGCCGTGTTCGCCATCGTTATGAACCTCGAACCCAATAGATGCCGCCAGTTTGCGGTAGGGAACAGAAAGGAACTGGTATTTTAAACGGTTCCCGCCTGTTCCTGCCAGTGGATGTCAACGTTGTCGGTAGCGCTTTTTGGCGCGCGGCTTTTGCAATCGAGAGCGGGATTTGACAGGACGCTGCCGCAACCTGCAGACTGCGAACGTGGGCTTCGAACCATGAGAAGCACACCGCCACCGCGCGGCTGCGGTTTCGCTCACGACAGCCCCGCCTGGGACAGGCGCTGGCCGTTGCCGGTCACAGAGCGCTTAAACAAACGCGATCATCGTCGAAAGGAAGGTCATGATGGGCCGACGTCTGCTCTCTCTGCTCCTCCTATTCTCGTCTCTGCCGGCTCTTGCTCAGAACGAACGCCATTTCACCTTTCATTACGCATTCACGGTGAAGAATGTCAGCCCCGGCGAGCGCTTGCGTGTCTGGATTCCTCTGGCCCACTCCGATGCCTTCCAGGAAGTGAAAGTTACTTCGAAGAGTGGAGACCTACCGCTGAAGCAGGTTCGGCAGCCGAAATACGGGAACGAGGTGCTATACGCAGAAGCCACGAAGCCCGATCGGGACGAGTACAAGTTTTCGGTGGACTATGACGTTGTTCGAAAAGAGCACGTCGTGCTGGTCAACGGGAAGCCAGTGGGTGTTGCGCCGTCCGCGAAGGTGCCTCGCGTCGAGTTGGCGCGGTTTCTGGAACCGGATCACTTAGTGCCGGTCACCGGCGTTCCTGCGCAACTAGCCGAACAGGAAACAAAAGGCGCAACCACCCCCCTTGAAAAGGCGAAGGACATCTACGACTACGTTTTTCGCACGATGAAGTATGACAAGAGCGGCACTGGCTGGGGACACGGTGACACGCTCTGGGCCTGCGATGCGAAGCACGGCAACTGCACGGATTTCCACTCTGTGTTTATCTCGATGGCGCGCGCGGAGAGGATTCCAGCGCGCTTTCAGATAGGCTTCCCGCTCCCGGCCGACAAGCATTCCGCCGAGATTCCCGGGTACCACTGCTGGGCCGAGTTTTATCTTGATTCAGTGGGATGGGTGCCGGTCGATATTTCGGAGGCGTGGAAGCACCAGGAGAAACACGATTATTTTTTTGGCGCACACGACGTGAACCGAGTGCAGTTCACGCAAGGACGGGATCTCAAACTCGCCCCCGCTCAAGCGGGCCCCCCGCTAAACTATTTTGTCTATCCATACGTGGAGATCGGCGGAAAAGAACATCCCAATGTGGCGATCGCATTTTCTTTTGAGGACGCAGGCTCGACGCCCACAAAGGTCAGCGCCTTACGTTAGAGATTTGTGCCGAACCGTTCACGTTAGAGATTTGTGATAAAGCACTTGGCGTCCAACGGTTGCCCGTCCACACGTTCGAGGTCGTGAAAGACGATGAACTCCTCACCGCAACGATCACACCGAAGGGACACGTGGAAATTTACTTCGCCTTCCTTGTCAGTGAGGACCAGAGACGCAACGCCGTCTTTATCAGTTGGAATTACGATTGCCCATTTGCGATCTTTCCCCACCCATACGTTTACGTGCGTACCTGCTAGGGGGCGGCCATTTCGGCCATTGACAAGTTTTATCTGGATGCTCTGAGCTTGAGCACCTTTACCGAATGAAGCAGCGATGAGGGCAGACAACAAACGGCCTGACGACTGGAGTGAAAGCAGGCAGCATTAAGTCTCATGGCGACTTCGATTCGAATCCCTAGCCAGTTGATTGGCAAAAAAGCGCCATTGCGCTCATCTTCCAATCAACTTCAAACTCATCAGATCGAAAGAACTCGAAATTTGAACGTAAAGGCCCTGTTTCCGAGAGTTGTGGAGGGTGAACGAACGCAGTGGCTCGACGATAACGTCACTCACCCATCACTTGCCCCATCCATAGCAGTAACAGAACGGTCGAAAGGGCTGGCGCTTTCCATCGAAGTGGTGTTTTCTTGCCCATTCCGAAGAGTCCGGCCACTAAGCCCAAGCATGCCAAGAGGAACCCCCACCTATAGATTCGAAGAAGAACAGGGTCTCCAAAGGGAAAGCTTCTGAACTGCGCGTAGGTCCCTGAACCGATTTCCAGTGCGGCAGAGACTGAGGCTAGAACGAATCCAGCATAGGAACATTTCATGCCCACGGTCAACTGTTCTGGGCGCCGCCGCGTCCAACTGCGCCACCCCCAAGCTACCCACGCGGCGAGTCCCCCCAGCATGAAAACAACGACAATTCTGTCTGCTACGGGTGCCATGCTTCACACTGTAGACATATTCCAATTTGCCCGCAGCATTACACGAGTAACCAGCTCCGATGGAAGAGATGAATGATCAATGGCGGCGGCTTACGTTCAAAAAGATGGTTCGCCCCTTTTGACTTAGCCCTCAGGCGCTGTGAGCAGATTTCTTCTCGTTCATAGCATGAAGTATGAGTTGGACGCGGCTGGAAACCTCAAGCTTCTCGAAAATCCGATACCGATAGTTGCTGACGGTATGTTCGGTGACGTGGAGTGCCTCGGCGATGTCGCGATTCTTCATGCCCTCTGCCACCAGCCGAGTCACCTGGCGCGCTCGCCGGGTGAGCAAATCGGCTGCGTTGCTCTTGGTCAGTCTCGGCCTGAAGTTGGAAAGAGCGCCGAGTAGAAACTCGATTTGCGCGTTGTTCGCCCAGATCTGCCCGTTGTGGACGCAGCGGATGCACTTGGCCAGCGACTCGAATCCCCCGGACCGTTTGGTTCGACTATTTCGACCTGCGGAGTTCCTGTGCGAGTAGAACCAATACAAATGAAGACATCGAAGATGATGCCAAGCGGATGGCGATAGTCGTACCAGATATTCAAAAGGACCACTACAACGACAATCGCCCAAAACGCTGGGGAGCGTCGCGCTGGCCGATCTGATGGAGGAGTCTCCATAGTTCACGAAAGCGAACCGCCCGGTACATCCGCTAAAAAATACTAACTCGTTTTGGAAAATGATGGTCTGGTTGACGTAATAGTGCGCCGTGAAAGGCGCTGGACTTCAGCGGGTGAAACTCCCACCCGGGAACTGCTTCGCTCCATTCGATGCCAATCGAGGTCGGTTGCTTCTCAGTAACGAAAAGCACACTTTTCGAGGGATTTCCCTGCGGGCAGCCGGGCAGTGGTTCGTTTGAATGGGTTTGTCAGTGTAAACCTGATTTCGACAACCACCGCAATATCAGATTGTGCTTCGAGTGGAACATGCCGCACAATGTGGCCACATGACCGACGAATTGAATTGGCTACAGCAATGGTATTCGGCGCAATGTGATGGTCAGTGGGAGCACGGTCCCGGCATCACCATAGAAACCATCGACAACCCCGGCTGGAGTGTGAATATTTGCGTGGAAGGCACAGAACTGGCTTCTGCTCAATTTGAACCAATGAAGACTGAAGTCAGCGAAACAGACTGGATTCAGTGTCGTATCGCCGAACGGAAGAAGGGGCTGCTCCCCCATTCGTCGCCGAACTATCGCCGATTTGAAGGCTTCGGCGGTGCGCTGAACCTTCCCGACATCATCAAGACATTCCGAACGTGGGCTGAGACTCGACGTTGAACCCGCGTCAATGGGCGAAAATCGCGATAAGACTCAAAATCCCCTTGAAAGGGCGAAGAGCGGCGCAAGCTTGTGACATCGCCGGTTTCGACAGTTACCGTCGTAAGCCGCGGACTCTGGGCAGAGATGTTCTAATTTCTTACAGACTGCTCCGAGTATCAGCATGCCTACCTGCTCAGAGTGCCGATGCGATCTTCCCGGCTTCGAAACGCTTTGTTCGAAGTGCTTTGACACGAGGTATTCCGAATTCGATCACCCAGAATCCCTTCTGCAATCCCTGCGGCGGTACGTATCGAACCCATTCGGAATTACACCTGAGAGTGAGCGCACATTGCGTCTTCCGGCGGCCATCGCCTTTTGTTGTAGTGGTGTACTGGTGTGCTGGTTCGGGGGATTTGCTGAGATTGGCTATAAATACTCAATTTTTTCGGACGTAGTCTTATCCGGGGCATTCCTAATTATTCTGAAATCCGCTGGCCTATCGCTTGGCATGTCACTCTTTCTGGCGAGAAAGAATCTGAGACTGTACTGGGAAGTCGCTCTGGGCGTGTTCTTGGCCATCTCTTTCTTGTATGCGCGTTGGGCTTGGCACGTCGGAGTTTTTCTTGATCAGCTTCGAAGTATCCGAATTCACTGACTGGAGTGCCTTTCGACAGGGTTCGCGATCCCGTCAGGGACAGCCCTCACTGGCTGCCCCGCCCGGACCCGCTCGGGTGCTGATGAGCGCATCCGGTTCTTATCGGAGAAAGTCGTTTGTAGGGCGTTCCTGACGCGATTCTGTTTTGGCGGCGTTCGAGGGCAGAACTGTTCCAACTCAACGGTCATAATAGATAATCTTGATTCATGGCCTCTGACCGGGAAAGGACAATTCGAGAGTGGATGCTGGCCACCGTCACGGATGGAGGGATACAGAGGCTCGATGACCTGAACATTTGACGACATAGATGAAAGTTGGACAGAACCAACCAGTTGGGTTTTCTGCTGGACGGATCGCCTATGGACTCGCCGTAAAGGTACGTCGCGCGAAAGGCCCTGCTCGCGAGTTGTTCGCCCAGATCTGCCCGTTGTGGACGCAACGGAAGCACTTGGCCAGCGACTCGAATCCCCAGGACTCCGTGTGGGCTGTCCACAAGTCGCGGATCGACAAGTCAGCTCCAACCAAGTCCGTGCAGGACGACGCGAACCGGCATGAGAGGACCAAATAGCTTCGCATTGAACGTCCTGTTTTGCGTTTCTCTCAGCTTTCATGATGTTGGACTTTACTCTTCGCGACAGCCTGAGCTGATTTTGAAAGGCTTAGGTGGTTTCATTTCACGACCATTTCGTGACGAACTTCGGTTAGCTGCAAGCAGTTCTGACGCGCACTCTTGAATTGTGCCGCCTCAGTAGATTTCAGTGTTGCCGGATTTCAGTGTTGCCATTGACCACAATTTCTCCAGAGGTTAAGATTCGTGACCGAATGGCGTCGCCAACTCCAATTATCGGGCAGATCCTCGGCCACTACCGGATAATTGAGCAGATCGGAGCGGGCGGGATGGGGCTGGTGTTCCGGGCCTCCGACGAGCAACTCGAACGCGACGTGGCCATCAAAGTGCTTTCGCCGGGCATGCTTGCCGATGAAGCCGCCCGCAAGCGCTTCCGCCGTGAGGCCCTCACTCTGGCCAAGTTGAATCACCCCAATATCGGGACGGTTTACGAGTTCGGCAGCCAGGACGGGCTGGATTTTTTGGTGATGGAATATGTCGGGGGCGTTGCCGTCGACGCCAAGCTGGGAGCGGGTTCCATGCCGCAAAAGGAGGTCTACCGGCTCGGATTTCAACTGGCGGACGGTTTGGCCAGCGCCCACGAGCATGGAGTCATTCATCGCGATCTGAAACCTGCCAATCTGCGTTTAACCCAGGATAACCGGCTCAAGATCCTCGATTTCGGCCTGGCCCAGTTTGTTCGCCAGGAAAACGATCTGGGAATCACCGCGAGTATTTCCGAAACCAAACAAGTAACCGGCACACTTCCCTATATGTCTCCCGAGCAATTGCGCGGTGACGTCACCGGTCCGTGCTCGGACATCTGGTCGGCTGGCGTGGTGCTCTACGAATTGTCGACCGGACGCCGCCCCTTCGCCTCCACCCAAGTCCCTCTCTTAATCGATGCCATCCTCAACAAACCGCCGGAGCCTCCTAGCATCCTGAGTCCCAAAATCGCGCCGGGGATGGAGATGCTGATTCTCAAATGCCTCGACAAAGATCCAGAGCGGCGCTATCAGTCGGCGAGGGAATTGCGCGTCGACCTTGACCGCCTGACCATGCCGGTTTCCCAGGTTCACTCCGCAGCGATTCCGGCTGCGGCTACTCCTCAGACTACCTCTCCAGTAAAATCTCCATCTCGAAATTGGGTGATCCCCGCAGCCGTTCTTGCGGGTGTGATGGTTCTGCTCGCGGTGGGAGCGCTCACCTATCTTTACCTTCACCGAACGGCTCCGCGAGAAACCGGAGTCATCTCGCCGAGCCGGCGCCGCACCGTGGCCGTTCTGAACTTTAAAAATTCTACGTCGCACCCCGAGACGGCATGGCTTTCCACAGGTATCCCAGAGACGTTGACGACGGAACTTGGGGCCGGCGAGAAATTGCGGACGATCACGGGCGACGAAGTTTCGCAGATGAAGATCGATCTCTCATTGCCGGACTCCGACAGCCTGGCGGCCCAGAATTTGGCGCAAGTGGGAAAAACCCTGGGCGCAGATCTGGTGGTGCTCGGCTCCTATGTGGCCTTGAGTGGCGGCCAACTTCGGGTCGACTTTCATTTGCTGGACGTGGCCGCCGGAGAGACTCTGCTCTCCGTCAAAGAGACCGGGGAAGAGTCGAATCTGTTCGATCTGGTCAGCCGAGCCGGAGCCCAGTTGCGCGAAAAATGCGGCGTCGGGCAGGTCAACCCTAGCGACCAGGCCGCCGTGCGTGCGGCTTTGCCCGCTACTCCCGAAGCCTCGAAACTCTACGCCGAAGGCCTCGCCAAGCTGCGCGTGCGCGACGGAATTGCGGCTCGCGATCTGCTGCAAGAAGCCGTGACCGCCGACCCCAATCATGCCCTGGCTCATTCTGCCCTGGCCGATGCCTGGGGTCTTCTCGGCTTTGACGAGAAGGCGCGCATCTCGGCCAAGAGTGCCTACGAACTCTCGAAGTCGCTTTCTCGCGAGGAGCGTTTGCTCACCGAAGCCCGCTATCGCGAAACGTCGAAGGAGTGGGACAACGCAGCCGAGAACTACCGCACGCTTTTTGGCTTCTTTCCGGACAACCTCGAATACGGACTGCTACTTTCCCGGGCGCAAGCGCATGGAGGCAAAGGCAAGGAGGCGTTGGCAACGGTGGATTCACTGCGCCGCCTGGCTCCGCCGTCAGGCGACGATCCGCGGATTGATTTGGCCGCATCAGAAGCCTCCCGAGCTCTGGGAGACTTTAAGCAAACTCAGGCGTTCGCCAGTGTGGCCGCGCAGAAAGCCAGACCGCAGAACGCGAGGCTGGTTTTAGCCCGCGCGCTTTACCTGCAGGGCGTCGCACTAGAAAACCTAGGCGATCCCGCCGCAGCTATGGCTGCAGTCGACGAGGCCGGCCGTATCTACCAGGCGGTCGGCGACCGCTACGGTTTCGCCAGTTCGCTCGAAGTGACCGCCCTAGCGATGGCCGATCGCGGAGACCTTCCAGGAGCGCTCGGCAAATACAACGATGAACTTGCCATTGCCCGCGAGGTCGGCAATCGCAAAGCGGAATCTTCGGCGCTGAATAACATGGCCAACGTCCTGAGTCAGCAGGGCGATTCTGACAAAGCGCGGAAAATGTACGAAGAGGCTGGCGCCATCTTCCGCGAGGTCAGCGACAAAAACAACTATGCCCAGACCGTAATTAGCATCGCTGGCATTATGAAGGACGAAGGCAATCTGGCGGGAGCCAGAAAAACCTATGAACAGGCCCACGCACTTTCCAGCGAAATAAACGATCAGAACGGCATGAACGGGTCGCTCACCGGCATCGCTACGGTACTTGACGCCCAAGGCGATTCCATCGGTGCCAAGAAAACGCTAGAGCAGGCGATTTCTCTCGATCTTGCCGGCGGACAATCCACCGCTTCCAGCGACAAACTAATTGACCTCGGCGACATATCGCAACACTTAGGCGATCTCGCGGGAGCGCGCAAAAATTATTCCGACGCGCTTGCCATCGCTCGTGCCGCCGGCGATAAAAGCATGTCAGCTTTTGCCCTTGCGGGGCTGGGAAGTGTGGAACTCAAATCCGCCGACTTCACGACCGCGCGCAAGGACTTCGAAGAGGCGCTTTCCCTGCGCAAAGAGTTGGGAGAAAAAGACACAATCACCGGCACCCAGATTGCGATCGCCGCTTTAGACATCGAGGAAGGTCATCCCGGAGCGGCGGAGAAGCCCACGCTTGAAGCACGGGATGAGTTTCAGAAGGCGCACAAAGGCGACGACCAAATCGCGGCCGCTGCCGTTCTCGTAACGGCTCTTCTGGCCGACGGAAAGAATGACGATGCTGTGAAAGAAGCAGCGAAGGCTGCGCCGCTCGCAGGAAAGAGCCAGAATCTCGGTGTGCAACTGGCGTTCGCGATTGCGTCCGCGCATGCCGACGCAGCCTCCCAAAAAATTGCCCAAGCGAAAAGCATTCTCAAAGAAGCGTTGGCCAAGGCGACGAGGTCGAGCTACCTCGGCGATCAACTCGAATGCCGCCTGGTTCTCGAAGAAATTGAATTGAAATCGGGAAAGTCCGCAGCCTCGCGCGCCCGCCTCGAACAATTGCAAAAAGAGGCCAAAGAAAAGGGCTTCATTCTGATCGGGCGCAAGGCCGCGGCGCTCTAGAACCATCTTCAATTCGTGCTCCCAGAGTGTGCAAACTCTTTCATCTTGACATTTCTTTACCCGGCACTATACTCCGTGCCCAAAGTCTGCGGACCCCCCGACTGCTTCGCTGAGTTCTTCCTCGTTAAAGTTTCGGCGTCGTTTTTCGAACCCAGGGAAGGATAAGACCACGAACTAGACCGGCGGGGGGGACGCCGCTCTAGGCTGCAAGTGCGGCGGATACAAATCGATAGGTGTAGGCCTCGTGAGGCGCTCAAAGGTCAGGTGGGTTTCGATAGGGAAGAAAACAAAAAGCCTGTAGAGAGAAGGACATGAAAAATATCTTCCGAGTACTCGGTTTTGTCGCGGCGGGGATGCTGGGCTGCGCGATGAGCAGTTCACAACTCTACGCTCAGTCGACCTTCGTATACGTCAACAACAGCGTAAATGGCGCGAACTCAGTCTCGGCCTTCGTGGTGGGTACTGGCGGGGCCTTGACCGCGGT
>Ga0116113_1000143_pt1 | contig 16799 bp, 17 predicted proteins | sample June2015DPH_10_2_FD_89788 | JGI IMG/M metagenome (GOLD analysis project Ga0116113, IMG submission 89788) | Peatland microbial communities from SPRUCE experiment site at the Marcell Experimental Forest, Minnesota, USA - June2015DPH_10_10 | ecosystem: Environmental > Terrestrial > Soil > Wetlands... | reverse complement strand
CCGGCAAAGCGTTGCCACGCCACCGCTCTGGGGTCGAGCGTGGACTCAATGATCACGATCGCCGAAATCGGCGCCCAGTAAGATTCGGGCAGCTTCAGCATTCGGGCCAGCAGCAGCGAAACCACGGCCGCTACCGTGGTTCGGGCCGCGTCCAGAAGCGCATTCAGCCCTACTTTGAATGTATTTGCCATAGTTCAGCCGACTCCGATGAACCATTTCCCCCTGGCGGAAGTATTCCCGCTTTGCCCCGACGCAAGCTTGGCTAGTGGGCTCAGCACAATTTGACGATCTTCCATCCGTAGGGAAGGAAAACCCCGTGACCATCGCTATCCCCGAAGAATTGCCACCCGTCCCCGACAAATTATCGCAGGCCAGTGCCGCTGCCGCCTATTCTGCGGTTCCTGCGCCTCCCTCATACGCGGCGCCCGCGGTGCCCACAGCCACGGGCTTTACCTTAAGCACGGTTGATTTGTCGCAAAACACGCAAGCCCATATTCTCCAGGCTCAAGGCGAGTCTCCTTCCGAAATTGCGCAAAGCCTCGATACCACGATCGCCGTCGTGGAGGGTTACTTAGGAACTCCAGTGGCCGCCGCGACGGTGACTCCGGCCGAGGCGACAGCGACCGGGGAAGGGGTTCCGACGCAATCGACCACGGTGCCCCCCGGGATTTGAGTTTTCAGCGTCGAACAGGGAGTCCGTGCTTAGAGGGATTTCAGACGCGCCAGGAAGGGAAGACCTTCTGCTTTCAACCTCTGCTCCAGGCGCTTCGTGCAATCACACTCGCCACAGGCCCACGGCTCGCTTCCATTTTCGTCACGGCAATTGCGGCGGTCGTGCGCATCCTGCACCTTCGCGAAATCGAAATATTCTTCCCAGTACGGTCGTTCCTCCTGCAGTGGCGTAGGACAGTAGCAGACTTCGACCCAGCGCACGGTTTGGTCCTTGCACAGGCGAGCGTCCTGCATGTTGCGCCAGTATTCGCCCTCGGCCACCGATCCCTGGCCGAGGCTCTTGTTCTCGATGGCCTGGAGCAAATCGCCTTCGCGGCCGGGTTTCACGCGGGCTTGAACTAAGTAGCGCATCATGAATGCGGGCTTTGTGCTGGCCCCGCGCCGTGCAGGAAGATGGTCTGTCCCACCGCCAGTCGACCGATGCGAGTGACTGCGCCGTAGATCCCGGCGTGGTTCTGGTTCGCACGAACTACCGCTTTCAGCACTTCCGGCGTGGGACGGGCCGAGTCGGGATCCAGGTTCACCACCGAGCAGCGGAGGTCGCGCATCGTGACCGCGATGGCGGGGGCGTCGTTTCCCTCGCCGAAGGATAGCGTGCCGCCCAACCACTCCTCCTCCTGGAACGGAGTGGATCGCAGTAAGCGAACCACAACATTCGGGCGAAAGCGCCGCACCTCCGGGCTCTGGCCTGCGACTCGAGCGATCTCGCGCACCGTATCGGAGGCCAGCACAGAAATGCTCGCGTCGTCGAAGATGCCATGCCTCAACTGCATCATCTGCACGGGAGCCCCGTACCGGCGTCCAACCTCTTGGGCCAAGTCCTCCCCGAAGACGGGCATTTCTTCACCAGGCGGCGTGCGGATATGCGTAGGGAGAAGAGGATCTTCCGGCCCGCCGCCCTCGCGGCGGTGCGGAGTAAACAAGAGCAGGTCGGGAAGCTTGCTTGCGGTCAGCCACGGGAACCCGCTAGGGTCGCCCACCCGCCGGAAGGCCAGGCGCCGGTCACCGTCGAGCCCGTGCCACCCCAACTGCGCGGCCTGGAGCTGCTCTCCGGCCATGGACTTTACGGGATACCGGAAGATGGCTTCCACCTGTCCGATTGCTAATGGCATGCTCGATCTGGGTCCGCCCACCGATCGCCGACCGGTTCAGATGAACATTTCGTCCTGCGGCACGGGCCGTCGCGGCTCGCGGCTTCCGCCGCCGTTGCGGCGGCCGCGATTTCCCAGGAGAAACTCCACGCCCGCGGTAATCCCTTGCACCAGCCCTGAAACTTGCCGTACCGGAGACACCACCGTTTTGTGCACGACCTCAGAAGTATGCTCAACCCGATCAAGCGTCCGGGTAAGCAACTCGTCGGCGCGAATGATCTGCAACCTTCCGCGATCCACGGCGTCATTGACCGTGGCATCGACGCGCTGCACCTGGGCCCGCACGGCCGCTGTGGTTTCCATCAGATTATCGGTGATGGTTTGCAGCTTCGGACCGAGGTCGGTGAGCAAAGCCTGCGTCGTGTCGATCGTCGGGAAGGCCTTGGTCTTAACCTCTTCCGCAATGGCTTCCATGCGCGCGGTGCTCTTTCGGACGGCCAGATACATGGCCAGAAGAATGAGAGCTTGCAGCACCACGGCTGCTCCCGTCAAAGCGATGAACAGTGGTAGGAGGTTTTCCATAACCCAGATCCCAGATCTTTCTGCCAAAATATCGGCCGCCGAAATATCAGCCGCTCGCGGAAAATCAACCCCTGGGAAGCGGCAGAGTCGGGCCGCTCGCCGGGAGCGGTCTTTACAGGTTCTTCGGCGTTCCAGTATCCGCGGTGGCCTCTTGGTAAGCCTGACGCCCGGCCTCGTAGGCGGCGCGGAATTGATCCTTCTGCTGATTCACCACGTCGCGACTCTTGTCCACCCATCCGGCGGCTTGCTCCTTGGCCTCGCGGGCGCGGCTGCGAACGTAGTCACGCCCTTCTTCGGCTCGCGATAGAATCGCATCGCGCGTCTCGCTGCCCGGGCGCGGCGCGTACAAAACTCCCGCCAAAGCGCCCAATCCCAATCCCGCCAAGAACCAAATCAATGTGCTGCCGCCGCTATCCTGATCCGACATGAGCTTGCCTCCCAACTGACTATAAGTGCTACCAATCCGGATGTTAGCACTCGTATGAGGGAAATACAATTACGGCAAAACCTGTAAAGCAGAACGTGGAAAACTGCAGTTTCAGGGGGGACTGAGGTGGTAGATCATCGACTGCCCATCTTTCATCACGCATGCAGCGCTAGCATTACGCATGCAGCGCGAGCGTGCACAGCCCCCGCATAAGCCTTCCGGCGCTGTTGTGAAAGTCAGCCTTACTTCTGGGCTGGAGTTCCCGCAGGCGCGGGTGCTGGAGCCGCAGGTTGCGTCTTCGCAGGGGCCGATTTCACTCCCTGCAGCACGGAGTTCACACTGCCATGCTTGGTGGCGTAAATGGAAAGCGTCACCGAAGTCAACATGAAGAGGACGGCCGAAATGGTGGTGGCTTTCGAGAGCGCGGTGGCCGCCCCTCGCGGCCCGAAAGCAGCCTGGCTGCCTTGTCCTCCGAAAGCGGCCGAGATGTCGCCGGCTTTGCCGCTCTGCAGGAGCACCACGATAATTAGAAACAGGCAAACCAGTACGTGAATGATGGTGACCAGGATGATCATGAAAGTTTAAGAATCCGCTCGGAAGTTAGATGGATGACGCTACAGACCTATTGTACGACGCGCTGAGCATCGAAGACAAACCCTAGGTTGCGCCGGTGTCCTTGCCCGCTGTCCAAAGAGCTTGCCGGAAGGGCAGCCCACCCTCTGCTGTGCGTTGCATTTGAGGCCCGCCTCGCTGCGGCCTCGATGATTGTAGTCCCCGCGCCGACGACCGCAAAAAACCTGCGGGACGGCTTGCAAGCCGTCCCGCAGGTTTCGATTCTTCCGCATTGCTGCCGGCTAGTTGACCGTCAGCGAAACCGAGCTGCTGTGTTGAGTTCCGTTAGCTTTGCCGACTACCGTCACCGTGTAAGAACCGGCGGGAGTACCCGGGTTGCCTTGAGTTTTGACCGTGGTTGAGCCACCGCCGCCGCCGCATGCCACCTGGAACGCGCATCCGCTGAGCACCAGGAAGATGAGGCAGACGCCCAGCAGTTTTCTGCGGTTCTCCTTGTTGATTCCGGCGCCGCCCAGCAGCATAGCAGGAACCATGATGGCGAAGGCGAACATCATGCCCGAACCCTTCGGTCCAGCGGGACGATCGAGCGCGGCCTGCTGCCCCACGGTCGTGATGGTGAGGGTCGCGCTACCATTGCCGTTCGCCACCGCGATCGCTCCCAGCGAGCAGGTGGCCGCCGGAGTTACCGCCGGGGTTACGCTGCAGCTCAGGGCTACCGTCGAGGGGTTTAGTCCGCCAACCGGCGTGATCGTGACAGTCGAGGTCACCGAAGCACCCGGAGCTACGGAGAGCGAAGCGGGCGAAGCGGCGAGCCCGAAATCAGCAGCAATTGAGGTGGTAACGACCAAGCTCACGACCGTCGAAGAGCTGGCCGAGTAGTTGGTGTCTCCGCTGTAGTTCGCACTGATGTTGTGTGGGCCCACGGCGAGGCTGGAAATCGACATCGAGGCGACATCGCTTCCATTCAGAGCGATTCCCGATCCAATCACCGTAGCCCCGTCAAGGAATGTTACTGTGCCCGTGGGAACGCCGCTGGTGTTGGGGCTGACGGTAGCCGTAAGAGTGACCGCTTGATTCTGAACGGCCGAGGTGGCTGACGGTACTAATACGGTGCTGCTGCCGGCTTGGGTAATGTTCTGCGTATAGGCAATCGTGTGTGCCTGGTAGTTAGCATCTCCCGAATAGACAATCGAAAGCTTGTTCTGTCCTAACGGCAGGGTAGCCGTGGTCAACGTATAGACTCCGCTGGCCAGAGTTCCCGGCGTTCCAATGACCGTGTTGCCGTTCTTGAACGTTACCGTGCCGGTCGGCCCGGTGCCGTTCGACACGCTGGCCTCTACCGTGGCCCGCAGGGCGACGGACTGCCCATAGGGCGCCGGATTTCCCGAAGAGCCTATCGTAATCGCCGTGCCGGACTGATTCAGAAGAACGCTGACGCTGCCGGCGCGGCCGTTAGCGACCGCCAGGTCCAGCGCACCGTCTCCGTTGAAGTCGCCCACGACTGCCGAATAGGCCAGCGATCCTACTCCGTATAAGGACGGAGTTTGGAACGTTCCATCACCGTTGCCCAGCAGCAGGATTACCAGGTTGCCGGGGTAAGATCCCGAAGGTGTGCTGGTGAGCGCCAAGTCCCACTTGCCGTCGCTGTTGAAATCCGCCACTACGATCGACGAAGGATTGGCATTGCCAGTTCCGTAGGTCCTCGGCGATTGGAAAGTGCCATCGCCGTTACCCAGCAGAATGCTGACCTGTTGCGTTAAAAAGTCAGCCACCGCCAGATCAGGAACGCCGTCTCGGTTGAAGTCCTGCACTGCGACTCCGAGTGGGTTGCCTCCGGGGCCGGTCGGATAGGCGACCTGCGCCTGGAAGGTACCGTCACCGTTGCCCAACAGAATGCTGGCGCTGCTGTCAGTCTCGTTCACCACTACGATGTCTTGCACTTTGTTGCCGGTCAGGTCGCTTAGCGCCACTGCGATCGGCCCGTTGCCCACAGCATAATCGACGGCGGTCTTGAAAGTGCCATCGCCGTTGCCCAGCAGCACGCTGACGTTGTTGCTGTGGAAATTGGCAACCACCATGTCCTCGATGCCATCGCCGTTCACGTCGCCCACGGCAACCGCAGCCGGTTCGCTGCCTACCGTGAAGGTGTTGTCTGCCGCAAAGGTGCCAGTTCCCAGGCCGTTGTTTTCTATGCCCAGCATGATCCCAACCGTTCCGGTGCCGTAGTTCGTCACCGCCAGGTCGGGAATGCCATTTCCCGTGAAGATGCCGACCGCCAAACCATAAGGATCGGTGGGGCTATTGGTGCTGGTTTCCGTGGAGAAGTGATTCGGCCCCTGGAAAGTACCGTTGCCATTGCCCAGAAGAACCGAAATCGCGCTGGCCGTGCCGGTATTGGTCACCGCCAGATCCAAAACTCCATCTTGGTTGAAGTCCGATTCTACAATCGAAAAGGGAGTAGTGCCCGCGGGATAGTCGGCGCGCGCCTGGAAGCTTTCACTTTTGCCGTTGCTCAGGATCACGGTCACGCTGTTGTCGCCGGAATCCGCAGTGGCCAAATCCGTGAAGCCATCGTTATTGAAGTCGCCAGCGACTACGCCGTAGGGAATATCTCCAGTGCCGGCGTTCACCTGGCCGAGCATCGCGCCGTCGCCAACGCCCCAGAGCACACTCACGGTGTTGCCATCGCCGGCAGAGACCGCAACGTCCAGATTGCCATCGCCGTTAAAATCTGCCACGGTCAACGAAGTCGGGAAGGCAGCAGTAGGGTAATCCACGCGAGCCACAAAGGTTCCGTTGCCATTGCCCTTCAGTATGCTAACCGAGTTGCCCTGCTGATTCGCTACCACGATATCGAGAGGAGTGTTCGGGCCGCTCAGCGAAGCCAGCGCAACCGCTACCGGATTCGCTCCCGTCGCGTACTGAACCTGGGTTCCGAAGGTCCCGTTTCCAACGCCAGCCGTGCCATTGCCTAGAAGCACGCTGACGACATTGTTGTTATTGTTGTTGGCCACGACCAGGTCCGGAATGCCGTCTCCGTTGAGGTCGCCGACCGCCACTGAGGTCGGGTTGAAGCCCGTGTGGTAAGTGGTCAAAGCCGTCACCGGGCTAAACACACCGTTGCCCGCGGCGAGAAGAATTCCCACCGTGCCATCGGTGGCGTTGGTTACGGCAAGATAGTCCACATTCGAGGTGCTGGCCGAGAAGTGGCCGAGCGCGATTCCTTGCGGGCCGTTGCCGGTAGCGTAGTCCGTCTTGCCCTGGAAGGTTCCGTTTCCATTGCCCAGCAGGATGCTGACCGTATTACTGGTGGAATTGGTCACCGCCAAATCCAATTGCCCGTTGCCGAAGTCGCCCACGACAACGCCGAGGGGCTTGCCGCTGGTAGGGTAATCCACGTGGGCGCCGAAGGTGCCATCGCCCTTGCCTAAAAGGATGCTGACGGTGTTGGTGTTGGAGTTGACCACGGCAAGATCCAGATTGCCATCGCCATTGAAGTCTCCCACGGCCGCCGCTTGCGGATTGGTTGCGTTTCCGGTCGTATACTCAGGGGCGACCAGGAATTGTCTTGGGTTTTGAGCCGCTAAAGTCCCGGTCAGTATGCACAACAGAAGTCCTGCAAGCGTGCGTCGTAACATGAATCCTCCGGCCACTCTCGTTGGCGTTTCGTCTCTCAGATAGGTTCCGCAAAACAATGCGGTGGTTCTGCTATTCGGACTGTGTCGAATCCGCTCCCATACGAAAGATTCGTGCTCGATGGGGTCGATCCGTTGGAAAACGACACGCCGGTTAAATCGCTACAACAGGGGAGAGATTTACGAAGGGGAGTTGGTCTCAAAGACCGCGGGGGAAGAAACTTGCGGCTTGAAATCTTGTCAAGAGTACTGTGTGCCCCACCTGCTCGCAATAGCCCGTTCGTGTCAAGTCGATTGGGCTGGGGTTGAAAGACTCTAAGGGCCTTTTGGGCAAAGAAAAAAGGCCCAAATCATTGATTTGGACCTTTCGGGCTACAGTGCGCGGGTGGTGCGGGGGAGGGCCGCCGATCCTACTTCCCGGCGCTTCCTGCTCCCTGTGGCGGAGCGGCCAACTGCTGCTCCACAACTTGACGCAGCGTGGCGTAATCGAGCGCCCCGCTCATGAAGTGCCCATTAATAAAGAAGGCCGGCGTACCGTTGAGACCGAGACGCATGCCTTCCTTGCGATCCTTGTCCACCACCGCGGCTTCCTCGCCGGAGTCGAGGCACTTATCGAAAGCGTCCCCGTCCAGTTTGAGGTTGCGGGCCTCAGCTTTCAACTGCTCGAGGTCCAGACCCTTGGTGCGGAAAAGTTCGTCATGGAACTCCCAGAACTTGCCCTGCTTGCCGGCGCAGCGGGTCGCTTCCGCCGCTTTTTCGGCGCGCGCGTGCATCGGCAAGGGGAAGTCCTTATAGGTAAATGCGACCTTGTCGCCCAGATCGGACTGCAGCTTCTTCAGATCGGCAGCCACCTTCTGGCAATAAGGGCACTCGTAGTCGGCAAATTCAATCACCGTGACCTGCGGCTTCTGCGGCCCGATCATCTCAGCGTTCTGGGTATCGACGTTCACTCTGGGGGGAGCCAGCGTCACATACACCTCAGTCTGAATGCGGAGCGCCTTCACATAAGCCGAAAGTGCCTTCTTGGTACGCAGCTCGCGAATCTTATCCAAAATCTTTCCGCGCACCGCTTCGTAAGGTTGTTCGGTCTCGAGGCCCTCGTAGTAGACCTTCATCTGGTCTTCGCTGGGATCCTTGACCTGCGATTTAATGTCGCGTTCGATCAGTTGGTCGAGAGTAAGATTTTCGCTCTTGGCTTTTTGCTCGAGCAGGCGCTTATCGATGAGTTCATCGAGCGCTTTGGTTTCGGCTTGGTAATAGGTGTAATGCGCCGATAGCAATTTGGCGGACTCTTCCTGCTCCAGTTCGCCCATCGTTACCTTGACGCCGCCGACGTTTGCGATCACTTCGCTTTCCCCCTGGGCAAACATGGTTCCCGCGCTCAATAGCGTGAGTGCGGCTCCCAAACCCAGATGCAACCACTTCCGTGACACTGACATGAGATCCCCCATCTCAAGAATTTTACTGCCGTTCATTCTATCGGCTGCGCCAGAAAGCGGATGCTTTCGCTTCCTGGCGAGCCGGTTTTCTGAATCAAGCGGGACCAAAGTCAGCCCAACTCAACCCAGGTTAAATTAGTCACCCGTGCCGCAAGTGCAAACGCCGCTCTTGCTGCCGTCCAACTGAATCGCGTAGCACTCACCCTGCAGACGCGTGACTTCGGCGGCGCTGAGGGTGGCGTCTTGCGAAGCCGTCTCAGTGATCGCGAAGTTGCTGTTCTGGATGTGAGTCTCCCAGGCGCGAATGCCAGCCGTCGGATTCAGGCTCGTCGGCAACGGGCAAGTGCCGCCCCTGGTCGGGGTCGAAACGATCTTGATCAACCCAGTGTTCAGGATCACGCCGGTCAACGGATTGCCGGTCAGGTCGGTGTTGACAGAAAACGTACGCAGCCCATCCGGGCTAACGTAGCAGCTGCAGCACTCCGACAGTTCCTGAGACGAATCGAACACGTAGATGGCCGCGCAAAGGCTGCCACCGGCCGTGCCGGGATTGGTGACGCGAAGGTTTCCATCCGGAGCGCCAGCGCTGTTGGCGTTCGAGAAATAGTCCACCTTCAGAGTGTCGGGACCGGGCGTGGTAACCGCCGCCCCGGCTACCCCGGCACAGAGTGCCAGAGCAAGAGTACAGACTACGAGCATTGTGATTCGACGCATTTGTCCTCCTTGGATTTACGCCGCCAAGCTGGGGAGGGGTATTGCTCGGCATTTTGTGGCGCATGGCAAACTCTATCCTATTCAGCGATTGCCACAAGTCTCCAAGTGCACTAGCCCAATATCATTAGCCCCGCCAGAACCCGCCATCCGCAGGGCTTTCAAGCTCTCGGCCCCACAATCTTGCCGATAATCCCGGATCGAGTCGAGACACTCATCTTCACCATCACCAGCCGAATAAATGCCTTCACCGTATTCGGGCTGATCTTCATCCGCTGCGCAATTTCTTTGCTGGTAAAGCCCTCGAGCAGGAATTGCACCGTTTCCTGCTCGCGCGCGGTCAAGCCGAAGCGCTCCGATATTTCCGCAATCGTGACCGCCTCGTTGCTCTTTCTCTCCAGCATCACCATCAGCAATCCGCCCGAACCGTTCCTATGGTTGGGCGCCAAATCCAGCGGAAACGAGCGGCAAAGATAAGTTCGCCGCGCCGATTGAAATTCCCCCACCAGGCCGGAGCGCGAACGCCTCTCCATCAAATTGGAGCGGATCTTATTCGCCAGCCAGCTTTCCAGGTTATGAATTTTTTCCGGTCGATCTGGGAACGTGAGTATTTGCAGAACTTCCGCATTGGAAGCCACCACACTCAACGAACCATCCACCACGATCAGACCCGGCCGAGCCGGAGCAGTGTGCAATGAATTCCCCTTTTCGCGCGGCCGGACCACAGTTTCCGAGCCGCCTATTCGAATTGATTAGGCCACTGGGCCCTTCCCGCGGTTCATCGCTTAGAAGAAGCGAAGTGACTAGAGGGCGCATTTTTGATGCGCAACTTTCTGCTTTAGCTAGCCCTATTGAATTAAGTATTTCAAGCAGGTTTCCGCTTTCCTTGGGGTAGGAAAGATCCCGCACTCCTTCGAGGGGGAGGAAGAAGCCGCTGTCATTCTGCCACAGAATGAGCCGATGTCAAGATTAAAACCGAAGATTTAGCCCGGGACTACGCCTATTTTAGGTCGTAGCCCATTTAGATTAATTCGAATGGGTAGTAAAAAGACACTTTTTGGCCACACAAAGTGATAGGTTCCTGCGCAGCGGAGCAAGAAAAAAATTGCTGAGGTCTTAGTTCCGCCTGACTAGCCCAATCGCTGGGATCGAGTTTTTGCGGAGGATGTTTTTTGTGCAGGTGATTTCTTGGTGGGATGCGCCCGCGTGGGCTTTCGCATCTCAAGCCGAGTGCTGGACTCAACCCAAGACTCTTTTCCGCGAGCGGAACTCGGCACTGGGAAGGGCTTTTGCGGTTGCGGCTGCTCTCGGCCTCGAAAAAACTCTCGGACCCGCTCCACCACCGCTTGATAGCGATTCTGAACAGCTCCGCGAATTCTCGCCGACCACGACGGCTTGGGCCGAACTCCGTTGAGCGCAGCTCGGTACTTATCGATCCAATTTTCTTCCCGACTCGGCAAACGATTCTCCTCACCTTCGCTCACGGTGCATCTCCACCTTCAGGCCGTGTGACCTTTTCTCAACTTTATACGCCGCCGCGGCCCACAAAGCATCACTCCGAAGGAACTACTTCCTTAGTTGAGAGCACGTTATTTTCGCGGCGCCAAACGCACACGATTTTTCACTCCAATTTCCTCCATTCATCCGAACCTTTTCAATAACGCCAACCGGGGCGAGTACACCTTTCGCATTAAGCCAGGGATGATAGAATTGCCTTCGAATCGCGATTCGAGATTTCGCGGATCCCACGCTAACTTTCAGACCATACTTTCAATCCATGATCGAAATTGATGTTCCGGAACTCCGGCTCCCAGCGCGCGCCATTCGCATGGCTCGAATCAAACTTCTACCCGGCCTTCTCCTTCTTGCCCTTGCGCATTCGCAAACCGCGCCTCCGCAGAAGGACTCTTTCCAGAAAACGGCCACGATTTCCGAGGATCAGGGCACGGTGCACCTGGTAGCCAGCGCCGTCCGTCCTCTGGCGCAAGCCCTCGACGCGCTGCAGAAGAAATACGGTTGGGTCGTGGACTATGAAGATCCAAGATACCTAGCAAACGTTGACGTGACCGAACTGGTCGATCCCCTGCGCGCTCCCAAACCCAGGCTGATTCCGGCCGGCGGCCGCTTCGAGGCGGGTTTTCCCCTGCCCACCGGCGAAGGCTCGGTGGAGCTTTCGAAAGAGAAAGACGCGGAAGAGAAGGCCCTCCGGCTGGTCGTCGACGCCTACAACCAAAGCGATAACGCCGGGCGATTCGAAGTAAAAAAGAGCGGCGAAGGAAATTTCGTCGTCGTGGGCATCGCAGCCCACGATAGCAAGGGAGCGATCACGGCCCAGAAAGCCATCTTCGATAGTGCCGTCACGGTGGTGCGCGCCCAGCGCACCGGCACCGAAACCATCCAACTGATTTGCCGGAGGGTAAGGGCTCGCACCGGCGTTCCGGTCAACCTCGGAGTTTCGCCCCGAATTCTGCTGGACCACAATCCGGTGACTGCAGGCGGCACAAAAGTGGCGGCGCGCGACCTCCTGTCACAAGTCTTGTCCCAAACCCGCAGCCCCTGTTATTGGCGTCTGCTGTTCGATCCCGATTCCAAGGCCTACTTCCTCGACCTCCACGCCGTTCCTGCGGCCAAAGCCCCACCCGCGCCGGCACCACCGGCCACCGCCCCCCCGCCAAACAGTCCCAGCTAGCGAAGTCGTGTGGAATCGGCGTATTGATCAACCCAGCACACGAGAGGCGGTTGCGAAAACTCGGCGCCGCGCACCGACGAGGCGACAAAATGGTGCTCGCCCCGGAGGGGCAACCCATGACGGCCCAGCCCTTTCAGAGGCCGTTCGGAAATTCCATGCGAAACTGATGGTGGCACAAAATCGGTCCCAGCCGCGAAAGGGGCGGCAGGGGAAAGCCCGGCACGGCATTGCCGGGAGGGCGCCAAGTGGGGCGGCAGGAATTTCGTGGCGGACTCCTCACCACCGGGAAAGCAGGTCCACTGATTCCAGTCCCGTAGGGCACGGCTGAGTTCCCACACGCAGTCGGGAACTCGGCGACCGCGGTTGCGTGCTTAGGCCAAAAGTTCCTGACAACTCCTGACAACCGGCGCTCTTTGTGAGCCCACCGCGAAGTGTTAAACTGCGCCCATGGCCAACAAGAAAAGCAAAAAAGCAAAGCCCAGAAAAGTGGTCGCCAAGAAAAAAAGCTCAGTCAAAAAAGCGTCGCCCAAGCGGACAGCTGCGAAGAAACACGCTCTCAAAAAATCGGCGCCGAAGAACAAGAAGATAATAGCAAGGAAATCTTCTCCCAAAACTCAAACGAAAAAGCCCACTGCACAGCCAACGCCGAAGGCCGCAAAATCCCCCTCGGCGCGCCGCAGTTTCCCTCAAAAATCTTATCGATCGCAAGAGTCGATATCCGACTCCGCCGGCCAGTCGGGAGATTTGCAGGGACTCTCCAACCGCGAAGCCGCCGACTCCGAAAGCGTCGACGAATTGGTCGAGGAAGGCAACGCCTTCGAGGCCGACGTAATTTCCGGCGTGGAACGCGCCGGCAACGAAGAGGGCAGGGAAGTTCACACCCACGAAGTGCCCGAGGACGACGTCCCCGAGGAATATCTGGATGAACAATAATTCGGGGCAGTGTTGTCCTCCCACCCGCCGGCCGGGCTGCCTCCAATTTTTATTTTTCGTGTGCCTGTGCACCGCCGCCGCTGCTCAAGCCCCGACCGCCAAAGAAGTCGACGCCGTCTATCCTGACGCGCACACGCTATATCTAGAGATCCATCAAAATCCCGAGCTCTCGACGCACGAAACCCAAACCGCGGCCAAGCTGGCCGGCAAGTTGCGAGGGCTGGGTTACGAGGTCACCGAACACGTAGGCGGCACAGGCGTGGTCGCCGTTCTGAAAAACGGCGCCGGACCCACCATCCTGCTGCGCACCGAACTCGACGCCCTGCCCGTCGAGGAGAAGACCGGTCTGCCCTACGCCAGCAAAGTCCACACTAAAGATGACGCCGGCCGCGACGTGCCCGTGATGCATGCCTGCGGCCATGACCTGCACATGGCAGCGATCGTGGGTACGGCAGCGATTATGGCTCACAGCAAAGACAGCTGGCACGGAACCTTGATCCTCATCGGCCAGCCGGCCGAGGAAACCATCGGCGGGGCCAAGAGCATGCTCGATGACGGCTTGCTGAAAAGATTTCCCCAGCCGGACGTGGCGGTTGCCATGCACGTGGGCAATAACCTGTCCGCCGGGCAAGTCGGCATCGTTCCGGGCATCTACAACACCAACGCCGATTCCATCCGCATCACCATTTACGGCAAAGGCGGGCACGGCTCCGCGCCCCACACCGCGATCGATCCCATCGTGATCGCCGCCCGCACCATCCTGGCGCTGCAGACCATTACCTCGCGCGAGGTCAAGCCCAGAGAAATGGCCGTGGTCACGGTCGGTTACATTCGCGCCGGAACCAAGAACAACATCATCCCCGACGAAGCCGAGTTGGGGCTCACGGTGCGCACCAATAAGGCCGACGTGCGCAAGCAGGTGTTAGCCGCCATCACGCGAATCACGAATGCGGAAGCCGAAGCCGCCGGCGCGCCGAAGCCGCCATTGATCGACCGCTACGAAGGCACCGACCTGGTCTACAACGACCCCGCCCTGGCCGAGCGCCTGAAAGCAGCGCTGCAATCAGCGCTGGGAAAAGACAACGTGATCATGGACGAGCCCATCACTGCCTCGGAAGACTTTTCTTATTTCGTAGAACAAGGCATCCCCGGTTTCTACTTCAGCCTGGGCGGAGCCGACCCGAAAAAGCTGGCGGAAGCGAAAGCCGCAGGAACCAATCTGCCCTCAAACCATTCTCCGCTGTTCGCCCCCGATGTGGACCCAGCGTTGCACACCGGGATCACGGCAGAGGTGGCCGTGCTGCGGAATCTGCTGCACGGATCGGCAAAGGACTTGCACCAGTCGATTTCAGGATCGGCCGCACCAGGGAAATAATGATCGAAATGCCTTCTCCGGCAGATCAACGATTGGCGAGTGTAGAAATGTCGCCTAACCCAAGCAAGATGGCATCTGCGGTCACAAGAGTCAATCGCAAAACTTGGGCGGTCGCCGCCAGGAATCGATCTGCGGGATCTTTATGGCTCCACGGCAAACGGCTTGCCGCCAGTGCGATCTCGTGGGTCAGAGGCGCTTCCTGAAAGTGGGCGGTCGCATGGGCGACCCAGGCAGAGATATCGTCAGGCAGGCGAATCCTGCCCTTCGATTTTAAAGTGAGCGCTTCCCATGTGCTCACTGGAGAAATCCAGAGTTCGTTCTCCGGATTCTTAATTTCGCGGGCCGCTCTTTTGCCGAGCCGAGCAGAGGCCTGCAGGCTCCAGATCCAGATGTGGGTGTCCAGCAGCAATTTCAATCCCGCATTACCTCCCAATCGTCTTCGTCGTTCGCGGGCGAGATAATATCTCCCAGAATTTCTATCTGGTCTTTCATCGATCCGAACCATTCCGGATCCGCAGCCACGGGCGCGGGCGAAACTTGTGCAACCGCTTTTCCGAAGCGCGTCACCAGGATCGGCTTCTTGGTCCTCTGCACTTGATCGAGCAGGGACAGGCACTTTGCCTTGAATTCGGAGATTGCGATCTCTTTCATGTATTGATTAGACCATGGTCAGAACTATTGGTCAATCGAGATTCTAATCTCGGCAAAGAATCCGGCCGGCCGTATCAAGAGCTGATCTGCGCCAGAATCGCTCGCGCCTCGGCAGCCGGATCAGCCGCCTCGGTGATAGGCCGTCCCACCACGATGTGGCTCGCTCCAGCCGCAATGGCCTCCGCCGGCGTGACCACCCGAGCCTGATCTCCATGGGCCGCGCCCGCGGGCCTCACGCCGGGAGTCACGATGGCGAAATCATCTCCCAACTCCGAGCGCAACGCCCGAGCCTCGCGCGCCGATGTAACGATGCCCTGGCATCCATGGGCCAGCGCCAGCCGGGTCAAGAGCAACACCTCATCGCGAACCGTGCTTGGAATTCCAACCTGCTCGATATCACTCTGATCCAGGCTGGTGAGCACCGTGACGGCCAACACCAGAAGCCCCGGGTCAACGGCCCGCGCCGCATCGGAGGCAGCGCGCAGCATCTTGCTGGCGCCGGCGGCATGCACCGTCAACATGCTCACCCCCAGCTTCGCCGCCTCGGTAACGGCGGCGGCCACGGTGTTGGGAATGTCGTGAAATTTCAGATCGAGAAAAACCCGCCGCCCCGAGGCCACAAGGTCGCGCACCACCTGCGGACCCTCAGCGGTGTAGAGCTGCATGCCAACTTTGTAGGTGAGCGCCGAATCGCCGACCGCCGCGACGATCTTCCGAGCCGCCTCGGCCGTGGCAACATCCAAAGCGACGATCAGCTTGCCGCGCGCGTCCTCTTCAGGAATCTCCCCAGCTTTGTCAGACCCGCCGACGGGGAAATCGCGATCCGAAGAAGCGCGGGAAGGGATGAGGTTGGGTAGTGCGGCCTGCATCCCTGCCAGTGTAGAGTATCTAGCGGTATTGCGCCATCGAATGTTCGGAGCCGTTGTAGGCCACCGTCTGGAGAGTTGCGCGATGCTGCGAGCGCTGCTTCACCAGGTCGATGCGAACCGTCTGCAAGCCCCGCTGCTCAAATTCCAGCACTTGCGCGGCGCCAAACGACAGGTCGATGATCCGCCCCGGCACGATCGGCCCCCGGTCGTTCACCTTGACCACGACAGCTTTGCCATTGCGCAGGTTGGTCACCTTAACGTAGCTTCCCAGGGGAAGCGTTGGATGGGCCGCCGTCATGTCGTACATGTCATAGTCTTCCCCGCTGGCGGTCGGCTTGCCTTCGAAATACTCTCCGTACCAGGAAGCGGTTCCCACCTGGTAGGGCGGGTTCTTGACCGCCGCTTTGCGGTTCTCGGGTTTGGTTATGGAAGGGCTAGTTGGAGCGGAACTGGCCTCCGAGATGTTTGGTCGCTGAGCTGCCCCGAGGCCGACGATCACGAAAGCTGCGATCATCAGTCCGTGGGCTAAACGTCTTCGCATTCAGTTCTCCTCGCATACTCAAAAGTTCGTCCTAGCTAGGCTGTGTGTTTCGGTTCTGCAAATCGTAGAAGGCGGCGGAGAGCTTGTCAATCGGTAATTTGGCATGCGATAGTGATCGATATCTCACGTAACCTATTGTTAATCATGAGGAATCATCAGCATATAGTTATAAACAATCAACTTAAATGTTGATCAAGTGGTAACTGGGCAACTTTCGGTATGTACGAAAGAATATTCATCCTCAATAGATTCAATAACTTACACGATATCCATTTATAACTTGTTTGTAGTGAGCGTTTTAGGTAAAAGGTTGCCAGGGAAAATGAACATTTGGAGCAGAACTTCGGTCATCGCATCGTGGTCAAGCCGACTCGTGGTGCAGGTTAACTCGAGGCTTCCGTCCGCGCCTGCCGATGGGAAACTTAAGTCGAACCACCGGGTTCCTCTCTAGAATGGCCGCTCAATGGCTGAAACTCCGCCCGTAGTGTTGACCATCGCAGGCTTCGACCCCTCCTCCGGGGCGGGGGTCACCGCCGATATTAAGACGATTG